>ERZ1108166.2-NODE-2-length-334318-cov-15.339822_pt1 | contig 334318 bp, 272 predicted proteins | sample MGYA00403702_ERZ1108166 | MGnify/ENA primary metagenome ERZ1108166 (study PRJEB35170, sample SAMEA104062401) | human gut metagenome | biome: human gut; feature: human-associated habitat; material: faeces | place: Denmark | collected 2012-05-01 ...
GTGCCGGCGTGGGACGGCGTATCGACGGTACCCGTGCCAATGTGGAACAGTTGGTCGAGCTGTTCTCGTGGATGTTCAACGTCCGCATCAACAACCCCATCCAATGCCGCCGTGGGGTCATCAACCGCAAACTGCGGCTGACACGGTTTCTGGATCTGCTGCGCAACTCTCTGATTGAAGAGAGCCAGCGATAAGCGTCGGCGCCCCTCATTCGAGGGGCGCTCTTTGTTCGCTTCCTGTATTTGGGGCGGACTGGAACGGACAGGGACGGACATCGGCAACGTTTTTTCTGTCGCTGGTGTATTTTCAGGGCTTTAATGTTTCGATCATGCAGCAGGAAGATGATTTGCGAGCCCTAGAAAGTATCGTACAGTTCGCCCGTGGGCTGGGCGTGTTTTTCCTTATCCTCCATCTCTATTGGTTTTGTTACGAGTGGTTGTCCGGAAGCGGCCTGACATGGGCTTTCGTCGACCGCCTTCTGCTGAATATCCAACGGTCGACGTCGCTGTTCTCTTCTCCCATGGTTACTAAATTCTGCGCTTTTCTGTTTCTCGCCGTCGGTTGCTACGGAACCAAGAGCGTCCGTAACGGCAAGGTCGGCAGGCGGAATATCGTCGGTGCAGTCTGTCTGGGACTTCCTCTGTTTTTTCTGAACGGCTTCCTGCTGTCGCTGCCCGCGGACATCGGCTTGCGGGCGTGGTGCTATGCGCTGACCCTCGGTGCGGGCTACCTCTGCCTGCTGGCCGCCGGTGTGTGGCTGCGGCGATTGATGAAACAGCCGCTTATGGACGATCCTTTCAATGACAATAACGAAAGTTTTCTTCAGGAGGAAAGTTGTATTGACAACGATTGCTCGGTGAACCTACCTACGCGTTACCGCTATAAAGGACAATGGCGGAACGGGTGGATATCGGTTGTAAACGTTTACAGATCGACGGCGGTCCTCGGCCTGCCCGGCTCCGGAAAAAGCTACGCCGTACTGAACAACTATATCAAACAGCATATCGAGAAGGGTTTCTCGATGCTCGTCTACGACTATAAATTCGACGACCTTACACGCATTGCCTACAACCACCTGCTCCGGCATCTGGACAAATACGCCGCCAAGCCGAAGTTCTGCATCATCAACTTCGACGATCCCCGCCGCTCGAACCGCTGCAATCCCATCGACGCCCGCTTTATGGACGATATTTCGGATGCCTACGAAAGCGCCTACGTCACGCTTCTGAACCTCAATAAAACATGGGTTGATAAGCAGGGCGACTTCTTCACCGATTCGGCCGTCATCCTGCTCGCGGCGATTATCTGGTACCTGAAAATCTACGACCGAGGCCGCTATTGCACTTTTCCGCATGCCATCGAATTTTTGTGCCAGCCTCTCGATAAGATTTTCCCGATCCTTTCATCTTATCCCGAACTGGAAAACTACCTCTCGCCTTTTGTCGACGCATGGAAAAGCAATGCGCAGGACCAGTTGCAGGGACAGGTGGCATCGGTGAAAATCCCGCTCTCGCGTATGATCTCCCCGCAACTCTACTGGGTGCTTACGGGCAATGACTTTACGCTGGACATCAATAACCCCGAAGAGCCGAAAATCCTCTGCATGGGCAACAACCCCGACCGGCAGAGCATCTACGGCGCGGCGCTGGGCCTGTATAACAGCCGCCTGATCCGGCTTATCAATAAGAAAGGTAAGTTGAAATCGTCCCTTATCATCGACGAGCTGCCTACGATTTACGTTCGAGGGTTGGACAACCTGATTGCCACAGCCCGCTCGAACAAGGTTTCCGTCTGTCTGGGATTTCAGGACTTTTCGCAGTTGGAGCGCGACTACGGGGAGAAGGAGGCCAAGGTCATCATCAATACCGTGGGCAACATCTTTTCGGGACAGGTCGTGGGCGATACGGCCCGCACCTTGTCGGACCGCTTCGGCAAGATCGTCCAGCTGCGCGAGTCGCACTCGGTTTCGAACGAGAACGTTACGACTTCGACCAATACACAACTTGAAACGCTGATTCCGGCTTCGAAGATTTCCAACCTCACGCAGGGTATGTTCGTCGGCTCGGTCGCCGACAACTTCGACGAGCGCATCGAGCAGAAAATCTTCCATGCCGAGATCGTCATCGACAACGAAAAGGTCAAGGCGGAAACCGCATCCTATGTCCCCATTCCCGAAATATCCTCTTTTGTCGGCGAGGACGGCAAGGACCACATGGAGGAGATTGTCCGGGAGAACTATTATCGGGTCAAGGCCGATGTTGCGGAGCTTGTCCTCCGGGAGATCGCTCGCATCGAGGCCGACCCGAAATTATCGCAGTTGCTCCCCAAGAAAAAACAAGGATGAGTGTGGGCGTTTTCCGGAAAAAAGTTATCTTTGTCGTCCGAATTTTTTAATACCGAAAAACTATGAAAGAGTTGATTGAAAAAATCCAGCAGGCTTACGACGCATTCTCCGCCGAGGCAGCGCTTCAGGTGGAGAAAGGCAACAAAGCTGCCGGAACGCGTGCCCGCAAGGCATCGCTGGAAGTGGAGAAGCTGATGAAGGAGTTCCGTAAGGAGTCGCTGACTTATCAGCAGTAAGACGCCTCATTTTTGGCCGGATAAGGCCATGAAAGGTGTACGCCATATATGGTGTGCACCTTTCTTTTTGGGGTTTGGACCGTTGTTTGTCCGATCTCGGTTTTCAAGACGGACATTTCTATATCGAAGAGATAAATTTCGTAAAAGGTCCTATCTGACCCTGAACGCTCGCTTGTTCGAGTGCTGACATGTATTCTTTACGTCTCTCTACGGGAATAATCACCCAGTCGTACCCACCCGATGCGAGCATCGTGTTCATTAGAAAACGCCCCACACGTCCGTTCCCATCCATGTAGGGATGGATATAGGTAAATACGAAATGTCCCAACACGGCTTTCACCCGCGCATCCGGTTCTTCCGAGAGCAGTTCGAACAGCGTCGTCATGGCATCGCGGAGTGCTTCTGGGTTGAGTGGCGTGTGCATGGAGTTGCGGATATATACCTGATGGGAGCGGTATCCGACAAGGTCCGATGCCTTGATGATGCCAGCCGTTACACAAGGCATGAACATCTCGCTGTGCCATGTCGCAAGATCACGGGCGATGACAGTCGCGCCGTTGCTTCCGCCGAGAATTTCCGCGACGCTCTTTTTTACCTGCTGGAAGGCCTGCCAATAGCCCCGTGCCGCGAGGGCGTTTCGCAAGTCGGCATCCTCTCCGTCGGGTGTCCATGTACCGCTGCGGACCTTTTGGATCAACTCGTCGGTGACCCGGTAGCCTTCGATCGAAAGAGAGTGGTAGGCATCCAGTTTATAACATGCCTCCATGCGCTCCATGTATTCGGAGGAGGAAAGGTTGCTTTTCTCGCGTGTGAAATCCGTAAGGACCTCCATGCGCATTTGCTGCCACATAAGCCTTAGTCGCGTGGTGTAAGGCGACGTTGCGACGGTGACTTTTATGACCTGCTCAAACGGATCTTCCTCTCTAACGTCGTATCCGATACGCTTCATCGTTGCGGCAATTTCGTCGGCGATATCCTTGCGGCCGATGTTGCGAAATGCTCCGATGACCCGTCCTGCCCGAACGGTCTGCCCCGTGTCCACGAGGATCTTAAGAATCTCGGAACTGTCGCGTATGAGCGAAAGGGCTGTGCGCATGGTCATGGCGTCTTTCCTGTAGATTGCAGGCGTCGCTGCGATAATCGCCTCGGAGAGCGGATAAAGGTTGAGTCGGTAGGGATTGTCGGTGTCGATTCTCGACGGCAGAGCGGCTTCCAGATTGAACAAGGAGGTAGGGGGCAACAACTCCAGTGAGTTGTTGCTACCCTTAGGGGAGCGTATCAGCACTTGCCTCGGAACGGTCGTGGAGCCGCTGTAAATCGCCAGCGATTGTTCGGCCGAAAGGCACCACTCCTTACCATAGCGCTCCGTGGCATAGCGTCGGATGAAGTTCCAGAATGAAGCATACCATGCCGTGCTGTCGCCCGTCACGGTCCGGGGATCGGTGACGATGTACCATCCCTTGATGACCGGCATCAGAAAGTGGTTCGCAAGCAGCCTTCTCAGATGCGTGGGTGATAGTTCGCTGCTTTTGACGACGGTACAATCACCGTTCTGTTGTACCTGCTTGAGTGCCGCTAACGACGCAGCCAATAGTTCTGAAATGGTTGCCATAGTCTGAATGCTTGTAGTGCTACACGTTTATTGTTTTGTTTTATATCACGTCTTTTGGCGTGTTGTTAAACACGTTTATTTTGCAAATATAATGCTATCTTTTATCGAAACCTAAAAAATACCGAAATATTTGCGACCAGCTTCGCATCCTTTTTTAGGACGGGACACGCCTTGTAATGATTGCCGAACGGACTGGAGCGGACAGAGGCGGACATCGGTATTGTTCGGATTACGGGGCTTATATATTCGCGGCATAAACCTTTTGTTTCACTAAAAACATTTGCTTTATGTCCGAAGAAAATCAGAATCAGAACCAACACCCCAACCAGTCCCCTGAGCAGGCTGATCCCAACTACAAGGAGACCTTGTTGCTTTACAACGAGAAGAACGGCGCCGTGGAAGCCGTCTCCAAATTCGACGAACAGAATAACCGGTATAAGGTTACGACGACACAGCCGCTTTCGGCCAACAAACCTGCCTTTTTCGACCTGTGGGGCAATTACGACATTGCTTTGTCTTTTATCAAAGGTTTCAAGTCCGTTGAAAGCAACCAGTCGTTCCGGTTCCTTCAGGTGGCCGCCGATAAGGCCAGTGACCTCGCTCAGAAACTCATCAACCTCGTCAACAACCCGAAAGACACGGATGGACTCAAGGCGTTGCGCGAGCATACGGTCACCTCTTACCAACTCGAAAAGGTCAAGTTCAAACCCTCGGAGCTTAAACTTCAGGAACTAAAGGAGATGGGTGTAATAGTTACGTCGACGGAGTTGCAAGCGATGAAACACGGTCTTCCGACAACGGATTTGCATGATGTGAATCTCAAGGTCGGTAATATGGCCATCGTCGGACAGTTTGCCCTGCATCCCTACAAAGACACGAACAACGAGGTGCAGGTCGGTCTGCAGAGCACGCTTCCGCGTCCGGAGTTCGAACGCGAGGAATACCGGCAGATGTTCTCCACGAGTGAAAAGGAACAACTGCTGGCCGGGAAGACTCCCGATCGGCTGTACGAACTTCCCAACCCGCATACAGGGGAGAAGGCGTGGTGCTTCGTGGCGTTGAACCCCGCAACGAACCGTCTGGAATCCATCCCCAAAAACGAAGTTCCCGCCCTGCGTTATTTCAACGGTGTACGTCTGGATGATACGCAGCAGAATGAACTGGCTTTGGGCGGGCGTGTCTTCGTCGAAGGCTGCGCCATGCGCGGCAGCGACATCACCTATTCGGGCAAAGTGGGCTTCGATGTCTTCTCGAAGGAGTACAAGATGACGGACTATCAGTTTAGCCGCCCCTATATTTCTCCGCAGCTCGACAAACAACTCGACGACCGTCAGCGCACGGCCCTGCTGAGCCCCGAAGGTCTGGACTGTTCGAAGGAGAAGGAACATCCCATTCTGGGCAAGAACGGCAAGGCGCTGAACTGTATCCTGCGTATCGACCCCCGCTCGAACGGCGTGGTCTACGATTTCTCGCAGCAGCGCCGTCAGGAGCAGCAGGAAAGGCAGGAGCAGAAGACCGAGAAAGCGCAGGAACAGGCTCCGGATCAGGGTCAGGGCCGTGGTCGCAAACGCTAATCCGCTCCTGCGATGGAAACCCCCGATGAAAAATGGTTCCGGGAGCGACTGCGGCATTTCCTCGAAGTACGCCATCCTCCGCGTCAGTTCCACCGGGCGATGATCGAACGGCGCAGCCGTCTGGCCTTCGAAAGCTACGTACAAAGCGTTGAGCAGGGAACGACTGCCGATTCAGCAGTCCGTACCGCCGACAAGATGCTGTTCCGGGGCCTGCTCTTCTCGAAGTACGACACCGTTCACTTGATCCTTGCGACGGACTTTCCGGCTATCCCCGAGAGCCAGCGTCAGGAGGTTGCGCTGAGGCTCACCCGCATCTGCGCCCCGATCTTCCGGGCGTACAACCTAAACGACGATTTTGCCGAGCAGCCGGAGTTCCGGCAGCTCAAAGAGGAACTTCGTACCGGCATCCGCAACTGGATCGATGAGAACGGCGTGCCGGGCTATCACAGCCCGGCGCGCAAGGAAAAGCCGCTTGTCCCATACTCGGAACAACCCCGATATCCAAAACGCAACAAGCGTAAATAGTTCATTCACTTTATTTCATAATTACCTCATGAAAAAGATTCTTTTTGCTGCGGCCGTCATGGCCGCCGCCCTGTTCGCCTCGTGCGACAAAAACGATGAAACGATCAATTCTGTGATACCCGAAGCTGCTGACGGCGCCCGGATCGCCATCACGCTCATCGGAGCCGGCGATACTGAAACCCGCGCGTTCTTCGACACGACGGCCAAGGCCGAAGCGTGGGAATCCTCGCTTTCGACGCTTTCGGTATTCGCCTTCGACAAGGGCGGAACGCTTATCGTCCGCCGGGACTTCACTGCGGCGGAACTCGCTTCCAAGTCGGCGACCTTCGCACTTCCCAAGTCCACGGCCGGCACCGAGTGCTCATTCTACGCCGTAGCCAATTACGACGCCTTGTCGGCCAAGACTAAGGCGGCCCTTACGGCTCTTGTCGAGAATTCCGCCGCAGCCTATAACGGCACCTTTGCCGAGGTGTCCACCAAGGCCAAACGTTCGGGCGGCTTCGTGATGTCGGGCTCCGTGACCAAGACCGTCGGAGCCGTTAACACCACGACTTCGGTAGGCATCACACTCAAACGTACAGTGGCCAAAGTGGCTGTTCAGACGACGGTCGATCCTTCGTTCGCGAATAAGTATTCCGGGACGCTTGCGATCAACTCCGTGAAGCTCTCCAAAGCCGCTTCGCAGTCGCTCGTCGTGGCCGGGACACCGACGCCCGGAGCCATGACCTTCAGCCACACGCAGACTCCCGCCACGGCTTCGGGAAAATACAATGCGCTGTTCTACTGTTTCGAGAATGGCTCTTTGGCCACCGGAAGCCGTGTGCTGCTGGAGATCGAAGCCACATACGATCTGGACGGTGAGAACACGACCACAGACGACCGCTCGGAGGTGGTCTATTCCATCGAACTGACGGGTAAGGCCGCGGGTGAGATCCTGCGTAACGGCTACTACCGCATTGCGGCCAATATTACGGGCCTCGTAGGTCAGGATTGCATGGTATCGGTCTCCGTCGCCGACTGGGAGACGCCCGTTACGCAGAACGTCGAGCTGGGGGCATAGCCCTCTTGTTTTGGCAGCTCCCGTCCTCAGGGACGGGGGCTGTTTTCAATCCCTATTTTCAAATTTTTCCGACTATGAAAAAATATCTGTTGATATTCACTTCTATCCTGTTTCTGTGGGGCTGTATTGCCGAGGACCGGACAGAGTGTGCAAATCCCCGCGGCGTCTTTGTCAGCCTGACGGTACGGCCCGAAAGGATGTCTTCCGTAACCCGCGCCGCGGATGAAACGACCATCCGGAACCTGAACTTCTACCTTTACGACGATAACGGCGAGATTGTCCTGCACCGTTACCAGACTTCTGCGACGCTACGCTTCGAATGCCTACCGGGCAACTACCGAATGCGCATTGCCGCTAATCTGGGCCGCAATTTAGGCGAAAATCCGGCATGGGAGGATTTCATCGTTACACACGCCGACAAGTACGACGTATTACCTATGGCCTATGAGGGCGATATAACGATAATTCCCTCGGCAGACGGTGTGCTGACGCTTCCGACCGTCGAGGTCCGGCACTGCGTGGCAAAAGTCTCTTATACGATTGCCGTCGAGCCCGCGGATATCGAACTGCGCTCCGTGCAGCTTCTTTCCGTACCGCGCTCGGTATCTGTGTTTGACCTGGCGGCTGCACCATCGGACAATCCCGACGATTATACGGATTGTCCGGAGACCGAACTTTCGGGACAGCAGGCTTCGGGAGCAAATTACCTGTTCCCTAATATGCAGGGCATGGTGCCGTCAATTACCGACCAACGTCAGAAGAGCCCGGAGAATGCTCCCGCGAATGCCTCGTATCTTCTGATCCGTGCTGTGCGGGGAGCGAAAGTGCTGGCCTACTACATTTATCTGGGCGGTAACAACACCTCGGATTTCAATGTCCGGACGAACGTCCACTACCGGTTCAACATCTCGATCCTGGGCGACGGCGAGGTAGATACCCGCATTTCGTCCTATACACTGCGCGTTCGGGATGATTTCGACGACTACAACTACGGCGGCTACTGCCTTTTGGACGGCACGCGCTACCTCTATATCGACGTGGACAGCCCCGACGGCACTGCCCCGACGCGCGGACGGCTGGAAGTCCTTTCGGGCGATCTGGACTGCTTTACGTTCAATTACGGAGACAAGGGCGCCGTCCATGATTTCGATCTGTACGATTCCGCCGGCGAGAACGTCTACGAAATGGAATATTACACACCGGCTTACACGGCCGACAATTCGCTCCTCTCTTACCGTATCACACTGACCGACGCCCTCGGCTTCACGCAACGTTACGACTTCTCGCACCGCATGGCCAACGCCGCCATCATTCATACCGACGACGGAGGAAGCGTCCGGGTCGAGGGTGCGCTTCATGTCGAAACCGAATCCGAAGGCTCGGGAGAACGAACCGTGGCGCTCTGCATGGAAAACTGCACGCTCACGGCCGTTCCCGACGCAGGCTATACGTTCGACGGCTGGTACTCCGATGCGGGGTACGATCATCTGCTCTCGAACGAAGAAACCTTTGAGTTCGTGCCTGCCGGACCGCTTCGGCATATCTACCCCGTATTCATGTCCGGCGAAATACAGCTCGACGCGCTCAATACCGCCAACTGTTACATCGCGCCGGAGTTTTTACACGGCTATTCGTTCGATGCCACGGTGCAGGGCAACGGCTGCGCGACGCTCAACATCACGCCGCAGCGGCTTTCGGGAGCCTATGCACGGTTGATCTGGGAGACCGGGACACAGGCCAACAGCGTGATCTCCTCGCTGGGCTATGACGGCAGCCGCATCCGCTTTCGTACCGGGACGCAGCAGGGAAACGCCCTTATCGGCCTGTTCAACGCCGGGGGCGAGTGCGTTTGGTCGTGGCACATCTGGGTCGCAAACTACGATCCGGAGTCGTCATCGCAGAAATACAGTTCCGGAGACATCTTCATGGACCGGAATATGGGGGCCGTCGGAACCGACTATACGAAAGTCACGGCCTGCGGACTCTACTACCAGTGGGGCCGCAAGGACCCGTTCCCGTATCCGGCCTCGTTTACGAACAATGCCAGACCCGCCTCATTCATCTATCACGACAACTACGCATACGGAACGATCCGTCCCGAAGATCATGACGCCCCGGAGGTTATGAGCGTGGAATGGGCGACGCAGCATCCCACGACCTTTATTCATAAGGCCGACTATGAAGTCGACGAGCCCGAAGAGGATGTTTTGGATTGGCTCTTCCGGAGTCATCACAACCTTTGGGGAAACACCACCGAACAGGGATACGACGTGAGCAAGGTCTGCCGTAAGACCATCTACGATCCCTGTCCTCCCGGATGGAGGGTTCCCGACGCCTGCGACTTCGAAGGGATCGCCATGTCGCAAACACAGCTTCCGTACTGCGTGAATATCGTGTACGGCGGGACGAAAACAGTGCGCTATCCCGCGGGCGGAACGTTCGACGGCGACAGCTACTCCGGTGCCGGGACATACGGGCAGGTTTATACCAATACGCCTTACTTCTGGAACTTCGACTACGGAGCGTCGTTCTTCGACGGCGTATCCTGCACCTCGATCTATCTGGCAGGAACACGCCGCACGACGAGCGAACTGCGCTGTCAGGCCAATCCCGTGCGATGTATCAAAGAATAACGAATCGTGTTCCAATGAAAAAGCCAAGAACCATTCTGTGCATGCTGCTGACTGCGGCCTTGTGGGGAGCGCCCCGCAAGGCTGCGGCGCAGATCTTCGCCGTAAGGGCCAACGCTCTTGCGGTGTGCAGCGCGACGCTGAACGTCGGCGCCGAAGCGGCCCTGACGGACAACTGGTCGCTGGAGCTGTCCGGCTACTGGAATCCGGTGCAAACCGCATACCTTTCGATGAACTTCCATGCCGTGCAGCTCGGCGGCCGCTACTGGTTCTACGAATCTTTTGTCGGGCATTTTCTCGGTCAGCATCTCACCTATGTCGGTTACGACCTCGGAAGCCGGACCCGACGCTATAAGGGGCACGCCTATGGTCTCGGTGTCAGTTACGGGTATGCGTGGATGCTTTCGAAACGCTGGAACGTGGCCTTAGAAGCCGGTGTCGGACTTTACCGCACGAAGGACACGCGCCGCGACCCGACCGTCTCTGACTGGGAGGATGAATACATCTACCACAACCGTCGCTGGACGCTGGCGCCGACAAAACTGGAAGTTTCATTCAGCTATCTGTTTTAAGGATGAAAAAAAGAAAAATCATAACTGCCGGAGCAATTCTCGGCTGCTGCCTGTGGATGATGTTCGGCTGCTCGGTGGCTGGACGACTTCAGCGGCATCGAACGACAGCCTCGCTCTCGCAGCTTACCCGCGCCGAACGGCAGCAGCGGCAGCAGGACTACCGCCCGCAGGTCGTGAAGTTGCAGCGTGACAGCAATACGTTCTATCTCACCCCGGTCGATACGCTTGCCGACGGAGAACGCGTGATGGCGCTTCAGATCGAGCAGGTGACGGTTGTGGCGAAGATGCGGTCTATTCCCGAACGCAATGGGCGCGTCATACTGGATTTCATCGTAACGCTGCCCAGGCAGTTGTTGGGCAAGAGCCGCAGCGTCGTAATCACACCGATACTTCACAAACCCGACGAATCCGTACCGCTCGAAGATCTGGTGATCCGCGGCGGGCGGTTTTCGCTCCTGCAACAGCGCGACTACTGGCAGTATGAAACCTATGTCGAACGATTCCGTCCCGATACCGTGGGGCGCGAGGTGGCTTTCAACCGCTTCGTGAAGTTTCCCTATCCGGAGGATGCCCGCCTCGACTCGCTGGTCGAAGGCCGGAGTACCGTTACGTATTACTATTCCCAAGCGGTTAAGACCGATGAGACCTCGAAGAAGATGCTGGTAACGCTTCAGGGGCAGGTCTTGGCCGTGGACGACAGCGCCTACAGCCTGCCGCCGTCGGATACATTGAGCTACGTTGTATCCTCAATGCTCACCTTCGTAGATACCGTTCCGAGGTATCGCATCAAGGTCATCGACAAGTTCGTAACCGTCGAGGATCGCAACTACATTCAGTTCTTCACGGGCGAAACCCGCGTGGTCGATACGTTGGGCGACAATCGGCGGCAGTTGGACAAGATCACCTCCCTGATGCGGCAGATCGTCGAGCAGCAGGAGTTTTACGTCGATACCATCACACTGACGGCGGCATCGTCTCCGGAGGGCGATTACCGCTTCAACGACAGGCTCTCGCAAGGACGGGCCGAGGCATTGAAACGCTACCTCGTCCGTCGATACGGCAGAAGCATCGACATGATGCTCACCGTGCGTTGGGTGGCCGAGGACTGGCCGGAGTTGACGACGCGCATCCGAACAGACCGGGAGATCGGAAATCGTGACGCTATTCTGGAACTGATCGCTGCGGAGAAAAATCCCGATCGCCGGGAGCAGGCCATCCGGCAGCGATTCCTGAAAGACTACGCTTATATCCGCTCGATGATCTACCCGCAGCTGCGGGCCGTGAATTTCCGCTACAACCTGCGCCGCAAAGGAATGGTCAAGGACACGATCCATACCACGGAATTGGATACGACCTATGCCCGCGGCGTGGCGTTGTTGCGGAAACGCAAATACGCCAAAGCCTTGTACATTCTCAACGACTACAACGACCGCAACACGGTCGTGGCTCATCTGTCAATGGATCACAACGAACGGGCGATGGAGCTGTTGGACGCGATGCCGAAAGATGCCGTGACGGAGTATCTGCGGGCCATTGCCTGTTCGCGGCTTGGGCGTAAGGAGGAGGGCCGCCGCCATTTCCTCGAAGCATGCCGACGGGACGAACGGATGGAGTATCGAGGCAACCTCGATCCCGAAATTGCAGAACTGCTAAAAGAATAGAAAATGAGAAAATTGAGATTTTGGGCTATGGCCTTTTACTGTGTCCTCGCAATGATCGGTGTATTGGTCATTGCCGTATGGCTAACGGGATGCAACGTCTACGAACACGAAGAGGTCGAAATCAGACGTTGTCCGCAGGTGCAGGACACGATACTGTTCCCCGGGTGGGACCATATGGAGCGATAAGCCGAAAGAACCGGCAACGATGTATGGTCGTTGCCGGTTCTGTTGGCCTAAGAAATGAATCTTCTTTATTCGCAAAAATGGCCACACTCTGAAAAGCACCAATGGGGCCATTCTTCAACTACTTTCCCAAGATCGACCTCTACCGTATGTTGAATGTATTTATCCGACTGACCCTCCGTTTCCCAATCATAATGAACATAGGATTTTGACTCGTTCAAATAAAAATCGCCGAAAATGGCATCACAGTAATAACACCCGTGTGACAAATAGCTTTCTTGTACCGTCCTGCTGTATCTCCGTTTTATCGGTCCGACCTTTATATCCTTACCTTTATCGCTGTCCAGAAATTGTTGTACTGCGATCTGGATTTGCTGGCTTTTGTCGATATCATCATCATTCCACATACTTCCCGTCATTTCTTGCTCTTTGTCGCAAACAGTATGGAATTTCGGGTAGACGGTATAGCAGTATTGAGGCTTTTTGCATTTCCAACATTCGTATTCGAAGAAAAGGATGGTCGCCTCCTGTTTCGGCTTCAACCGGATATGTTGGCAGAACTTCAATTTACGATTCAACAATGCGGCGGCTAATGCTTTCAACGGCATTTGTCGCTGTCCTACTTGAGGGATTATATTCGAATGTTCATCTTTGTATATTTTGAACGCGGGAATATCCTTGTCCGCTACGAGGCTTTTATCGTAATCCGTCATTTCTTTAGGAGGTATGCGGAAAAACCAGCAACCTCTAACATTCGATTCTTTATATCGCTTCTGGCGATATTGAGTCTCTTCGTATGATTGCCGGCTCCATTGAACCTCGAAAGCGATTCTTTTCTGTCCCTGTACAGCCAGAACATCCGCACGCCAATCGTTTTCCGAAAATTCGGGAACGGCCTCCCAACCGCTTTCCCGGCAAGCTTCGATGATCGCGACTTTTGCTTTGAGGTGCTCCGCCGATTCGGGTTTCCAGTCACAAGGACAGGCGGATTTGGAGTGTACGAAATGTTTCAACCCTTTGCAACCTATTCGCAGATACCCCTCTTGTCCGCAACAAGGCAATGTCAAGACGGATTTTTTGCTTTTCAGTTCCGTCTTCAAGTTATTCCATACATCATCCGGCAGATCAATGGAAATAAACTCTTTGCCGTTTATGTAAGCACGTAAAGGCATATTTCATTGAATTACTCATTCAAAATTAAATAATTATCATCAAAAGAGCAAGTTGTGATACCCTGAATTTACAGTATTATCATTTTTCCCGCCCTCCGTACAGCAAAGATAGGCACGGCTCACGACGCGGCAAGGCCTGCGGGGTCTTGCCTACGGTCGTTCGCCGTGCCTTGTTCTTCTTTGCTGTCCGGGCGTTCCGGGCAGTGTAAAATATGATTGTTATGAAACTGCTGACAAAAGAAATCATCTCGAAATTCGAGAATCATCCGTTCCGCTCCCAAGAGGAGAAAGGCTTCGATGCCGAAGTCCTCGTCAAGTATTTCAATCCCTGCGGCTCCGGGACTTGGCTCATTACCGAAGCCGAACGCGAAGGCGACGACTGGCGCCTTTTCGGTTATTGTCACATCCACGAATGGGAGTGGGGCTTCCTGATGCTCTCCGAGCTGACACACCTTCATCTGCCTTTCGGACTTACCATTGAACGAACGGCTGTGATTAAAAATCGCAGCCGTTTTTTTTCGGGTAGTTTCCGACGCATCGCATCCTCTCGTATTGCCGGTGCAAGTGACTTTCCGTGCGATATTCGGGCGACGAGAGGCAACGGTTGGGTAATGTATCGACATCCATGAATAAAATGGAAGGCGGTTTGAATGGCCTGATAGTTGATATTTTTAATTATTCTATTTGCATAATTCATATTGAATAATTATTTTTGTGGAAATTGATCATCATATGGCAAAAGTAATAAACCCGTTTATCGTGACGGGTAAGATAGAACCGGAGTATTTTTGTGATCGTGTGACGGAATCAGCACGGCTCATCAAATCCGTAACCAATGGTAACAATCTGGTGATTATTTCACCGCGCCGCATGGGTAAAACGGGATTGATTCAATTCTGCTACGACAAACCCGAAATAGCTGCCGAATATTATACGTTTTTCATCGATATTCTCCATACGTCGAGCTTACGGGAGTTCACCTACCTGTTAGGGCGCGAGATATACGAAACCCTTTTGCCCCGCAGTCGCAAGATGGCCGATCTGTTTATTCAGACCATCAAATCCATCAGCGGAAAATTCGGCTTTGATCCTATTACGGGCATGCCGACCTTCAACGTGGAATTGGGCGATATCGACCGGCCGGAATATACGCTGGATGAAATTTTCCAGTATTTAGGTCATGCAGATAAACCATGCATCGTGGCGATTGACGAGTTCCAGCAAATCGCCAAGTACCCGGAGAAAAATATCGAGGCGCAGCTGCGAACGCACATTCAAAAGTTGCGTAACTGCAACTTCATCTTCGCCGGAAGCGAGCGCCACATGATGCAGGAGATGTTCATGTCGGCGGCACGTCCGTTCTACCATAGCGCGGATATGCTGGAATTGAAAGCGATTGTTCCGGAAATTTATATTCCGTTCATCGTCGGCCATTTCGAGAAACGTAACCGACGAATTGCTTCCGACGATGCAGAGCGAATTTACAATCTGTTCAAAGGTCATACCTATTACGTTCAGAAGACGTTCAACGAGGCATTCGCCGACACTCCCGAAGGCGAGGTGTGTACGCTCGAAACTCTTCGAGCGGCAATTGACAACATGGTTGCCTCGAACGATACTATTTTTCGCGAAATACTGTCGAACATACCCGAAAAACAGAAAGAGTTGCTCTATGCCATCGCCAAAGACGGCGAAGCGGAGCGAATAACCTCGGCAGCATTCATCAAACGGCATAGCCTGACATCGGCGAGTTCCGTTCAGTCGGCAATGAAAAAACTGCTCGAAAAAGACATTATTACAGAAATCAATAAGGTCTTTTCCGTGACGGACAAGTTGTTTGCCATGTGGATGAACCGATTGTATGGGAATAATGAATATTTGAGTTGATTATCAATCCTTGTTGTCAATATTGCGACATCAGCCGGAACCATACTCATCAATATTTATTCGCCACAGGACCTAAATTAGGATTCATACATGCCATATTTTGTAATGGTGGGTGTGTTCATATGGCAGAAACCAATTTCCGTATTTAAAATATAGGGCAGGAGGTTGTTCCTCCTGCCCGTTGCATCATCTCAGAACTCTGACGTAGCGGCTCTCCAACAGTTTATAAATTGCCGACTGAGGATATAAGATTTTGCCGCCGATGGAAGTGTAGGGTATCTGGCGGTTGTCGCGGTAGTTTTGCAAAGATCGCTTGCTCAAACCGAAGATACTGCGAACTTCCTCACTGGAGAGGTAGACCTCTTTCCCGATAGACGGACGGTGTGTGTCGATCAATATATCTACGGTTTGAATAGCCCGAACGATGTTGCGGCGCAGCTCTTTGAATTCGCTACTGTCACGTGTGATGATGTCTTCGTACATGGCATTATTCAGTTTTTATCAGGTTTTTTTCCAGCAAACGACGGATATCTTCTTCCCGGAATACTACTTTGTTGCCGATGGCAGTGTAGGGTATTATGCCGCAGGAGCGATAATATTGCAGGGCTCGTTTGGTTATGCTTAAAGCCTTGCAAACATCGTCTGTCGTCAGCCAGCGGGCGGTTTGTGATTTTTCAGACAGTGCGTGCAAATTGGAGATACATTCCAATAGCCGTTGTATATGCGCTTGAAGATCGTTATAAGCGCTCGTTTCAATAAGCATGCAATCCATAATGATATATTTAAGTGGTGATTATGAAAGCCGCAAGTTAATATCACATGGAATTTTCCGATATCGATGTCCGTCCTTGACCGCTTCAGTCCGCTTAATAAATATGGATACAAAAAATTTGATTTTTTGCGATAAATTTTGTATTTTTACCTAACCAAGTGCAACACAGAATAAAACGATGTAAATAAGCTGTGGGCTATTCGGTGTACTCAAATTGAAGCTGTGTGTAATAGCTTGATATATTGTGTGATATAAGAGAGGTTCGAATCCCTCACTTTCCGCCAAGGAAGAGTGCGACAATTTAGGTTGCACTCTTTTTTTATATGTTTCAATTCGGAGGGGGGGATGAACAAGCCCCGGATTCCGGGGCTTGTTCTATTGCGGTTATTTGCGTTTCTTGCCTTTGGCGGCGATTCGCTGGGCGGCCGTGACGGTCCGTTTGGGTGTCTTGCGGACGCTTTTGGTGCCCTTGCCTTTGCCGTTCTCGTCGCGGCCCCATGCCGTGCCGTCGTCGAATTTCATGAAGGCCGACCAGTCGAAACCTTCGTTCGACATTTTGCTGAAATCGGGGATTTCCGGACGGGGTTCGGTTTGGACCTTGGTTTTCAGCTTGCGGCGCGGCGCGGTGGATTCGTCGCCGGCAGCCGGGGCGGTTTGTGCCGGGGCGGCCGGTTTCTCCCTGCGGACGGATTTTTTCGGGGCCGGAGCGTATTCCTCTCCGCCGGCGTCGGCCGTTTTCGCGCGCCGGGGTTTGCGGGCTGCGGCTTCCTCGCCGTCGCGGGCGATTTCGGCTATCGGCCGGCGGCCCCGGTTCAAGCGGTTGAGCTTGCGGACGATCTCTTCGGCATCGTGGAACGGCACGCTCACGAACGAGAAGTTGTCCGAGATCTGGACGTCGTTGATGTATTTGTCGCGCAGGGCGCACTTGAACTTGAGCATATCGACCAGCTTGCGCGCCGTGTAGCCGTCGCGTCTGCCCACGGCGAGGAACAGCCGCGCCGTGCCTTTGCGGTCCACCGAGAACGAACGGATTTCGGGGTAGTTGCTCTGGTCGAGTTCGCTGCGGAACGCCAGACGCAATAGGGCGCCCAGCGCTACGTCGGGCGTGTATTCGGCCAGCAGTTCTTCGGCGAACTCCCGGTAGCCGTCGTAACTTTCGTTTTCGACGATCTCCTGCATCTCATCCTTGATCTTCAGCCGTTTCATCTCGACGATGTCCTGCGGCGAGGGGAGGGTTTCGCGCTTGATCTCGACCTTGATGTCGCGCATCAGGTTGTTCAGTCCCCGGAATTCGGAGGGCGAGACGAAGGTGATGGCCGTGCCCTGCTTGCCGGCGCGGCCCGTGCGGCCGATGCGGTGCACGTAGCTCTCGGAGTCCTGCGGCAGCGAGTAGTTGATGACGTGGGTCAGATTGCCCACGTCGATGCCGCGCGCCGCCACGTCGGTGGCGACGAGGATATTGACCGAGCGGTCGCGGAACTTGCGGAGTATCTTTTCGCGCTGGGCCTGCGAGACGTCGCCGTGCAGCACCTCGGCGGCATAGCCGCGGGCGGCGAGCCGCGATGCGGTTTCGTCGGCCCCGATCTTGGTGCGGGCGAAGATGATGCCGTAGAATTCGGGCTCGACGTCGATGATGCGGGTCAGGGCGTCGAACTTGTCGGCTTCGCGCACCTCGAAGTAGATCTGCTCGGTGAGGTCGGTCGTGAGCTGCTTGTTCTCGACGCGCACGATCTCCGTGTCGCGCATGTAGGTTTTCGAGAGCCGGATGATGCGTTCGGGCATCGTCGCCGAGAAGAGCAGCACGCGCCGCTCCTCGCTGGTGTGGCTCATGATCTCCTCGACGTCCTCCACGAAGCCCATGTTGAGCATTTCGTCGGCTTCGTCCAGTACGAGGTAACGGACGTTTTCGAGTTTCAGCGTGCCGCGGCGGATGTGGTCCAGCACGCGGCCCGGCGTGCCGACGACGATATCGACGCCTTTGGCGAGCCGGCGCAGCTGTTCGCTCATCGCGGCGCCGCCGTAGATGGCAGTGATCGAGAGCCGTTTTTCGCGGTTGTAGGAGAGCAGCTCCTCGGCGGCCTGCAGCGCCAGTTCGCGCGTCGGCACGAGGATAATGGCCTGAACCGGTCCGCGGGCGGGTTCGAGCGACTGGAGTATCGGCAGGCCGTAGGCCGCGGTTTTACCCGTACCGGTCTGCGACTGGGCTATGATGTCGTTGGTTTTGGTAAGCAGGTGGGGGATTGTGAGCTTCTGGATTGCGGTGGGCGTCTCGAATCCCTTGGCGCGGACTGCGGTGAGCATCTGCTCGGAAAGCCCCAGTGCGCTGAAATCGTCTGTAATGGTCATGTGCATATTTTAATCGGGGGCAAAGGTACGATAAATAAAGCAGATAGATACTGCGGCGCGCGAAAAAAGATGAAAGTCCGGCGGCGGGCGTTTGCCGGGATACAGCCGATTTATACCCGATCCGGGCGGTCGGCGCGGTCGATTGAAATATTTTTGTTATATTTGCCCGAATTTTTAATCTAAATAGGATGGCATACAATTTATTGAAAGGCAAGAAGGGCCTTATTTTCGGAGCACTCAACGAGCAGTCGATCGCATGGAAAGTGGCGGAACGCGCCGTTGAAGAGGGAGCCGAAATCGTCCTCACGAATACTGCCGTATCTATTCGCATGGGTACAATCGGCCGGCTGGCTGAAAAATGCAATACGATCGTCGTTCCGGCCGACGCCACGAGCGTCGAGGATCTGGAGAATCTGATCGACAAGACGATGGAACATTTCGGGGGCAAGTTCGACTTCATGCTCCACTCGATCGGCATGTCGCCCAACGTCCGCAAGGGCCGCACGTACGACGATCTGGATTACGATTATCTCTCGAAGACGCTCGATATTTCGGCCATTTCGTTCCACAAGGCGATTCAGGTGGCACGCCGCAAGGACGCCATCAACGACTGGGGTTCGATCGTGGCGCTGAGCTATATCGCCGCGCAGCGTACGCTTTACGGCTACAACGACATGGCGGACGCCAAGGCGTTGCTGGAGTCGATCGCGCGCAGTTTCGGCTATATCTACGGCCGTGAGAAGCACGTGCGCATCAACACCGTATCGCAGTCGCCGACCCCGACGACCGCCGGAAGCGGCGTGCTGGGACTGGGCGACCTGATGGAGTTTGCCGAGAACATGTCGCCGCTGGGCAACGCTTCGGCGGAGGACTGCGCCGACTATGTGCTGACGCTCTTCTCGGACCTCACGCGCAAGGTGACGATGCAGAACCTCTACCACGACGGCGGTTTCTCGTCGATGGGTATGAGCCGCCGCGCCATGAAGACCTACGAGAAAGGACTTCGTTTCGACGACGTGCACCAGAATCAGTATCCGTTCGGCGAAGGCGAAAAATAGCCGGCGGAAAAGGTTGGAATAAAAGAGGGGGGAAAGTCCGAGACTTTCCCCCCTCTTTCGTGTCAATACATATGGTCGTTCCCGCGTATCTCTTCGCGGGTGATCGGCTTGCGGTTCATGGCCCGCCATGCGTACCAGATATAGGCTGCGACGAACGGGATCATCAGCGAGACGACGCTCATCACTTTGAGCGTGAATTCGCTCGACGACGAGTTGTAGATCGTCAGCGACGACTGCATCTCCGCCAGCGACGGGTAGTAGGCCGTGTTGTTCCATCCGGCGCACAGCAGCAGGGCCAGTACCGTCAGCACGGTGCCCGCGCCGCCGAACCAGACGGCATTGCGTGTTCCGCGCCAGCCCGAATAGATGCTCCACAGCACCGATACCACGCCGATCAGCAGCGCTGCGGCCACATAGGGCATTTCGAGCATGTTGTGCAGGTATTTGTAAGGCTCGGCCGAAATGCGGCCTGCGGCATCGACCGCCAAACCGTCGGAAAAGAGCAGCCAGACGAAGAACGTCAGGAAGAAGACGAGGAACGGGGTGGCGAGCGTCAGCATGCGCCTGCGGGCGCGGGCGAAGAGCGTCTCGTCGGCGATGTTGTTCATGAAATACTGGCAGGCCAGCATCCCGGCGAGGAACATCACGGCCAGCCCCAGCGCCACGTTGCGCATGTCTCCGAGCGCTTCGAGACCGTGCCACGGCGTGGTCCACTGCGAGATGACCGTTGCGCTGCCGCTGCCTGCGCCGTTGGCCAAGTTGAGGCGGTCCACCGTGAAGTTTGCACCCGTGAAGAGCGTCCCGACGGCGGTGCCCAGCAGCAGGGGACCTGCTATGCCGTTGATCGTCAGGAAGACGTCGAACGTCTTTTCGCCGAAAACGTTGCCTGCCTTGCGGCGGAACTGGTAGGCGACGGGCTGTATGACGAAACTCAGCAGAATGGTCATCCAGACATAATAGGCGCCGCCGAACGAGGTGGAGTAGAAGAGCGGGAACGAGGCGAAGAACGCGCCGCCGAACGTCACGAGCGTCGTGAAGGTGAACTCCCATTTGCGGCCCAGCGAATTGACCAGCATGTTGCGTTCCTCCTCGGTTCTGCCGAGGCAGTAAAGCAGTCCCTGTCCGCCCTGCACGAAGAGCAGGAAGACCAGCAACGCTCCCAGCAGGGAGATGATCAGCCACCAATAATGTTGCAAGAGTGTTATAGTTTCCATAGTAGTTTATTCTTTTTCTTGTTCGGGACCGATTTTAATCTGACGGAACAGAATGCTCAGTTCGGCGATCAGCAGCGCCGTGAAGAGCGCGAGGAAGATGAAGAAGGTCGCCGTGACCGACGTGCTGCCGATCTTCGACGCGGCGATGCCCACGGGCATCAGGTCCTGAATGGCCCACGGCTGCCGGCCGACTTCGGCCAGCACCCAGCCCGCCTGCGATGCGAGGTAGGCCAGCGGTACGGACCATACGGCGATCCACAGCAGCCAGCGTTTGTCCGCCAGCCGGTCCTTGCGGTTTAACCACCAGACGAGCCCCAGCAGCAGGATGAAGAAGCATCCGGCGCCCACCATCACACGGAACGAGTAGAACAGCAGCGGCACGTCGGGAACGATGTCCTGCGGTGCGTCGAGGTAGCCGTAGCCGAAGTAGGCGAAGTATTCGCGCAGGAACTCCTCGCCTTGGGGCGTCGCGGGGTCGAATTTGGCGGTGACTTCGTCGATCGTGGCTTGGTCGCCCTCGTCGAGCGCCTTGCGGTAGCGAGCCAGCTCGCCGACGGCCACGCGGCCGCGTTCGATTTTCTCGCCCGCCGACATGACGCCGTACCACTCGTTGCCGTTCACCAGATCGTTGATGCCCGCCACATAGGCGTCCGCATCGCGGAAACTCATGATGGAGAGCAGTTTCGGAATGTCGATTTTGAAGTAGAACGCATCTTCGTTCGACGTGCGCTCGGCTTCGGGCTTGACGATGCCGATCGCTGTCAGGGGGGCGCCTTGCGAACCGTCGTAGAGGGCTTCCATGGCCGCGAGTTTCATCGGCTGCACGCGGGCGATGACTGCGCCGGACCGGTCGCCGGTCGTGGCCGTGACCAGCGCGAAGATGAAGCCGAAGGCCGAAGCGATGGCGATGCTCTTGCGGGCCATCTTCTGCTCGCGCCGCCTGAGCAGGTACCATGCGCTGACGCCCACGACGAACAGCGACGCCAGCACGAACGACGAGGTGACGGTGTGGAAGAACTTGTTCATCGCCACGGGCGAAAAGAGCACGTCCCAGAACGAGGTCATCTCGTTGCGCACCGTTTCGAGGTTGAACGTACAGCCTACGGGATACTGCATCCATGCGTTGGCGACCAGAATCCACAGGGCCGAGAGGTTGGCCCCGATGGCCGTGAGCCATGTCGCCGTGAGGTGGAAGCCCTTCGAGACCTTGTTCCAGCCGAAGAACATGATGGCGATGAAGGTGCTCTCCATGAAGAAGGCCATGATGCCCTCGACAGCCAGCGGGGCGCCGAAGATGTCGCCCACGAAATGCGAGTAGTTGGACCAGTTGGTGCCGAATTCGAATTCGAGGATGATGCCCGTCGCCACGCCGATGGCGAAGTTGATGCCGAACAGGCGCATCCAGAATTTGGTGGTCCGTTTCCAGAATTCGTCGCCCGTGCGGACGTAGAGGGTCTCCATGATGGCGAGGATGAAGCCCAGTCCCAGCGTGAGCGGCACGAAAAGCCAGTGGTAGATGGCCGTCATGGCGAACTGCGCACGCGACCAATCGACTGTTTGCAAGTAATCGGATAGCATAGATACGGAGTTATTTTTCGGGGGTTAGTTCCTTCATCACCGAGCGGCTGCGCTCTTCGGGGCTTTGGCCGGCCAGAAAATCGGGAAAGAAAAAGAGTTTGAGGACGGCGAACATGATGAACAGCTTGACCAGAATGATGGCCCAGAGCGTCTTGCCTACAGTCATGCTGCGGAAGCCGTCCACATAGAACCGAAACACTTTTTTGAGAGTCTGAACTGCCATTGTGTCTGCATGTTTAATCAAAGTTAGACAAAAAATCGGAAATAAAAAAGAATGCCGCCCCGAAAAGCCGCACCCGTATATTATCCGGCCGGAAATGCTTATCGCCGGTTATATTGCCGGCGCAGAAGCTCTTTAGCCCGTCTGCGGGGGCGGGCGTATCGGCATTACGCCCGAATTGATTCTGGAAAACGATAAATATTTTCTATATCTTCGGTTGAAAGAAAATTTATTTACTAAGCGTTTCGGGCTTGCGTTTTTGATTAATACTCTGACAGTCATGTTATTTATGTGATTTCACTCTGTAAAAATATTTTATTTGGATTAATTTTAAAGTAAAAAATATTATTATAAAAGTTTTGTATAATAATTTTAATTATTACATTTGTTGGCGAACATGCAATAAATCTGTTCAGAATATATATAAGGTATCCGAACCGAACCAAAACCCAATGCTGACTGAAATATGAAACTAAAATTTCTTGGCTTCGCCCTGCTTGCTGTCTGTGTCTGCGCCGTGTGCTGTATGTGCGGCAGCGATTCGAAAACGCCCGACTATGAATTTCCCGACGGACCTGATCCCGATCCCGACCCTCAGCCGGGCGATTATCCTGCCGGCCTGACCGTAACCGAGTTTACGGACGATCTGGGCGGCGGAAAACAATGTCTCGGATTCGTGGCCGTGGCCGACCTGAAAGCCAATCCCAAACTGCGCTTCAACGCCGTGCATCTGCCTCAGCAGAAAACCCCGTCGCGCATTCATGCCGAATTCGCTTCGGCCAACCGGGGAACGGCTTGTGTGACGATCAATGCCGGGTATTGGTGGGCCGGGAACTCGCTGAGCCTGCTTGTTACCGGCGGTGCCGTTAAGTCGATCGAGAATCAGACGGTGACACGTAACAATCAGACGGTTTATCCCGTGCGCTCCTCGTTCGGGCAGATGGCGTCCGGAGGGTTCGAGACGCACTGGATTTACTGCGTTCTCGACGACGGCAACAAGCCTTATGCCTTCCCGTCCGCACTTGACAACGACGAACGTACGAATACGTATATGTCCGCGCCGCCGACTTCGAAGACGCCCGGCGCCGTGCTCTGGACGCCGCAGGAGGCTGTCGGAGGCGGTCCGATGCTGGTCAAGGAGGGGAAGAACGTCGCCGTGGAGAATTATTGGAAAGAGGTGTTCGACGGCGGCGGCATCGCCGGGACCTCGCGTCAGCCGCGTACGGCGGTCGGCGCCACGGCCGACGGAAAACTGATCCTGCTGGTGTGCGACGGACGCAATATGCGGGGCAGCGCCGGATTTACGCTGGCCGAACTGGCCGACAAACTGATCGAGCTGGGTGCCGTCGATGCGGTCAATCTCGACGGCGGCGGATCTTCGACAATGGTCGGCAGCGACGGCAAGGTGCTCAACCGTCCCAGCGACACGGGCAGCGCCGAAGTGATCGTCGAGCGCAAAATTTCGACGGCGGTCGTCATCTCCGAAGTGAACTAATCCATAAAGAATCATATGAAGAAACTTCTCCTTATCTGTCTCGCGGCCTTTGCAGCCGCCTCCTGCACGCAGGAAAAACAGCAGTCGAAACCGCTTTACATGTGGTTCGACTGCGAAGGCAATTACGCTACGCTGAGTCATCCCGATTCGATCCGTTACTACGTGTCCAAAATCCACGACATGGGCTTTACCGATGTGGTGGTAGACGTGAAGTCGATCATGGGCGAAACGCTCTACAAGAGCGACATTGCGCCTTACATGGGCGAATGGGACGGCGTGACCCGTCCTGAGAACTACGATCTGCTGGGCTATTTCATCGAGGAGGGACACAAGCTGGGCATGCGCGTGCACGGTTCGCTCAACGTGTTCGCCGGCGGTCACAACTTCTTCGACCGGGGAATCATCTACGGCGATCATGCCGACTGGCAGTCGCAGGTCTATACCGAAGGGAAGATCGTGCCGATCAGCGAAATAAAGAGCAACTACAACGGCATGCTCAACCCGGCTAATCCCGAAGTGCAGGAGTACGAGCTGGCGATTCTGAGGGAGTTCGCCGAGAAGTATCCCGACGTGGACGGCATCGTCTTCGACCGGGTGCGTTTCGACAATATCACCTCCGATTTCAGTCCGCTGTCGAAGGAGCTTTTCGAAGCTTATGCCGGAACGAAAGTCGCCGATTATCCCGATGATATACTCCGCTGGACGCAGGATGCCGACGGCAAGTGGGACTGGTCGCAAGGCCCGCTGTTCCGCAAGTGGATCGAATGGCGCGCATCGGTTATCAAGGACTTCGTGACCGAAGCCCACCGGCAGCTCAAGGAGATCAATCCCCGGCTGCTGATCGGCGACTATACGGGCGCATGGTACCCGACCTATTATTACGTGGGCGTCAACTGGGCCAGCGAACAGTTCGATCCCGCCCGCTATTTCGATTGGGCGACGCCCGAATACAGGAATACGGGTTATGCCGACCTGCTCGACATCTATATGACCGGGCTTTACTATACGCTGGTTACCAAAGCCGAAGTCGACAAGGCAAACGGAGTCGTCGGACAGCGTACCGAAGCGGGAATGTCCGACGAGCAGAATTACTGGTACTGCATCGAGGGCGGCGCCGAGTGGGCGAAGAAAATCACCTGCGGCGTGGTTCCCGTGACGGGTTCGATCTATGTCGAGCAGTACGAGGGCGATGCCGCGCAATTCACCCGCGCCGTGGCGCAGGCGCTCCGCGACACCGACGGACTGATGATCTTCGATATCGTCCATATCATCAACCGCGGCTGGTGGTCGGAGCTGGCGGCCGGAATCGCCGAAGGAAGCAACTGATCTGCAACCAATATAAAACACTAAAAACTTAACTTAAATGTAATTCTATGAAAGAGTTTTTCTCTAGATTCAGAGATTCTCTGGCGGCGAGGACGTGTCTGTGGACATTGTTCCTGCTGTTGGCGGGGGCCGGGACGGCCTTTGCGCAGCCTACCGTCGGGGGTACGGTTACCGATGAACAGGGCAATCCGCTCGTCGGTGTGACCGTGGTGGTCGTGGACTCGAACAAGGGTACGACGACCGACATAAACGGAAACTACTCCATTGCGGTTCCCAAAGGCGGTATGCTGGAATTTACGTATATCGGAATGTCCTCACAGAGAATAACTTGTGGGGGGGGGGATTTCCAACCTTGACGTTACGATGAAGGAGGATGCCGCCCGTTTGGACGAGGTCGTCATCCTCGGTTACGGCTCTCAGCGCCGCGCCGACGTTACGGCGGCCGTGTCGCAGATCGACGGTAAGGAGCTTCAGAAGATGCCGATGTCCAATATCTCGCAGGGACTGGCCGGCCGTCTGCCGGGTCTTATCTCCGTGCAGAATTCCGGACAGCCCGGTCAGGACCAAGCCAGCATGACCATTCGCGGCGCGAAGTCGGGTATTCTCTATATCGTCGACGGCGTGCAGCGTTCGATCAATGACATCGACCCCAACGATGTGGAGTCGGTATCGCTGCTGAAGGACGGCGCCGCCGTAGCGGTTTACGGTCTCGAAGCAGCCGGCGGTGTGATGATCGTAACGACCAAGAAGGGCAGACAGGGGGCGATGAACCTGACTTACAAAGGGTCTTACGGTGCGTCGTTCAATACCTCGTATCCCGAATTCCTCGACGGTCCGGGTTATGCTTACTGGTACAACAAGGCGCTCGAACTCGACGGTCAGGAGCCGATCTTCACGGCCAAGCATGTACAGATGATGCGCGAAGGCACGAACGGCTGGGGCAACACCAACTGGATCGACGAAATCTTCGGAACAGGTACGCTCCAGCAGCACAGCGTCACTTCGACGGGCGGCAGCGACCGGATCAATTATTTCGCTTCGCTGGGCTATATGAACCAGACCGGCAATGTCAAGAATTTCGATTACGACCGCTATAACCTGCGTACGAATATCGAAGCCAAGATCGCCAAGAGCCTGACCTTTACGTTTGGAGTGGCAGGTCAGATAGGAGATCGGAAGGAGCCCGGATTCTCTGCCGGCGGTACTTCCGGCACCAGCGTTTCGACGGCCCCGTGGCTCTCGATTGCCGAGCAGGCCGCCTATATGCATCCTTATCTGCCGAAGACCTATGACGGACTTCCGACCGCGAGCCAGAATAGTTACGGGAATACGATCAATCCGATTGCCGCTACAGAACTGTCGGGCTATTCGAAATCACAGACCGTAGCCATGCAGACCAATGCTGCCCTGCAATGGGATCTTCCGTGGGTAAAGGGTCTCAGCCTGAAGGTCATGGGGGCGTACGACCGCAGTTCTACGACATCCAAAATCCTGAGCACGCCTTACTTCCTCATGCTGGCCAGCACGCCGAATTCGACCAGCTCGGATATCACCTATTCCAAGGCGTCGGATCCGCGCAACAATGCGAATGTCACGACCGGCAAGAAAACCAATAACCTGACCGAAGGATTCTCGCAGTGGCGCCGAATTACCTCTCAGGCCAGCATCAGCTACAAAAATACCTTTGCGGAGAAACACAAAGTCGATCTGTTGGCGCTGATCGAAACCCGCGATTACAAGACCAATAAATTCTCGGCTTCGGGTAAGGACATTCCGTTCCCGCAACTGCCCGAACTGGACCAAGCGACGACTCCGGCAGATAAGCCGATAGGCGGTTCCAGCGACGCTTCGCGTAAGGTCGGACTGGTTTTCCGCGGACAGTACAATTATGCCGATAAATATCTGTTCGAATTCTCCGGACGTTATGACGGGTCTTATAAGTTTATCGGCAACATTTCGGGACGCCGCTGGGGATTCTTCCCTTCGGTATCGCTCGGATGGCGCATGTCGGAGGAGAACTTCTTCGCTCCCCTGCGCAACGCGGTCGACAACTTCAAGCTCCGTGCATCGTTCGGTTCCTTGGGCGACGACTCCGGCTCGGCGGCCTATGCTTTCCTGAGTACGTTCTCCAATGTCAGTACGGCACCGAGCGTCGTACTCGGCGGCGTGGGGCAGAACGGTATCATGACGTCGCTGGTTGCGAACGAACTTCTGACTTGGGAGCGTAATTATTCCTACAACGTAGGTTTCGATCTGGCGATGTGGAGCGGAAAACTCGGAGTAGAGTTCGATGCTTTCTACAACTATATTTTCGATATTCTGGGATCGAACACCGGAAAACCCGCTTCGATGGGCGGCTATTACCCCACTTACATAAATAACAATGCGCAGGATGTAAAGGGTATCGACGTCAAACTGACTCATCGTAATCACATCGGCAAAGATTTCCAGTATGGCGTGACCGTCAATATGACTTGGGCGAAAGATCGCTGGCTCCGTTATCAGGACAGCCCCAATACGCCCGATTACGCCAAGCGTACCGGCAAGAGCCGCTACATGACGATGGGCTTTATGGCCGACGGCCTGTTCCAGAGCGAAGAGGAGATCGATAATTCGCCGTGGATCTCCGGCTCGCGTCCCCGTGTGGGCGATATCAAATACAAGGATCTCAACGGCGACGGCGCCATTACGTACGATCAGGACCGCGCCTATCTCGGTCGCGGCCAGCGTCCGCAGTTCAACGGCAGTGTCAATCTCAATGCTTCGTGGAAAGGACTTGAATTCGATATTCTGTTTGTCGGGGCTGCCGTTTGCGACGTTTCGCTGACGGGCACTTATTACAACTGGAATGAGGACAATACGATTTTCACCCGTCCGTTCAAGGCCGGCGCCAACTCGCCGCGTTATCTTGTAGAAAACGCATGGACGCCCGAAAATCCCAATGCGGAGTATCCCCGTCTGTCGCTCAATCCGCCTAACACGAACAACTCCTATGCTTCGTCGTTCTGGTACCGCGACGGAAAGTATCTGCGTCTGAAATCGGTTCATCTGGGCTATACGCTGCCCAAAAACTGGACCAACAAACTGCGCATCCAGAAGGTGAAGGTTTATATCGAGGGCAACAACCTCTGTACGTGGTCGGGTCTGCCCGAAGGCGTCGATCCCGAATGGCCGGGCGTGACCAACGGTTACTATCCGCAGCAGCGTACGGTTGTGGGCGGTCTCGAAGTTTCGTTCTAACCGACAAAATTCAAAATCATGAAAAAGAAAATCATAAATATCGTTTTGCTGGCTGCTACGGTCGCCATGACGGGCTGTAACGATTGGCTCGACATGAGTCCGACCAACAAGGTGTCGGAAAAGATCGTATGGAGCGACGTCAATTATGTGACTCAGTATGTCAATGGGTTTTATCCCTACATCTCCCGGTACGGGGCGTTTGAGACCGGCGACAGTCAGGTCGGCCTGACGGACGGCCTGACCGAGACGCTCAAGTTCGGTTCGGCCACGCCGGGCACGAACGTGGGGTTTGCCAATATCATCGCTTTCGCCGAGGGCGGACTTGCCGCATCGACGGCCGCTTTCCATTTCGGAGCATGGGATGATACCTACACTCGTATCCGTCGCGTCAACGAGTTCCTTTACGGACTGAAAAAATACGGAAGCAATTTCGACGGCGACACTTACAAGCGTTTCGAGGCAGAGGCCCGGTTCTTCCGCGGATTCCTCTATTTCCAGTTGCTGAAGCGCACTCCGGAGGTGATTCTCTATAACGAGGATTTGCTGGCGATTACCGAGAATAAGGCCCTCTCGACCGAGGAGGAGGGGTGGAATATGGTCGAAGGCGACCTTTCCTATGCCGCCAAGACCCTTCCGGCCAAATGGGACAACGAAGCGGGGCGCATTACTTCCGGTGCCGCGTATGCGATGCTGTCGCGCGCGATGCTCTATGCCAAACGCTGGCAGTCGGCCAAAACCGCGGCCGAAGAGGTATTCAAACTCGGTTATGTGTTGATGCCGGGCAAAACGGCCGCCGATTACGCCAAGGCGTTTACCTCGATGCGCGACGGTAATACGGAGTCGATTCTGGAATACAACTATCTGGTCGGCGGCCCGAACCATAGCTGGGACAAGCTCTTTATGCCGGGCGGCGACAATACGACCATGGGCGGCCGGGCCACTCCGACGCAGGAGATGGTCGAGTCGTACGAACTGGCGACGACGGGCGGTTATCCCGACTGGACACCGTGGCACAATACGACGACCGGTACGACCGATACGCCGCCTTATGCTCAATTGGAACCCCGTTTCCATGCTTCCGTGCTTTACAACGGGTGCGAATGGAAAGGCCGTGCTCTCGAACCTTATGTGAGCGGTAAAGACGGCTATGCCGTTTACGACGACGGTTCGGCGCTCAATGGCCGTACGACCACGGGTTATTATCTGCGCAAAATGCTGAACGAAGGTTATACCGACTATTCGAAAGCCTGTACGCAGCCTTGGATCGCCATTCGTCTGGCCGAAGTCATTCTGAATCACGCCGAGGCGTGCTACATGCTGGGGGCCGACGGTGCGAACGACGACCTGCGCCAGATTCGGGAGCGCGTAGGCCTGCCTTACTCCAATAAGTCCGGCGAGGCGCTGATGGCGGCGATCCGGCAGGAGCGGAAGATCGAACTTTACTGCGAAGGACATCATTATTGGGACATGCGCCGCTGGAAACTCGCGCATACGGCTTATTCCGGTCAGAACAGCCGCGTACACGGTCTCAAAATCGAAAAGCAGGGTGCCGAGTTTATTTATACCTACGTCGACTGCGACCGTAAGGACCGCCTTTTCGAAGAGAAGCTTTACCGTATTCCGCTGCCTGAAACCGAGCTGAGCAACAATTCGGCCGTCAAGCAGTTCCCTGAGTGGTTATAATCTCTAAAAGAAACCGAAACCATGAAAAATAGCATTAAATTATTTGCATTGGCGGCTCTGCTCGGCTTAGGCGGTTGCCATGAGCCGGATGAGCTGACCCCGTCGGTCGTGGATCAGGGGCTGAACACCATCTCGGCGCAGTTCGCTACCGGGGAGTATAAAAACGACCCGCTGGCAAAATTCACCGCGGCGGTGACCGAGGGACAGGAGCGTATCGTGATCGATGTTCCTTACTATTATCCCGAAAATTCGTCGAATACCACTTCGATTACCCAGATGCGCGTCACGGCTAATCTGGATGACAACTGTTTCATCACGCCGATGCTTGGGGTATTGGATCTGACGAAGGAAAACTGGTTTACGCTGACGCGTGTCGACGGTTCGAAGCGCAATTTCTGCGTGACGGGCAACATCAAGAAATCGGATAAATGCGAGATCATCTCTTTCGCCACCGACGAACCGGCTATTCAGGGTGTGATCGATAACGACCGGAACACGATTTCACTCATTACGGTCGATGACCTTTCGTCGGTGACGGCGCAGGTGATTCTTTCTCCCCACGCCACGATCTCGCCCGATCCCGCCGTTGCGGCCAATTACGAGGGCGAGGGCGTGAAATTTACGGTTACGGCGCATGACGGCGTGACCAAGCGGGTTTATTCCGTGAGCAAGGAGATTCCGCCCAAGATCAAATACGGCTGGCGTGCGGGCAGCGAGACGGAGGTTTGGCAGAACGTATCGCTCGACAAACTCGGAATCGTCAATGCCGGCGGTAAGATCTATTCTCTGGCGGCGTCGGGCAACAAGCTCGTGCTTTCGACCGGTGCGGACAAGTTCCTGTTCAACCGCGCGACAGGTGATTTCTTGGGTACACACGACATGAAGGGCGTAGCGGCCGACGGCGGTATGACCTCGGACGACGCGGGCAACATCCTCTATGCGAACTTGGCTAATCCCAATGCCGAATTCAAGGTTTATGCGGCGGCATCGACGGATGAAATGCCTGCCGAGCTGCTCTCCTATACGAACGCTACGGGCGCTTCGATGGGCAAGCACATTTCGGTGCAGGGCAACGTGAAGGGCGATGCGATCGTTACGGCCGTGATCTATACGTGGAACGGTGCCGTTTGCAAGTTCCTCCGCTGGGTGATTACCGGAGGCGTGCCGGCCAAGCCGCAGATGATCTCGGTTACGGGGGCGACCGCCGGCTGGAACGGCAACGGCCACGCCGACGTGGAGGCTTATTCGGCCAATCCCGACGATCCTTACTTCCTTGCCTACTATAGTGCCAATGCGCTGTATCGTGTCGATGCGACGGGTGCTGTAACCCACAAGATCGCCACTGCGACATGGGGTGCCAACTCCAACTACAACTGTGTGGATGTATGTACGTTCAATAACGCCAAATATGCGGCGATTTATGAGGGCGCGCATTTCACCTACGGAGAGTTCAAGGCCTACATGTTCGATGTGACGACGCCCGATCAGATGACGGGTGCGTGCGACACGTCGCCGTCGAAGGTTTTCGTATCGAACGAATACAAGCCTGCCGGGGCGGTGGTCAATGCGGCCGGCGACGTGCTGATGACGGCATCGGCCGACGGATACAAGATGAATCTCTACTATACGGACGCCAATACCAATGCGCTGGTCGCTTGGGAGTTCGACTGTATCGACAAGTAACACCCCTTTTGCCTGCATCCCTCTGACCGGGGATGCAGGTCCTAAAACAAACATAATTTTGAAGATGAAAAAGAATATCAAATGGTTTGCGGCGGCTTTGGTGGCGCTGACGCTGGGATACGGGGCTGTTTCGTGCGGCTCGGATTCGAAGGAGCCCGAATGGGAGTGGCCCGATCCCGACCCCGATCCCGATCCGGAGCCGGGAGTGGAGAAACCCCGGTTCATCTGGGTCGATGCCGCCGCCAACTTCCCCGATTTCGCCAACAGCAAGGAGAATATACTGCGCGATCTGACCAAGGCCAAGGAGGCCGGATTCACCGATATCGTGGTCGATGTGCGGCCTACTACCGGCGACGTGCTTTTCCGTACGTCGGTGGTCGATCAGGTGGAATGGCTCGGCGCATGGCTGCCGGGCGGATATTCCAAGGTCGAACGTACGGCCACGTGGGACTACCTGCAGGCGTTTATCGACGCCGGAAAGTCGCTCGACCTGCGCATTCACGCCGCGATCAATACCTTTACGGGCGGCAACCAGACCTCGCTGGGCGGCGCCGGAGTCGTTTTCCGGGATGAGGCCAAGCGGGCGTGGACGACCGATCTGAATCTGGCGGGCGGCATCACGAACATCATGTCAACCTCGCAGTCCGCCAAGTTCTTCAATCCGGTATTGCCCGAAGTGCAGGAGTATCTCTGTTCGATGCTCAGGGACCTCGCGGCCTATGACGGACTGGCGGGAATCTTCCTCGACCGGGGGCGCTTCGACGGATTTACCAGCGATTTCTCGAATTATACGCGCAAGGAGTTCGAGAAGTATATCGGCCAGTCGGTTGCCGGTTTCCCCGCCGACATTCTGCCTGCCGGCCATACTTCGGGCATACCCTCGCCGGTGCCCGTGCATATGAAGCAGTGGCTCGAATTCCGGGCGAAGGTGATCCACGACTTTATGGAGAAGGCGCGCGCCGCCGTCAAGTCGGTCAATCCGTCGGTCAAGTTCGGCGTATACGTCGGAGGCTGGTATGCCAGCTATTACGACGTGGGCGTCAACTGGGCCAGCCCCAATTACGATACCTCGTCCAAATTCTCGTGGGCTACCAAGAAATACATGAACTACGGCTATGCCGACCTGATGGACCAGATGCTCATCGGCGCCTACGCCTCCCCGACGCGCGTTTACGGCACGACCGAATGGACCATGCAGGGATTCTGCCTGCTGGCCAAAGAGCGTACGATGGGGGCCTGCCCGATGGTGGCCGGCGGTCCCGACGTGGGAAACTGGGATGCCGAGGACAAGGTGCCGCAGGAGGAGGAGAACCGGGCCATCACCGCTTCGGTCGCCGCCTGCATCAATGCCTGCGACGGTTATTTCCTGTTCGATATGATTCACCTGAAAAAAGCCGATCAGTGGTCTTATGTCAAGACCGGTATCGACGGCGTAATTAAAAAAGACTGATTATGAAACGCATCGTCATATTGTTTCTGGCCGCCCTTTTCGCGGCATCCGGCGCTTCGGCGCAGAAATTCCATAATGCCTACTACGATACCCGCCGTGCGGCCCACGACGAAGAGGGACTGCAGCAGGGGGCGATCGTCTTCCTCGGCAACAGCATCACCGAACAGGGGTGGTGGAGCCTGCTGCTCAAACGCGGCGACGTCGAGAACCGCGGCATCGGCGGTGACAACACCTTCGGCATGATCGACCGTCTGCCCGACATCCTGAAAAGCAAGCCCCGCAAAATCTTCCTGATGGCGGGTATCAACGACCTGACGGGCGGGCAGCCCGTCGATACGATCGTGATGAACATTACCCGCATGGCGGACATGGTGCACGAAGCCGTTCCCGGCTGCCGGCTCTATATCCAGAGCGTGCTGCCGGTCAACACCCGGCGGTTGGCCTATCCCGGACTCAAGGGGCACAATCCGCAGGTGCGGGCGCTCAATGCGCGGCTGGTGCGGTTGTGCGACGCCAAGCCGTGGTGTACGTTCGTCGATCTTGCGCCGCTGCTTTCCGACGCCGACGGCGAGCTGCGCATCGACCTGACGAAGGACGGAATCCACCTTCATCCCGCGGGATATGTGATCTGGACCGATTACCTCAAGAAACAGAAATACCTGAAATAACACGCCTTGCAGATGGAAAAACGAGCTTATACGGTCGATTTGCTGCGGGGGCTGGCTATCGTGGGAATGGTGCTGTCGGGGCAGATTCTGTGGCACGCCGAACTTCCTGCGTGGCTGTTTCATGCGCAGGTGCCGCCGCCGTCGTTCCGCTTCGACCCGTCGGTGCCGGGAATTACATGGGTCGATCTGGTCTTCCCGTTTTTCCTCTTCTCGATGGGAGCCGCTTTCCCGCTGGCCCTGCGCCGGCGGCTGGAACAGCGGGGCGAATCGGTGGCGCTGATCCTGACGGTCGTGGCGCGCAGGTGGGCGTTGCTGGCGCTTTTCGCCATTGCCCTTGCCAACCTGCGTTCCGGAGTGACGGGAACGCTGCCGGGATGGGGCTCCTCGCTGCTGCAACTGGTGGGCTGGGGCTGTTTCTGTGCGCTTTTCATGCGCTTCGGCCGGCTTTCGGACCGGCAGAACCGCATGGTCTGTCTGGCCGGCGTCGCCGGCATCGCCGCCCTGCTGGCGGCTGCCCGGTGGATCTGGGGACTGCCCGTCTCGGCGGAGCGGAGCGACGTCATCATTCTGGTCCTTGCGAATATGGCGCTGTTCGGCAGTCTGGTGTGGCTCTATACGCGGAACAATCTGCTGGCGCGGCTGGGTGTGCTGACGCTGCTGGCGGCACTGCGTCTGGGCAGCGGCGTCGAAGGTTCGTGGAACGAGGCGTTGTGGGACTGGTCGCCTGCGCCGTGGCTTTTCCGTTTCGACTACCTGAAATACCTTTGTATCATCATTCCCGGCACGATTGCGGGAGACCGTATCTACGAATGGATGACGCAGGCCGGCGAGGATGCGCCGGGGGCGTCCCGGCGGCGGGAGGTCTGGATACTCGTTCTGCTCGTGACGCTGATATGCCTGAATATGTGGGGGCTTTTCGCGCGGCAGCTGGTCGTGAATATCGCGGCGGGCGTCCTGATCTGTCTCCTGCTCCGGCACTTGCTGCGCGGGGACGGCTCCGCGACCGGAAGACTGCACCGTTCGCTTTTCGGCTGGGGATTTTTCTGGCTGATGCTGGGACTGGCGCTGGAGGCGTTCGAAGGGGGCATCAAGAAGGATTACGCGACGTTCAGCTATTTTTTCGTCACCTCCGGGCTGGCTTCGTTTGTCCTGATCGCCGCCGGAATCGCGATGCGGCGGCTGAATGTGCGTTTCTCGGTGCTGGTCAAATGCGGGCAGAATCCGATGGTGGCCTATACGGCGGCCGGATTCCTCATCATGCCCCTGCTGACGCTGCTGCATCTGGCGCCTTATTTACAGACCTTTGCCGAGCTATGCCCGTGGATGGGCGTGGTGCGGGGCGTGCTGGTCACGGCCGCGGTCATGGCCGTTACGGTCTTTTTTACGAACCGCAGGCTTTTTTGGAGAACCTGATTTGAAATTTAAATAAATGAGTTATGCGAATAAAAGGAACTTTTCTCGACGAAATCAGTCATGACATTCCCCATCAGAACTGGGGCGAAGCCGAATGGGACCGCGACTTCGGCTACATGCGCGAAGCCGGCATCGACACCGTGATCCTGATCCGCTGCGGCTACCGCCGCTGGCAGACTTTTCCCTCGCGGGTGCTCACGGCCGAGGAGGGGTGTTACGAACCGCCCGTCGATCTGGTCGATATGTTCCTGCGCCTGAGCGACAAGTGGGGCATGAACTTCTGGTTCGGGCTCTACGATTCGGGCAAGTACTGGGACCGCGGCGAATACGAGCAGGAGGTGGCGCTGAACAAACGCGTGATCGACGAGGTGTGGAGCCGTTACGGACATTACAAATCCTTTGCGGGCTGGTATATTTCGCAGGAATGCAGCCGCAATACCGGCAAGATCGTCGATCTGTATGCGAGTCTGGGACGCTATTGCAAGGAGGTTTCCGGCGGTCTGCCGACCATGATTTCCCCTTATATCGACGGCAGCAAGAACGTCAGCCAGTACAATGCTTCGACTTCGAAGCAGAACGTCGTGACGCTCGAAAGCCATGAACGCGAGTGGGACGCCATCTTTGCCGGAATCAAGGGCGCCGTGGATATCGTCGCCTTTCAGGACGGCCATGTGGAGTATGACGAACTGGTCGATTTCCTGAAGGTAAACAAGAAACTGGCCGACCGTTACGGGCTGGAGTGCTGGACCAATTCCGAGACCTTCGACCGCGACATGCCGATCAAGTTCCTGCCGATCAAATGGGAGAAACTGCGGCTCAAGATGGGGCTGGCGGCTCAGGCCGGTTACCAGAACGCCATTACGTTCGAGTTCTCGCACTTCATGAGTCCGCAGTCGGCCTACCTGCAGGCGGGGCACCTGTACGACCGCTATATGGAGTATCTGAAAACCTTGGAATAGAGACCGATGAACGGACATTACCCTAAACCGGGCGGTTTGGCGGCGGCGCTGGCCGTGCTGATCGCAGTCGTGCTGGCAGCCTGCTCCCCGAAGGGTGCGGCGGGCGGCGACGCGGCCTGCGGCTTGTCGGACGACGATTTCAGAACCGAAGGCATTCTCCAAGCGATTCCCGTTCGTGCGACGTTCCTCGACGAGGTGAGCTGGGACATTCCTCACCAGAACTGGGGCGTCAGGGAGTGGGACGCCGATTTCCGGGCGATGAAAAACATGGGGATCAACACCGTGGTGCTGATCCGCGCCGGGCTGGGACGGTGGATCGCCGCGCCGTTCGAGTGTCTGCTCGAAAGCGAGGAGGTGTACTATCCCCCGGTCGATCTGGTGGAGATGTTCCTTACGCTGGCCGACAAATACGGTATGGCGTTCTATTTCGGCATGTACGATTCGGGCAAATACTGGCAGGAGGGACTCTTCCAGCGCGAGATAGACCTGAACCTGAAACTGATCGACGAGGTGTGGGCCAGATACGGCCACCACGAGTCGTTTCAGGGGTGGTATCTGTCGCAGGAGATCAGCCGCCGGACCAAAAACATGTCGCGCATCTATGCGGAAGTGGGCCGCCATGCCAAGGCGGTTTCGGGCGGTCTGAAAACGATGATCTCACCCTACATCCACGGCGTCAAGACCGATCAGGTGATGGCGGGCGACAAGGCCCTTTCGGTCGAAGAGCACCGCCGCGAGTGGAACGAGATACTGGGCAATGTCGCCGGAGCGGTGGACATCCTCGCGTTTCAGGACGGGCAGGTCGATTATCACGAGCTGTACGACTATCTGGTGGTGAACAAGGCGCTGGCCGACAAATACGGCATGGAGTGCTGGACCAACATCGAGTCGTTCGACCGCGACATGCCGATCCGTTTCCTGCCGATCAAGTGGGAGAAGCTGCTGCTGAAGCTGGACGCCGCACGGCGGGCCGGAATGCGGAACGTCATCACGTTCGAGTTCTCGCACTTCATGAGTCCCAATTCGGCCTATCCGCAGGCGGGACATCTTTACGATCGCTACTGCGATTATTTTAAAATCGACAACCCTTACCGGAAACGGTAAATATACTCCATGAAACGGCGCGGCAACATATCCTACATGCTTTTTCTTGCGGTTACGGCGGCCGTGGGCGGACTCCTGTTCGGGTACGACACGGCCGTGATTTCCGGCACCGTCGAGCTGGTGACGGTCCGCTTCGGGCTGGACAGCCTGCAGCAGGGGTGGTATGTGGGGTGCGCGCTGGCCGGCTCGATCGCCGGGGTGCTCTGTTCGGGCGTGCTGAGCGATCGGCTGGGGCGCAGGCGGACGATGCTCGTCTCGGCCGTGCTGTTCACGGTGTCGGCCGCGGGGTGCGCCCTTTGCACCGATTTCACGCAGCTGGTCGTCTACCGGATCGTGGGCGGGCTGGGCATCGGCGTCGTTTCGGTCGTCTCGCCGCTTTACATCTCCGAGGTGTCGGCGGCGCGCCGCCGGGGCATGCTGGTCTCGTTTTACCAGCTGGCCGTCACGATGGGATTTCTGGCGGCCTATACGGTCAATTACCTGCTGCTCCGCATGGGACAGACCGCCGGTTTCGAAACGGCGTGGATGCGGCGGATCTTCGTCGATGAAGTGTGGCGGGGCATGCTGGGGGCCGAAACCCTTCCGGCGCTGGTTTTCTTCGTCATCATCTTCTTTATTCCCGAAAGTCCGCGCTGGCTGGTGCTGCGCGGACATACGGACCGCGCCCTGCGTGTGCTCGGCCGCATCAACGGCGACCGGACGGAAGCCGCCGCGGAGCTTGCGGCCATCGAAACGGCCGTCGGTGGCGGTCAGGCCCCGCAGTGGCGGCTCCTGCTGTCCAAAGGCATCCGGACGGCGGTGCTCGTCGGTGCGGCGATCGCCATTCTCGGACAGTTCATGGGCGTCAATGCCGTGCTTTACTACGGGCCGTCGATTTTCGAGCGGGCCGGATGGTCGGGCAGCGACTCGCTGTTCGCCCAGATACTGGTCGGAGCGGTCAATATGCTTACGACGGTGCTGGCGCTGGCGATCATTGACCGCGTAGGGCGCAAGAAGCTGGTTTACTGGGGCGTGTCGGGCATGGTGCTGTCGCTGCTGCTTATCGGGGCCTGTTTCCTGACCGGTGAGCGGTCAGGGATGCCGGACGGCGTGCTGCTGGCGGCGTTTCTGTGTTATATTTTCTGCTGTGCCATCTCCGTCTGCGCCGTGGTCTGGGTGCTTTTGTCGGAGATGTATCCGATTCGCGTGCGCGGCGCGGCGATGTCGATCGCGGGGTTCTCGCTTTGGGCGGGGACCTATCTGGTCGGGCAGCTTACGCCGTGGATGCTCGCGAATCTGACGCCGGCGGGGACCTTTTTCCTCTTCGCCGCGATGTGCGTGCCCTATATGCTGCTGATATGGAAGGCGGTGCCGGAAACGTCGGGCCGCACGCTCGAAGAGATCGAACGATACTGGACAAGATAACAATATAAAATCAGATAAGATTATGGATTTCAAAAGATTAGCGGAACAGTACAAAACCGAGTTGCTGGATGGCGTACTGCCTTTCTGGCTCGAAAAATCGCAAGATAGGGAATTCGGCGGCTATTTTACGTGTCTCGATCGTGACGGCAGCGTCTACGATACCGACAAATTCATCTGGCTGCAGGGGCGCGAAGTGTGGATGTTCGCCATGCTCTATAACAAGGTGGAGCGTCGCCCCGAATGGCTCGAATGCGCCGTGCAGGGGGCTGAGTTCCTGCGCAAATACGGCCACGACGGCAACTACAACTGGTATTTTGCGCTGACGCGCGAAGGCCGCCCACTGGTGCAGCCCTACAATATTTTCTCCTATACGTTCGCGGCGATGGCCTTTGCGCAGGTCGCCGTTGCGACGGGCAGCGACGAGTACGCCCTGATCGCCAAGCGGACTTTCGACCGGATTCTGGAGAAACGCGCCAATCCCAAGGGCGAGTGGTGCAAGGCCTATCCCGGAACGCGTTCGCTCAAGAGTTTCGCCCTGCCGATGATCCTCTGCAACATGGCGCTGGAGATCGAGCCGATGATCGACAAACAACTGTTGGCCGACACCATCGGGGAGTGCCTGCACGAAGTGATGGAGGTGTTTTACCGGGAAGAGCTGGGGCTGATCGTCGAGAACGTCACGGAGGACGGACGGCTTTCCGATACGTTCGAGGGCCGTCAGATGAATCCCGGACATTCGCTCGAAGCGATGTGGTTCATCATGAACCTCGGCGTGCGTCTCGACGACCGTGCGCTGATCGACAAAGCGGTGAAAATCGCGCTCAATACCGCCGAATACGGCTGGGACAAGGAGTACGGCGGCATTTTCTATTTTCTGGACCGCAAGGGCGCGCCCCGCGTGGAGCTGGAATGGGACCAGAAGCTCTGGTGGGTGCATATCGAATCGACGATCGCGATGATCAAGGGCTATCAGCTGACCGGATCGAAGGAGTGTCTGGAGTGGTTCGGGAAACTGCACGAATATACGTGGGCGCATTTCAAGGACACGGAGCATCCCGAATGGTTCGGTTACCTGAACCGCCGCGGCGAGGTGCTGCTGCCGCTCAAGGGCGGGAAGTGGAAGGGATGTTTCCATGTGCCGCGCGGACTGTTCCAGTGCTGGCAGATTCTCGAACAATGCAAATAGAACTAAAATACGGAACGATGAAAAGATATTTACTGACAATTCTGTTGTCGTTGTGGTGCGCCTGCGCATGGGCCGCGGGCAGCGTCACGGTCAAGGGGCGCGTCCTTTGCGGCGGCCGGGGCGTGGAAGGCGTCTGGGTCTCCGACGGCGAAGAGTTCGCGTGCACCGACAAAAGAGGAAATTACAGACTGCAGGCCGGTGCCGACAACCGCTTCGTCTTCGTTTGCGTGCCTGCGGGCTACGACGCTCCGGTGGAAAAGGGCGTGGTGCGCTATTTCCACCCGCTGCCCGCCGACGGCAAATCCTGCGATTTTACGCTGCTCCGCCGTGCGGGCGACGATTCGCGTTACGGGTTCATCGCCATTGCCGATCCGCAGATATGGGCGCCGAAGGAGTTTGCGAAACTCGCGGCGGCGGCCGACGACATCGCCGCCACGGTCCGCAGTTACGGCGGCATGCCTTTCCACGGCATCTGCTGCGGCGACATCGTGTCGCACGACCATTCGCTTTACGGCCGGTACAACGAAGTGATGGAGCGTACGGGAATCACGTTCCGCAACGCGATGGGCAACCACGACATGAAGGTCTACGGACGCTCTTACGAAACCTCCTTCTCGAAGTTTGAGCAGATGTACGGTCCGGTCTACTATTCGTTCGACGTCGGACGCATCCACTATGTGGTGCTCGACGACAACTTCTTCATCGGGCGCGACTATTTTTACATCGGCTATCTCGAAGAGCGGCAGATGCGCTGGCTCGAAAAGGACCTTGCCCGCGTGCAGCCCGGTTCGACGGTGGTCGTCTGCCTGCATATCCCTTCGACCTGCGAGGAGCAGGACCGCAAGCAGTTCCGCTACGACCGCGCCGGATCGACGATGACCAACCACAGGGGGCTTTACGAAATTTTGAAACCCTACCGGGCGCATATCATTTCGGGCCATACCCATACGACCTTCAATCAGCCGATCGCGCCCGGCCTCTACGAGCATGTGACACCCGCCCTGAGCGGCGCATGGTGGCAGGGTCCGCTCTGCACCGACGGTACGCCCGCCGGGTACGGCGTCTATGAGGTGAACGGCGACCGGATCGACTGGTATTACAAATCGACGGGTTATCCGGCCGACTACCAGATGAAAATTTACAGCGGCCGCGAATATCCCCAGTTCGAAGGGTACGCCGTGGCCAACGTCTGGGCCAGCGACCCGGCGTGGGAGGTCCAGTTTACGATCGACGGCGTGCCGTGCGGTCCCGCCGAGCGGTTTCAGGCTTACGATCCCGCCGCGAAACAGATGTACTCCGACACCAGTCAGATGGACCACAAATGGATTTACCCTTCGATTTCGGACCACTATTACCGCGTCGCGCTGCCCGAAGGGGCGAAGCGCGTCGAGGTGTCGGCTACGGACCGCTTCGGGCGGATCAGCCGGGCCGCAGTCGATTTGAAATAAACGACCGAATATGAGATTTACCGGACTGAAATATTTGCAGCTGCTGGCGTGCTTGGGGCTGTCTGCATGCGGTTCCGCCGAGCGTTACGACGTGGTGATCGTCGGCGGGGGAGCGAGCGGAACGGCGGCCGGACTGCAGGCGGCCCGCATGGGGGCGCGAACCTTGATCGTCGAGGAGTTCGACTGGCTCGGCGGCATGCTCACCTCGGCGGGCGTGAGCGCCACCGACGGCAATTACCGCCTGCGCGGCGGCATCTGGGACGAGTTCCGGACGGAGCTGGCCCGGCATTACGGCTGCGATTCGGCCCTGATAACGGGGTGGGTCAGCAACGTGATGTTCGAACCTTCGGTGGGCGACAGTATTTTCAAACGGCTCGTCGCCCGCGAACCGAACCTCACCGTGTGGTACCGTTCGGCGGCCGAGACGGCCGGACGCGGGAAGGATGTGTGGCGGCTGGGTGTCCGGCGTGACGGCCGGCTCCGGCCGGTCGAAGCCGACGTGCTCGTCGATGCGACGGAGCTGGGCGACGTCGCCCGGATGGCGGGCGTCCCCTATGACGTCGGCATGGATTCGTCGGCCGTCACGCACGAGGATATCGCTCCGGCCGAAGCCAACGGCATCGTGCAGGACCTGACCTACGTCGCCGTACTGAAGGATTACGGCCGCGACGTCACGATTCCGCGGCCCGACGGGTACGATCCGTCGCTTTTCGCCTGCTGCTGCGTGAACGACCTCTGCATCGCTCCGAAGGAACCGCATCGCATGTGGTCCCGCGAGATGATGATTACCTACGGAAAACTGCCCGACGGCAAATACATGATCAACTGGCCGATCGAGGGCAACGATTACTACGTGGACATGATCGACATGACGCCCGAAGGGCGGGCCGACGCCGTCCGCAGGGCCAAGAATCATACGCTGTCATTCGTCTATTTCCTCCAGCATGAGTTGGGATTCAATACGTTGGGATTAGCCGACGACGAGTTCCCTACGGAGGACCGGCTGCCGTTCATTCCCTATCACCGCGAATCGCGGCGCATTCACGGGGCCGTGCGTTTTACGCTCAACGACATCACCGACCCCTACGCAGGAACGCTTTACCGTACGGCGGTCGGCGTGGGCGATTATCCGGTCGATCAGCACCATACCCGCTATTCGGGCTGGGACGAACTGCCCGACCTCTATTTCCATCCCATCCCCTCGTACGGTTTTCCGCTGGGCATCGTGATCCCCGCAGGATTTCCGGGGTTGCTCGTAGCCGAAAAATCGGTGTCGGTAACCAACCTCGTCAACGGCTCCACGCGCCTGCAACCCGTCGTGTTGCAGATCGGGCAGGCAACGGGAGCCTTGGCGGCGTTGGCCGCGGCGGCGGGCGTCGATCCGTCCGAAGTCGCGGTGCGCAGGGTGCAGGAGGCGGTGCTCGATGCGGGCGGCTACCTGCTGCCGTACCTCGACCTGCCGGTCGACGATCCGCGCTTCGGGGCGATGCAGCGGATCGGCGTGACCGGAATCCTCAAGGGGCGCGGAGCCAACGTCGGCTGGGAGAACCAGACTTGGTTCGACGCCGATCGGACGATCGCGGAATCCGAACTGCGCGAAGGGCTGCGCGAAGTCTATCCGTCGGTCCGGCCCTCCGTTCTGGAAACGCCGGTCGATGGGGCGCTCCTGACGGCGATGCTGGCCGAAGCGCTCGGCAAGCCGGCCGGGGATGTTGCGGCGCGGACGGAGCGTGCCGCCGCCGGACTGCTGTCCGGTTACGATCCTGTGCGTCCGCTCACGCGGCTCGAATGCGCGCTGCTGATCGACGCGGTGGCCGATCCTTTCCATGCGGCCGAAGTCGATATTTACGGAAACTACAAACGAAAATAGCTTTTAATTGTTCATGAAAAAACTGCTGACTGTATGCCTGCTGGCCTTTGCCGCGGCAGGTGCGACCGGCTGCCGGAGTGCCGCCGAGGGGGTGAAACCCAAACTGATGTGGCTCGACTGTTCGGCCAACTGGGTGCGCTTCAGTTACCCCGATTCGATCCGTTATTATGTGAACAAGTGCCGGGAGGCCGGCATGACGGCGCTGGTGCTCGACGTCAAGGGCACTTCGAGCGAAGTGGTATATCCCAGCGAGCATGCGCCCCAAGTCCGGGAGTGGAAAGGGTTTGCCCGCCCCGATTTCGATTTCGTGGGCACGTTCGTCGAAGCCGCGCACGATGCCGGACTGGAGATTTACGGTTCGTTCAACACCTTTGCCGAAGGCAACGGCGTATTCCGCCGCGGACTGATCTACGACGGGCATCCCGAATGGCAGGCCGTGAACTATGTCCCCGGCAGGGGACTGGTGCCCCAGCTGGAGATTCCGGAGAAGAAGGTGCTGTTCGCCAATCCCGCGCTCCCGGCCGTTCAGGATCACGAAATCGCCATTTTCAAGGAGGTGGCGCAGAAGTACGATTTCGACGGTCTGCTGCTCGACCGCGGCCGTTACGACAATATCCAGTCCGACTTCTCGGATTTCTCACGCGGGAAATTCGAGGCTTATATCGGGAAAAAGCTGGAGCGGTTCCCGGAGGATATCTATACGTGGGAGGAGGACGGCGACGGCGGCTGGAAACGCATCGACGGCCCTTATTTCAAGCAGTGGATCGAGTGGCGCGCGTCGGTGATCTACGACTTCTTCAAACGCACCAAAGAGGAGCTGAAAGCCGTGAAGCCCGGCCTGAAGTTCGGCGCTTATACGGGTGCGTGGTACCCGTCCTATTTCGAAGTGGGCGTCAATTGGGCCAGCAATACGTACGATCCTTCGCAGGATTTCGCATGGGCCACGCCCGGCTATAAGAATTACGGATATGCCGAACTGCTGGACATCTTCACCAACGGCAATTATTACTGGAACGTGACCGTCGACGAGTACCGTCGCAGCAACGGCCTGCACAAGAACGAGACCGACAGCGAAATGTCGAAGGGCGACCACCTCAGCGTCGAGGGCGGGTGCCGCTATTCGCGCCGTCTGCTGGGCGGCAGACCCTTCTTCGGCGGGATGTACGTCGAGGACTACAAACGCGATACGACCCAGTTCAAGCGGGCCGTGGAGATGAATCTCCGCGAATCGGACGGACTGATGGTGTTCGACATCGTGCATATCATCAACCGCGACTGGTGGGGACCGCTGCAGCGGGCCGTCAGCGCCTATGAAGCGGAGGCGAAGCAATGAGCAGACGGCTGATTTTTGCGGTGCTGGCACTGTTGTGCGCCGGCGCCGTTTCCGCCCAGAAGCGGACGGAGGTGCCCGCCGCGTCGTCCGAGGTGCGCTATGTCGGACGTACGCAGACAAACGGCGGCGACGTGAGTTTCGACTGGAGCGGAACCAGCTTCGAGTGCCGTTTTACGGGCGGTTCGCTGGCCATGCGCGTTTCGGATACGAAAAAGAACTACTACAACCTGACCGTCGACGGCCGCGATGCCGGCGTCGTTACGACGTTCGGGACGGATTCGGTCGTGGTGCTGGCTGAGAAGCTGGGCCGCGGCGAACATACCGTGCGGATGCAGAAGCGCACCGAGGGCGAGCAGGGGCGCACGACGATCCATGCCTTCCTGCTCGACAGGGGAGGACGCCTGCTGCCAGCCTCGCCCGCGTCCGGACGGCATATCGAATTTATCGGCAACTCGCTGACCTGCGGTTACGGGACCGAGGGGCTTTCGAAGGACGAGCCGTTTAAACCCCAGACCGAGAACTGCAACAAGGCGTACGCCTGCATCATCGCCCGTTATTTCGGCGCCGACTATACGCTGATCGCCCATTCGGGACGCGGCGCGGCGCGCAATTACGGCGATAAGAACACCACTTCGCAGAATACGATGGCCGACCGCATCGCCAATACGTTCGACGAGGCGGCGGAACCGGCGTGGGACTTCGCGGCGTCGCTGTACCGTCCCGATCTGGTCGTCATCAATCTGGGATCGAACGACTTCTCGACCCTGCCGCATCCTTCGCGCGATGAGTTTGCGGCCGCCTACACCCGCATCCTGCAGACTCTGCGCGGCGCCTACGGCGACGAAATGCCGATCCTCTGCGTGGCGCCGCGCGTCAGCGAACCGGCCTTCACCTATATCCGCGACCTGTGTCAGTCCGCCGTCGTGCCGAACCTCCATTTCGCGGCCATCCTGCCCGGCTACTGCAACGACGGAAGCGAGCTCGGATCGTCGGCCCATCCCAATTACGCCGGCCAGCGCAAGATGGCGATGCTGCTGATCCCCTACGTTTCGACGCTGACGGGATGGGAGGCGGAGATCAAACCGGTCGAATAGGCGTTTGGCCGTATCGCGGCTTTTTGCTACTTTTGTCCCCCGGTTAGGAACGGAGTAGCGAATTATGGAATCTCACAAGAACAAATTGCCCTCGGCATGGGTGTCGGCGCTGCCGCTCGCAGTGCTGACACTTCTTTTATATGTGGTCATCCGCTGTTTCGGGGGCGATGCGATAAACGGCGGAAGCCAGATCGCGCTGCTCTCGGCCACGTCGGTCTGCGTGATGCTCTCGATCGGCATCTACCGCTGCAAGTGGTCGGTGCTTGAGGATGCGATCATCGACAACATACGCGCCTCGGCGTCGGCCATCATCATCCTGCTGCTGATCGGCGCCATCGCCGGATCGTGGATGGTGAGCGGCGTGGTGCCGACGATGATCTATTACGGGCTGAAAATCCTGCACCCCTCGTTTTTTCTCGTCGCCTCGTGCGTCATCTGCGCCGGCGTGTCGCTGATGACCGGCAGCTCGTGGACGACGATCGCCACGATCGGCGTGGCGCTGATGGGCATCGGGCAGGCGATGGGCTTTCCCGAAGGGTGGATCGCGGGCGCGATCATTTCGGGCGCCTATTTCGGCGACAAGATTTCGCTGCTCTCCGATACGACGGTGCTCGCTTCGTCCACCGTCGGCGTGCCGATCTTCACGCATATCCGCTACATGCTCTACACGACCGTTCCGTCGTTTGTCGTCGCGCTGGCGGTCTTCGTCGTCGCGGGGCTGACGCTGAGCCATACCGGCGGTGCGCATGCCGAACTTTACGCCGATTCGCTGCGCGGCGCTTTCCGCATTACGCCGTGGCTGCTGCTGGTGCCCGTGGCGACGGGCGTGTTGATCGTGCGGAAACTTCCGGCCATCGTGACGCTTTTCTGCGCCGCGGTCTTCGCCTGCGTCGCCATGCTGCTGGCGCAGCCCGAACTGGTGGCGAAGGTGGCCGGAGTCGAAGGACTGAACTTCATGTCGGGATTCAAAGGCGTGCTGATGAGCTGTTTCGGGCCTACGGCGCTGGAGACCGGAAGCCCGCAGCTCGACGAACTGGTGGCCACGCGCGGCATGGCCGGCATGCTCAATACCGTATGGCTCATCATCTGCGCCATGTGCTTCGGCGGCGTGATGACCGGCAGCGGCATGCTGAGGGCGCTGACGGCCGTTTTTCTGAAATTCGTCCGCCGCACCTTTTCGGCCGTGGCTTCGACGGTCGGGGCCGGAATCTTCTTCAACCTCTGCACGGCCGACCAGTATATCTCGATCATCCTTTCGGGCCGTCTGTTCCGGGAACTCTATGCCGAACGGGGGCTGGAATCCCGTCTGCTGAGCCGCTCGGTCGAGGACTCGGCGACGGTCTGTTCGGTGCTCGTGCCGTGGAACTCGTGCGGCATGACGCAGGCCACGGTGCTGGGCGTCTCGACGTTCGTCTACATGCCTTACTGCATCTTCAATATCGTCAGTCCGCTGATGTCGCTGTGCGTGGCGGCTCTCGGCTGGAAAATCAAAAAGGCCGCATCTTCTGCCGGCCGCAGACAATGATTATGGAAACGACTGTAAATACCGATCTGGTCATCTTCGACCTCGACGGCACGCTGCTCGACACGATCGGCGATCTGGCCGTCGCCTGCAACGCCGTTCTGGCCCTGCGCGGCCTTCCGCAGCACTCCTATGAGGAGTACTGCCATTTCGTCGGCAACGGCATCATGCGGCTCGTGGAGCGCGCCCTGCCCGAAGAGCTTCGCACGCCCTATACCGTTGCGGCCGTGCGCGCCGATTTCGTGAAATACTATACCGAGCATATCGATGCCTATACCAAGCCTTACGACGGGATTCCGGAGCTGGTCGCGGGGCTTGTGCGGCGCGGCGTGCGTATCGCCGTGGCGTCGAACAAATTTCAGGCGGGAACCGAGAAGCTTGTCCGGCTGTTTTTCCCCGACGTTCCTTTCGCTGCGGTCTTCGGCCAGCGCGAAGGGGTGCCTCTGAAGCCGGACCCGGCCGTGGTGGAGGAGATTCTTTCGCTGACGGGCGCGGCGAAAGAGCGGGTGCTCTACGTCGGCGATTCGGGCGTGGACATGCAGACTGCCGCGGCTGCGGGCGTACGCTCGGTGGGCGTCACGTGGGGTTTCAGAAAACGCGGGGAGCTGGTCGAGTCGGGCGCCGTGCATATCGTCGACCGGCCTGCGGAGATTCTCGCCCTGCTGTAATCGGGCAGTTCGGTTCGAAAAAGCGACAACCGGTCCGTAAGGGCCGGTTGTCGCTTTTTCAGCAGTAGGTCTTCACGTCGTCGAGTGTGATGCGCTCTTCGCTGAGGATGATGAGCCGCTCTATGACGTTGCGCAGTTCGCGGATGTTGCCGCTCCACCGCATCGCCTGCAGTTCGCGCAGGGCGTTGCTCTCGATGCGTTTGGGCGGGATGCCGTATTCGGCGCAGATCGTGCGGATGAAATGGTCGGCCAGCAGCGGAACGTCCTGCGCGTGGTCGCGCAGCGCCGGAACGCGCACCACGATCACACCGATACGGTGGTAGAGGTCTTCGCGGAAGTTGCCCTTCGTGATCTCGTCGCGCAGGTTCTTGTTCGTGGCGGCGATCACCCGCACGTCCACGTCGATGTCCTTGTCGCTGCCCACGCGGCAGATCTTGTTCTCCTGCAGCGCGCGCAGCACCTTGGCCTGCGCCGCCAGCGACATGTCGCCGATCTCGTCCATGAAGAGCGTGCCGCCGTCGGCCTGCTCGAATTTGCCTTTGCGCTGTTTGATCGCCGAGGTGAAGGCACCCTTCTCGTGTCCGAAGAGTTCGCTTTCGATCAGCTCCGAGGGGATGGCCGCGCAGTTCACCTCGACGAACGGCGCCGCGGCGCGCGAGCTTTTGGCGTGCAGCCAGCGGGCGACAAGCTCTTTGCCGGTGCCGTTTTCGCCCGTGATCAGTACGCGCGCCTCGCACGGCGCCACCTTGTCGATCAGCTGGCGGACGTGTTCCATCTGCGGCGAGGTGCCGATGATTTGTTCCGTATGCATATTGCGCGAACGGCGCGAGCGGCGTGCGGGAGCGGCCGCGGGTGCGCAGGCGGGTGCGGGCGCCGGGTTGTCGATGGTGCGGTGTATGGACTGCAGCAGGCGGTTCATGTCGATGGGCTTGGTGAGGTAATCCTGCGCACCGTTGCGTACGGCTTCGACCGCCGAGTCGATCGACGCTTCCGCCGAAAGAACGATGAACGGGATTCCGGCGTCGGGAATCTTGCAGCCCCGGTCCGAAAGGATGACGTCGAACGGTATTTTCTCGCACATCGTCGATGCAGCCTCCTCATCTTCGGCGGCTTCGGTCGAGAAGCCTTCGAATTCGAGACGCTCGCGGAGCGTGTTTCGCATACTTTTTGATTGGTCCAGAATTAAAACCTTTGCCATAGCTTGTTTTTACTGAAATTTTACCTACTTTTGTCCCAAAGTTATGACTTTCTGCGGTGCAAAACCAATCTTGAGGGGCCTTGCCGAACAGGGTGGAGAGTCGGATAAAACGTCTTGAATCGGTCCATCGCGACAACCCCGCCGGACGCTCCGGCGGCCGTTTTGCAACAGTGCCGAGGACCACAATTACAATATGAAAAAGAATTACAATTACACACGACGCAAGTTGTACCTGCCCGAATACGGACGGCATATTCAGGAGATGATCGACTCGCTGCAGCTGATCGAGGACCGCCGCGAGCGCAACCGTCAGGCCCGTGCCGTGATCGCCGTGATGGGCAATCTCAACCCGCTGCTGCGCGATACCGCCGATTTCACCCATAAGCTGTGGGATCACCTCTTTATCATGTCTGATTTCCAGCTCGATGTGGATTCGCCCTATCCGCAGCCGACCCGTCAGGAACTGACTATCGCGCCGCGCCGCATGGCCTATTCGCAGGGACGCATCGCCTTCAAGCACTACGGCAAATACGTCGAGCGGATGATCGGGAGTCTGGCCGGCGACAAGGACCGCAGGGAGGTGTCGCGCACGGTGGACAATCTGGCCCGGTACATGCGCTCGAAGAGCTACGAATACAATCAGGAGCATCCCAACAACGAAGTGATCGTTAAAGACATCAAACGCATGTCCGGAGGTGCTATTGAAATAGATGAAGTTGCTTTAAACAATCTCCGAAGCGACTATAAACAGCACTTTACGGCACGTCCCCAGAAAGGTCCCCAGCAGCGCAATCAGCAGCGTCAGCAGAAAAACCGCAATCAGCAGCACAACCGCAATTTTTCGAAAAACAACGGTCCGCACCGCAATTCGTCGAAATAAGAGGTGCGTATTTTCGGAAATTTGCTATATTTGTGAGCATTTTACTGCAGAAACGTGAGATTAATGAACAAACAAACGCTTTTCGTCTCCCTGACCGCGGCCGTCATGTTGTGTGCCTGCCAGTCGTCGAAGGTGAAGATTTCAGGCCGCATCGTCGGCAACGACGCCAAAAATGTTTACTTGGAGCAGGTGTCTCCCCTGTCGCAGTCGGTCATCGACTCGGCCGTGCTCGACAAGGAGGGTAATTACCGTTTCGAGCTGAAGGGCGTGACCCGGACGCCTTCGCTTTACAATATAATTTACAACGGCGAACGTATTCCGCTCTTTCTGGCGGGCGGCGACCGCTTGTCCGTGAATTCCGTGGGCAGTTTCATCCGCAACTATACGGTCGAAGGGTCGAAGGAGACCGAGCTGCTGCGGCAGTTCTATCAGGCTTTCGTCGGCGGCGCCCAGCGGCTCGACAACATCGCCGGCCAGTTCGCCCGGACGAACCTCTCCGAAGAGGAGCGCAAGGCGCTGGTGAAGGAGTATACCGACGAATACTACCGCATCCGCCGCGAACAGCTGCGCTTCATCATCGAAAACAAGTCTTCGCTGGCGGCGGTTTACGCCCTGTACCAGCGGTTGCCGGGCGACACCTATCTGTTCAACGGTGACAGCGACGTGGTTTATTACCGCACGGTGGCCGAAGCGCTCGAACAATCCTATCCCGATTCGCCTTACCTGCAGTCGCTGCTGGCCGAGATTACGCGCATGGACGCCCGCATCAGCCTGACGTCGCGCATCTCCGAAGCGGGGTATCCCGATCTGGAACTCTCGGACATTTACGGCAAGAAGGTGCGGCTCTCGTCGCTGACGGGCAAGGTCGTGCTGCTGGACTTCTGGTCGGCCGAACTGGGCAACAGCAATACGCTCAATGCCGAGCTGAAGGAGGTCTACAAGAAATACGCCGACGCTCCGACGCCGTTCGAGGTCTATCAGGTGGCCGTCGATTCGTCGAAACCCCTTTGGATCACCGCCGTGCAGGAGCAGCAGCTGCCTTGGATCTCGGTGAGCGATCTGCGCGGTCAGGCTTCGACGGCGCCCCGGCTCTACAACGTGCAGAAACTTCCGGCCAATTTCCTGATCGACCGGGAGGGCACGATCGTGGCCAAGGATATTTACGGCAAGAGTCTTGAGCAGAAGCTCGACGAACTGACGAAATAGGGGCGTGTCCGAATCCCGGATGCTTTCCGGCTGCGCTCGGACAAACCTCGGAAAATGCGGCGTTTTGCCGTGCGAGTCCCCGGCAACGGGGATTCGGTCAATTGTTTAGAACGATTTATGAACCATTATTTCGCATCCGACATCCATCTGGGCGCAGGCGGTGAGGCGTTCGCTGGGGAAACCGAACGCCGTTTCGTGGCTTGGCTCGACGATGCGGCGAAGGATGCGGAGTCGATATTTCTGGTCGGAGACCTTTTCGACTTCTGGTTCGAATACCGCGAGGTCGTGCCGAAGGGCTTCGTGCGGACGCTGGGCAAGCTGGCCGAGCTGACCGACCGGGGCGTGCGGGTCGTCTTTTTTACCGGAAACCATGATATGTGGGTCGGCGACTACCTCGCCCGCGAATGCAGCGTCGAAGTCTACACTTCGCCGCAGCGGTTCTGCCTGAACGGCAAACATCTCTTTATCGCCCACGGCGACAACATGAAGATCGACGGACAGCCGGTGCTCAAACTGCTCAACACCGTATTTCGTTCGCGGACGCTGCGCTGGCTCTTTTCGTGGCTGCTGCATCCCGACTGGGCGATGCGTTTCGGCCATTGGTGGAGCGGCAAGTCGCGCAAGTCGCACGCCGCCGACACCCTCGACGTCTCGCTTACCGAGCCGCTGATCCAATACGCCCGCGAATATGCCGCCATGCACGATGTCGATCATTTCGTTTTCGGGCATATGCACTTCCCGCGCGACTTCCGCGAAGGGAATCTGCATGTGATAAACCTCGGCTGCTGGGAACAGTATCCCTCTTATGCCGTTTTGGACGCGTCGGGCGAAATGACGCTGAGGAGGCTCGAAGCGTTCCGTTAGTGCGGGGGCGCGGGACGGCCCGCTGCTCCGCGCGGAAGAAATGTTTATTAAAGAAGAACGATGAAACAATACCTCGATCTGCTGCGCAGGATCAAGACCGAAGGCGTCGTGCGCGGCGACCGTACCGGCACCGGTACCAAAGGCGTCTTCGGACATCAGATGCGCTTCGATCTGGCGGAGGGCTTTCCCCTGCTGACGACCAAAAAAGTATTTCTGAAGGGCGTGATCCACGAGCTGCTCTGGTTCTTGGCCGGCGATACCAATATAAAATACCTCGTGGACAACGGGGTGCATATCTGGGATAACGATGCATTCCGCTATTACAACGAGCTTTGCGTGCGCCACGGCGTGCTGCCTGTCGACCGCGACACGTTTCTGCGGGCGGCGCAGGAGGGAGTCGAATCGCCGGTCGAAGGGTATAAATTCGGCGATCTGAACCACGTTTACGGCTATCAGTGGCGCAGCTGGCCCAAGCCCGACGGCACCGTCGTCGATCAGATCGCGCAGGCGGTCGGGCTTATCAGGAGCAATCCCGAATCGCGGCGCATTCTCGTCTCCGCATGGAACGTCGCCGAGGTGGAGGATATGGCCCTGCCGCCGTGCCATGTGCTGTTCCAGTTCTACGTGGCCGAAGGAAAACTCTCGTGCCAGCTTTACCAGCGCAGTGCCGATACGTTTCTGGGCGTGCCGTTCAATATCGCCTCCTATGCCCTGCTGACGTTGATGACGGCGCAGGTCTGCGGCCTGCAGCCCGGTGAATTCGTCCATACGCTCGGCGACACGCACCTCTATCTGAACCATCTGGAGCAGGTGGACGAGCAGCTTGCGCGCGAACCCCGTCCGCTGCCCGTAATGCGGCTCAATCCTGCCGTGAAGTCGCTCTTCGACTTCCGCTACGGGGATTTCACGCTCGAAGGCTACGATCCGTGGCCGGCGATCAAGGCGCCGATGTCGTTCTGAATCGTTTCGCTCCCGGCAGGGGCGGCGAATCACTTGCGCGCTGATCCGCCGGAACCGAAAAACAACAGGGGCCCTGCAAAGGGGACGCCTGTTTTCGCTGACTGTTTCGCTGACCGTTATTTCCGGACGATGCTGATTTTCCCCGGCTTCTTGTAGCGGTTGTTTTCGATGACGACCTGCTGCGAGCTGCGGATATCGATCGTCGGGAGGTCGTTGTAGGGCTTGTATTTCTCCGATAATTCGATGGTGTTATCTCTGAAAATCAGTCCTTCGACGGATTTCGCCCGGAGCAGCTGCTCGTTGAAGGTCCGGAACAGATTGCCTTCGATGGTGATGTTGCGTTCGTAGGGATGGCCCGGAACCTCTTTTTTCTGGTGCGGGTTGATGAAGATCGTCGGGAAATCGGCGCCGCCGTATGTGCCGTCGAGAAACCTGTTGTTGCGGATCGTCACGTCGCGCACGGCTCCCGATTCGTACCAGTGGTCCATGTCCCCCTCGAACAGAATGGCGGACATCATGGACGAGAAGGTGTTGCCCTCGACGACGACTTTCCGGGGCGTGCTGACCAGAATGCTTCTCGCCCGGTTGTTGCGCACGACGTTGTTCCGGAAGATCAGTTCCGGGTACCACGACATGTTTTCCAGCCCGTCGCCGACCGTGAGTCGGCCTTCGACGGGAGCGGTGAACGTCAGCCGGATGTAATGGGCGTTGATGCGTTCCGATTTTTTCACCCGCAGGGTGTGTTTCGCAAGCAGGGTTTCCGCGTCCACCACGTCGATTTCGTCGCCCTTTCCGGCAAACTCATATCCGGCCTGCTGGGGGTGGTTGATGCGGGCGATGACCTGATCGGGCGCCGTGATGCCGGTCACGCGGACGTAGGAGCCGTGTACGTTGGTCGCATCGTCGAGCATGTTCTCGAAAACGCATTCTTCGATCAGGACGGTTCCCCGGCAGTTGCAGAAGTGCGTGGCGTCCGCCGTGGTCGTTATCATCCGGGGGCTTCCCTTCCGCAGGACCACCTGCAGCCTGCGGACGGTGACGTTGTCGGTCTTTTCGGCGATCAGTCCCATGCCGCCGCAGTGGTGGATGGTTACGTCTTCGACCAGAACGCCGGACGACGCGGTCGCGTGGATGGCGGGCGAATGCCGGTTCTGGGTAAAGACGCCTTTGAACGTCAGGATCGTTCCGACGGGCGGCAGGGCGCGCACGAACCGGGTGTGGAGTTCATAGCGGCCGGAAGCCGTCGGCGTAACCCGTATGTCGAAGTTGTCCGGCTTGGGGATGTAGTAATCGTCGCTGCGGTAGGCGGTGGCCATGGTACCGGGATCGAAAACGATGTTTTCGCCCGGAATACGCTCTTCCCAGCCTTCCGCCCGCATGATGAGCTTGCCGTTCTCGACCGCATGGCCGAACTCGTCCGGAATCTCGATCTCGATACGCTGCGTCTCCGCATCCGCGGCCGTCACCTTCGCCTCCAGCGTGAAGGGAACCTCCCAGTCTACGGTGAAATTGCGCAGCGTCACGCCGTGCGAGTCCTCGATCAGAAACGGGATGATCCGGCCGTGGAAAATGAATTCCGCGCCGCCGCCGTCGATCTCGATATTCCGCCGTCCCGTCAGCGGGAATGCGAAATGCCGGTATCCGTTGTCGTGGTTGGTGATGCAGTGGTATTTTCCGGCGGCGAATTCCGGCCGGAAATGGTAGGTGCCTTGGGGGAATACCAGTTTTACCGGTTTGTCTGCCGGGATGCTTTCGAGCAGGGTGTAGACGAACGGGGTCATGTCCTGCGTGTCGTACCGGCCTTTGTAGTCCGCGATGTCGATTACCCCGGTTCGGGCGGATGCCGTACCGCAGACCATACTCAAGAGGAGTATGACCGTTCCCAAGCGTGGTTTCATGCGCATGGCTATTTCTTTATGTTGTTCTTTTCCCAGACCGGCGCACCCGTGTCGGCGCCGTACCGCTCTCCGTGGCTGCGCGTCAGCTCTTTTGAGTTTTCGACCTCGTTGTCCGACATTTTCAGCCCGTCGACCGACGTGACGACGATTGCCGGGCAGGGGCAGTCGGTCACCTTGTTCTTCTGGACGGTGATGTTCATGAATGCGCCCGGATCCGCGACTTTCGCGTCGCCCGTGATGTAGAAGAGCGACAATGCTCCGGGAGGCATGCGCGGATTGCCGCGTTCGAACATGCACTCCTCGATCGTATTGCCGACGATCTGCACGTTCGAGGAGAAGCCTCCTCCCATCCATTCGATTTCGGGCGACATGAGGATTCCCTGCATGGCGCATCCGGTTATCCTGTTCGACGCCACCACTCCGTCGATACCCTTGATCAGGATTCCGCGCGAGCGTACGTGGCCCACTTCGTTGTCTTTGACGAGGAATCCGCTGCCGACGGCGTCGGCGTTGAAAACCACGTCGCCGGGGCCGATTTCGAACGGCATCTGCTTCACCTTGAGCCGGAATCCGAGCTTGTAGGAGGCTTTTGACAGTAGCGAGGGATAACCCGTCGTCACGGCGTTGCGCTGCTCTTCGGTCGGGTCGAAGCGGCCGACCGAAACCAGCCGGAGTTCGCCTTTGCGTTTCCCGTCGTAACCGACCACGACGAGTCTGTCGCCGCGCCGGAATACGGGGTGGGTTTCGCGCGTCACCAAGTCGATCGTACCCTTCGCGGCGTCGGCCGATCCGACCGGGAACGAGCGTCCGCAGACGATGATGCAGTCATCGCCGTTGTGGCCTACCTTGCACCCCGTGACGGTCGGGCCTTTCCGTGCCTGACTGCTGTGTATGCCGTCGGCGTTGCCCGAACGCAGGCGGGGCCTGATGCCCTGCGGCATGGGGCCGCGGTCGACGACGCAGTTTCTGTACTCGTTGGCGTAGCCCTCTTTCTCGAAAAACGAGAAGGTGTTGGACCCGTATACCGTGACGTTTTCGAGTTTGGTGTTGTAGCACTTGTTGAGCATGACGGTATGGACACCGGCGTTCGGCTTGTCGGTCTTGACGTCCATGACCACCAGATCCCCGACCTGCTCGCCTGCGCTCCACGTTCCGTTCTTTACGGCCCGGAAGAGGTTGTGACCGAGCTGCTTGAGCGCGGAGTAGTTGCTCGTGTAGGTGGTGATGCTGTTGCGCTTGAGCAGGCGTGTCTGCGGATCGTAGAACTGCACGCGGTTGGCGGCCAGACCGGTTACGGGATACCCCTCGTCGATCCGGACGTCGAACCAGCTTCCGTCTTCGGCCACGGCCGTAATTTCGCCCTGCGTAAAGCAGAGCGGATCGTAGTCGATGGTCAGGTCGCGCAGCTCCACCCGCACGCAGTTGTAAAAGCTGAACGCCTGCTCCTGATTGTTGCAGATGACCGTCGATCCGTTGCCGTTGATGTGGACGTCGGTCAGGTTGTGGAACTTGTACGGCCCGTTGCTGCGCACGTCGAGCGTGTAGGTGCCTTTGGGTATTTCGATGAGGTTCCGGCCTTTCTGCCGGTCGAGGACCTCGTGAAGATCGGGATGATTCTGCGCCGCCGCGGATGCCGCGAGACATGCGGCAGCGCAGAAAACAGTCAGTTTTTTCATCTGAATAGGGTTCGTTGTCGGAGTCCGTCGGCAGGAATCGTCAGATCGTCTGCGTGTACCCCGGATTCTGGCTCAGGTTTTTGTTCACTTCGCGTTCGCGCTTGGGCACCGGCATCCAGATCTTGTACGGTTTGTAGTTGTTCTTGATCGGCTCCATCTGCGGGGCGAAGTAGTAGTATTTGTTGCCGGCGTCGTTGACGGTTTTCATGTTGCCGATGACTTCCGTCATTTTGCCCGTGCGGATCAGGTCGATGCGTCGCCACCCCTCGACGCAGAGTTCGCGCGAACGTTCGTCGAGCAGCTCTTCCATGAAGTCGGTCTTGTAGTAGGCCGAATTCATGGCGTTGAGCGCCGATTCGTTCAGTTTGCCGTCCGTATCGGTGCAGGCGCGTTCGCGCACCTCCTCGACCAGTTCGCGCGCAAGGGATTCGTCGCCCGTCTTGTAAAGCGCTTCGGCGTACAGCAGAACGATGTCGGCGAAGCGGAGCATCGGGAAGTCGATGTTGCTTGCCCACGTCGGAATGCCCTGTGACGTTCTGACCGCGGGGTCCGATTGGCGGAATTTGCCGTGGCAGAGGTTGGCGCCCGATGCGTAAAGCGCCACGGGACTGAAGTATTTGGCTCCGTTGATTGTCGTGTAGTCGGTGACGTTGTTGCCCAGACTGCCGCAGAGGTTCCAGCCCATGCGGCTGTCCTCGGTCACGTATTTGTCAGACAGCTCGCCCGTCGGGCGTATCCAGCCGTAACCTCCTCCGTTGGTGCCGACGTTGCCCTGCGGCCCGGCCCAGTAGGCGAAGAGGAAATATTCGTTCGAGCCGCCCGCTCCGGTCTGTACGACCATCATGCACTCCTCTTTCTGACTGCTTTTGGTGTCGGCCAGAAAGTTGTAGTGGTAGGGCTTGATGAGCTTGTAGCCGCTGTGTGCGTAAATATCTTCGGCGATGGCCGCGGCTTTTTTCCAGCACGCTTCGGCATCGACCCAGTCGAAACTGTTGGTCGGCGAGCCGAGTTCCCGCCCCACGCGGTTCTCCTTGCAGGAGGCCAGATAGGTATACATCTTGAGCAGATAGCCGCCCGCGGTCCATTTGTTGACGCGGCCGTTTACGTTCGAATTGCGGTCGGGAAGCTCCTTGTAGGCTTTGTCGAGGTCTTCCTCGATGCAGGCATAAACCTTGTCTAGCGGTTCGCGCGGAGCCTCGGCCGACGAGTTGGGCGTATTGGGCAGGGGCACTTCGCCCCAGAGCCACGCCTGATAGAGCCGGTAAAGGCCGCGCAGCAGCTTCGCTTCGTTGACGATCTCGTCGCGGCGTTTGGGGTCCATGTCGATGGCCGGCACTTTCTGGATGATGTGGTTGGCCCGGTCGATGCCGACGAAGAGTCCGAACCATGCCATCGAGACGAAATCGGCCTCTTCGTTGTAACCGCAACTGGCGATGATCTGATGGTGCGGGTCGCTGATGCCGTTGGGAGCGATCTCGTCGCCGAGCATCATCAGGTAGTGCATGCCGCGTCCCCAAAGGGGCTGGTTGCCGGTTCCCTGAATCGCACCTGCGTTGAGTATGTCGTATACGCCCGTGAGGGCCAGTTCCGCATTCGCGGCGGTGGTGTAGAGGTCGTCGCCCGAAACGAACGAATAGGTCTTCTCGTCGAGGAAACTGGTGCAGCCCGCCGTCGCCGTGCAGAGCAGGAGCGCAGCCGTGTATTTTAGTGCTTTCGAATAGAACGTTTTCATATTCATATCGCTGTTTTAGTATTTGATTGAAACTCCGAAGAATACGGACCGTGCGCGCGGGTAGTTGGTGTAGTCCAGTCCGGGAATCAGGCGGTTCCAGAACGACACCTCCGGGTCATAGCCCGAATAGCCCGTGCAGGTGAAGAGGTTTTCGGCCGTGACGTAAACGCGCAGGTGGGAGAGTCCTATTTTGCGCGTGATGTGCGTGGGCAGCGTATAGCCCACCGTCAGGTTTTTCAGGCGGAGGTAGGAGCCGTCCTCGACGTAGTAGCTCGACATTTCGGTCTTGCCCTCGCCGTTGAGCGACGGATACCTGTTGCCCGGACGCTCCTCCGTCCAGCGGTTGCGCCAGTAGTCCGTCGAGACGTTGTTGTAGCCCACGAAACCCTCGTAGCGGTAGCGGCCGATGTTGATGATGTCGTTGCCGTAGGACCACTGGAACATGAAGCTGAGGTCGAAATTCTTGAACGTAAAGCTGTTGGTCATGCCGCCGAAGTGCTTCGGGTCGCTGTTCGCAATGACCGTTTTGTCGTTGTTCGGGTCGATGACGTTGTCGTTGCCCGCGATGTCCTTGAATTTCATGTCGCCCGGCTTCACGGTGATTCCCGCGAACGACGGCACGCCCTCTTTCAGGTTGCCCCGCTCGTCGAAGTCGGATTGCTGGTAAATGCCGTCGAAGACGTATCCCCAGCCCGAACCGATCGGGTGTCCCACCATGACGCGGCCTACTTCGGTGATATGTCCGCCGGCGACCTTGACCGGGATCGAGCTGACGTCGCCCAGCGATACGACCTTGTTGCGGTTGAGGTTGAAGTTCAGGCTCGTCGACCATGTGAAGTTGCGTTTCTGGATATTGACCGTGTTGATCGTAAGCTCGAAACCCTTGTTGTCCACCTGCCCGATGTTCTGCCACTGACGGTAGGAGCCGATCTGGCTGGGAACGTCGGCATGCAGGAGCATGTCCTTGGTCTTTTTGTAGTAAACGTCGGCCTCGATGCTCAGACGGTTGCGGAACATGCTGATGTCCAGACCTCCGTTGAGCTGGTAGGTCGTCTCCCACTTGAGGTCGGGATTCGATATCTCCGAAGGAGACAGGCCCAGCTGCACGGAGTTGTTGTCGCCCGAATAGTAGGTCTTGTCGGTACGGCTCAGCGACTGATAGGCCGGAATGCGGTCGTTACCCGTCACGCCGTAGCTGAGCCGCAGTTTCATGTCGCTGAAAATCTTCTGCTGCTTCATGAACTCCTCCTTGCCGATGCTCCATGCGAAGGCGGCCGAGGGGAAGTAGCCGTACTTGTTGTTCTTGCCGAATTTGGACGAACCGTCGCGGCGGATCGAAGCCGTGAAGATATACTTTTCGGCGAGGGTGTAATTCAGGCGCAGGAATTCCGATTCGGAGGTGTTGCGTTCGCGGTTGGTCTGTACGTTTTCGGGGAATACGGAACCCTGACCGATGTCGAACGCTCCGTTGAAGCTCTGGTTTTCGAATCCTTCGGCGCGGGTGCTGAGACGCGTGGCGGTGTAGCCGCGCAGTTCGAATCCCAGTACGGCATTGAAATAGTGCTTGCCGCGCGAGATGGCGTAGGTCAGCGTGTTGGAGGTCTGCCACGATTCGGCGCCGCTTTCCGCTACGACGGCCATGCCGTTTTTGGAGTACCCCCACGAGGTGGTCGAGGGATACCACTCCTCGGTCTTCGAATTCAGGATCGTGCCGCCGCCGCTGATGCGCAGCGTCAGGTTGTTGAGGATCTTGTATTTGAGGTAGAGGTCTCCGATCGTACGGTTCTGGGTGGAAGCCTTGTAGGAGTCGTTGATGAAGGTGATGGGGTTGGTCAGATTGTAGTTTTCGGGGTTGGAGGCTTCGTCATCGTCCTCGCTCAGGAAGATCGGCTTGTAGAGGACGAAGCTCTGCACCAGTCCGTTGTACGAGTTGGCGCCCGCATTGGTGACGGCTCCCTTGGTCACGATGTGGGAGAAGTTGATCGTACCGCCGATGGTGAACCGCTTGCTGAGGTCGCTGTCGAAACGGATGCGGCCCGTGAAACGTTCCATCTGGTTCTTCTTGACGATGCCCTCCTGATTGAGGTAGCCTGCCGAAGCGGCCACCTTGGTCTTCGCGCTGCCGCCCGAAGCGACGCCGATGTTGTAGCTCTGGATGATACCCGTGCGCATGACCTCCTCCTGCCAGTTGCGGCTGGGGTAGTCGGAGAAGTCCCTCACCCGGTCGGGCAGGCCGTCGCCGTTGGTGTCGATGCCCCACGCATCGCTGGTCGGGAACTTGGCGAAACGGTAGTCCGCGAACTCCTGTCCCTGAAGCACGTCGATCGTATTCGACATCCGGGCCAGACCGACGCTCATGTCGAAATCGACGGAGGCCTTTTCGCCGCGCCCGCTCTTGGTGGTGATGATCACGACGCCGTTGGCTCCGCGCGATCCGTAAATGGCCGTCGCCGACGCATCCTTGAGGACGGTGATCGACTCGATGTCCGACGGGTTGATGCCCGCCAGCGGATTGTAGCGCACGTTGGCCGAAGTGTAGCTGCTCGTGGCTACTTCGTCGGCGTTGACGTCGATCTGCACGTCGTCGATGATATACAGCGGCTGCGTTCCTGCGTTGATCGAGTTGCCGCCGCGGATCGTAATGTCGATGCCCGCGCCGGGTTCGCCCGAACTGGAGCTGACCTGCACGCCTGCCATGCGGCCTTGGAGCGCATCCATAAAGCTCGTGCCCTTGGATTTGGTGATCTCGGACGTGCTCAGCACGCCCAGCGAGCCGGCGACGTTTTTCTTCTGGGCGTCGCCGTAGCCGATCTGCACGACGACGTTCTCGATCTGGGTCACATCCTGCTGCAGTTCGACCCGCAGATCGGTGTTGCTGCCGACCATGATGTTCTGCGGTACCATGCCGATAAACGAGAAGGTCAGGACGGACTGGTGGTTTTTGACGCTTATGGCGAAGCGGCCTTTGGTGTCGGTCGTGGTTCCGCTGGTGGTTCCCTGCTCGATCACGCTCGCGCCGGCCATCGGTTCGCCGGTCGCGGCGTCCAGCACGGTGCCCGTTACTCGAAGCTGGGCATAGACGCTGCCGCACGTAAACAGGGCCGATAATAGTAAAAGTAGTACACTTTTCTTCATGGTTATATTCGGGTTGGTTTTTACTGGATGGTATGTCGTGGGTCCGGTGCCCCCGGAGCCGTCCCGGACACGGGCGGCTCCGGAGATGCCGGACACGGAATTATCTCATTTCGGCGGACTCCTTGTCGAGCGGAGTGTGGCGGATGCACCGCACCGAGTAGGCGTTGGTCCGCTGGTAGTTGTTCAGGTATACGCTGGTGCCGTTGAGCATGATGAAACGCGCCGCATTGGTGAAGATGTTGCCTGCGCCGGCGATGATGGGCATGTTCGTCCAGTAGACGCCGCGGCCTCCCGATACGGTTCCTCCGACGACGGCCTGTCCTGCCCACGGCATCTTGAGCGGGCTTCGGGCGAATACGGCGGCCAGATCGGTCACCTTGTAGGAGGTGTCGCCGTAGACCATCGTTTCGAGTCCGGTGACGGCTTTGGCCATCTCGATGAATTCGTTCACCGTCGGTACGCGGTAGCCCGGAGGGCAGGGGTTGTTGTCCTGCGTGGCGGCATCGAGCGGCGCCGCATACGTCTTGTCCTCGAAGCGGCCGCCCCAGAGTCCGTCCCGGTTCGACGTGTCGTCGCGCGCCCAGTCGTGGGGTTCCTTGTTGGTCGGCATGAAACCTTCCCGGCCCGACTCCCGGCGGTCGGCGGTGGGGGTGTTCAGCGGTGCGAGGGCGTTGACGAACGAACCTGCCGTGGGTGATGTCCATTTGGTCTTTTCGTGTCCGTCGGCCTTGCGCGACCACTGGAAGAGCGATCCGAAGGCCGTGTGGTCGTTGGATGCGGCGGCGACGCTCTTCGCGCCGAGATTGCGGTCGAGCCATGTCTGTTCCGTATCCTGCCCGTTCTCGTCCTTGACGGTGATGTTCACGGGGAAGTAGATGATCTTGTAATAGTCGTCGGCCGAATCGTAGTTGCGGTCCTTTACGCCGATCACGGTCACTTCGCACCGGGCGGTTTTATTTCCGCCGTCGGTGGTCGAGACGCGGATGGTCGTTTTGCCGTGCGATACGGGAACCAGCACTCCGTCGTTGTCGATTCCGGCGACGAGCGGATCGTCGGAGGTCCACTTGAGCTTTTTGTTCGTGGCATTCTCCGGCAGGATCGCCGGGGCGAACCGGAAGGCTCCGACACCCGGATCGGCCGCGAAGTCGAATGTCTTGGACGTGGCGTCGAGCGTCAGGCTTTCGATGGGAATGCTGTTGTCCACGTCGTCGATCGTGAGACGGATCGCGTCGTTGACGTGCATGTCGTTGGCTTCGGCCGTGAGCGTCACTTCGCCGAAAGCCAGCGCCGTGACCAGACCGCTCTTGTCGACGGTGGCCACGTTGGTATTGGAGCTGTACCAAGCGATTCTCCGGTTGGTGGCGTCCGCCGGTTCGATCGTGACCGAAAGCTGGTACGTCTTGCCGGGGTTGAGGTGCAGTTCCCGAACGTCGATGCTTACTTTCTCGACATGGACGAATGTCTCCTCGTCGTCTTTGCAGCCGGAGTGGACGGCAGCGACGGCGGCGATCAGAAAAGCGTAAAGAAGTTTTTTCATATTTTAGGGTTTGTTTGTTGGTTGCATGCGGCGGATAAATCGCCTGATCCTGTAAGCAAAATTATCAGGATGAATATTTTTTGGCCCCCGTGTCGTGAAATAAATTAGCGGGAACGGTTTCGGGAACGGTTTGATTGGCCGGGAGCGTTCCCGAAAAAGTCCCAAAAAGGAAGAAAACCGCCCTGAAAAAACTTTTTCAGGACGGAATTGAGGCTGATTCTGCTATTCTGGGGATGCTTCTCCCGCTTTGCCGAATGTGCGTGCCGCTATTGCTGCGGCCTTACGTCGGTGGATTCGCGGATGTTGATCCGTGCGTCGAGTACCACCGTGCGGTCCGGAGCGTCGGGATTCTTGATCTTTTCCAGCAGCAGGTTGGCTGCCGTTTCGCCGATCAGGTCGAGGGGCTGGGCCACGGAACTCAGCTGCGGTTCGGTCAGCAGGGCCGACTGCGACTCCGAGAAGCCCATCACGGCGATCTGTTCCGGAATGCGGTAACCCCGTTTTTTGATCGCCTTGAGCGCCCCGATGGCGAGTTGGTCGTTGAAACAGAACACCGCGTCGGGAATGCGGTCGCCGTCGAGTATCGCGTTCATGGTCTCGAAGCCGCATTCGCGGGAGATGTCCCTGCATTGGACGAAAGTATCGGGCGCGGGGTCGATGCCGTGTTTGCTGAGCGCCTGCTTGTAACCTTGGTGGCGTGTGGCCGAGTTGAAAATCCCTTTCGGTCCCATCAGGTGTAGCGGCCGGGTGCGCTTTGTCCCGTTGGCGTAGAGAACGTGCTCCACGGCGAAGAACGCCATCCGGAAATCGTCGATGACCACTTTGCTGGCTTCGACCTCGTTGCTCGGACGGTTGAAGAAGACGATCGGGATTCCATTGTCGATCAGTCTCCGGTAATATTCGTCGTTGCGGTCCTTCTCGGTGACGGAGAGGATGATGCCCTCCACCATGCTGTTTTCCAGCAGATGCAGATTCTTGAGCTCGATCTCTGCGGATTCGCCCGACTGGGTGATCAGGACGTTGAATCCCTCCTTCTCGAAGACCTTCTGTATCTGGATGATGATGCGCGGGAAAAACGAATTGACGAATTCGGGTACGACGACGCCGATGACCTTCGAGCGTCTGCGTATCAGGTTCTGGGCGTACGGATTAGGCCGGTAGTTCATCTTTTCGGCCATTTCGAGCACCAGCCGTTTGGTCTCCGGCTTGACGTCGGAGTGATCGGCCAAAGCGCGTGAAACAGTGGATTTGGATATGCCCAGAGCTTGGGCGAGATCCTTTATCGTGGCATGTTTTATCATTTCCAGCTTTTTCACGCAAAATAGTATTTTTTTTACAGTTTACAAAAAATAAAAGATTCCCGCTTCCCGGAAGATTATTCGAGCACGACGATAAATCCCCCGTTCTCCGGCAACTGCATGACGAGGGGGTCCGGCGCCGGCAGTGCGACTTCGGCCGTCTGCAGCGAACCGTCCGCCGCGTCGCGGACGATCTGCGCCTTTCGGGCCGTCGCGGGGATCAATCCGGCGGGAATCGTCACCGCGGCGGGAGCGGTGTTCACACCGGCTATGTACCACGTGCCGCCCTTGCGGCGGGCGATGACGGCCAGCCGCCCGATTTCGCTTTGCGGCAGTACGACCGTTTCGTCCCATACCGTCGGCAGGCGGCGGATAATGTCGAGCGCCGGGCGGTAACGCTCGTCGCCGGAGAGGACGAACGGATTTTCGGCGATCGTCAGTAGCGGTGAGTCGAGCAGCAGCGCGAACGCCAGCTGGTGGGCGGCCGTCGTGCCGCCGGGCATGGTGAACGCGACCGGAGTGTAGTCCGCGGCGCCCAGTACGCCGCGCGTGAAGGGCAGGGCCGCATTGTGGCTGGCCGGAATGTTCTGGTTTTCGTCGCCGGGGACGTAGCGGTCCGGATCGGGGGTGCGGCCTTCGTCCCGCATCCGCTTTTCATAGTTGGCCGTGATGCGGTTGAGTTCGATGCCACGCACGCCCTCGCGGGTGATTTCGTTGGGGTAGGTGCGGATTTCGCCCGTCGGCTTCTGGCAGCCGTGGAGATTGACCAGCAGCCTGCGCCGCGCCGCGTTTTTGAGCAGGTGGGTGTTGAAGTCGATCTGGCGTATGCCTTCGCCGTTCATGAAGTCCACCTTGACGCCCTTTATGCCTATCGCCGCGACCGAGTCCAGAAAGCCGCGCATCTGGCGGTAGTCGTCCGCCGGATCGTTGAGTTTCTCCCAATGGCGCCATACGAACAGCCCCACGCCGCGGGATTGGGCGTATCCGGCCAGCTCGTGCAGGAATTTCCATTTGTTGGGACGCTCTTCCCACCCGTCGTCGACGGTGCTGTACTCGATGCCCAGCGACGCTGCGGTGTCGATCACCCGCTTTTCACCGTCGAGGGTCATGAAGCCGCCGTCGATGCCGCTCCACCAGCTCCAGAGCGAGCGTCCGGGGACGATCCACGACGTATCGGCGAACAGTTCCGGGTCGGGAGCGGGGTTGAGACTGGTGATGATGTCGGTATTTACCAGTGCGTCGAGGTCGCGGGCGATGATCGTGACGCGCCACGGGGTGACGATGTCGCCTGACAGCTCGAATCCCTCCTGTTCGGTGAAGTCGGCCCGCAGGCTGGCTCCGGGTTCCGCGCGCAAACGCATGCCGCTGTAGTCGTACAGCGCGGCTTCGGCGATCATCACGTATTCGTCGGGGGTTCGGTAGAGCAGCGGCATGGTCTGCACCGGTCCCTGCCGGGAGACGATGTGCAGGCTGTCGGCCGTCGTGGATATCCACTCTCCGGCATAGGTGAGCAGTTTCCACCCGGAATTCCGTTCGGCGAACCAGACTCTGCTCTGGTGGGGCGGCCGCCATTGGGCAGCTTCCCCGTTGACGGTCCGCGTGCCGTCTCCCGGCAGGACGAACCGGTAGGCGAAGCCGTCGTCGTAGAGACGGGTTTGGAGCCGGTATTTATAGCCCGAAGGACGGTGCGTCACGTCGAAGAGGTATTCGTTGCACCGCCCTTCCGACACGGCTTTGCGTCCCGTGACGGAGTAGGTCTCGTCGATTTTCCGCGTGCCTGCCGGGCGCAGGGCCGCATCGCGGAACAGCTCCGTGCCGTCGACGGTTACGCCCATGGCCGAGGTGTCGATGACCGTGCGGCCGTCGTGGGTTACGGTGTAGTACAACCCCTCCTTGCCGGCGAATACCTCTGCCCGGATGTTGCCCGAAGGGCTTTTTTGTGCGGTGCCGCCGCAGCCTGCGGACAGAAGGGCCATGAAGGCGAAAAATGCTGTTTTTCTCACGTTGCGTTATTTTTTAAGTTCCAGAGTTTCCCATTCGATGATTCGGCCCTGCCGGGTGAGGGCTTTTACCGTTATTTCCGTCCGCTCCCCGTCGATGGGTGCCGTATGTTCGAACGGATAGTCGGTGTCTTCGGTCGTACGTCCGTCTACGGTGAACCAGACTTTCCGCAACTGCGTGTCGTCTTGGGTGAGAAAGACGAATACGTTGTTTGCGGCCCGGCCGAAACCGACCTGCATGCAGCGTACGGCGTCGTCCTGCGTTGCGGCGTAAGGGGTTTGCCAGCGCGTCTCTGCGGTGAAGAGTGCGGCGAGCTGCGGCCGGACCGGGGCCGGGGTTTCGATCCTGACCGCGGCGATCCCGTTTCCGGCGACGCGGACCGTGAAACGTCCGTCGGCGAGCTGGCCCGATGCGCCGCTGCCGTCTATGACCTGCGTCCTGTAGTGCCTTCCGGCGGAATGTCCGCTCAGGGCGTAGTCCAGCGCGACGTCCGTTTCGACGGTTTCAGCAGACTGGTTCATGCAAACGATATACAGCGCGTCGTCGTCGACGGCCGAAATGTAGTTGAGCTGCCGGTCGTCCGGCGCCGCCAGCCCCGTCGGCATCCACAACCGGGCTTCGCGGCCGTAGATTGTGCCGGGGAGGTGACCGTAGAACTTGCTTTGCAGGTAGGCGTATCCTTCGATGAATTCACCCGGAAAATCCACCTTTCCGCCGCTCCGGTAGAGGGCCTGCGTGACGAGAAAATCGTAAAGCAGCGATATGTGCGGCATGATGTGGTTGTAGTGGAAGGAGTTGGCACCCAGTTCCATGTGGCCTCGGAGCGGATAGTCCGCCTTTTCGTATACGGTCGTGCGGGCCGTGTTGATGTGGTAGCCCGGAAAATTGCGGTAGCGGCCTATGACGGCGTGGTCCGCCGTGCGTGCCAGAAACCCGTCGCCCGTGTAATGCGCCAGCCGCAGCATCCATGCGGCGTAGTTGGCCATGAAAATCCCCCGGTGTCCGGTGCTCGTTCCGGAGGATTCCGGGGTAAGCCCGATCTCCGAAAGCCGCCATGCCGGAACCCGTTCGGCGGGAGCGTCCATCTGCGCATGTCCTTTCGACTTGAGGTATTGGTAGTGCGGGGCCTTCCCGTCGGGATTGACCAAAATATCCCGGTCCGGGACGGCGGGGGAGTACCAGACGTACTGCGTGTAGAGTTTCGCCCCGCGGTGGGCGGCGCGGAGGTAGGTCTTGTCGCCCGTCAGTTCGTACATTTCGAGCAGGTCGATCCATTTCGGGGCGAATCCCGTCCAGAAGAAGAATCCCCCGGCTTCCGGGTCGCGGAAATCGGCGGCCGGCGTGTCGATGCGCCGGCGGATGTAACGGTCGGCCCCCGCGACGGCTTTTTTCAGGTATCCGGGCTTTCCGGTGGCCCGGTAAAGGTGCATGGCGTTTCTCCATGTGCCGCCCTGCTCGACGACGTCCAGATTGCGCACGCGCGTGGAGTGGTACTCTTTTCCGGCGAAGGAGAGCAGGTAAGGCGCATTGTCCTTGAGGATGCTGCTGAGCGCCGTCAGTTCCGAGACCGGGCAGCAGGGGCCGTTCATGCGCCGCGAAGGGTACTGGATGTTCTGCGTCGAATCGGCGCAGAAGAGCAGCTTCTCGCGCGAAAGCACGTATTCGTATACCGGAAGCGCCCTTTCGAGAAGCATCGTCCGGTTGTCGTTCAGGACGGCGATTTCCAGCGGATTGAGACTCGAAACGTTTTTCACCGCGCCCGGAACGTCCGTCGCATAGGTGCAGCCCTTTTCCTTGTCCAGAAAACGGCTGTAGGGGCCGAGTACGTAGGAGATCATGTTTTCGATCGTCTCGTTGAGCGAACCGAGCGCATTGTTCCGGTTGCCTGTGAAGCCGAACAGACTCTCTGCGACATTTTGGAGCGCATCCGTGGTGTCGCCCAGCTCTCCGCAGAGCAGTGCGGAAAAGACGAGTTCCCCGCCCGGAGCCGTTTCGGAGCCGATGCCGCCCGGAACCGGGGCGAACAGCATCGGCGAGGCCAATCCCTGCCGGTCGCGCACGGCGATGCCGAAACGGCTGTTGGCGGCCGTCGGCAGCGGATCGAACGGGAATTCGGCGGGGTGGGCCAGAATGCCGTATGTCGCGTTGCGGTAGGTGACGAACGCCGAAGGGACGGGACACCGGAACGCGAGCGTGAGGTAACTTTTGTCGGGGAACCGTTTCTCCTGCCAGATCAGCGGCTGCCAGATTTCGTCGGTCCGTTTCGGGTCTCTCCCCGCAAAACCGGTGAATCCGACCGAATACCAGCCTCCGGTTTTCGCCGTGAGGCGGTAGGTGAGCAGGGGCCGGCCCGTCGCGGTGTCGGCCGTCAGCTCCGCCGCGATGCGGAAAAGGTCGTTTTCGGGGTAGCCGAAGGTGATCTTGTCTGTTCCTTCCGCACGGTGGAAGACGGGGCGGACGACGATGATGCGCTCTGCGTTGAAGAGGTCGGCCGTCCGCGATTCGACGGAGCCTTCGAGGATTTCATCGTCGAAGCCGTCGCCCGACTGATCGGCTCTGCGGTCCGTACGGTTCAGGTCCGGGCGGTCGCTGAGCCATGTAGCCACGTTGTACTGAACGTCGGGGATGTCCGCCGGACGCATTCTCAGCTGCGGGTCCGCAGCCGAAAAGAGGACCGTGAATTCCGGCAGGTAGTCGGGCAGGAGGTGCTGCCCGCCGAACACGACCGTATGGTCGGGTTTCACCCTGAATTCCTGCGCCTGCGCCGGGCGGCACGCTCCCGCCGCGGCCAGTATGATCAGCAGTATGCGGCCGGTCTTGGTCATTGTTCGAGGTCGAATTTCAGGGTCTGTATTCCGTAGCCCGGCAGGGTGATGCCGAACGCTCCGTCGCCGCCGGGCGTGATTTTGCGTCCGGTTGCGGGATCGTCGGCCGAAGCGGTGCCGATGCGCCTGCCGGCGATAGCCGCGGGGTGCACCGTCAGCGCCGTATGCTGGGGTCGTGGCGTGCTGTTCATCAGGATCAGGAATAGCCTGTTCCGGTCCGTCGTCAGGGCCGAAAGAATTTCGATGTCGGTATTGTCTGCCTCGAACAGTCCTTTGACCATGATTGGATTCGCCTGCTCGCCGTATACGGTTCCCGGTTCGAAGCCGAAGATGCGCTGCGGACCGACTTTCGGGGTCATGAAACCGCGGGGGAACGAGATTCGGCGGCCGCTCCGCATTTCGGCTTCGGCGAAGACGTAATCGGCGATCCACCCCAGCTGCCACCACGCATGGTGCGGGAAGGGACCGGGACCCCGGTCGAACTGGCTCCAGTAATAGGTCGCCATGTGCGTGTCCGGTGCGAGGTGCGCTTCGCGCGCCGTAGCCGCAGCCCGCGCGAGGTCGAGGAAGAGCCGGTCTCCGGTCTCTTCATACAGCCTAACGAACATACCGCAGTGGCTGGTGAGCAGGATCGGGCCGCTCTTGACCGCCGACCCGGCGCAGCCGCCGTGCTCGAAGCAGAGACCGACCTGACTGATCTGCCACTCCTGCATTTTCCGCCCTTTGTACTCGATTTCACGGTTTCCCGGCGTCGGATGCGTGTAGATCGACGTGGCGTACATCCGGGCCGTGCGGAGCGCGGCGTCGCGGTATCGGGTCTCTCCGGTCAGGCCGTGCATGTCGAGCAGGGCCTGCGCGGCCTGTCCCGTGGCGAAGTCGTTGATGAAGCGCGCGTCGCCGCAGACCCCGGTGAAAGCCCCCTTATCCACGGCGTTACGGACGAACCAGTCGGCGCCCCGCACCGCGGCGTCGAGGTATTTGCGTTCGCCGAGCAGCTTATAGGCGACGACGAAGCCGTAAAACGTGGGCCGGAGGTCTTTCAGGTCGGTGAACAGCGGTTTCCCGTCGTGTTTGCCGTAGGCCACGGCAAAACCGCCGTCGGCCTGCTGCAGTGACAGCAGCCGTTCGGCTCCGGCCCGGAAACTGCTGCGCAGCAGCGAGTCGTCCCGTTCGAAGAGCAGGATGTTGCCCAAGTCCATGAGCGTATAGTACGTGATGCCGATCGGTTCGATATGGTCGCCCCACTCTTCGACGAACTTTTGCTTTTTCCACAGGTAATACTGTCCCATGGCCGCGCCGTGGTTGGGATCGCCGGCCGGGGCCTGCTGCATCAGTTTGAAGTTGCGCATGTAGGGAAGCCGCTCTTCGGTAAGCCGCGGATCACCGGTCATCGAGGCGAGCATCCACGATGCGCCGATGTCGGAATTTTTCATGGCGTCGCGGTCGGCTTCGACGACTCCGCCCAGATAGTCCTGCGCTCCGATGGTCAGCCCCTTGTAGCCGGCGGTCCGCCAGAAGGAGAGCGAGTCGTCGAGAATATAGTCCCAGATTGCTTCCATGCGCTTGTAGAGCGGGAGGGTCGTATGTTTGAGCGCGAGGGAGTTGCCCAGACCGTAAATGTCGTAAACGGCGTGTTTGTGCGCTTCGTACCACCCCTTGTCCGTCATGCTGACGCGGAATCCGAACCGGACGGAGTCTCCCGCCTGCTTTTCGGACCCCTCCTGTCCGAGCACCGGGTAGTAGAGCGTCGGGGAGAGTTCTCCCTGCCGGTTCATGTGCGAAAGGCCGCACCGCCACGAGATGCCGTGCGTGCGCTTGTCGCCGCTGTATTCGGAACGCGGGTAGCCGTTGTCGGGAATCAGCGCCAGCGTATTGCCCGCTTTTTCGGTCATAGACGTGATCATCGTGGTGACCGTATTGTCGTTGCATATGACCGGCAGGTGGGGCAGTCCCTGTCCGTACATGTAGGCGAGGTGGAATACGGGCTGGATGTAGTCGCCTTGGAAAAAGCCCGGAACGACGCTCCAGCCGAGCCGCTCTTCGGGAAGTACGGCCAGCGTGGGCGTGCTTACCGAATAGTACCCCTTGCGCGCCGGGTAGAACACGCTTTCGATGCGTATGTCCGCCGGATAATCCGGGTCGGGACTCCATGTCGTGCGCAGGCGGCCCAGTTCGTTGCGGGCTTCGAAGCAGACGGTGCGCCCCTCTTTCCAGCCTTTTTCGGGGTAGAAGCGCAGCGCTTCGCCCGCGCGGTTCATCGGCACGGAGGAGACCGCCCTGTTGAAATCCTTGGCGATGTAGTGGAACCGCGCGATGTCGAAGTTCATGGTGTCGCCACCGCGGTTGGTGATCGTTTCCGGTTCCGCCGAGGGCTTTTCGCTGCTGAAGAGTATCGTATACGCTCCGTCGGGCACTCCCCAGCAGCGGCCTTTGCGGTCGGCGACCCGTGAGATTTTCCATCCTTCCGCGGTCTGCTCCCAGCGGATTTCCAGTTCTTTGTTTCTGACGGCCAGTTCGTCGGAGGGCGTGCAGGCGGCCGACAGCAGCAGGACGAATGCGGAGAATATTTTGAAGTGCGGTTTCATGGTTTCGGTTTCCGGTTCGAAGTTATGCAATTTATTCGACAATGATCCCCATCAGGGCCTTGTGCCTTCCGGGGGCGGAGTCTTCCGGCCAGAAGCGTATCGAGCGCAGTGTGTGCGGGGCGTCCAATGCAATCGTACTGCAGCTCTGGTGGTTGCCTTCCGTGCGGAACAGGAGGTTCCCGTCGCCGTCGGTAATGCGGTAGTTGCGGATGCACTGGGGCATCACCGAATCGAAATGCTCCATTTGCACGTTCTCCAGTGCGTGGTCGAAATCGGTGTCGAAGAACAGCCTGATTTGCCGGACGGTCCGTTCTTCGCCCAAGTCGATGCGGACCGACGGCGTTCGGTCGTCGGGGGCCGGGATCCAGCCGTTGGGCTGTATGTAGGGCCGGAAGTAGCCGTTGAGGAGGTTTTTAGCCCCGAAGCAGGTCAGCGGCGCGGAGAATTCGAGCGCGATGTTTTTCCCTTCGGGACGGCGCTTTGGACACCAGAATTCGAACGCATCGACCCCGATGTCCTCCGGCGGAGTCTGCCTGCCGAAATTGGAGACCGCGGGATTGACGGTGTTGAATACCGAAGTCAGGCCGGAGACGATCTCCGAACTCATCGGAATGCTTACGTCGGGATTGGCCATGAAGCAGATGAAGACGTACTGCGGCGCTTCGTAGCGCATTCCGAAATCGACGGTCAGTCTGTTTTCTCCCTCCCGGAGGTCGAAAACGAGCCGCTTGTCGGTCGTGTCCGGGGTGTAGTTGCCCCTGCGCGACGAACTGCGCAGTTCGACCGTCAGCCGGGTCGCCTTGTCCGCTTGCACGGTGAGACCGACGGCCGGAACCGGGCCGTCGACCGGGATAAGCTCGGCGGCGGAGCAGTCCAGCCGGAAGCGGGTGCCGTCGGGGCGCAGCCGTTCGAGCGCAAACTCGCTGGATGCGCTGATCCGGGCCTTCGGGGGCAGCATGCCGCGGCCGAACCGTTCGCCCGGCAGGAAGTGTCCGGTGCGGAGCAGTGCGGACTGCAGCTGGCCCATACGCTCCCTGCCGATAAGGTCGGCCGGTTTGAGGTGGTCGCGCAGGGCGATTGCGGCCGCCATGCCGATCGCCTGCCCGCCGTGTGCGGCGGTGCACATGACGCGCGTGGAGCCGTTGGCCACATGGCTGACGCTGATGATGCGGCCCCCGATGAAGAGGTTGTCCGCATCGGGCGTCACCAGACAGCGGTAGGGAATCTGGTAGATGCCCTTGCTGTGCCACTGATTGCAGGCGCGCCCTGCGCCGTAAACGCCGTCGGCGGGGTGCAGGTCGATCGACCAGCCGCCGAACGAAACGGCGTCGTAGTGCTCGTGTTGTTCGATGATGTCCTGCTGGGTCAGCATGTAGTAGCCCTTGAACCGCCGGCTTTCGCGTTTGCCGGGGAAAAGCCCGACCCATTCGAGCGTGTAGTTCTCCGTCTCCGGGTACTTGCCCGAATTTTTGATGTGATTCCAGACGCCGTAGACGATTTTCCAGAGTTCGAATTTGATTTTTTCGGTATCCCGGATCGTGTCCAGCCGTCCGCCGTACTCCAGCCACCAGTATTTGCAGCCGTGCTGCGAGGTGCTGAAATACTCCGGATTCCGGAGCCGGGGAATCAGCTCCTCGACCTCCTTCAGGGCGAATTCGGGAGCTTCGAAGCGTACGGGACGCCCCGTGTCCTTGATGTAGAACAGGATGCTGTGCCCCAGCAGCTCGCCGTATCGGGTCTTGTCGGGCGCGAACTTCTCGCCGTATTCTTCGCGGTCCTCGGCTCCCATGCGGTATTCGGCTCCCGCCATGTAGGCGAGCGCGCCGTCGCCCGAACAGTCGGCGAAAAGATCGCCTTCGATCGTGTGGTGCGTTCCGGTCTGCGGATTGAACGCCGTGACCGATCTGACGGTGCGGCCGGACATTTCGGCGTCGTATACGCACGTGTTGAGGTAAAGCGTGATGTTCGGTTCGGAGAGCACCTTGTCGATGAGCACCATGTCGAACAGCACGGGATTGCCTTCCCGGTTGCGGAAGGTGTTCTCGACCAGTATTTCGTCGATGACGCCCCCTTCGCGCGACCAGCGGTTGTTGTTGCCCATGTGCGAGGTCGCTCCCAGCGCCCACAGGCGGACTTCGCTCGAAGCGTTGCCGCCCAGCACGGGACGGTCCTGAATCAGCGCGACGTCGGCGCCCGCACGGGCCGCGGTAATGGCGCAGCATACGCCGGTAAGGCCTCCTCCCACGATCACCAGACTGTGACGGCTGTGTACTTTCGCCGGTTTGCGGCTTTTTTCGAATTCACCAATAAACATATGTTATTTGTTTTTTGTCGTGAGGAAAATCAGGCCGCCCAATACCGTCAGGACGATACCCGTCGTGAGGGGAACGAGGGTCTCCCCGCCGGACAGGAGCGCGATCAGGGAGATGAAACAGCCCGAAATCGCCGCTCCGGCGCCGATGATGCGGATGCTGTTGTTGTTATCCGTGCCGGCGTCCTCGGCGGCGGGCGCCGCTGCGTTCTCTGCCGCAGGCATCGGAACGCAGACGCGCGAGCCGGAGAGTTTGTGATAGATTTCATAGCCGGCCAGCAGCAGCGCGGGGAAGAGCACCCCGACCAGCATCTCTTCGGCCCGGCTGAGCGAGAAGCCGACGACCGCAGGTGTGATGAATTTGAGAACGGCGTTGACGGTCAGACTGGTGACGGTCGTGCTGAGGATCGCCCTGCCGTTCAGGTTCTTGGAGAAGAGGCTCCAGATCAGCGGCAGGTAGAGGGGCACTCCGGTGAGTGCCGCCACGCTGATTACGACGTTGACGATGCCGCCCATGTTGGGGATGAGCAGCGCCACGGCGATGGCCAGCACCCCGAAGCCGAGCGTGGAGATGCGGGCGACTTTCATCAGCGTCGTCTCTCCGGCGGCGGGGCGGAGGCGTTTGAAGATATCGTTGGTGAAGACGCCTGCCGAGATGTTCAGCGTGGCGTTCAGCGAACTTGCGGTCGCGAAGATCATGCCGCCGAGCATGAGTCCGAGCATGCCGGCGGGCATCGTCTGCTTGCACATCAGCAGGTAGGCGTTTTCGTTTTCAAGCCCCGAAAGTCCGGGTTCGAAGACGCGGTAGATCATCGGCGGCAGCATCCACAGGATCGGACTGAAGGTATACAGCACGCCGAACAGCACGCCGACCTTTTTCGCGTCTCTGGGCGTGCGCACGCTTGTATATCGCTGGACGTAAGCCCAGTTTCCGCCCAGAAAGAAGAGGTTGTAGAGCATGAACGCGACGATGAACCCCCAGTTGTATTCTCCCGCGAAGAGCGTGAAGAATCCCTCCGGAACCCGTGCGAGGAACTCCGGGACGCCGCCCACTTCGCCGAATGCGAGCGGAATGACGATGATGACCGCGGCGAAGAGGATGATGAATTGCAGCACGTCGGTCACGACCACGGCGCGCAGGCCGCCGAGCGAGACGTATATCATGCAGAACACGCCGAGTATCAGGATGCTGGACGAGAGCGGAATCCCGGCGGCCACTTCGATGATTTTGGCGATCGGATAGAGGAAGGAGCCGGTGGTGAAGATCGAGATGAAAAGGAAGATGTAGGTGTAAAGCTTCTGTGTCGAGGCTCCGTAGCGGCGTGTGATGTATTCCGCGGCGGTGAGACAGCCCGTTTTGTTCCAGCGCGGGGCGATAAGCAGGCCGACGGCGAATCCGGCCGCGGCCATCGTGAGCTGTATGGTGACGGCGACGAAGCCCATCGAGTAGGCGATCGACCCCCATACCACGAACGTTCCGGCCGAGAAGAAGCCCATGAACAGCGACAGTCCGCTGATCCACCAAGGGACGTTGCCGCCTCCGGCGAAAAAACTCTTCATGTTTTTGCCGGTCGAGGAGAACAGCGAACCGACGAACATGATGCCCGCCGCAAAGACGGCGATGGTTATGTAGTCCAGAATTTCCATAGCTCAGGTTGTAGTTTACGAACAAAAATAGAATTTGCCGGAAGATATTCCGCACGATCGGCGAATAAAATCTTCGGGAACGATTTCGGGAACGATTGCGATTGCCGGGAGCGGTTGCGGAGTTGCCGGATGCGGGGGCCGGGCGGGGTTTCGGTTCGCAGGCGGAGCCATTGCGCCGAACCGAATTATTGCTATCTTTGCAGGGCGGCCGGACGTCTCAGGCGGACTGCGGCGGCGGATCGCATTAATAAATATATATGGTAAGCATCATCGTAGCCGTCGCCGAAAACGGCGTGATCGGCGATAAGAACGCCCTGTTGTGGCATATTTCCGAAGACCTGAAATACTTCAAGTCCGTTACGTCGGGCCATCCCGTCGTCATGGGGCGCAAGACCTACGAGTCGCTCGGACGGCCGCTGCCCAACCGGACCAATGTGGTCGTCACGCGGCAGGAGATGGAGATTCCGGGATGCAGGGTGGCCCATTCGCTCGAAGAGGCGGTGGCGCTGTTCCCGGCCGAAGAGGAGGTCTTCGTCATCGGCGGCGCGCAGATTTATGCGCAGGCCCTTCCGCTGGCCGGCCGCTTCTACCTGACGCGGGTTTTCCATGCCTATGAGGGCGATACGCATTTTCCCGCATGGAACGACGCCGAGTGGCGGCTCGTGTCGTCCGAGTCGTTCGCTTCGGGCGCGAATTATCCCTATCCCTTTGCGTTCGAGACCTACGAACGGTGGCGAAATTAGGTATTTATACCACTGCACGGCTCGGCCGTAATCCCTACCTTTGCAGACGCAAAGGTTTTTTTATGCATATGCCGGACGCTTTTTTTCGCACTGCGCGGCGAATGCAGGCGACTGCCGGACCGGATGCGGGAAGCGGTGCAAATCCGCCGGGCAGTCCGGACCGCATGCGGCGATTCGGTGCCGGCGGAAGGGTGAACGAACAAAGAAAAGAGAAAAATGGCAAAATATTTCGACATGCTGATGGAGGACGTGCGGATGAAGGAGGGCCTTCAGTCGTGCATGAACTGCGGCGTCTGCACGGGCGTCTGTCCGGCTGCCGAGTTCTACAATTACGATCCCCGTCAGATCGTGAACATCGTGCAGACACGCGACGACGACGCCATCGAGGAGCTTCTGAAGAGCGATACGATCTGGTACTGCGGCGAGTGCATGTCGTGCCGTCCGCGCTGTCCGCGCGGCAACACGCCGGGCTATGTGATTCAGGCGCTGCGGACCCTTTCGCAGAAGCTGGGGTTCTTCGTCGAGAGCGAAAAGGGCCGTCAGCAGCTGGCGCTCAAGCGTATCATCGGCGAGAACATCCTCCGCACGGGTTACTGCATCGTTCCGCGGCTCGTCAAACCCGAACTGCACCCCGAACAGGGAACCGTGTGGCAGTGGATTTACGATAACGACAAGGAGATTTACGGTCAGTTCACGCCGGTCTACATGCGTCACGGCGCGGGTGCGCTGCGCCGTCTGGACGAGAAGTCGCTCGACGAGATTCACCGGATTTTCGAGGTCAGCGGCGGCAAGGAGATGTTCGACGCCATCGAGGAGCACTCCGACCGCAAGGCCCGCGAATTGGGTTACGAAGAGGGAGCCGATCAGAAGTACATGATGGACGTCTTCCTCAATAACAGCAACGAACACTATTAGCAGATGATAAAACGAAAGAGTTGGCAGGATTACCAGAAGGAGATTGCCGACGACCACTACTATTACGCCCGCAGCTGTATCCGCCAGAATTTCTTTCCCGGCAGCGAGAAGCTGTTCATCGACATGCTGCGCAACGATCTGGGCAAGGACCTGACGGACGATCCGTTGCACTCGTCCTGCACGGGCATCGGCTACCACTCGGACATCGTGCCGCTCGAAACGATCATGACGGTCGTGGCGCGGCAGTTCGCGCTGATGACCGAAGCCGGGTATGAAAACCTCGTTTCGTCGTGCATCACTTCGTTCGGCGTCTACTCGGAGATTCTGGCCACATGGCACGAGTTCCCGGAGACCGAGGCGAAGACCCGCGAGAACCTTTACAAGGCCACGGGGCGCGAATTCAAAAAGCCTGCGAGTCTGGCCCACACGTCGGACGTCGTCTTCCACTTCCGCGAGCAGATCGCCGCACGGGCCAAACACCGGCTGGTCAATGCCCAGACGGGCGAACCGCTGAAGGTCGTGGAGCATATCGGCTGCCACTACGCCAAGATATTCCCCAAATCGGGTATCGGCGGATCGGAATTTCCCTACGTGCTGGCCGGCATGGTCGAGTCGTGGGGCGGCGAGTGCGTGGACTATCCCGAACGGCGGCATTGCTGCGGCTTCGGGTTCCGCAACTATCTGGTGCAGGCCAACCGCGGCTATTCGATCGCCAATTCGCACAAGAAACTGGAGAGCATGGCCCCTTACAAGCCCGATTTCATCGTGGCCAACTGTCCGGGGTGCGCGATGTTCCTCGACAAGTGGCAGTACACGATCGCCGAGATGGAGGGGACGACTTACGGCCAGAACGGCCACGGGATTCCCGTTCTGACCTACGAGGAGATGGCCGGGCTGGTGCTCGGTTACGATCCTTGGGCGCTGGGCATGCAGATGCATCAGGTCGACGTCGAACCCCTGCTGGACAAGATGGGCGTCGAGTACGACCCCGCGGCCAAATACCTTGGCCGCAACGGAAAATATATCGGTAAACCTGCGTCGGCGGTGGTGAACTGCTGCCCGACGGACACAATATACGACATCAGAGAGTAATGAAACGAGTGGCAGTCATAGGCGGCGGCGTTGCGGGCATGCAAACGGCCCTGCGTCTGGCAGAACAGGGCATCGAACCTGTAATCATCGAAAAGGAGGCCGAACTGGGCGGCAAACTCCGGGGCTGGCACGTGCTGTTCCCGTCGTTTACCCCGGCGTCGGAGATTCTCACCGAACTGCGCCGCCGCGTCGCGGAGCGCGGTATCGAGGTGCTGACGCAGACCGAAGCCGCCGGGTTTACCCGCGAGGGCGTGCGGCTGACCGACGGGCGTACGATCGCGTGCGACTCGGTGGTGTTGTGTTCGGGATTCACGCTGTTCGACGCGTCGATCAAGGAGGAGTACGGCTACGGCATCTACGACAACGTCTTTACGACGGTGGACATCGAGCGGATGCTCAACGAAGGCCGTGTGGCCAAGGCCGACGGCTCGCGTCCCAAGCGCATCGCTTTCCTGCACTGCGTGGGTTCGCGCGACGAAAAGGTCTGCCAGCAGCACTGTTCCAAGGTGTGCTGCATTACGGGCGTGAAGCAGGCGATGGAGATGAAACAGCTGTTTCCCGATGCCGACGTCTTCAATTTCTACATGGACATCCGCATGTTCGGCCCCGGATACGAAGAGATGTACCGCGAGGCGCAGCAGAAATACAACATCCACTTTATCCGGGGACGTATTTCGGAAGCCAGCCCGACGATCGACGGCCGCGTGCAGATCAAGGCCGAGGATACGCTGACGGGACGTCCGCTGCGCATGAGCGTCGACATGCTGATTCTGATTGTCGGCATGCGGGCCAATGACGACAACGCCGTGCTGGCCGAAAGCGCGGGCCTGCACCGTGCGCCGAGCGGTTTCATGGCGCCGCGCGACATGTTCTTGGGCAACGTGAAGAGCAACGTGGAGGGCATTTTTTACGCCGGAACCGTCACGGCGCCGAAGAATATCGGCGAATCGTTGAACGAAGCAACGGCCGCTGCCGACGCCGCGGCCCGATATCTGGGAGCATAGCGTATGGCGGCGATCAATTTCGGATATACCATCTCTAAGCCGCGGGCGATCGACATCGACCGCAACAACCTGCGCAAGAGCGACGAGATCCTGCACGAAATGCCGGAGCTGCAGGCCTGCATCGGTTGCGGGGCCTGCACGGCGGTCTGCACGGCCGGAAACCTCACGGAGTTCAATTTCCGCAAGGTCCACACGCTCGTCCGCCGCGGCGAGTATCAGGGTGCCTACGAGGAGATGAACAAATGCATGCTCTGCGGCAAATGCCGGCTGGTGTGTCCGCGCGGTATCAATACGCGCGGCGTGGTCATGCTTATCAAACGTAAACTGGGAGACTTCTGACGATGACTTTTTTCGCACCATTCTGCATACCGTTCATGGTCGGCGCGGCCGTGATGTTCGTCGTACTGCTCTGGAAGTGGGGCTCGTGGCTCTGCCGACTGCCCCGCGCCGACAAGAAACGGATTCTGTTCGGACTGCCGACGCGCCGCACGCTGGCGGCCGTGTGGGAGGTGATCAGCGAATCGCTGCTGCACCGCCGCATCTTCAAGGTCAATCCGCTGCTGGGCTACATGCACATGAGTCTGGCTTTCGGCTGGTTCCTGCTGATCGCCGTGGGGTGGATCGAGACCATCGCTTACCTCGGATTCCGTTATGTGCCGCTGCAGGGACACGTCTTTTTCAAATATTTCGCCACGGGGCTGGAACATAAGCCCGTGTTCGACTTCCTGATGGACCTGCTGCTGCTCTTCGTCCTTTCGGGCGTGGCGCTGGCTTGGGGCAAGCGCGTTTACTCGCGGGCGATGGGCATGCGGCGTACGACCAGACACGTGCTGGGCGACCGCGTGGCCCTCTCGGCGTTGTGGTTCGTCTTCCCGGTGCGCCTGATTGCCGAGAGCACGACCTGCGCCCTTTACGGCGGCGGGGGATTCCTGACGGGGGCGGTCGGCGCGTGGATGGCGGAGCACGTCAGCACGCTCGCGCTGATGAATCTCGAAAGCGCGGCATGGTGGGCCTATTCCGCATGCCTCGGTATTTTCTTCGTGGCGTTGCCTTTCTCGCGGTATATGCATATCTTTACCGAGATTCCCCTGATCTTCCTGCGGCATTACGAACTTCGCTCGACCGAAAAGGAGGGCTCGTTCGATCATTTTCAGGTCGAAGCATGCTCGCGCTGCGGTATCTGCATCGATCCCTGTCAGTTGCAGAGCGTGCTGGGAATCAATGACGTGCAGTCGGTCTATTTCCTGCGCGACCGCCGTTACCGGATGCTGCGGCTGGCGACGGCCGACAACTGCCTGATGTGCGGCCGCTGCGCCGAGAAGTGCCCCGTGGACATAGATCTAAATACGCTGCGGCTCAACTCGCGCGATACGATGCGCAACGTGCCCGACGAGAAGCGCTACGACTATTTCAAAGGGTTGGACCGCTCTTCGGGAGAGGGCAAGGTGGGCTATTTCGCGGGGTGCATGACCCTGCTTACGCCCCGTACGATGTCGGCGATGGACAAGGTGTTCCGCGCCGCGGGCGAAGAGGTGTGGTGGGCCGACCGCGAAGGGGGCGTCTGCTGCGGCCGGCCGCTGAAGCTGGCCGGCGAGACCGATTCGGCGCGCAGGATGATGCGCTACAATACCGATCTGTTCCGCAAACACGGCATCACGACGCTCGTGACCTCGTGTCCGATCTGCCTGAAGGTTTTCCGCGAGGATTACGAACTGGCCGGAATCGAGGTGCTGCACCATTCGGAATATATCCTGCGTCTGATCCGGGCCGGACGGTTGGATGTCGTGCACGGCCCGACGCGCTTCACCTACCACGATCCCTGCGAATTGGGGCGCGGAAGCGGCATTTACGACGAGCCGCGCGCCGTGATCGAAGCGGTGGGCGAACTGCTCGAACCCGCGCAGACGCGCGAAAACGCACCCTGCTGCGGTTCTTCGGTCGCCAATACGGCCATTTCCGACGGTCAGCAGGTGCGCCTTGCGCAGGCGGTGGCCGAAGAACTGGAGGCCACGGGCGCCGAAGTGATCGTGACGGCCTGCCCGCTCTGCAAGAAGGCCATCGGCCGCGGCACGAGGGGCGAGGTGCGCGACTTGGCGGAGATCGTCGCCGCCGGGCTGAAATAAGACTGAGTTAGGTTAGTGAGTATAAGATGAAAGCAAAGAAAACGATTTTGGATACCATCGGTTCTACGCCGATGGTTCGGATCAATGCGCTGTCGCCCAATCCGAAAGTGAAGATATTCGCCAAGCTCGAAGGGTTCAATCCGACGGGCAGCATCAAGGACCGCATTGCGGTCAAGATGATCGAAACCGCCGAGCGCGAAGGCCGTCTGACCAAAGGGAAGACGATCATCGAACCTACGTCGGGAAATACCGGCATCGGACTGGCTATTGTCGGCATCGTCAAAGGCTATCCCGTGGAGATCGTGATGAGCGAGGCCGTGTCGATCGAACGCCGCAAGATCATCCGCGCATACGGCGGCACGGTGCGTCTGACGCCTGCCGCCGAAGGAACGGACGGCGCGATCCGTCTGGCCCGCAAACTCGTCGCGGAGAATCCCGACAAATATTTTATGCCCGACCAGTTCGCCAATGCCGCCAATTACTTGGCGCATTACGAAAACACGGCGCTGGAGATCTGGCAGCAGACGGGCGGACAGATCGACTATCTTGTCTGCGCGATCGGAACGTCGGGGACTCTGATGGGGCTGTCGCGCTTTCTGAAAGTGATGAATCCCGCGATCAAGGTGGTTTGCGCCCAGCCGACCAAGGGGCACTATATTCAGGGTCTCAAGAATATGGAGGAGGCGATCGTGCCCGATATTTACGACCCCTCGAAGATCGACGTGCAGGAATTGGTCGAGAGCGAGGAGGCGATCGACATGGCCCGCAGGATCATCTCCGCCGAGGGTATCTTCGCCGGGATGAGCAGCGGCGCCGCCATGCTGGCCGCCGTACGCACCGCGGCGCGTATCGAGTCGGGGAATATCGTCGTCGTATTTCCCGACCGTGCCGAAAAGTACCTCAGCACGACGATGTTCCGGGAGTTCGAGGATTGAGGCCCGGCAAGCGCGGGCTTGGGGCCGGTAGATTCGGATTCCGGGAGCTGTTGGAGAACTTCCGGGTTGTGCTGGATGCTGAGAAACGAAAAAAAATAATTGTTGGCGGCTGATAAATAGCATGATAGATCGTAAATGCCGCATTGTGCCCGGAAAAATTTGTAGAATCCGAATTTTTGTCTTATCTTTGCACACGCAAAAGCGATAGTACATCACTAAAGACATATCGCGGGATGGAGCAGTTGGCAGCTCGTCGGGCTCATAACCCGAAGGTCGGAGGTTCGAGTCCTCCTCCCGCTACTTAAAGGCCGATAACGAACTGAACTTTAGTTGGTTACGGCCTTTTTTCTAAAATAACCGGGACAATTCCGGGACAAAATATTTGTCTGAATTGGCTTGAAAATCAACATTCTACATTTTTGCGTCGGGTCGCTGACCGCGAAAATGTAAAAAAAATGTTGTCTGTAAAAACTGCGCGAAGTTCTGCGTTAAACGAGATCCTCTCGTACACCTATCCCCGTTTGCATACGGGCGCTTGCTGGTTCATCAGCTTTTACGCCTTCGACCCGGCAAAGGGCAAAATGCGTCGAAAGCGGATAAAAATTAATTCCGTCGGGACGGCCACCCAGAAGCGGCAATATGCCGCGCAGGTATGTCACCGGCTGTCTGCAAAGCTGGAAGCTGGCTGGAATCCTTGGATAGAGGCGGATGCCGATCGCTCCTACAAACTATTTTCTGACGCACTGATTCATTATCGAAATTACATTACCAAACTCTTGAATGACGGAGTACACCGGGCATCTACGCATCACGACTATATCTGTTTTGCACGGATAATGGAAGAATGGAACGATAGTCAGCGGGTGTCTATACGGTATGTCTATCAATTCGACCGGGCTTTCTGTGTCCGTTTTCTGGACTATGTCTATATCGAACGGGAGAATTCGCCACGCACACGCAACAATTATTTGGCTTTCCTTCGGTCGTTCAGCGCCTTTTTGGTGCAACATCTGTATATCAAAGAAAAACCGACGGATGGGTTGGTCAGTATTGGCAAGGCTTTGCTCAAGAAAGAACGTAAGGTTATTGCCGTGGATGATATGCAACGCCTGCATGATTGGCTTCAGGAGAATAACCGTTACTTCCTTCTGGTTTGCTACTTTCTGCACTACATGCTTATCCGTCCGAAGGAAATTGCCAAGCTCCGGCTGTGTGATATATCCGTCAGTAAACAGACGGTCTATATTGACGATACAATCTCGAAAAATAAGCGATCTGCATGTGTCACTATGCCCCAGAAGATTATCGAGTTGATGGCCGAACTTGGGTACTTTAATGCTCCGAGTACCCATTACATATTTTCCAAGGATTTCAGACCGGGGCCGGAGTGGGTAAACGAAAAGACTTACCGCGACTTTTGGAGCCGGAAAATCCGCCCTGCTCTCCGCTTTCCCAAAGAGTACAAATTTTATAGTCTGAAGGATACCGGAATTACCGCGATGCTCCGTGCTGGGTATGATACCCTTTCGGTTAAAGAACAGGCGCGACACTCGTCGCTATTGATGACCGATGTCTATACGCCGCAGGATATTCGGGATGCAAATCCGCTTTTATTGAACTATCAAGGGGTATTGTAGCAAAATCCCCACCGGTTGTCTGTGGGGATTCATATGTTCAGGGAAAAAATTTCCCTGAACATCATTTGAAATATTTGTTCTTGAGTGCGACCAGCTTATCCCAATAGGTGACGATCAAGCCGTCCATGTGATAGTGGTATTCCCCGGCATAGTTGGGCACGCCTCCGAGCCGATTTGCCGACCTTTCGGTGTAAAAGTGGTAGTAGTTCGCCGCGCGGCAGAAAAGGTTGTGCAGGCCGCTCGGAATTGCGAATACAGGCAACCATAGCCAGCCCCAGCGCCGCGACTGCCGGACGTGGCCGAACTCATGGTCGTAGACCGGTTCCCGGTCGATGTTCCCCGGTGCGATAAAAACGTACCGCCCAAGCGTCATGCCGCCCCGCACATGCTTTGTCGCATAGAACACGGCCCCGCGTTGCTCGGTGATTTTCACGCGGTCGAAACAGAATGCCAAGTACGCAAGGCCGAGCAGGTTCTGCGGGAGCTGCCACAAGTAGAGCAGTACCGCCCATGCTGTTTTCAGAAATTTTTTCATCGGTTTCATTTTTTAAGTTCGATATAATCGGTGTAGACGATCCGTGTATGCGGGTTCGACGACACGACCTCCTGCCGTATCGCTTTGGTTCCCCAGCGGATGAAGAGGAAGCGCCGCGGTACCCGGTGTACAACCTGCCGGAGCGTGTCGGTGCTCTCGACGCGGCATGCGACCGAGTCGCGCTCGATCAACCCCTCGACCGTCACCCACGGATCGCGCCAGCGAAATGTCTGCATCGAGTCGATAATGACCGCCCCGGCCGGGGTCTCCCGGACGACGGCTGTGTCCCGGAGTTTTGCCCGCAGTTTTACGACGGTCGCTGTCGCCGTCTTGGCCGTCGATTCCACCCGCTTGAGTTTGATGCCGAGGTCGCGGATGCTCTCGGCATCCGCCGCCCGGAGCCGCTCCAGCTCCGAGACGCGGAGATTCAGCACCATGTTCGACGCGGCGGCCTTGCCTGCCTTTGTCCGGTAGATTTCGACATCTGACATCAGCGCGGTCTGGTTCGACTCCAACCGACGGCGTTCGCGTTTTTCCGAGCGGAGCCGCGCGGTCTGCAACCACAGCAGACCGCCCATGATCAGTAGCGCGAGGAATAGGTACTTTTTCATGCCTTTTCGAGCGTTTTGGATATCTTGAGAATCAGCCCCGCATAATCCGCCGGCTTTGCCGTGCAGTATCCGCAGGCCGCAACCCGGTAGGCGAACTGGTACACGTCATCCTTGTACGGGCGGGCAGGGGCATAGCGTTCGGTCAGCAATATGCGGGAGTGGTCGGTCAGGCAGTCCCGGACAGAGGGATAATCGCGGAAAGCCCGGTCTACGACATATTTGTAGCGCCCGTCCGGCATCCGCGTAATGGAATGTACTTTGGGGAATCGGTGGCCCTGCTTGTCGTCGTCGAAATACTCGAACGTCCGCACGTATTTCACCGCCCCGCGCCACTTCTTCGTGGCGGTTATGCCGAAGAGGTTGTTGCCGATGGCGGACTTCCCCCAGCCAGTTTCGAGCGCAGCTTGCGCCGCCACGAAGAGCGGGTTCAGCCCGGTTTCCTCGCAGGAGGCCGCGATGTCCGGCCAGTAGGTTTTCTTAAATTCTTTCGGTGTCATGATTTTGGTCGCCTTTATAATTTTATATGCCGCGGTCTTCCTATTCGTCCTTTTACATTGATCACGAGCGCCTCGCGGCCACCAGCTGCCGAGATAATTTTCGCTCCTTTTACAATATCCGGGATATTGATTGCCGAGCCGACCTGATAGCCGTCGCACATCAGGAGATAAGTGGCGGCAAAACCGTCTTCTGTTTCCACTTTCTCAAGGGTGTAATTTGCTTTCATGGTAGTATGGTGTTTGAGTGGTTTTTACTTTTCGTCGTAAATATCCGGGTTCGGCATGAATTCGGGGCCGGGGGCTTGCTCGCTTCTGGCCGGGCCGCGGGGGCTGCCGGACTGCCGACCTGCTCTCTCCATGTACTCCAGCACCGCGGCCACGATGCCCTGCGTCTCCCGGTTCTTCAACGCCGAACCCAGCGCGGCCGCCGCATCCGCAATCTTGGCTTTCTCCTTATCCTCGGACTTCTCATATACGCTCTTCAGCTCGATGAAGCCGATGAACATGGCACCCAATACCGTCAGAATCGGAATCAGCGGCAGGCGGCTCCCGGTCTGCTCGTTGATCTGCCATACGGTCAGCATCTGCACCGCGTCGATGGCCGTTACCACGAAAATTAGGTTGAAATACTTGGCGATCTTCTCGACGGTCTTGCGGTAGCCGAGCGATGATCGCAGCTCCCCGCGTTTGCGGGCTTTTCGAATGCCTGCCCATAGGTCGAGGAAAATCACGAACAGCACGAGCAGGTAAACGATCGTGAGGATGATGAGCTGCGGACGTATCGCCGCGAAAATATGGTCTATCATAGTTCAGAAATTTCAAAAAAAGTGACGAGTAAGGTTAAGTAAATCCCCAGTGAATGAGTCATAATACAACCATCTCCCGCAAAGGAATATTTGTTATCGGTCACACCCCGTCAAAAAAGTTATACATGTACTATCGTTGCTGTTTCATCGTAGTTTCGGGCTATTACTCTGAAATAGGCGCGTGCCCCCTCGGTTCGGTATTGAGGATTACCCGTAAACAATACAACTCCGCCGTAAAATGAAACCTGCATCCTGCGCTTTCCGGAAGGCTCCAGCTTTCCGCCGCGGTCGCCTATATTGGTGCCGCGATGCAGCTCGAATTTCCCCCCCCCCCACGAAAACGGGGTCGGCAATGCGCACGACCCACCTTTCCAAGAGGTCTGCAACGGAAATTATCGGCATCCAGCCCGCGGCGTTTACCTTCGTTGCGTCGAACGGTACGGGATTGATCCGTACTGACGTCCAGTTTACCTCATCCCGCGAGAAGGAGTCCTGTACGAGCTTGAACCCCGCATTCAGAGGACGGTTTTGTGTCTGCCCGGTTTGAGGATTCCGGCGGTATCGCTTCTTCGCGTTTTTGTAGTGCAGGATGCCCACGAAACATTGCTTCAGAATCGGATTTTTCAAGTCCGTGGCAGGCTTTACGCAGAGCATTCCGCCCTGTACTTTCCACGTAACCGCCGGGACGGCTTCGGCATTCATGGGATAGGGTAATTTCGTCCACTTATTCACTCCGTCCCCGATCTTATGACGACCCGTGTCTGATTCGTAGACGACCTCGCCATCGAGTAGTAAGGGATTGGCCGCTTTGAGCGCCGCTGCCGTATATTTCGGGTGTTGTATTCTTCCAATCATAATTGCATCTGCTTTTCTGCCTGCGTCTTGCATTGCTCCGCGTATTCGAAGTATGCTGCGAACTCGTCCGGCTTGGTGTCGCGCTGGCGGAGAATCGCCAGTTCATCGGCGATCGAGTACTGCTCGCGGATCAGCGTCTGCACTCGTTCCTCATAGGTCATAACCGGGGATGTTTCGACACATTCCGTCAGAACGGGGCGGCCTTGCTCGTCCTCGGTTATCATCTTACCAGCGTTCTGCCCGTCGATCAGTTCCTCGAACCTCTCGTTGGTGATCTCTATGGCTCCCTCGATGGGGGTTTCGTAAAATCCTTGCTTCCAGTATTTCATAGCTTCCTGTATTTTATTTCCAGCGTCCGATCACCAGCCAATGGACGGTTTCGGTAGAGGATGCGAGACCTCCGTTCTTGTCGGTGAGGTTCGCCCAGCGCGATTGGTAGCGTAAATATTGGGCGGTCAGTTCCACATACGACGCGGCTGTGATAACGTTGCCGTTGCCGTAATAAGCCGTCAGAAAGCATCCGAACGGCTTTGCGATGAATGCAGGACTGAAATAGTACTGATACGCCCCGCCGGGGGATATCCCCCATTGAAACATCAGCCCGTCCGGTGCTTTGTAGTAACCGTTGGATGAGAGCGCTTTTGTCAGCGTTACGTTCGACAGGTCTTTGGCGGCCTTATCGCCCCACGTCTTTTTCTCGCTGTCGGTCACGAAACGGTGCGTTTCGTCCGTAGTGATCTGTGAAGCGTGAATACTGCCTGCCATTTCACCATCCGACTCGTAGGGGAGAGACTTCCATGCGGTAACACCGTCGCCGATTTTCCGCCTGCGTGTGTCGGATTCGTACACGACTTCGCCTTTGAGAAGCACCGGATTTGCGGCGGCCAGTGCGGCCGCCGTAAACATCGGGAATTGAACCCGCCCGGTTATCTTTTCAGTAGCTGCCATAGCGTCAGTTCATTCCGGGGATGGTACACTGAATGACGAACGTACTCGCCTTGAACTCGTCGATGGCCGCTTTTGCCGCTGCCTCTCCGGCACCCTTCGGGTCGTAAAAGTTGTCGTATGACTTCTTCAAGTCGGCCGCCAGTTTCAACGACAGCACGGAGTAGTTGAGCTTGATTACGTTCGACTCCGTCACTTGGATATACTGGTCGTCGCCCGTGTAGACATCGACGAGATCCTGCACGGGCAGGTACTGCGGGGTGTTGTTGTTCTGGAAGAGGAACTCGATGTACTTGTCGCCGACTTTGGCCCCGGAGTAAGGCGAATTGGCCGTCACCACGGTCTTGATGGATGATCCGCGCAGCACCTGATCGAGCGGGATGTTGATCGGCACGCCGATACGGCTGCCGTTCCGCGTGAGGTAGTAGGTCGCGGCGAACCCGCTAACCGTCGGAGCTTTCTCCGTGCTGTATTCGGGCAGGGCATCTTCCATGACGATACGCCCGGTGTAAGGGACTGCCGCCGTCGTCACGGTGCCGTCGGACTTGAACGTGATGGAAGCAGTAGCGAGGAATACCGTGCGGCCGCTGTCGTCCGAAGCCATGCGGATAGTATCGATTAATCCGGTAACGGCCGATGCGGAAACCTCGGTGATGGAAACGAATCCGCTCACAGAATCTTCGATCTCCTGCACGGTGACATTTTGTGCGACCACAACGCATTTTTTATTCGCATTGATCGCCGCGACGATGTTTTTTGCGACCTGCCCCTGCGGGTTTAGTCCTTCGGTCGGTGGATGCAGATAAGCATTGTAGTTGAAAGTAAACACTTCTGCCTTGTCGTTCCACTTGGTTTTTTCGGTATCGGTCACGAGCCGATGCGTTGCGTCGGCCGTGAGCTGGGCAAGAGAGGTGACATTGCCCCAGCCGAGCGCCGACCATGTCTTCGTGCCGTCGCCGACCTTGTATTTCAGTGGCGAACTGCCCCGGATAAGTCCGTACTCGCCGTCGAGCAGGACAGGGTTGGCCGCAGTCCATTCGGCTTCGGTGCCCGTTACGAATTTGATGCGGGATTTGAGCAGGATTTCCTGCAATACCGCTAAAGTTTGATTGTCTGCCATGATATTGTGTATTTAACTGTTGCTCTTCAGGTCGGCCGGGCTGTATCCGCCGAGGATCAGGCGGTCGGTTTTTTTGATGTAGTCGCCCGCGGATGCCACTGCGGGGAATCTATCGTATCGTTTCCTTGTTACGATGCCGTCGGTTCTATTTACCAGATAGTAGATTTGGTAAATTTTGATTGTTCCGTCTTCCTCCGATGTCTCGAATATTCCTGTAAATAACTGATAGCCTCCGTCTACTTTTTGAACCTGAATAATGGATTGTTGGGGGAGTTCCGCCCTTTCTTTTATGTAGATATTCGCCGTAATACCTTTTTCGAGCTTTTCCATAATCTTGAGACAGGTGGCCGGATATGCAGAACTCGTAAGGTCGATAATGTCGTATGAGGCATTGATTATCGTGGCAATTACCGCCTCCCCGTAGGCTGTCTGCTTAAAATTGTCTGATGGGCCAAACCAAAGGAATAGCCCTGTTTTGGCGGGGAAGCATATGCTTTTTATTTGATTTAAAAAATTGTCATCCGGTATTATCAAAGTGAGTTCCCGCCGAAGTTCTCCTTTGCACATGCGCCTGCGCGATAACGGGATGAATACTTCGAGCGAGTATTCATCAACCTGACGGCAGTCTTTGTAAACTCCGTCAATGCGGGACGCTTTGAAGTGAGTTGTACCGTCTGTAAAATAGTCGATGGTGAAATCGATTCCCGCGTCCGGAATTGCCGCTTTTACAAGGGTACCATCACCTTGCCGTTCATAGAATGTTTCTATGTAAGCAAGGTCGGTAAGTATGTTCCAGCGTCTATACGATGTCATGGTTCTTGTTTTATGCAAAAATATTTGATTGCTGTCGCTGCGGAAAGGACAACTTTATTCCCGCCGTATCGATGGAATTTGCCAGAAATCGGTCGGGAGTTCAGGTTCCGGAAGTTCTGCCCGGTCATAATAATTTCCTTCGTCTTTTTCCGATAAATGGTATTTGAAGGTGTAACTGTTCAAGGTGGACTCTTTGTGTTTGACTTCGTACTCCGTGACGATTATTTGTTTCCACTCCCCGTCTGCGTATAGGTAGCGATTGCTGGAGTGCAGAAACTCCTGCCATTGCCGGGCTATGCTGCTCGAACTGATGTAACCTGTGTTTTGCTGCCAGATTGATGTGTAATCGTTGCTTAATTCCACTTCGCGGCCTTGATTGATGAACGTGTCGACCTCGCCTTCTGGAAGTAATGTCGAAAGTCCGGATGCGATTATCGTGTCGAATCCGCCGAGCGAGTTTTGGAATAAGAAACAGCGGTCTCGAAAGTTGCCAGACCGCAAAATATATCGCTGGGCGAAAGGGTAGTTCTTTGCACCTGCCGTATCGGGTTCAGAGACGGAGTTCGCTCCCAATCCGTAGATGTCGTATGCAATCGGCGTCAGTTCTTCCGAAACGCAGATATTACGCCAGAGTAGCTCGAACGAAACGTTGATCCGGACGATGCCTTCTTCGGATGCTGTGAAAATGTCCTGTGTGCGCTCGATTCCTTCGGCTGTATATAGGCGCGACTTGATTCGCAGAAATTGCGGATCTCGATTGAGTTTTACCACCGATAACCATTGCGGTTGCCATGCCGGCATGGTGACGATTTGCCCTTGCCAAGTCAGAAAGTTTCTGGCCCACCAATCCAGCCCTACTTTGCGAGGAGCTGCAACCCCGCCGGCAATGACCTGAAAACGATATGTTTTGGTTGTCGCCGTGTCGGTCAGCGTTATATACAAATATGTAAAGTCGGTAACGCCGGTTTGTCGTGGAAATTCACATTCCAGCAGGGTATGGACGATGTCCCGCAGGTTGATCGTTATCAAACTCTCTGCATCGTAATAAAGCGTCAGTTTGTCGCATATAGTTGCATCATCAAGTCTTACTGTCATGTAAACACAAGTCAGGCTTGAATTTTTGTTCCTGATGATCATTTTCCCCAAATTCTCAGAAAACTGACAAACTTCGGGCTTCTTGATTATTTCGAAGGTATCTACCATTGGCTCGGCTTCTATTCTCGGACAAAAATATCTACATGACGCGCGGACTGAAAGGACATTACACTTCGACCAACTCCGCATTCGAGTGAAGGATGTCGTGAGTGGTATTGCCGGTTATTTCAAGGGTTTTTATCAAATAACGCACGTTGAAGACCAACACTTTGACCCAGAGGCGTAGGTTTGCAATATCTGATGCGGTCAGGTTGAGATCGACTTTAAGCATTTCTTTGTCCCGTGCCAGCCACTCCGCGTAGGGTTTATGGAATCTGTTGTACAAACCATTTTCCCCTCCAATCGCAAGGGAGTACTCGCTTCGGTCTTCGCTGCCAGCAGAAAGGTCGGGAATGCCACCTTCGAAATAATATCCTTTATCCGAAAAATTATTTTTGATCAGCAAGCCGATATACACTTCTGACGGGCGATTGCCGCCTGCGGTGGGAAAATCTACAATAGGAGTTATGGCGTTCAGTCCAACTGCTTCTTCGATTGATCCGTCAGCATGTATTTGCTTTGACGGGTATACGGCCAAAGGAACGCATTTCGGACATGTGAAGTCGATCGAACAGTCGTAGTTTTGATCTTCCGAGTCGGCAGCCGGTTCCATTTTCGTAAACCCGGCTTGATGTACGATATCCAGAGTGGCTATTGGTGTCGTATATTTGTTCCATGCGGCACCGCGTCCTGAATAATAGAGCAGAGCGTCGATTTTCTTACCTGAATAGATATCCCCGGTTTGGGCCAGTCTGATATTTTTATAGTCGGGAGACACTCTGTATTTGTTGATGATGTCCTGCAGAGAATAGCTTTCGATAATCTCATCAGTCGGCTCTTGCCCCAAATCCTCTTCGTAGGACTTGGTGTAGTTGTCATCCTCGTTACGGAATGCGAGGGTATAGCCTTTCTTTTCATAGGCGGGGAGCGAATAATTGTCGCTGACTTTGGCCGTCCAGTCTACAAATTTATTGCTTGCGAGAATCGACTTGTTACTCATCAGGAAATACTTTTTCCCGGAAAAAAACAACGTGCAGCAAGGTATTTTGAGTAGACTGATAAGAAAATCGCTCAAGTCCATGTCCGGCATCGAGTCGGCAAGATCGAGCGTACATTGGGTAGGATATAACCCCGGCCGGGCACCGGGCGATGTATCTTTTACCCCGTATCGGTTGTCGTATTCGGAACTTTTGTAAAGTCCGAGGATCGCTAACATATTGAGGAGTTTTTCGAGTTCCGGTTCCCCCAGCTCTAACTCCGGAAGGATTTTATCGAGGATATAGCGTACCTTGATTGCTGGGACAACATAAGGCCGGGTGGTGTAAAGCCAGTTCGCATATTTATCGACCGTTGAGCATTCTGCTTTCGTCGGCCCCGACGTCACATACTCGATCGAGGCGCTCATTGCCTTGCGCATAATCTGGGGCAGGCCGAACTCGTCATATAGTCCTTTACGGGCGTTTTCTACCATCGTCGAGAATTTGATGTCCTCAAATCCGGAGAATGGGATGTCGGTCAGCTTTCCTGTGACGATGTGGTCGAATTCAGCCCCGACGAATGAGTATTGTAAGGACTTATCGGAGTAGTCGTCATATTTCAGTTCACCCTGAAATGCGACTATGCCATTGAATAACGCCTCGCAGGCGGTAGTCTTGCGTGACGGCCGCCGCCGGATGCCGGGTGTGAATCCGAAAAATTTGCAGTTTTTCGGCGACAGTTTGAATTCAACATTCGTGGAAACGGCCACTGGCACCCTATCATCTTCAAAGATTGGATTGTCCAGTGTAAATGTCACATCCTGATCAGGCTGTACATCGAGGATTATGCCCTCGGATCGGAATTGTATCATCGTTTTTTGCCTCCAATTTGCCCACGTTCCCGCGTGCGGTTGTACTCTTTCATTTTCGCAACGATTCCGTTCTCGCCCAGCATTGTCACGTAGGCAAGAATCGGATTCTTCAGCACGTCGCATAGACGATCGACGGCCGCGATGAATTTGCCGGCCGTGCCTGCGTCCAAAGAGGAAAGCCCCGTGTCTGTTGTGTCGAATGACGGGATATCTCCTGTTGGGCCACCGGATACGAATCCGGGTACCGGTGTATTTTGCCGGTATACGGCATTGAAATCGAAGCTGCCGAGTGTCCCCTGTCGGCGGGCCGCTTCGATCGTGTTCAGTACGGGAATCAATGAGGGGTTATCCATTGCGGCCGCTGGAACGACATACTCCTTCCCGTTTTCCGATACCAGCACCGTCGGCGATGAGATGAAGCCTCGTTTATCCGGAGAATAACGGGCGTTGAATTTCTTGCCGTCCTGCATCCGCTCGATGACCTGACCACCCTCTTCGGCGCCAGTCGTTATTGGGGTTGATGCAATCATAGCGATTTGTGCGGCCCCCATTGCAGCGGTAATCGCGGCCATAATATAACCAGCAGGTGGTGCTACTGTTAAAGCTGCTGTAACTCCCAGAGCGGTGTTTACAATAGCGTTAGTAAGGCTCATGGCCTTTTGTCGTTTTGCCTGCTTGAGTTGTAATTCCTCTTGTTTGGCTTCGAGATTTGCGGCCATTCGATCCTCCTCTGCTTGGGCTTGCTCTTCGGTCATCAGTCCTGCTTTGACACGTTTTTCGTTGGCTTTTTTCTTCTTATCCTGATTTTTCTGATATTTCTTTAATTCAGCATTCTCCTTTTTTGTCATCATATTGTCGTAGGTAGTATATACCTGCAGCGCCGTTTCCGTAGCTGCGCCAATCGCTGTCATGGCAGCATGTACCGCCTGCAACGCTTCTTCGGTAGAGGCGGCGCCGTTCTTCAGCACGTCGAAAAATTTCATCCAGTCCGATTGTGGTAGCCCCATGAACGTTGGGTCATTGCCCGCAAAGGAGAATGTTTTCTGCTGCCCGTCGCCGAGAACTTCCAATACGCCGATGATCGCTGTCCTGACATCTTCGAAACGATTGACGAGATTTTGCTTCTCTTGGGCCGAGAGGAGTTGCGTGTCGAGCTGGATGCCGTCGAACATTCCGGACTCGATGAGCGTTTTAAGTTGCGCAGAGAGTTGAGTCAGGTGTTCGAGTTCCAATCGGGACTCTTCTTCCGCTTGGGCTTTCCGTAGCTGTTTGCGTTCAGCGGCCGAGCCTTGGAAGTCGAGGAGTTCCTGCTTGTGGCGGTTCTTGAGCTGTTTCTTTTGCAGCTCATAGGTCTCCTCTTCCCGCTTCAGTCGATCGTCGATCTCGTCGAACCTGATTTTGGTGATGTTGCGCTGGTGGGCTTTCTCCAGAGCTTCCAGTGCCGCGGCGTTACCTGCGTACTTCTTTTTCTTCAGTTCGTAGTCGGCGTTCTCCCGCTTGATCCGATCGGTTTCCGACTGCTGGAGAAGTTTGTTTATCTCCTCTTCTTTGGCTGCGGCCGCCTTCTTCTGCTCAAGTCGTTTGTCGGCGAGTTGGTTCTGGATTTTGAGCCGCGTAGCCCCTTCATCGATATTTTTCGCAAGGCGTTTTTCCAATGCCGCAATTTCCAGTTTCAGCAGCTCCTCGTTGAATTGGGACGCGGATACGATTTCTCCGTTCTGGTATTTCTCCTTGAGTTTCAGTTTCGCGGTCAGGAACTCTTTGTCTTTTTCGAGCGACCATTTGCCTGTATCGTCCGGGTCGGTGGGCGTTGTATTTGTGGTCGTGGTGGTGTTCAGATTGAGAGGGGTGGCGAACTTACCGTAGAGAGTGTCCAGCATCGAGAGAGCCTGCTGGCCTTCGGTCACGGTATTGCGTAATTCTGTGGTGATTTCTTGTAAGGCGATATTTCGGCCTGCAGGATTCCATGCCGATCCGGTGAGGTTCAGCCCCAGATTTCGTAATTCCATATTGAGGTCGGAAACTGCCTGACTTTGTTTTGCAGAATCGTTTCCGGCCGCTTTTATCTTACCCGTGAAATCGACAACTGCGGCGGCGATCAATCTCTGCTTATCGGCGGTGAGCGACGATTCGTCTCCCCATTTTTTATATTTGTTCGTGATTTCGTCGATCGCCTTTTTCGTGGCTGTCATCTCATCGTTGGCGATGCGTTCCGCTTCCTGCTGCCTGAATTTGAGCTTGATATTTTTTTCCAATTCGCTGTTTACCGACTGAAGCGCAATGGCGATATCCTCGTTGCTACTTTTCTCGGTAAGCAGGTTCGGAAGGTAGTTGCCGTACCGTTCATTGATGATTTTGATTGCTTCGGCTCGTGCACGGCTCCCGGAGGCTGCGCGGGTCGCGGCCTCCTGCAATTCGTTGAGTTTTCGTTTCTCGTTGTCGATTTCGACCGCGGCTTCGGCGGCCATGTTCTTGACCTGCTTGTGGGTTTTGAATATTTTGTCGCTGAACAGGGTTACTGCGCCGATGGCGACTGAAATCGCTGTCACAATCCAACCCCACGGCCCGGCTTTGATGACGTTGTTGAATACCTGTGTTACCAGCGTTGCCTGCTTCGTAATGGCGATATACGCAATATGAGCTGCTCGGTAAATCACCATCGCCTTGTGTGCAGCAAACATTATGGTTTTGTAGGCTGCGACGGCCGCAACGATTGGGATAATCGCTCCTTTTGTCTGGTATAAGAATTTCACAAGACCCGTCAGCGCCTTCAGAAAGGTTACGGTGATCGAGGTTGTCGAGGTGAATGCCGGATTCAGTGTTTCGCCGAGGATTACGGCCTGTTCATGGAGTGCCTTCTTCTGTTTTTCGTATTGGGCCGTGGCACTTTCGTTTTTGGTGTTGAACTCTTCGATGACAGATGTGCCGGTTTCGAATGCACGATTGGCGATTTCCTGCTGCCGACGCAGCTCGTCGGTATTGGCCGCCAGAACGCCCAAGACCTGCACGCTACGTTGCCCGTCGAGTTTCATTGAGTTCAGGGCGTTCACGATCGACTGCATACCTTGGCCGGACTTACCCATACCTTCCAAAACGCGGATAAATGCCTCGTTCATATCTTCGCCCATGAGCTTTTGGAATTCGCTGAGGCTCATTTTGGCAATTTTTGCAAAGACCTCTGTCCGCTTGTACATGGCGGTAATTACCTGCCCGTAGGAAGTGCCTGCCGTTTCTGCCTGCTGCCCCAATTTGTCGAGTGTGCCGGCGAGGCCGAGGACGGACTGAATCGAGATATTTACATTCGGCGCCGTACCGGCCGCCCTTTTTGCGAAGTCAACGACAAAGCCCTCAGCCGCCGTGGAGGCCATGCCGATTTCGTTGATTGCCGAGCCGACCTTGAGCATACTCTGCTCGATGCCGTATTGTTCTCGGAGATGAAAAATATCGACGAGTTTACCAATTTGCTGGATGGCCGCTTCGACATTTCCGCCGAGGTCGCGGGCCAGCGAAACTCCGATTTTATCGCCTGCACGGGCAAATTCGAGCAGGTTTTGTTTACCTTCGATACCGAGTTTACCTGCGACTCGCACAATGTCAAGCAGTGAGTTGTGGGTGGTGCGGGTGTCTATCTTCTTCAGTTCTTCCGATACTTCGCGGATCTCGGTTTTTGTTGTTGAAGTGGTCTTTTGGGCATCGGTCAGAGCTTCGTCGTACTCCAGAAAGGCGGCACGGGCTTTCTTGGTGCCCATGACTGCGAACGACATCGAGGCAAATCCGGCCGTGATTGCGCCGAAGAACTTGCTGAACCCGCCGGCCAGCCGTTGCACGACATTCCCTGTGTCGGTTGCCGAGCCTTTGAGTGTCTTGATGCGGGCGTTGACCTGCTTTAATTCATACCGATATTTTTCCCATTCTGTTGTTCCCGGAATTGCATTGTTGAAAGCAGCGCGTAGACGTCTTTGTTCTTGTGTCAGATCAGAGATGGTCAGAGTATCCAGTTTCATTTCCGAGCGAAGCTGCTGCATTTGCTCCTTATTGGACTTGATGACTGCTGCATTTTTCTTGATTTCAGCCGCATTTTGCCGATATAATTCGGTGTTCTCTTTTCCTTCGGCTTTAAGTTTACGCTGTTCTTGCCGAAGCTCGAAATTTGCGTTTGCGAGATCTCTTGTTTGTCGGCTTAAGTCTCCGATCCGTTTTTGGGATTCATCACCATTTACAATGATGTTGAGTCTTAAATCTTCATCCCGAATTGCTTTTCCCATATTCCTAATCCGTCAGTTGTTGCTTGATTTCTGCAACAACATCGTCGGTCAGGCCGTACATCAAGCGGGAAGCAATCGACTCGTAGTGTCCGTAAGCGAAACGGGTGTGAATCTTGCGGGCACGCCGGACGAGCTTGGAACCATAGCGCAGAACCCGCATGTCGAGGAACCGTTCTTCGATCGTGTGCTGGTAGGTCATTGTCGCCGACATCTCGCCCTGTTCGGAAACAGACATCGAACGCTCATTGACCAGTCGGCCGGTGCGGGTACAGAGTTTCGTTGCCAGCACCGTATTCTGGTTCTTCAGCCATCGGTTCGACTCGTCGAGCAAAGTGCGCCGTATGTACTCTCCTTTGACAGTCATTTGTTGCAGTTTGCAACAAAAGTAGCCGCCCGAAGGCGGCTACAAAGGACAGGTTGAATAAGGGCTATCTGCCGGTCGGTAGGCGGAAAACTTCTTGCCGCCGTCGGTCGGCTTGCATCTTTCTTCTCTGTAGTTCGGCCCGTTCTGCGGTCAGCCGGGCAATCATTTCGCTTTGGGATTTGACCGTTTCGATCAGCTTTGAGAGAAATTCGCTCTCGATGCGGGATACTGCAAGGCAGGTCTCGCCGATTTTCGTGTTTTTCATACTGGTTTTAGCATTAAACCGTTAAAAAAAGTGGCTTCGTCTTTCCCGCTGCTAAACACCAGTAAGGCTCGCCGGGGCATTAACCGCACGGCACGGGGGTACGAAACCACTATAATTACAAGCATAAAAAATGCCCGCATTCGACGGACATCATCCGCCTTACTGTTTGTTTAGCATTGCAAATATAAATAATATTTTGGAGAAAATGATTTTTAATGCAATAATTCATTGCTTGTATGTCTATACATCGCTACTGCATGCATGGGTCTGTTTCTGTTTCGTATTGCCCCCGTGTTTTAAAGCCATTCGTTCCTGATTCGTTTTCTCCGATATATTTGCTCAATAGCCAATGATAGACGTTTTGACCGCCACCCATTCCGGGCATAGTAACAACATAAGCCTGCTCGAATTCCCAGCCGAGCGATCCCATGTAATTCATTGCGTCAACCATCGAGTTAAAAGAAAGAGGTTTTCCGTCATCACCTACGAGCTTATTTCGTGAGGCCACACCACCCAGCGCATTGGTGCGCATGGCATCCTCTTGCCCAAAATCAATCCCCACGGTTACTTGAGATTTCGCAAATTTTTGCGTTCCCACGATTTCGCAGTAAACTTTCTGCTGTGCGATGACGTAGTTGCAGGCCAATACGGCCATAAACAAGAATAACAGTTTTTTCATAATTCAAGTAGGTTTAAGGTTTGCTTTACAAAGATACCCCCCCCCGCAATATTTGCAAGCGAATTATGAAAAATATGAATGCACAACGATAAAATCTCCGATCTTCTGGACGTACTACTTTGCATGATCTACTTTTTCACCTTTGGCGAAGATGAAAGATAGCTGGCCAGCAGCCACGCGAAAAGTAAACCTATGCCTATTGCTCCGAACATATCAGATCGAGATTTGTGTTAATTTATGTCCGAGGTCGTGCAGCGCGGCCTCGATCTCCTTCGCACGTTTTTCCGAGGGCTTGGAGTACCCGCATATATACTTTGCAAGCAGGGTTTCATTGATACCCATGCGGCGGGCCATCTGGCTGACGTTGATTTCCGGGAACTGGGCGAAAGCCATTGCGACCCGGTTGTCCGACGTTTCCGTCGGCTGGTCAAAAAAGCCCTCGAAACTTAAATCTTCGTCCAGTTCGGGCCAATGAATACCCGACCGCGATAATTCGTATTTCATGCGCTGCTCGTCGCTTGCCCGTGCCAGACGGGGGAAAGCGCGGAGAAGCAGACTGCCCGTCCGGCCGTCGTCGGTCGTCAGAAAAATCCGACCATTTTCGAACCATATCTTTTGCGCTTTCATATTCGTATTATTTATCGAAAAACTCCTTCCACCGTTCAATTATCACGTCTTTATTCTCCTCTATGCCCATAAGAGCGTGTTTTAACTCCCGTGGCTTCAAACCGAAATTTTCTATCAATTTTGTCTCTGGTTCGATCATGAATTTTGCGTCACATTCTCCGTTGCTGACATGTACGTGAACCGGTTCGTGATCGTTCGAGTAAAAAAAGAACTTCAGTCCTAAATAGTAAAAAAGTATGGGCATTGTGCAGTCGTTTGGTTTCTGATACAAATATAGGAATAAAATTATTCCCATACAAGTAAAAAGGAATAATTTTATTCCTACAATTATTTTGCCGGAGATCAGAATTCAATCTCAATCATCCAGCCGACCCAGCTTCCGAATACTTTGTATACCGGAACCGTATTTGCAACCTTGATTGTCATGCCGGCCAAACGGGGACAGGCGTTATATCCCAGAGTGTCCGCCCGTAACGTTTTCAAAATCATATCGACCGTAGCGAGCATCGACAGATATTGTTCGAGTTCATCTTTATCGGTACGCTGTCCGGCCATTGCCTTTTCGAGGACGAAGATGGCGGCCGGGAGTTGATCCTGATAGGAGTTCGATGTTTCTCCTGTTTGCCGTAGTGATGGATAGGAAACCACGACCTGACGGCCGTCTGCGCTCTTGAGCCGCTCGGTTCCGTGCGTGTCATCGACAACGGGGATCACCTCGTTTTCCGTTACACGCATATCGACCAGATATCGTAGTAGGTTAATGAGTTTTTGCATTGCGTTTTGCTTGCTTTACGTTGTGGTGTAGAATCTGGAATATAGTATATAGGCCCTCTTCGTCGATGTCGTTCAGCGTGCCGAGTGCCCGATCCCGTGCCAGTTCGTAGGCTACATCTGTCAATGTGAACTTCGGGCCGGTATCGTGGGCAGTTTCCTCGCTGCTGAAGATCGTGCGCATGTCGATCTGTTCCCCAGCCACAACTATCGTCCCGGTCTGGAGAAATTTGACGCAGGCGGAGAACCACATGAGAATCGTCTGTTTCTGCCACGGAGCTATCCGGCGGGCATGGCATACGTCCCGCTCAAAGGTCTCGTGACGGATGGGGACGATACACCGGCCGGCCCGGTTGGCTTGCTTCGAAGGCTGTCGATACAGGAAAGCGATCATCCGGTCGAGGGCCGCGGGTTGCCGGGTGTTCAAGAATTCGTCGCGGGCGATCAGGGCATTCCGAAATTCCACGAGAATCAGGTCTTGCAGAGCGTCGGCCGGCCCACGCAAACGATGGCTGCCGATATGGATTTCGGGCAGCGGATTCTGTATGGTGTCGAATGTCGGGAGCAGACCGTCCTCGGTGTCGGTAAACAGCCAGCCGAGGAGGTTTTCGCAAAGCAGAAAAATGTTGGCATTCTTCTGTTCGGCAACGGCTCGATTGAGTTTTTCCCACATTACCGAACGCCATGTCCGTTTGATACCGAGGAGAAGATAGAGGACGCGCACATGAAACTCAAGCGGAGATATGAGGCCGGATTCCATATCCCAAAGCAGGCGCATCGTAACGCGGGCTTGTTCCGGTGTCATCTCGCTCCATTTCGAGGGGATTTCCCTGCATACGCCGATAGCGGGTATTTCGATCGTATTCATTATTGAACAGAAAAGAATTTGTTTCGGGGATCGTTGTCCGGTAGAAGAGAGTATTTTTCCGCAGTAGCCGATAAAGCCTCGTGAAACTCTTCGAGGGCGGTTGCCGCCTGATGATCGAGGGCTGAAAGGTAGAATTTCAACGCATCAGTGGAGGGGGTCTTTCCGGCTCCTTTACCCTGAAATGAATCTGTAAACCGCTGCGAGATCCCAATCGGGAATACGGACACCGAAAGTCTCTGGACGGCTATCACCATCGCCTTCAAAGCTACAAAACGCCGCGCTGCAAGAGCCATGTCTGAATCTATGTCTGACAGGAGCGACATATAACGATCTCCGGCAATCGGCCTCACAAAGCGCTGCTGCACTTCGAGGATGAAGGGTATAAGCGTATAGAAGGTGTAGAACGAGCCATCGAGCGGGTAGATGCTTTCGAATTGGTCGAGGGTACGGAGAATCGACTGTTGTTGCTGGGTGCGCAGCGGCGAGTCCTTCCACTCTTTGATGTCCGTTTGCTCAAGGAAGAGATACAATTCGTCGAGCGTTCGGAAGAATGTATCGCGCAGAACCGCATCGTCCTTCTCGATCTGCCATGCCCACGGCAGTTTTTCGTTTTCGCTGATTTTTACCTTTCTGCCGCTGTCCTCATGGCTCACGAGGTTTCGCTGGTAGAAGTGATGCATGGCTTTATACGCCACCGGCAACTGAACCCGCCGTACGAGCATGTCTTCCGGATCATCGGATGACACTTCCGGATCATATTCGTCCGTCATATACCGGGAGTGTGCCCGGTCGAATGTAGCTTTCCCGATCAGTTTGATAACTTCGTTTTGGGCCAGCACGATATCCTCGCTGATCCCGGTGAAGTCATTCGCCTTGTACCATGTGCCGGTGAGATTGTATAGCTCTGCGGAGCCTTTTTTCGTTTTATTGAAAATCATGGCGTCAGTTTTTTATGCGGTCATTGGGGGATGTCTCGCTTTCGGTCAAAGGTTTGCTGTGATAGAAGTCGAGTTGTAAATCAGTGTCGGGGAAATTAAAGCGGATGGCTTGGTTGATGGGTTCCAAAATGTCGTATGTGGGTTTGGCGGTGTTCGACATCATGAAGAGTTTGTAGGCGTAAAGCATTTCGGAACCGGATGCGAGCTTCCCGGCAACCATGATGTTCGACAGAGATGCATGCAGACCGAGGCCGGATGTGATTGCCGAGCTGGCCGCCTCCATGACTTTGAGTTGCGATTCGATGAAGTCTTTAATTTTCTGGTCTATCGCCTCTACCTTCCAGATGTTGGTTTGTTGCGAGAGCGGGTCGAAAACATCTACTGTGTGGAAGAATTTTCCGGCATTCTTGGCCCCGGATAACACTTCGGTCAGCTTGGTAAGCATGGTTGCCGTGAGTTTGCCGATCTCCTCTTCTACCTGTTTATCACTCCATGCCGGATTGTTCTTGCGGATGTACGTGCGCTTCTTCTCCCAATATCCGTCTGGAGAATGAACATGATACGCAGCGTTGAACCCGTTGTCGGTAACGTATTTGAATATGGCCGGAACTTCGGAGCCTCGCATGATCCAGCGCAGAGTTCCCCAATATTCCGGAATCGAATAGAAATCTCGTGCGAACGAGTAAGACGAGTTGTAAGCTGCCGAAGCGGGGTATCTGGCCGGGTTGCTGCTGTCGAATACCGGGTAGGTTTGGATGCCGGTGTCGATGCAATCGTTCTCGAAGTTCCCGACGAAAATGTGCCTTACGTCCTCAAGACGACGGGTGTCGGCCCATTCGAGACGGGCATTTTTCGCAGACACAAACTCCAGAGCTGCGATTCGCGGCCTTTGGCCGGAGATCCGTCCGCGGCGTTCGAGCAGCTTGATGTCAAAAAATCCTTTGAGATACAAGTAGTCGGTCATCGCCGCGTCGATGTACTTTAGATAGTCCCAATCTTTCAACCACGCCATTATCTCCCTATCATCCTTGAACTCCTTCGTTATCTCGCCATTCTCGAAACGCAGGCTGCGTAGAAAGGGGCCTTCGCCGTACAGCAAACCCTTCTGACGTGCAAGAATACCGGGGGCGAGATTGTTTTCGTCCATAAGGTCACGGATTTGCACCGGCAGGCGGTTGTTGTTTCCGTAGGGTACGATCTTTTGTCCACCGACATACTGCGGCATATATTCCCAATTCTCCCGTTCTGCTTGCCATAGCAGAGTGTCGAGGTTGTTCGCTTGAGCCGTTGAGATCGTATAGACACAGTCATCGACCGGCAGGGCATATGAAAAATCCGAAATCTGGGTGGCTTTTCCTGTTTTATTCATTGCAAAATTACTTTTTGACCGTTAAAACTCATCAGCAATGGCTGATAAAAGCGCCGAGCTTGGCAGGTGTCGAGGTCAAGATATGCCTCGACGAATTCGGCATCTCGATGGTTCTCCTGTTTTTCACGTTTCAGCAGACGGGCATGCCGAACTTCGATCACTCCTTTGCTTGCGCGAGCCGTAGCGTCGTAGGACATGAACGTAAAGCCGAACGGAATCCCCTCGGCGGATAAGCGGCGCATCTCTTTTATTGCATCCCATAAATCCATAGCACAAAAATAGATTGTAGACCTGCGAAGCAAAGGACAAAGGCCCGGAGTGCCGGGCTGGAATGATATTGATTGCAGAAAGTTCGGAATGAAAGTCGAAACGGCTGATTGCAGATTGAAAATGCCCGATTTTTGCCTCTCTTTTCGGGGCGTTCTTATGATATTCGGTTGATATAGAGCGCAGTTTGTCCGGTCGGATGAAAAACGATTTTTGTTGAGAGAAATTTAAGGCCGTCCCGCCCTCTCGACGAGTTGCGATTGCATGACCCTCGAAAAGGCGATATATGACAAAAGGCCTGCCGGGGTGGGGTTCGGGGCGGGGAATGGTTGCTTGCGGCTGGGCTGGGAGGTGTGGCTGGGGTACAGCCGATCGCAAACCATGTACGGCCGATAAGAGAAAGGCCGACCCTCTTTCGTAGGGCCGGCCTGATGTGTGTTGTAGAACTGTCAGCGTCGATAAATCATAATGTCCGTGTATCTGGAATTGTAATTCAACTGCGCTCCCATTTCTTTCCGCACTGCGTTAAGGAATGGATTCGCATTGACCTTTGCCTCGGAGATCCACTCGCATAGTTCAATGATCGAGGATTTGTTGGAGGTGAAATAGAAGTAGGATGTACTCGAAAGCAGGGTCAGCACGTCGAGATAGTCGGATAGCCGCCACCGGCATTTATATACCCCTACCTCGGTCGATAGGTAGGGTGGATCGACAAGGAATACGACACCGGGGATATCCTTGTATTGATTGAACAATTCCCGATAATCGGCGTGAACAACCTCGATCCCGTCGAGATATCCTTCACAGGTGTAGTCTGATGCCCGCAGGTTATTATATAACCCAGCATTTTGAAGTTCCGTATAGTCTGTCACGTATTTGGATGAGAACAGCAGCGAAGACGAAAGTGTTATATAATCGACATAGCCGGTCTTTTCGGCCGACCGTACTGTGTCGAGTATCGTTGTTCGCATTTGAGGCGTCAGTCTCTTGGCCGTAGGGTAATCACCTACGATCGAACGGATATCATGGAGTAGTGCGTTTGTGCGTTTGATGTTCTCCAGACGTACATGGTAGTCGTCGAAGTCGTTGTAGATAACGCGGGCATCAGGTCGCTCCCGTTTGGTGACATGCGAGAGTAGGCCGCTGCCGCCGAAGAGATCCACGAATACCGTAGCGTGATCGAACTCCCGGAGTGCCTTGCGGAATTCGCGGATAAAGCGTTTCTTTTGGCCCATGAACGGCAGAGGGGCCGATGTGTAGTTTTTCATAGCTGAGTGAATTTTCAAGCCGCGAAGATCGCATGCAGAATTCATCCCGCAGCCGAAAATGCTGGGATCACACTGAAATATCCGTACAGTCCTTTTCAAACCGGGCGATGATCAGGTATACTTGCCGTTCGCACACTCCGTATTTTTCAGCCAGAACGGCCGCTATGTAGGTCATTTTACCCCCCCCCTCGCGGAGCTTACGATAGTCTTCATAAAGATCAATGTATTTGCAATCGTCCAGTCGGATACCGACGGACGATAGGCGTCGCAGGAGTTCGCGGTTGAACGATATAACCTCATAAAGTTTCATTGCACTCTGTTTTTTATTACCTTTGTCGTCTCACCTGCATACTGAAAGCAAATGCGTCATAAACGCGACAGAAGACTATCCAGCCCTCGGTCGTGCGTTTGTGGCGCATGCTTGCGTAAGTATGTAGGTGAGATGACTACTTGCGGACGGGGGCTTTATTTGTACCCCCGAAACAGTTTGCAGGTTTGAATATAATGGCTACCTTTGCCATTGCATAGGATTGAGAAATGAGAATTTCTCTATTCCGGCGGAGGCGGAGACGTCTCCGCTTTTTTTATCCGAAAGTCGGTTCGTAGATAATATCGCTCCTCGGTGATCCTTTGACGATTTGGATCAACGGCGGCGTCATCATCAGGTACTTGAAAGAGTCAGACGGGTTGGTAGACCGCATCGGCAGCTCGGCGACCGGGAGATGCTCCGACCGTTTATCTTTACAGATTTTACCTTTCGAGACCCGTGTCCGAGCATTTTCGAGCGAAGCCTTGAGCGGTTTGCACTGGTAAGCATCGATGAGCACTTGCGGCAGATATTTATTGTGTCCGGCCAGCAATTCCTGCATGAAGATGTACTCGTCGCCCTGCCCGATATTCCCTTGGCCTATGGACATCAACTGTACACTCCAACCCGTAGGATGCTCGTTGCTGTCGAATTCGATCGCGTGTTTGAGCTGCGACGCGGTGTCGGCACCCATTTTCCGGTAGTTGTTGCCGGCGCGATCGTAATACAGCATCACGTATTTGTTCCTGTGGTGCGCGAAATAGGTGACGAATTTGTCTGCCAATTGTCGAATCGACTCTGGGGAAAGGGTATAAATAAACTTCAATACGCGCAGTATCCTCGGTTCTTCTTGGGCGACACACATCGAACACATATTACCGAAGTCCACGCCGAGCGATAGCGCCCGCTGTGGATTGCAATATCGCAAGACTCGGCTGTCCTCTTGCTCCAGCAGTCCGAATCGCTCGTATGCTTCTTCATCGATTCCATCGTAGTAAAAGTGCCGTTCTCCGAGGTTGGCATAAAATCGCTCTCCGCCCTCCAGAGTCGGTTTCATCGAAAGAATCGCGGCCTTATAGTCGCTGAACTGCTCGGCGAAGGCATCGTCGAACCACTCGGCAGTCAGGATATCGACGTTGATGTAGCTCGATGCAAGCATAAAGAAGGTCGCGGTTTCCGGAAGTCGGCGCAGCTCTACCCAGCGGCTCCGCCAAAGACGTGCCGTGCGTAGTTTGTTTTTGTACTCACGTTCGGCTTCCGGTGTCCGGGTTCGTTGCCATTCCAATTTTGCGGCGACATATTCATGAAGGGCTTGATTGTATACCAACCCAGCCTGCATGACCAGTGTCAGCCGCTCGGTATTCATTGCCGAGGCTCCTTTCAGTATCCAGTCATATTCCCCGATGTGGGATACATCGGGCATATCCGTGGTGAAGGAGTAGCCACGGTAAAACGGAGAGTTTCCATATTGCACGCTGTACCCGCGGACAGCTTTCATCAGGTTGGCGATCTTCTCTTCTTTGAAATACTTTACCTCGTCTCCAAACACATAGACATACGAGCTGCCGGCCAGTGTCGAAGGTCGATCGAGGGAGCCGAATCGGATATTTGTACCGGTATGAAAAATGATTGTACGCTTGTAGGATACGAGACGGTTGAATGGCTTCCAGAAATGCGGTTTGAGCCATGTGGGCAGGTGTTCTTTCTCTTTTTCCGTGTATGTCGGCGGTTCCTTTTCGATTACGTAGTGGACGCCTTCATGCAGTCCTTTGCGTTCGAGGCCCTCAAGCACACCGGGCAGGATATTAGAGGTGAGGTTCGAGAAGGTATCGGCCACCCATACCAAAGGGGCACCCGGCATGTCGAAGATAATCTCCGCGAGTCGTTCGGCTTGAAAGTCCGTCGTCTTGGCCGAGCCGCGGCCCAAGACAGCGCGGAGCTTTCGCGGCATCAGCAACGATGCTACTTGGGCGTACAGGTTCTGATATTGTACGTCGATGCAGGGGCTGTCCCCGGCGTTAATTCTCTTCCTGTGCGACATTGATAATTTCGATAAAATCCACATCTTCGATCCCCGCTTCCATGCGCAGACGTTTTTTTACGGCATCCGGTGCCAGTACGGAATCGATCTGGCGCGATAGCGCGTCTCTGTTTGCCGGTGGGAGGCTGACATCCGAAGAGTCGAGGGATAGAAGACGAATCGGTTTGATATATTGTGAGGATGGGAGTTGTTCCGGGTCGGGTTGATCGAGACGGAGGATTTTTGCGGCCTTTGCCCGCATGTCTGCCGCCACGGCATAGTCGGCGGCACAGGTCGCTCTTTGGGCGACGATGCTCGACCATGCTTCGAGGTCGTCGGCGTATTTTTGCCGAAGCGCCTCTTTCGTTACGCGCCGGTTCGAGTAGAAGAGATTCACGGCTTCGTCATAAATATCGACGGCACGTGCATAGGAGAGTTTGAAGGGCGGCTTTGTCAGGAACTTGATGACATTTCGGCGGTCATGTTGTTTGGAGAGGGAGAATACGAGATTCAACAAGTCGATATATAACTGTTCCTTTGCCGAGAGATCGTCTTCGCAACCTTTGTCGATGTAGTCCATGATGCGCTGGTAGGATTGCTCGTCGGTGAATCCTCCGAACACATCCAGCTTCGTCATTTCAAACGAACGGTCTCGTTGTACTTTGTAGAGTTGTGTCGTCGCCGGAATGTTTCCGCCGAGAGCCTCATCCATGAGCCTTATTTCGAGTAGTGCGCGTTTCTGCAAGAGACCACGGGCTATCAGCACGGCAACGCGGCTGTTCGGGTCGTTGTACTCCTGCGTAAACTGCTCGACGTTCGCGTTGATGCTGCGGGCGATATCTTCCGGCGGCCAGCCGAGCGCACCGAGATCGACCAACCTCTGCTCCTCTTCAGGCGCGAGGTTTTCACCGATGCTCTTATGGTCGGATAGTTCGTTCATATTCTTCGATCATTTTATTGACGGCTGCAAGCTCGCGTTCTTTCGCCTTCAGACGGTTTCTTCGCTCGATATCCAGATGGGGCTTGCTGCCGCGGGTTATCTCGTGTTTGATCCGCCAGATGCTTCCTTTGAGATTCTTCTGTCTGGCGACAAGGGCAACAGGCCCCATTTTACGCAGGGTCGCCAGTTCCTGCATCTCCCTGAAGATCGAGTGCCGGCCGAGCGGCGCATGATGCTCGGCGTAGTATGTGAATTCGTAGAGAATTTTTCGATTTTCGGAAAAAGATTTTATAAGATTTTCGGCCGTCGCAAAACATTCGTCCAGTGTGGTACAATCGAATAGCCGCCGGTGCGCATCTACGTAATCTCGATAGGCTGTAATTTTGTCGGCTGCCAGAATTTTCAATTCGGGCGGACAATCCGGTTCAGAGAGAAACGCCCATTGCTCCCGGAAGGCCGGGCGGGAGCTGGGCGGGGGCGTCGTGAGCGGAGAAGTCCCCGCTGCCTTGCACAGCGTGTCGATAAGCAACGATTTGTACCGATCGGGACGCGCTGTTACGAGCCGGGCGAGATGCTCGTTCTTGGCGTAAAGAGAGAGGAGCCGAAGCCCTGCTTGGACTTCGGCTCCGGACTCTAACCACTTTTGAACGGCATCTCGCATTACGACCGGATTTTGGTGAGCAAGGGGGATACCGCATTCCAGCCTTCGGCAGATGCTGCAATGAACTTACGCTGACAGAGTCCGGCGATCACGACGTTCTCGCAGGGATTGCTCCGCAGGACGAGTGTAACGAAGTTGCCGAAATCGTGCGAAACTTCCGTAGCACGGACACCGCGGCGATACTCTTTTGCATAATCCGCGACGAGGGTTTCGTTGTCGGCATCCTCTTGCATCGTTCCGCAAAGTTCGACCAGAGCCACTTTGTTCAGGAGCATCGGCAGACGTTCTGCGTAGTGTCGGGAACCGTCTTTGCGAACGTATACCTTGAGTTGTGCCAGATCTGCAAAATCCACCGGAGCGACCGGAGCGCAGTTGGCCGGGACAAACACGAATTCGTCGGGGATAGAGGCATCCGCAATCAGAGCGGGGAATTGCTTTGCGAAGGGGGCATCATCGACGAATACAAGCGTACAGTGTCCGGGAGCCGCCTTCTGCCACAGAGCCTGCAACAGGTCTTTCGTGCCGGGGTAGGCCGCGATAACGATAACGGAATCGTCAGCCGGTACTCCTTCAGCATCCGAAGAGGCCGGTGCGGGGGCGGCATCCTTTTCCGGAAGGGGCGAAAGAGGTGCCGGTTCCGGAATGGGGATTTCTTCTGGAGTGTTCCTATCGGGGCTTACGACTCCCGCATCTGCGGCTCGTTTTTCAACTTCGGCCGTAGGTGTGGCCGAAACAGCCGGAGCGCCTTTGGCACCGGTCTGTCTTGCGGTGTTATTATTTCCCATACTATGCCCCCTCTTCCTCTGTCGGTGCCGATGTAGCCTCGTCGGCGAGTTCCGGCATCTTGCCTTTGTAGATGCTTGCCCCGATCAGGTCTCGCTGCTCCTGCTTGAACGTGAGCTTCCGCTTGCGGGCATCCTTGTTGTTGGTGTACTCCGTCGTCAGGAAGAGCGGATTACACTTCGAACCGCGATATTCCGCCGTATTGCCGTTGGCGCAATCACGGTTCAATGCGATGAACCCACGGTTGCGTGCGTACTCAGTGAAACCGGCAATCTCGGCCGAATCGCCCGGATGCTCGAAGGCGATGCCGACTTTGACGCCGCGGGCGTCGGGATCTCCTTCAGACTCTTCGGTACATTCGATCGTACTCGGCGTAGCGTAGATGCCGATCGCTTTCTTTTCTGCGATCAGTTCCAGATCGCTTTTCATGACGATGTCTCCGATTTCCCGCGTCGGTTCCGCAGCGACGAATTCGATAGGGACGAGGATTATTGTCGGGTTTTTGGGACGAGGGCAGCCTGCGCCCTCGTCCGTTTTCAGAATTGATACAGGGTTATACATGATAATCGGTGTTAAGGTTTGATACTATGCGCCCTCGTGGGTGTCTTCCACTTCAGCGGCAGCGTTGGTCTTTTTCCAGAAGTCGGTCGAGCCGTCATCCGAGATTGCGGCCTGCGGGTCGTAGCCGGCCGGAACGGAAGCGAAGAGCATTTCGCCGAATGCGAAGCCGACACCGAGCCAGAATTCGCCGTAGTAGCGGACTTCGTAATCGACTTTCTGGATGTCGGTGATCACCTGCGGCTGGTTCAGGTTCTGCAGCATGATGAAGTTCGACTTCGGCGTGCAGAAAATGATCGGCGAGCCGTACAGGCAGTCGAGTACCTGAAGCGAGAAGTTCGTGAAATCGACACGGTCTTTGCCGAAATCGGGATTCTCCGTGCCGCTGCCGGCTCCCCACTTGTCTTTGTAACCTCGTTTGTATTTCACGTAGAGATCGGCAGACAGGAAGATGTTCATCTTCAGGGACTGATACTTCGCCAGAATCTTGTGGGCGAAGTCATCGATGTACTCGACGACTTCGGCACCTGTTGCTGTGCGCAGATCCTTTGCGTTCGGGTAGAAATTGATACCCTTGTCGCCCGACTTGGCCGCTTCGACGAGCAGCGTTTCGATGCCGTTCATCGACTCTTCCGGCTTGCCGGCATCGGTCGGGTTCTCCTTGGCCTTGTACTTGCCTTTGCCGATCATCTTCATCTCGATGTCCTGAAGGATCGACGGCAGCAGAATCTTCTGCACGATGTAGCGTGTGATCGGCATCTGATCGGGGGACAGACGCTCGTTGTAGAGCGACAGCAGCCACGAGTTGGCGACGTCGGCCGGGACGATCGCAAAGTTGATCTTGTGCCGGTAATTCTGGATTTTGATGGCAGTGAACCGTGCATCGCCAGACGGAGTCCACTTGGCCGAGAACTCCTGTACGACGGACGTATAGTCCGAGCGGACGGCTTTGTAGGTTTCGATCGCACGCTTCGGCGTCATGAACTTCGCCGAGGTGAACCCCCGGTAGATGTCCTGCATGAGTTCCAGACTGTTCCCCTGCGACGAATAGGTGCCCAGCTCCTTTTTCAAATCATCCACGTCAATCGTGGCTGCGGAGAAAGTCGGAAGCTGGCCCGTGGCCAGAGCTTCGAGTGCGAGGCGGTTGTGGGATGCCTTCGCGTCGATCGTGAAGGTACGGCCTTCGCTTCTCCCGAATACTTCTGTTGCGGCAGGCTTATCTTCGCGGGCTTTGGCGAGTTTCTCCTTCTCCTGCTGTAAGATCGTTATCTGGGCAGACATCGACGCGATTTTTTCTTCTGCTTTTGCCAGTTCCTGCCGTAACTTGTCTTTGTCGTCGCCGCCGGAGCGACCGATGGCATCGAGGAAGTTCAGCAAAAGCTGTTCTTGCTGTGCGTCGTCATTTGCATCGCTGGCGGCGTATGCGTCGTAGTGCTGCAAGGCTTCCGGGCCAAATTTCTGTTCGAGAATCTTACGCTGATCAGCAGAGAGTACCTCATGCCCTTCTGCATCACGCGAAAGATTTTCCACCCCGACAGTTCGGGCGAAGATTTTCGAAATAAAGTTCCAGTTCAATTTCATGTTCGATATAATTATGAGTGAATACTTGCGCGGATAAAGGCGTGATCGACGCATTCCTGTAAAGTGGCGATGCCGTCGGCAAGGCCGTTTTCGATAGCCTTGTCTGCGAAGAAAGTCGCGCCGGTTAGTACTCCCGGCGCGTCGGCCCGGAGGGCTTGCCGGCCCGCTTTGACGTCGGCATGGAACGCGGCGACCAAATGAGACAGGCGCATGCGGATCAGCGTGTACTCTCCGGTGAGTGCTTGGCGGTATGCGAGGTTTTTGTCGGATGACTCTTCCGCGTATATCTCGTGAACCTTTTGTCCGGACTTCTCCAATGCCTCTCGGTCATCGATGAAATATGTATATGCGCCGATTGACCCTACTTCCGATGTGATGGCGTTGTCGCAATAGACTGCGTCGCATTGTGCGGCGATCCAATAAGCTGCTGACGCGCAAAAATCGGCATGTGCGAGCAGAGGCTTCCCTGTGGCTTTGAATTTGCGGATCGCATCCAACATCAAGGGAACAGCCGTCGAATTCCCGCCGCCGGAGTCAATGTCGAGAACGCAGGCAACGACGTTTGTGTCAGCCGCGGCAGCGAGAAGGGCCTGTGCATATGTGGCAGTTCCGATCGTTCCGCAGGAGTCGTATTTGGTAATCGTGCCGGATATTGGGATCACAGCAACGCAGGGGTCGCCGCTTCTGGCGGCATTCGCGGAAACGGCGCGGGCATCTACATCGTAAAGCATGATGTCGAATTCTCGCTCGGCAGCTTGGAGTAGAATGTCCTGCTGCTGAAGCAGCGAAATGGCCGTTGGTATGAGAGTGGAAATATCGTGAACGAGCCAACGACCGCGGCGCAGTTCGAGGGCCAGCTTGACGTTGTTCTCCGGGGTGATCAGGCGTTTCATTTCTTTTTTATGCAAATCTACTTGGTCGCAGGCCGCATAAAAAGGACGGCATTACCCCTTTACCGCATCGATTGATGTCTGGTATTTGCAGGTGGCAACGAGGGTTTCTTCCTCGGTCAGTGTAAGCAGGGCCGGGATGTCCTTGCTGCCGAAAACAAGGGAGCCGCCGCGCCATTTGACGCGGACGATTGCAGGCTCATGCAGGAAAGCATCGTCAGAACGGAGTGTTGCTGTCAGAGTAATCGTCAGGAGTTCTCCTGCATCTTCACGGGTCGTTGCCGTTTTGAGATTGCCGAACGGACTGATCAAGGGAACCCGCCGAAACTCGGCGGCAGGGTATGCCGCCGGTTTTAAGGCGATAGAAGTGATAATTTTAAGCATATTATCAGTGAATTTGTAGAAATAATTACGATTTTCGGTTAAACTTTTTTCGGCTCATCGACGAGCGATTCGATGTAGTATGCACGGCGGGTCAGTTTCCGCTTCAAGGCTTCCAGCTCCTTCAGTTCCCGACGATAGGCCCGCTTGTGGAGGGATTCAAAGTATTCAGCCGAGAACAATTTACGGGAGAGGATGAACGCTTCGATAATCTCCTCTTTGCGTTGGCGGAGGGCTTTACGACGCTGCACGAACTCCCAAAAGTCGAGTTCAAAGTAGGCGCGCAGGGAGATATTGAGCTGCTTGGTTGCTTGGGCCGAAAGGTAAATGAACTTATTTTGAAAGTTCTGGGTGGCCTCGTTGATAGGCAGTATAAAAGTCACTGCGAATTTTCCGCAGGCTTCTCTGGGCGGGAGGCTTGCAGCTTGAGTGTGCCCGATGATCAGTTTCCCGAAGCAATTTCGGGCTGTCACGATATAAGCGCCGGAGGTATCCCGCTCGAAGAGATAGGCGAGATAATCCATGTGTATTCGGTCATCTACATCGAAGGTGAGTCTCATTTCCATATTCGTTTGTCAATTCCGGTTTTTAAGGTTCGTACATACATAGGATCGAGCCTGATCAGAGAATCGTCTTTTATGTCGATAAAGCAGCAACGGTTTCCGAATTCGTTTATCCAGTCGAACAGCCCGTCGTTACACATGGACTGCACGATTTCAATGAATTCTTCGGGATTGCCTGCGATAGCCGCAATCCGCTGCCAGCGGTAAGGTGGCAGGCGTGAGAGCTGCGCTACCAATAAACGAAGGTACCTCAAGAACTCTTCGTCGGAAAGGTCATAGTATGTTTTCATAAAAAGGATACCTATTTTGGGCAACTACACGAACTACAATTAACTACATGTTGAAAATCAGATATTTACAAAACTACAAAAGTAGCTTTTCATAGTGATTGTAGTTTTTAGAGTTTGAAAGTGAATAAAATGTAGTTTTATGTAGTTTTTTTGTTGTTAAAGTAGTTGTACTTATTTCGTTGATTATTAGCGTTGTAGTTCGTGTAGTTCGTGTAGTTGGCATTTTTTCAATTTGTGGCGGTACTTGCGGCGAATACCTGCCAACATGCGAAACGCCGAACTCCGGCGGTAGCGCTCGGCGGTTTCGATGATCCTGTTGGTCTCAATACACGCCGCAGCGGCAGCTTGGGCCGCAGCTGTCATAGACGAGGAGCAGGCCGCAAATGCATGGCCTGCTCTTGAAAGGGAACCCGATATGTCATATAGGTCATTCATACGGATCGCATTTTACGGCATGATTGCTGACGGCAAGCCCCTCGCCGATTAATCCTCGGTAATCGATCAGAAGCGAGTCGAGGTAGTCATAAAGTCGGTGATATGAGTAGATAGGGTAGTGTTCGCCGTTCAAATAGCATGCGGAAAAATCCCCGGTTTCCGGCAGATACATTAACTTGATCGCTGGAATGTGCAACGGGCCGAGCCGATAGGCGACACCGATTTCCTTATCGAAGGCGACCTGATCCGGAGAACACTTGAATACGATCGCCGCACACCCTACCAATGGAACGAGTCGATGTCCCCCATGGGTGATCTCGTTACGAACATCATCACCCGGCCGAAGGATCGGTACCTGATGGCCGATGATTGAGAAGCCGGTTTTGTCTCTTTTCTGCACTTCCATCGTGACGTCGAACTTCAATCCAAATGCCGAATATCGACTGATGTAGTTTGTGAGCATTTCTTTCATCATCAAATAATTTTATGCCTTGAGGCGGTTATTTGTGGGCGACCGGGGACTCGAACCCCTAATTTCCGAATGTTCTTCTTATACCAATTTTCCCATTTTATAAGATGCCTGTCGTCGCCCTGCCGGTTTTACATTTTCATCAGCACGCTCCTTTCTTTTTTTCGACGAACGACCGTAAGGCCAGTGATATGTCGAGTTCGCTCGTTGTGTTCAATGCCTCATAGAGATCATCGTCTATTCCTTTCTCATCTTCAAAATTTCCTGCGATGCTTTTGGCTCCCGTAGGAATCCGCACCCACCTTTCGATGTAGGTTTTGTTGCCCAGATTGACAGTACGTATCCATCCGTCCGGGGTGATTTCGATCGTTACTTTCGGAGTCATGATTTTTAGAGTATTAAGTTCATTGGATAAGCAGCTATTTCGGCCGACGGACTGCGGACTTCTTGTAAATCACGGTTGAATTCTTCTGTGTGAGTTTCATTCCTGTCGACGGCAATACGGGAAATAAAGCAATGTACCTTTATTCCGTTTTCAGTTTCGCCTTCCCATATCCGCGCCGGGATACCGTTAAGCGAAACGATTTTAGATGTGCTTTCGATTGTGATTTTCATTCTTTATTAGGATTTTGGGATAAATTTAATTTTCCTCTGTGGACGACCTCCGAGTTGATTTTTTCGATAGTCTCTCGTTGAAAGCGGCCCGCAATGACTGCAAGCCCTCGGTCTGTGTAGTATCGGTCGTGGATGGTTCGGATGTACTCTCGACCGCCGTAGCAAAAGTCCAGTTGCACGAGCAAGTCTTCGGCATATATCCTTACAATGCCATGTCCAGAATAGTATAGTCCTTCTCGATATGCCCTGTCTGTTCCCGGATTTCGGAATGATAATGTTGCATAGGGCCGTGATAGCGTGATTTTTTCGTTGTAAATCATTGTTTTCATCTATTGTGTATATTACGCCGCAAACCGCTGCGGCACGATGTTCAACTCGTAAAGTTTCGCCACCAGAGCTTCGCAGAGAACCCGCGCCATGTTCACTTCGACGGCGTTGCCGATGAACTTCTTCTGCTCGCCCTGTGTGCCGATCAGTACGTAGTTCTCCGGGAAGCCCATGATCCGCATCAGCTCCGGGATGCGCAGCATCCGCATCCGGATGTCCACCAGTCCGTACAGCGCCATGAATTCCTTTATCTGCACCAGCATCGGCGTATCTTCCGGGTAAATCTCGTAAACCAACGTTTCGTCCTCCAGCCTGATGAACGAGGGCAGTTCCTTGCCGTCCGCTTCGGCCGTCACCAGCTGCGGAGGCCGCTTGTCCATACGGGCGATCAGCGTGAAACACGGCCGATCGGCAGCGGCACCCGCCGAGGCGAACTGCGGGTTCATCAGGTATTGCCATTTGCGGTTGGCCGTCACGGTCTGGGCCGGAGCGTCGAGCGAACTGCCGACGTTGCTGAAGTTGGTGTTCATGATCCACGGCGTGACGAGCCGCTGCTTCGGGTTCGTCATGACGGCCGGAGCCGGGCCGTCTGTTCCCTCCGGCTGGCCGCCGCCGGAATAGTAGTCGGCGAAGAACGGACGCACCAGTTGAAAACGGTCTTTCGTCGTAACCGTCGGTGACGGCCGCTCGATCGACGAGTTGAACCCGTTGCCGTAGTAGGCCGAGACGAAGGCGTGGTGATCCCGGCAGGTGATCGCGCCCGCGGGCGCATCGACGGCTGTGCATTTCCCCTCCGGAGACCCGCCGAAATGCTTGCAGAGGTAGTACACCTTGGCTACGCCGAGGCGGTTCTGCGTCGCCACGGTCGGGCACGGTTCGTCGATGCCGGGTGCAACATACTTCCCGGACTGGTTCATCGAGTTGTATTTGACGAGGAACGCTTCGCGCCCGCCGGCGACGAACTTCACCAGCCCCGCGTGGATGCGGGCAAGCGATGCCTCCACGAGCGGCCGCTTCCGGTCGAAGATCGACTCGCCCTCGTCCTCAAGGTCGAGGACTTCCCGGACTGGCCGCCACTTGCCAAGCTGCTGCCCGAACAGGTCGCCCTGTGCCGGGTTCTTGGTGTGAGTCGGTTTCGGAAAGACGATCGGAAGGCCGCGGCGGGCGAAGATCCCGAAGAACCGCCGGCGGGAAGTGTACGCCCCGAAGTCGGCGGCGTTCAGGATGCGGTGGCCGAAGTCGTACCCGTAGCCCCGCACGTTGGCGACCCATTTCCGGTACAGTCGCCCGGCATCCCTGCTGACGGGCTTGCCCCGCTCGTCCAGATCGCCCCACGACATGAACTCCTCCACGTTCTCGATCTGGATGTAATCGGGGTTCAGCGCCTCGATGTAGCGGAACAGGTGTTCGGCCAGCGTGCGGCTATCGGCGTCGCGCGGAAGGCCGCCTTTGGCCCGCGAGAAGTTCGTACACTCCAGCGAGGCCCAGAGGACGACGAAGGCATCCGGATACTGGCGGCGCATCCGGGCCGCATGGGCCGTGAGCGGCCCCAACTCCAGCGTACGGATGTCCTCCGTGTAGTGTAGCGCGTCGGGGTGGTTGGCAGCGTGCGACGCGATGGCGTTGGCGTCGTGGTTCACGCAGGCGATCACCTTGGCGCAAGGATCTCCGTCATGCCGCGCAAGGTGTACCCCGGTCGAGGTGCCGCCCGCACCGCAGAAAAGGTCGATGTATATAACTTTGATTGCCATTTTAGAATAGTTCGGGATGTTCGTCTGGTAGCTGCACGCCCATCCGCCGAAGGGCATAGCGTAGCGTGTAGCCGTTGTTGGTGTAGTTCATTGCCATTTGGTAGAGTTTCGGATGCAGAGTGTACAGTATGTGAAAGCGCCCCCCCCCTCCGAGGTGTGCGCCGAACCCGCAGAATACGCAGCCGGTTCGGGTAATGCCCGGTATGTCGTAAATCGGGCAATAGGGTATGTCGAATCTGTGAATGTAGTCCCGGCAGTCCGCGGCAGTCCAGATCGACAGCGGGGCGCTGTGAACCTTGCGGGGATTATCCGAAAAGACGTTGCACCCGCCGCGACGGACATACATGGTTTGCCGCAGTTTGCTTTCGTCGGCCATCGTGCCGACCATCCCAAGGCTCTGTGTTTGGGCGTTGAATTTGCGGAAAGGCCGCTTTTTCAGTATTTCGCAACACTTTTCCGAGGTCATATAAGGCTCACTTATCAGGTAGCGCCATTTTTCTGAGAGTACGCCGGCCCGGCGTACTCCGTCGCCGTAGAGCCTATATGTTCGTAATTTGTCGCTGTTGGTCGTCCGAATATTTCGGACAGCTTGCGCCTGCTCTTTGCTTACAAGAGGAAACCCATATCGGGCCATGACCTCGCGTGGGGTCATGGCTGGGTGTATGATCTCGATGTTATCCGTATGCCGCACGAACCGGATGATTTCCGGGTATTCGTTACCTGTTGAGCAGAACACGCCCTTCATGTTAGGATCGACGAACCTGCGAGCCAAGTCGAGCAGGACGGTTGAGTTTAGTCCGCCGGAAAATGATACGTAGGGCGTGCGGTCGTGCTCTTTGCAGTAGGCAACGAACGTTTCCATGGCGTAGCATGTGTGGTCGATCTTTTGATTGAGCGGCCACGCCTGACGAGTGCGAAGGTCAGATAGAGTAAGCGGTTTCATGTAAAAATAAATTTTGATTTCGAACCGGTATTTCATAGTTGCACCAAATACACTCCTGCATGAGCGTACCGCTGCCATTGACGATGTTAGAGCGGATGTTGTTACGTTTCATCGGGAATTTGATTTTATGCCAATCATCATAGAGATAATCCATAAGCAGGCAATCATATCCACTGACCATTGCGAATCCTTTTATTTGATGAAGTTTCCAAGCCAGCCGTTCGTGATCTGCATCCGTAAAGTCGAACAGGTAGTCTCCACCCTTATGTTTACTCCCGCGGCTTTCCAAAGGATACGGTGGGTCGCAATAAAAAAATGCCTCCGGAAAGTCGAGCTTGTCGATTGCGGCAGAGAAGTCGCTGTTGATGATCTGGAAGTTGCGGCGGATTTCTTGCGCTACTTCATGAAGTTTCTCAACTCCGTTTTTCCATCGGCTGACTGTCTCTCCTCCCTGTGCGTTCACTTGTTGTTTGGACATGTGCCACCCTTTATTTTGTCGTTGCACACCCAGTCCGAAGAACGACTGCCGCACACGGACATAGAACCGTCGAGCGCGTTCAAGGTCTGTGATTCCTTCAGCCCCCCCCCAGCATTTCCGGTATTCGAGTTCAGAGCATGGAGTCAGTTCTAACATCCGGATGAGTTCATCTTCATGTTCGCGGAGCTGCTCGAAGAAGTTGGTTATTTCGCCGTTTATTTCGTTGGCTGTCCGAATGACATTGCCTCGGTAGTTCAATGATACGACCATCGATCCCGCGAAGAGATCGACGAGGTGAGTGAACTTCGGTGGAAAATTCTCGTAGAGATATTCTATAAAAGAAAACTTGCCACCGAAGTAGTTGAAGGCTATCTTTTTGCTATTGTTGCCGCTCATTGTTTTGGAAGGTTGTAGTGCCGACGTTCGGCGGCTGTTAATTCGGTTGTAAATTCGAAGTTATACACCCACACAAAGGGGTTCTTTTCCCAAATTCCGCGATCTTCGAGCCTTTCCATTAGAGTCTGGAAACTGGCGATTGCGTTGCTACAATGCGGATAGCCGTCTACGAGTTCTTCTTTGGTAAAATGTAGTTCCGGGCAATAGTGGACGTAATGCCCCTCGATGGAGGTAAATGGTCGTACTCCCTCTCGCTTTGCAGCTTCTTCGGTGATGTCTTGTAGCCGTTCGCCATGCCGGGCTGTTATCCGAAGGAAGTAGCGGGCCATCCGCGCCGGCATGGATTGCTTATTTCGCCAGAATCCGGGTTTGTCAAGGTATTCTCCATATCCGAGTTCTTGCAGGGCTTGAATGTCTGCCGGATCGTATTTGTAAAATACTCTATCAAGACCCAAAGGGTGCGGAATGTACGGCTCTTTGATAAAGATAACTTCGCCGACCTTGTACCGGGGACGAACGAGACGGCGGCGAGCAAGAAGGTCTGCGCGACTACCATCTGGAAGGATGAAATCGCCGCGAGGATTGAGCAAATAATCGTCTGGCTGCGGGTCTGTCAGCCGACGTGTTTCCGTCTTGTGCCGCGCAACGACTTCGCGCTGCAATTCTTCGAGAAAACCGATGCTTTTCATAGTTTCTTTCGGTTAAAATGTTCGATGATTTCGTCTTTGGTAGCTTTGTGGCACAGTTGCTTCGGTGCTACTGCTGCCATCCATTTAGCCCGGATGTCGCTGGCCCGCGGTATCAGAACCTTGAACCATTCACCGGCCATAATCAGCCGTTCCCCGGTTTCAGTCTGTACGGTATCTTTCAGCCTTTCGAAGCGGATGACGGCGTGAGCGACGAACCATTGCTCGCGGTCGTTGTCTCTGTTCATGGCCGCCAGTGCCTTGAACATTTCGATATTCTCGCCACTGTCGTAGAAGTCGTGCCCGAACCATTCTCTGGCACTCTCATCCAGTTCCATCCATAAGGCGGCGTTCTCGTCGGTATCGGCCACGAGGAAACAATGTTTGCTGTCTCGTCCTCCGCGGATTCTCCAGCCGATACCGTTCATCCATTTTTGAAGTTCGATTTGCTGCTGCTCGTCCCGAACGAGTACCATACACGAGGTTTGAAAACTCATTGTTCCCCTCCTTTCTTTGCAAGTTGCTCCAGTAGTTCATCCACTTGATCCAGCGCGGCGGTCGCCGGAGCTGGAGAGCCTTTTTCGATGAACACCGGTAAAAGATGAACGGCAGCCCATGCACGGAAAGCCTCGCTGTTTGAGGTTCCGGTGTGAGACCACGGCCCGGCAGGCGCATCATCGCGGAGCATCTGTCCGTCGCCCGTCAGCAACCAGAGCTTGTCGATTTTGGGGTAATGTTGGCAGATGCGGGTGGCTACATCGAGCGAGATTCCATTATTTCCCTTTTTGATCTGATAAAGGTTTTCACCGCGGGGCAAGCCGATGTGTCGTGCGAATGCGTTAGCGGTCATTTTCGATTGTTGGATGACCATTTCGATGCGCTGCCAGTTAGTCGGGGTTTCTTTTTCCGCCTGTTTCTGTTTTGATTTGTTGTTTTGCATAGGATTGAATATTAGGAGATTAAAATGATAGTTGCGTAGGGGTGAAAGGTTCCGGATCGTCTTGTTCGTCTGGATTGTCTGTGTAACTCCGTGAGGTGTCGAGGTCGATGCCGTAATTCTCGCAGATCATTTTGTAGTCGAAGAGCATTGCCGTTGTTGTTCGCCCTGTAGCTGCGTCTCCGGCCGGGACGAATCCTGTCGGGTTCTGGATGACTTTGAAACGCTCGGCCTTTTTTGTGCCGAGGAATTCCCGGCTATGTTCCAGATAGTATTTCAGCGAGTCACGGGGTATCTTTTTGCTTTCGGAATCTCGGCTTTCCTTGGCGTATAGCTGCGATATACGGAGGAATGATACGGATAGGTAGCGTGCCCCTTCCGGTAGCTCCAGTGGCGTTTTTGATTCTTTAATCGGAATACCTTTTTTCGTGGACGCTTTGATGTGGTAGTCCACGCCGATCCATATTTTTCCGGATGATGCAAGGATATCGACCGTTTCCCAGAATCCGGCGAGTTCGTTGTTTTCGTTGGTCTTGAGATTCTGTGTTTCGCACATCCTTGTGACCATTGGGAGTATTTCGGTGTATGTGAAAGGCAGGTGAAGCAGATGCTCGATGCTGCGGAAAGCCGCGGTGATCGATACCCAGTTCCTGAAGGTGCGATCCTCGATGATTTTGCCTACGAATGCCACGGAGAAGTCGGCGGCGGTTTCGTCGTACATGTGGCGGTAATTACTGCGGAACTGATTGCGGTGCTTGAGCAGCTCCCCGGTTAGGTGGGTCAGGCCGCGCTTTTCGATCAGCTTGAGTTCGTTGTACCTCCTTTTCTCGTCATCGGAAAAGGTCGTCTTGGAGAAGGTGAGAAATACCAGTCGGGAAAAAAGAGCGATGTCTGCTGTCGGCATTTCTTGCCCGCTCAGTATCACGCCGCAATCCACGGCCGTAGTTTCCCGCTTTTTATCGTTGTCCATGTTCATACGGGAGCGGCCGGCACCGTCCCATAAGCCCTTCAGGAATTCCCGTTTCTCGATGTCGAGCGTGTTTTTGTACTCGTCGATGTGGACGATCGCATTAGACACCTCGGCCACGGCCTCGGCAAGCGCCGCTTTCGTCGTATTGTTGATGTTCGGCGCTATATAGGACGGGATAAAAAACGATGTCAGCGAGTGGGCGAGTTCGGATTTCCCCGAACCTTTGGGGCCGAAGAGGTTCAGAATCGGGAATGATGTCGTGACATTCACGACGAGATCCCGGAAGAGCGACGCGATCAGGAAGCAGAGTCCGACCTTCGCATTATCGCCGAACACCTCGATGAGTCGTGTCGCGTAGTCGTTGAGCGTTATGTCATTGGTAATCGCATAGACGAAGCGCCGCTGAAATTGGTAGCTTTGCGGGTCGTCTGCCGTATCTTTGGAACATCCCGGCAAATAGAAAAGCTGTCCGCGGACGTTCACCAAGCCGAAATCATTTGCTTTGACAAAGTGCCCCTCGTCCATTGCACCGTTTCCCCATGCGTATATTTGGTGCCGTTTCTGCCATCCGAGCTGTTTGATTTCGTCGGCCGAGGGAGTCCCGTCGAACAGGTATTTTTTGAGTTTCGTCAGTTCGCCCTGTCCGGCTTCCCAGATGTAGTTGCCTTTCGATTCCGTACGGATGCGGAAGTCGGCAAACGATACGAGCGAACGCTGATCGAGTTTGATGACTGCTTCCTCTCCTTTGTCGTTCCGCATCCGGAACAGACGCCGGGCGTTCTGGTCGTCTTTGACATGGACGATCGGTTCGAGGATGAAGTTCGACCAGCGGACATCGGCATTTCCTCGTCCGGCACCGTAATAACTATTGTGTGAGATATAGAACCCGTATTCCGAAATCATGTCCTCGGAATAGCTTTCTTCCTTTTTTCGCTGCGCTCGTTCCCGTTCGAGTTGGATTTTTTGTAGCTCTGCCGTCCATATCTTGCGGTTCTTGTACTCACGCGCGAACATGTCCAGATACATGTTGACCGTACTTTCGTCGCGGCATAGAGCCAAGAGCTGACAAACTTCGGATATGACGGCGATCTGCTCGGTCTGGGAGTTCTTGCCTTCCATTTTGTGAGCGCAGAGCCACGGGATAAAGTCTGTTGTGGAATTGCTCAACAATTCTTCGTACCCCTTTGAATATTGCCGGAAATAATCGTCAGGGTCTTTGTAGTTGTCTTTGATTTCCATGACCCGCACGGCCAGCCCTTCGCGGAGCATGGTTTCGGCGTTTTTGACAACGGCCTTCTGCCCGGCATCATCCATGTCTCCGATGATGATTACGGTGTCGGCGACCTTCTTTATGAGTTCGATCTGCTTTGGTGTGAGGGCAGTGCCGAGCGGGGCGACCGTATTGTCTACGCCGATCTGGTGCATGCGGATAGCGTCGGGATTCCCCTCGACGAGATTCATTGTGCGGATGGCCGCAGCCTGACGTGCCGACTCGAAGTATGCGAACAGATGCTCACCTTTTTTGTAGACCGCCGTGTCGCCCGTGTTGATGTATTTCGGGAGCTTTTTGGGGTTCTCCTTATCCATAAGACGACCGGAGAAGCCGACGATGTTTCCTGTCCGGTCGCGTATGGTGAACATCAGCCGCCCGCGGAAAGTATCGTACAGGGAGCCGTCGCGTTCGCTTCGGCGGACGAGGTCAGCGTCGATCAGTAGTTGCTCCTTGTACCCTTTTTGTGTGGCATATTCGCGGAATCCGCCTTTGTACGGGGCGAAGCCGATCAGCATATTGTCGATCGTCTCCTCTTTGAACCCTCGCTCCTTTGTTGCGTATTTTTGGGCTGGGAGTGATTGCTTGTAACTTTCCCGAAAGTATTCGAGGGCGACCTGATTGATTTCGAAAATGCGAGAGCGGCGGAACCGGGCCTCTTTTTGCTCTGGAGTCAGCTCCTCGGCCTTATATTCGATGTTGAGTTTTTTTGCCAAATACTCCACCGCTTCGGGGAACGTCATGTTGTAGAGCATCATCACGAAAGATATGGCATTGCCTTTCGCACTACATCCGAAACAGGTGAAGATTCCCTTTACCGGGGACACTTTGAACGAAGGTGTCTTTTCCTTGTGAAAGGGACAGCAGCATTCGTAATTGACGCCGGCCCTCTTCAGACTTACTCCTTCGCCCCCGATTATAGAGACGATGTCTTTGGATAGTATTTGGTCTATGACGTATTCAGGTATCATTTGCGCGGTGTTTCTGGCGGGACTTTCCCCCTTTGGGAAATCCCCCCCCCGATTTGGTTATAAAGATTCGATGTGTTCGACGATTATGCCGGCCCTGTCGTACTGTTGCTGGAAATCTTCTTTGATTCGCGGGCGTTTTTCCTCTTGTATGCCTTCATACAGACCGCAGCGGTATATTGTGAGCGCGCGGCGTATCGTTTCTAACAGCTCTTTGTCGAGATCCATTATGGCGTAGTGTTCCCGATTGTCTTTGTCGCAATACATGGCTACCAGAGTTTGAGGATGAGCGCTACGGCGACGATTGTGTTCAGGATAAAACAGATGAGGGTGGGGATCAGTCCTTGCCGGTCATCTGCACGGGCTTGCAACAGTGATTTTGCAATGTAGAGCAGAATGAGGAAGTCGAGAAAACCCGTTATACAGGCGAGGATAATCAATATGATAGTTTGCATGGTTCTGTCGTTTAAAATGTTACGTTGATTTGGTACTTCTCGGCGATGAATTTTGCCAACGCCTCGCGCTTGGACAGCGGGATTTGCCGGGCGCCGCACCCGTAGGCGTTGAAAGTCGAGGTCGCAACAAAGAGCATCTTTGCGCCTACTGTCCGGAGTTCTTCCCGACTGTGGATGTCCAGCCCCCGCCAGAACTCGATGAATGTCTTGGTTTGTTCCATATATTTTTTAAATTTTTGATTCGGTGGAAAAAGAGGGCGGCGAAAATCTAATCGCCAGATTAAAAGTTGGCCGCCCTCTGCGTCCGGTACTATCTCACGACAGGATGCGGACACGGTCAGGACTCCGATGCCCTATTGTCAGGGACAGACTTTCGGCGGCCGATGTTATACGCCGCATCTTTTCGATGTCTGTCCCGTTGTAGATGCCCAACAGGCGGTTGCCGATCATCAGGCGGCTCTCCTCCGTGTCGAGGTTCACGACCAGCCTCACGTTGTTGGGATAGCTCTGAACCATCTTGGTTTCCTTCCCCCGCAGGTAGCGGGTTTCGCATTGCGGCATACTGTACGCCGGGGTTGCAGTTGATTTTCTGTTTTGCATAGGATTGTGTTTGAAATGGTGGAAAATTTCTCTACATTTGTTATTAACATTGTTATTTACAAATGCAAATATCAGTAATTATTAGGATTAATCCAAATAAAACCTAATAATTCTTACACTTAAAAATTAGCCTCAATGTATAGTATTGATATTAGGGAATTTAGACGTGCAAATAAAATGACGCAACAAGAACTTGCGGACTATTTTGGCGTCGTTCAGGGGTTTATCTCCAATATGGAAAATGGGCGTGAAAAAGTGCCCGACAAATACATTAGTAAAATATTAGGTGATCCGAATGTCGATTCTTCAATGGTGAAAGTGGTAGCACCGGAGAACGAGGTGAAGATGCCTCGTGAAGTATTCGATAAATTTTCCCTGCTGCTCGAAACTATTAGTTCCCAGCAGGGGACGATTGCGGATCAGCAGAAGGTGAATGCGGAACAGGGGCGGTTGATTGCTGATATGTACCAGAAAATCGACCGCCTGACATCATCGGGGAGTCGCACTGTCCGCACGGAAGACGATGCCGGATGTGCCGCTGCAAAATAGTTCTCTTTGGTCTTCAAACGGTAGTTATCCCCAAATATTAATAAGATGAAAAAACTTGTTCTTGTTACTCTTTTCCTTTTTTCACTGCCTTATTTTGCGTATTGTCAGTATTTCGAACTGACGCCAAGCGGAATGAAGTCATTGATTGAGCCTGAAGGGGCTGATTATCTTGTATTGAATTTTCCGGATAAGTCGCAGAGTGAATTATTTGATGCAGCACATGACTATGTAGTATCATCATTTAATTCTGCGAAAGATGTGATGAGCGAGTCGGAACCCAATGTTCTATCACTGAAGGCTGCCATGCCTTTTAAACTGTCGAATGGGTTTGTAAAGTACGATGCAATATTGAATTACAAGTATAATATCTTATTCAAAGAAGGTAGGGTGCGAGTGGAGTTTCATTTATTGGATTTTATTGTTTTGCCCACAAATGGTAATGTGCCAAAATTCTCTTTTGGGTTAGTTCGACAAAATATCTCTATGCAGGGCGTTTTTACAAAACAAGGAAAGATTATTAAAGTTGGGGGTGAAGATACCAAGAGGACTATTGAAGATTATGCGAACCGATTGACTCAAGGATTGGCCGAGGCTATTACAGGTGTGGCCAACAATGATTGGTGAGTAACAATATGAAATATAATTAATTGAATAGATGTGTTCCGGGACAGATTCGGGACAAAAATGCTGTCGAGTGACCCCCGACCAAAATGTAAAGTGTTGATATTCACGGCCACAAAAAAGCGGGAAAAGGATACTTCAAATCCTCCTCCCGCTACCAAAGGGGTCGGATTGAAAAATCCGACCCCTGTTTTTTTGTAAACCGACGGCGAATGATGCAGGCTGGCGGCGATCTACAAGCCGTGCGCTTTGATAATCCTCCGGAACATGCTTTTCACGACGAGCGTGTGGAACGGGCGGATCAGGTTGAAATAGAAGAATCCCAGCCGGTTGTGGTATCGGACCAAGGTGCTCAGGTGGATTTCGTGCGCTTCGGCGTAAACCGAGAGGTAGGCTTTCAGGTGTTTGTCGTCGAGTGAAATTACCGTTTCATTGTCGGTTTTGCCGACGACCGACATCATGCGGTAATCCCTGCCGCTGCGGATTGCCTTTTCCAGCTGTTTCGCATCGCCGTTGTCGGTTTGCAGTCCGAACGGTCTGACCAGCGCGTTGCGCAGTTTGAACAGCGTGTTTACCCATCCGGGCATCGTCGTCCAGAATGCCGTCATCAGGTCGTCGGGCGAGATTTTGCGCCGGCAGGTCATGCCGTATGTGAAGCAGTCGTGGTAATCACCCGGCAGACAGGGTGTCAGCAGCGACCGGGGCGGAATGTCGGTCTTGTGAATTTTCATGTCGTTGTGTTGAAGTTGCGTTTGGTTTCAACAAGATACGCAAAAAAACGGTACGAGCTGCCGTCGGGTCGCAAACTCCGGCGCGTAATTTGCCGGGGAAGGTGTAACGTCAAATTCCAAAAGTTATGAAAGAGGATACGAAAACGACCTGCACGCCTTGCGAGCAGAATTTCGAACGCAAGGTCGATGAACTGGTGAAGGAGGGCAAGGCCCCGACCGCCAGAGAGCGTGAAGAGAAGGAAGCCGAAGTGGAAGCGGCTTTCTCCGACCGCGGGAAAGAGAAAAATTAACGCCGCCGGGTGTGTATGCAAAGAGCCTGCTACCTCACAAGTAGCAGGCTCTTTTATGCGTATATCCGTGTTATTGCTGCTTCTTGTAGGCTTCGATGCCGCTGCGCAGGAACTGCACGAAGTTTTCGACGTTGAGGTCGTATCCGCGCGGCGGCACGAGCGTTTTCCCGTCGCGGCCCTGCAGTACGTAGTAGGGCTGGGCGTTGACGCCGTAGGTTTTCAGCGCATAGTAGGAGTTGATCTTGCCGAGATTTTTGAGCACTTTGCCCGAATCGGTGGTCACCCATTCGCTTTCGGGCAGGACTTTCTTGTCGTCGGAGTAGAGCGCCGCGATCACGTAATCCCGGCGCAGGATATCCAGCACCTGCGGATCGGACCAAACGCGGGCTTCCATTTCGCGGCAGTTTACGCAGCCGTGGCCCGTGAAGTCGATGAACAGCGGCTTGTCGACTTTCGCGGCGTATGCTTCGGCCTCCTGCAGGTCGAAGAATCCTTCGAGTCCGTGCGGCAGGTGCAGGAAGTCGCTGTGCTTGGGTTTTTTGCCGTCTGCGGTCAGCAGCATGCCCGGTTCGCCCGACGCTGCGGCTGAGCCGACCTGTCCGATGACGAAGTCCTGCGTATGCAGGGGCGGCAGGTAGCCCGAAAGTCCCTTGAGGGGCGCACCCCACATGCCGGGAATCAGGTATACGACGAACGAGAAGGTGATGATCGCCAGCGCCAGCCGTCCTACGCCGAGGTAGGGCATGTCGCTGTCGTGCGCGAATTTGATTTTTCCGAGCAGATAGAGTCCCAGCAGCGAGAAGGTCACGATCCATACGGCCAGATAGATCTCGCGGTCGAGCAGTCCCCAGTGGTAGGTCTGGTCGGCGACCGAAAGGAACTTCATGCCGAGGGCGACTTCGATGAAGCCCAGCACGACCTTCACCGAGTTGAGCCAGCCGCCGCTCTTAGGCAGTTTCTTGAGCATCGAGGGGAAGAAGGCGAAGATCGTAAACGGCAGGGCGAATGCCACCGAGAATGCGAGCATCGTGACGATCGGACTCCAGAATTCGCCCGAAGTCGATTTGATGAGCACCGAACCGACGATCGGTCCCGTGCAGGAGAACGACACCAGCACGAGCGTCAGGGCCATGAAGAAGATGCCGGCCAAGCCTTTCGAATCGGCCTTGGCGTCGGTCTTGTTCACCATCCACGAGGGCATCGTGATCTCGAAAGCCCCGAAGAACGAAGCGGCGAAGACCATGAATACGAGGAAGAAGAGGATGTTCGGGAGCCAGTGCGTCGCCAGCCAGTTGAAGATGTCGGCCGTCACGGTGTCGCCGCCCAGAATGCGTGTGATGACGATGATGGCCGCGATGGGGAGCGTGTAGAGCGCGACGATGAAGAATCCGTACATGGCGGCACGGAAGCGGCCGCGTGCGGGACCTCCTTCGCCCTTCATGAAGAACGAAACTGTCATCGGAACCATCGGGAACACGCAGGGGGTCAGCAGGGCTGCAAAGCCCCAGAGGATGGCTTCGATAATCAGCGCCCAAAGCGTACCGCTTCCTGCGGCGTCCTGCTGCGCCGGGACGATCTCCGCGGCAGTTGTCTCGGCCGTGCCGGAGGCCGTATCCGCGGCGGCTTCCGCCGGGGTGTCTTTGGCGGAGGAGTCGTTATTCGGGGAGACGGCTGCAGTACTGTTAGCTGCAGCCGAGCCGGGGCGTGCGGTCAGCTCGACCGTCAGTTCCGTGTCGTCGGGGGGCATGCAGCTTACCTCGTCGCAGATCATCCATTCGATTGCGGCCTTGACGGTGGCTTTGGCCGCGGCGAGTTTTACCTGCTGGGCGAAGCGGGCCTTGCCGGCGAAGGTCCCGATCTCCATCTCGAATGTCTTGTCGTAATGGCGTTCCGGCGTCGAAAGCTGTTCCACGCCGCCTTCGAGCGTTACGCCGTCGCCCGGCGTAAAGACGATGGCCGTAGCGTTGGGGCCGCCTTCGTAGGGTCCCATGTCGTACATATGGTAGGGGGCAGGAATCGACGCTTCGAGAACGATCCGGTAGACATCGCCTTCGAGGTGCTCCACGGAGCTTTTCCAGCTGACGTTCTGAGCCGTGGCCGCCGTGAAAGCGAACAGCGCGGCAACCGGCAGTAAAAGTGTGCGAAACAGTTTGTACATAGTCGTGGCGCATTATAATTTGTGCAAAGATAGGTGTTTTTTGCGGATAAATTGCTACATTCGCACGATGATTCGCCTGTCGCTCATAATCCCCACGCACAATAGGTCCGAACGGCTTATCGCCGCGCTCGAATCGGTCATACGGCAGGATCTGCCCGCCGCCGACTGGGAGTGCGTGGTCGTGAGCAACAACTCGACGGACGACACCGTCGCGCGGTTCGGGGATTTTGCGGCCCGTTATCCCGGCCTGAACCTGCGCCTCGTGACGGAGGACGGTCCGGGCGTCTCCTATGCCCGCAACCGGGGCATTGCCGAGACTTCGGCCCCGTTGCTGGTTTTCATCGACGACGACGAGCGTATCAATCCGGGATTCCTGCGCGCCTATGCCGACTTTTTCGATGCGCATCCCGACGCCGTCGTGGCCGGGGGGCGCATTATCGCCGAGTATGTGACGGGACGTCCCGTGTGGCTCTCGAAATATACCGAGATGCCGATCGCCAATCCGATGGATTTCGGCGACGCCGTGCGGCCGTTTCCTGCCGGCCGGGTGCCGGGCGGCGGCAACATGGCGTTCCGGCGTTCGGCGGCCCTGCGCTACGGGGGCTTCGACCCTTCGCTGGGGCGTGTCGGACGGATGTTGATCGGGGGTGAGGAGAACGATTTCTTCGAACGCCTGATGCGCGGCGGCGAGACCTGCTGGTATGTGCCCGGTGCGGTTATGTGGCATATCATTCCGCCCGAAAAACTGACCGAATCCTATTTTCGCCGCCTTTGTTACAACGTCGGTGTGAGCCAGCGTCTGCGGGCGGGCATGTATCGCCGCTATCCGAAGACGCTTCTGTTCGAGTGCCTGAAATGGGGCGCGACGCTGCTGCTGTCGCTTACGATGCCGCCCCGCAAGTCGCTTTGGCTGATCCGGATGCGCTATGAGATCAGCCGGGGGCTTCTCTCCGATCCGCAATGAAAAACCGCAGTCCGGAGACTGCGGTTCTGTCTGTCTTGCGATCTTCTCTTTAGAAAAGATACTTTTCGTTTTTGACCTTGTTCACGAGCCGGGAGATGTCCTCCCACGCTTCTTCGCCGAATGTCGTGCCGACGACCTCGATGACCTTGCCCGCCGTGATGGCACCGATCGTGCCGCACTGGCGCAGCGAAAGTCCGTCGCAGAGTCCCGAAAGGAATCCCGCGGCGTAGAAGTCGCCCGCACCCGTCGTGTCCACGCGTTTGGCCGCGGCCATGATGCCTACATGCACCACTTCGTCGCCCTGCTTGATCATGGCACCCTTGATGCCGATCTTCACCACGGCCAGCTCGCACATTTCAGAAATTACCTGCAGGGCGTTCAGCGGTTCGGCTTCGCAGGTGAAGGTCTTGGCTTCGTCCTCGTTGGCGAAAACGATGTCCACGTAGTCGCGGACCAGACCGCGCAGGAATTCGAGATTCTCGGCCACGATGTTGAAGCTGGCCAGATCGACGGCGACTTTCAGCCCGCACTCCTTGGCCGTCTTGGCGGCTTTGAGAATCAGGTCGTGGTTCTGCACCAGATAGCCCTCGACGTAGAGACAGTCGTAATGGTCAAAAATCGACGCTTCGATCTCTTCGGCCGTCAGTTCGAGCGCGGCACCCAGATGGGTGACCATCGTGCGTTCGCCGTCGGGCGAGATGAGCGACACGCATTTGCCCGAACGCTCCGTGCCCCGGAAGATGACCGGTTCCACACCCAAGTTTTCGAGCGCCTGCACGAAGAAGTCGCCAGTCGTATCCTGTCCGACCTTGCCGATGAACCCGACATCGCAGCCCAGTTTGGCCATGGCGCGGATGGTGTTGCCCGCCGAGCCGCCGAGTGACAGCGAGTAGGGCAGTCCTGCCACGGATTTCGAAATTTCGGTCTGCAGGGTGGTGTCCACGAGGCTCATCGAGCCTTTGGCGAGTTTGAAGCGACTCAGCACGGAGTCGGATTTCAGATTGACCAGCATGTCCGTCAGGGCATTGCCGATGCCTATAACACGTTTCATTCGGTAAGTTCGGGATTGCGTTTTGGATTATATGGAGAGTATCTTGACCAGTTCGAGGTCCTTGCGGTCGATGCCCTTGTCGTGCTTCACGGCTTTGGCGAAGGGGACGTAGACGATCTTGCCGTTCATTGTGCCGATCATCACGTTGCGCTGTCCGTCGAGAAGCGCTTCGATGGCGGCTTCGCCCATGCGCGAGGCGAGGATGCGGTCCACGGCCGTCGGCGATCCGCCGCGCTGGATATGGCCCAGAATCGTGACGCGCGCGTCGTACTGCGGGAACTCCTTCTTGACACGTTCGGCCAGCGCCGTGGCGCCGCCCGTCTTCGGGTTCTCGGCCACGATGACGATCGCCGAGTTCTTGCTCTTGCGGAAGCCGTGGTTGATGAGTTCGGCCAGCTGGTCCACTTCGGTTTCCATTTCGGGTATGATCGCCGCTTCGGAACCCGTGGCGATGGCGCTGTTCATCGCCAGATAACCCGCCGTGTGGCCCATTACCTCGACGAAGAAGAGCCGTTCGTGGCTCGACGCCGTGTCGCGGAGCTTATCGACCGCTTCGACGATCGTATTGAGCGCCGTGTCGTAGCCGATCGTCGAGTCGGTGCCGCCCAGATCGTTGTCGATGGTGCCGGGAAGTCCCACGATCGGCACGTTGTATTCCTCGGCGAAGATGCCGGCGCCCGTGAGCGAACCGTCGCCGCCGATGACCACCAGCGCGTCGATGCCGGCCGCCACCATGTTGTCGTATGCCGCCTTGCGGCCTTCGGTCGTGGTGAATTCCTGACTGCGGGCCGTCTTGAGGATCGTGCCGCCCAATTGGATGATGTTGCTTACGCTTTGGGATTTGAACGATACGATCTCGTTGAATACGAGACCTTTGTATCCGCGCATGATGCCCTTGACGGCGAAGCCGTTATAGATTGCGCTGCGGGTTACCGCGCGTATGGCGGCGTTCATTCCCGGAGCGTCGCCGCCTGAGGTCAGAATACCGATGCATTTGATTCCAGCCATAGTTTTTCGTTTAGAAAACAAAATCGCTCAAAGGTAGTAATTATTTCAATTTTTTCAAAAAACGAGGGCGGTTCCCGGAGGATCCGCCCTGCGTTTCGAAAAAACTTTTTATTTTACCTAACGCCTGTGGCCTTTATTCGGTCTGCTCTGCGGGGACTCGGCCGGCGTCCGGCTGTCGGACCGAATCCGGTTCTGCGGATTCGGTTTTGTCGCCTCCCGTCTGCACTTTCACCCGTTTGCCGTTGGCTTTCACTTCCAGTCCGGCCTTCTCCCTGTCGATCGTAATGTCGATCGACTGGTTCGGAACGCTGATATGCAGCGTTTTGCGGCCGTCCTCGATGACGTTCTGGCTGTCGTACTCCTCCAGCAGCCGCTCGACCGTCGTGGTGTCGTTGTCGATGATTATCTCGCTGTTGAGCATCCGTTCGATAACGCTGTGTCTGGTCCGGATACGGTCGCCGATGTTCTCGCGGATGGCGATACAGGTGCAGGCGATGATACCGGCGAGCCACAACAGGAAGATTACCAGTATGGTCTTGCCTCCGGGCTTGCGCGAAGCGATGAGGCACATCAGTACGTAAATGAGCAGTATTACCAGTATCAGTACAATAAGTATGCCGAGCGCGGGAACCCACAGCGTCATGCCCAGCGGGAAGAACGGAATGGAGATGCTGGCGCCGCCGATGATGAGCGCGAAGAGTCCGATAATCAGCGCGCAGGCCGCCATGATGAGTCCGAATACGAGCACTCCGGCGAAGAGCTTGAGGAGGATGAGCACCACCTTGCCGAATACCGATACGGCTTCGGCGACGATGGGTTTGGCCTTGGCGTCGGGATCGCAGCTCGCGCTGGCTTCGGTGGTTTCGCGGATCGACTGCGCCGTGATCTTCTCGCCGTTCATTTCGAGTTTTTGGCGCGCCGTGCGGGGAGCCGGAACGGCAAACCACATGATGATGTAGCAGATGACGAAGATGCCGAACAGGTTGCCCATCATCGGACCGGTCCAGCGCATGAAGGGAATCCACTGGAAGACGGTGAGCAGTATCGGCAGGAACATGGCCAGCCGTATCCAGACCGGATCGACGTCGAAATACTTGCCGATACCGGCGCAGACGCCGCCCAGCTTGGCGTTTTCGGTGTCGCGGTAGAGACGGCGCGGGATGCGCGGCTCTTCGGGGCTTCGTCCCGGCTCCTCTTCGGAGATGTCCTCGGCGGTGCCCATCTGCCGGATGATATTCAGAATCAGGGGCTTTTCGACCACGCGGGTGCTGTCCTGCGCCGATAGGATCAGTTCGGCGATGCGGGCTTCGATGTCGGCGACGATCTCGGCTCCGTCGGGAGTCTCCTTGTAGGTCTTTTTCAGGCTTTCGAGATAGGCTTCCAGCTCCTGATAAGCGTCGGTATCCATCGTGAACGCCACGCCCGAAATGCTGCATTTCTTAACCTCTTTCATGGTTGCTCGGTTTGGGGGTTAGTTGCGGCCGACACTGCCGCCGCTCGACTTGTTGATGCTGGTCTGACAGTCGCCGCTGTAGCGGATCGAACTGCCGCTCGATGCGTCGGCGTGCAGACGCTCCGTGCAGTTTACGACAGCTTTCGCCGCGCTCGAAGTGTTTACCGAGCACTCGGCGGCGACGAAGTCTCCGGCCGAAAGTTTCGCGGCCGAGCTGAGGTCGGCGGTGCACTTCGCGGCCGAGCCTTTCAGCGTGATTTTCGATGCGCTCGAAGCCTCCACGCTGCAGGAGACCGCTTCTACCGAGGCGTTGATTTTCGATGCGCTCGATGCGGCTACGGCGCAGGATTGGGCCTTGACCGAAACGTCGATCTTTGCGGCGCTCGATGCGTCCATGGCAAATTTGTCGGCGTTCAGCACCACGTCGCCCGAAATTTTCGCGGCGCTCGATGCGTCGAGGGCGCGGATGCTGCCGTTGGCCGGAACCGTCACGGTGACGTCGGCGTTCGAGAGGTTGTTTATCGACTTGTCGATCGTCGCGGTGAGCCGGCCGCCGTTGGCTTCGACTACGACGTAATCCATAACGTTGTCGTCGGCGGCGATGGTGATTTTGCCGGAGGTCTTGTCGGTGATGACGACCTTGACGGCGCGTGCGGCGTCGATGCGGTCGAAGGCCGGGGCCTCGATGGTGCGTGTGACGATGTTGCCGCTGCCTTTAAGCCCTTTGCCGAAGAGGACGGACGGCGCTGCGATGCAGACGAAATAGACCGTTACGGAGAGCATGGCGCCCAGCAGGACTGCGATCAGGAGTATCTTTTTCATGGTTGTGATTTTTTGAGGTTTTTATTGTTTGCCGTGACGAATGATGCGGATCTGTCCTACGAGTTCGTCCCATGCCTCGTCGAGCGTCGTGAGGTATTCGCGCCCCTTTTCGGTGAGCGTGTAGTACTTGCGGGGAGGTCCCTGCGGGGACTCTTCCCAGCGGTAGGTCAGAAGCCCTGCGTTCTTCTGCCGCGTGAGGATCGGGTAGAGCGTACCCTCGACTACGATCATCTCGGCCTGCTTGAGTTCGGCGATGATCTTCGGAGCGTATGAATCTTCGCGGGAGAGAATGGCGAGGATGCAGTACTCCAGAATTCCTTTGCGCATCTGCGCTTTTACGTTGTCTTCGGCCATTGTGCTATTCGGTTAATCGCTTCGGAGCCTTCGGCACGATCAGCCAGAGGATGATGTAGACCCAGATCGAAAGGCCGCCGAAGAGTATGAGGATCAGTGTTGCTATGCGTATGAGCGATACGTCGAGACCGAAGAATTCGGCCAGTCCGCCGCAGACGCCGGCGATGATGCCGTCGGGAGTGCGCAGCAGTCTCTTGGTGTTGTTCGTTGTCATGGTTTTATCGGTTTTTGTTGTGAATGCTGAATTTGCGGGCGGGTTCTTCCGGGATGACGATCCAGAGGATGATGTAGGCCCAGATCGAGAGTCCGCCGAAAAGTATCAGGAACAGGGTGATCAGGCGCAGGACGGTCGTATCGACATGGAAGAATTCGGCCAGTCCGCCGCAGATGCCGGCGATCGAACGGTCCGTGCGCGAGCGGAACAGTTTGCGGGGTTCCGGTTCGGGCTGTTCCTCCTGCGGGGCGCTGCCGCGGCGTTCGCCGAAGTCGGCGGGCGATCCCATGCGGTTCATGGTCTGGCGTACCGTATCGAGGGTGATGACCCGCATCGGCGACGAAACGATCTCGCGGAAAATCTCGGCGATGCGCGATTCGATGTCGCCCATGGTCTCGGTGTCGTATTCGGGCAGGCGGCTGCGGATATCTTCGAGATAGTTTCTCAGTACGCGGTAGGCGTCTTCGTCGAGCGTGAAGGCTTGCGAACCGATGTTTACGTTTACTGTCTCTTTCATAGTCGTAGAAGCTGATTTAGGGTTAATGTGTCCGGGTTACTGCTACTTTGGTACTGCAAATATAATACAGTTTTTTAGTATTATGCAATACAAAGTACTATATTTTCTTCAAAAATATTTTCACCTATGTTTATAGATGACCCTCATTTTGTCTGGAAAAATGCTGCCGGACCGAAAAAAATGCGAAATTTGACGTTGCGATGTTGCGTTTTGTCCGTCGGCTTCGTCTTACAGATACAATGGAGGAATTCGAATTCACCCGATATGTCGTGCCGCTGCGCGATCGTATGTTCCGCTACGCGCAGAGTCTGCTGCTTTGCGCCGACGAGGCGGAAGACGTGACGCACGATCTGTTGGAGCGGTTGTGGCGGGAGCGTGATCGGCTCGACGGCTGCCGCGACGTCGCTTCCTTCGTGATGGTCGCGGTGCGTAACTGCTGTTACGACCGGTTCCGCAGCCGGCAGGCCGGCGAGCGGCGCGACAATGCGGTCGCGGGGTGGGCCGAACGTTCGACGACGGGCGATGCGGAGGGCTGGGAGGCGCGCGATCTGGTGCGACGCGCGATGGCCTGCCTGCCCGAACGGCAGCGCGAGGTGCTCCACTTGAAGGATATCGAGGGGTATCCGACCCGCGAAATCGCCGAGATAGCGGCGTGCGACGAAGCGCAGGTGCGCGTGATTCTCTCCCGTGCCCGCAACGGACTGAGAGAGGTACTGAAAAAAATGATGGACGATGAAAGAGCAGGACGAAAGAATTGAGCGGCTGCTGGAGCGCTATTTCAATGCGCGGACGACCGAAGCCGAAGAGCGCGAACTGCGCGACTATTTCCGGTACGTGGATGAGATTCCCGTATCCCTGCGTTATGCGCGGACGATGTTCGGCGGATTGGACGCTCTGGCCGAAGAGCGGTATCCCGGCGAGGGCAGCGTGCAAACCGGTCTGGCTGTCCGTCCGGCGGAAGGGATGCGGCGTTATGAAACGCGCTCCGCTGCCGGGCGCGGGGCGTGGGGCGGCCGGAAACTCCGTCCCCTCTGGGGCGTGGCTGCCGCTGCGGCGGTGGTGCTGGGCGTGTTTTTCTATGCCGAATATCTGCGCAAGCCCTATTGCTATATCGACGGTGTGGCGATTTACGACAAGGAGGCTGCCATGCAGGCGACGGTTTACCTGCAGGGACTCTCGGATTTCGGCGATCAGGTCCGCATGGTGGATGAATTGATAATAAACGAATAAAACGATACGGGTATGAAAAAACTGTTTGTTTGTACGGGAGCGCTGCTCCTGCTGGCGGTTTCGCCTGCTGCGGCGCAGTTCTTTGTTTCGCTCGCTCCGGCCCATGAAGTCGCTGCGGCGCAGAAAGCCGATTCGGCCTGTTTCCGCCGGGCCGACGGAAAACCGGTTGCCATCGAGACCGTGGAGCGCGATTCGACGGGAATCGATACGCTCCGGCGGATCGATACGGTGGACAGCGACCTGATCCGGCTGCGCGACGGCGGCCGTGACGGCAACATGATCCTCGAAGTGGCGGGTTTCGGGCTTACGCTGGGGCATACGCCGATGCAGCGAATGGAGCTGAAAAAGCCCCGCGTCTGGTTCAATGCATTCAGCAATATCGAATTGGGATTCACGCAGTTGGTCGGCGTCGACTATTCGGGGTATGCGTCCGGGGAAAAGGGCTTTCTGGATCAGCGGCTGGGATCTTCCTTCCATTTCAGTTTTTCGGCGGTGCAGCTCCGGCTGGCGCTCAACCGGAGCCGTTCGCTCTGCTTGGGGGTGGGCATGCAGTACACGCTCGACAATTACCGGCTCTCCGACAATACCGTCACGCTCGGCAACGACGGAGGACGTATCGTTCCGGTCGCGCTGGACGAACCCGCCGGCAAGTCGAAAGCCGTCACCTCTTCGCTCGGCATTCCCGTCCGGCTGACTTACACTCCGGCGAAACACCTTCGGATCACGGCCGTCGCCTATTCCGACTTCCTCTTGGGCGCCGACGCGATTTATAAGAAACCGAAGGAGAAAAACAGCCTGTCCGGGTTCCGGGCCTATCAGTTCGGGGTCGGTCTCAGTGTCAGCTATCGCGGTTTCGGGTTCTTCACCCGTTACGGCGTGACTCCGCTCTTCAAACATAATATGGGACCCGACTGCCATGCCTTCTCGTTCGGTGTCGGACTCATGCTCTGATTGCAACCTAATACGTGTCGATTATGAAACGATTGCTGTTGATTCTGATTCTGCTCCTTCCGCAGCTGCTTGCCGCGCAGAGTGCCGACCGGACTGCCGTGCAGAGCGTTGACCGGACTGCCGCGCAGACTGCCAACCGGATACCGGCCAATTCGGCCGGCCGCCGTACCGGCCGCGAATATGTCATCGAAACCGTGGACCGCGATTCGCTGGGGTTCGACACCCTGCGGCGGCTCGATGCGATGGGCGGCGACCTGATGACGCTGCGCGGAGACGGGCGCGAGGGGAGTGTGGTGCTCGAAGTGGCCGGTTTCGGCCTGACGCTGGGACGTGCTCCGGAGGCGGATTCGCAGGCGGATCTGGTCATGAGGTCCGAGCGTGTGAAGCTCTACTTTTTTAACAGCGGCGAATTCGGCTTTACGAAGCTCGTCGGCGTCGATTACGGCGGCTATGCCCCCGAAGAGAAAGGGTTTCTGGATCAGAAACTGGGGAATTCGTTCCACTGCGCCGCTTCGGTGATGCAGGTGCAGGTCGCCCTGAACAAGAGCCGGACGCTCTACTTCGCCACCGATCTGCGGTTCGCCGTCGACAACTACCGGCTTGCGGATGCCGGAATCCGCTTGGGCTACGAAAAGGGCCGTCTGCTGCTCGTGGCGCTGGACGAACCAGCCGACAAATCGAAATTCGTCACTTCGTCGCTGGGGATTCCGCTCCGGCTTATCTACAAGCCGTTCAAACATTTTCAGGCCTCGGTGATCGCCTATTCCGATTTCGGAATAGAGCTGACGTCGCTCCACAAGAAACCGCGCGTGGAGTACGAGCTGTCGGGGCTGCGAACCTATCAGTTCGGTGTGGGAGGAACGGTTTCCTATTACGGCATCGGCATCTTCGCCAGCTACGGCGTAACCCCGCTGTTCAAGAAGCATGCGGGACCGGAGTGCCATACGTTCAGTTTCGGCATCTCGCTGCTCATGTAACCAAATACGAACGGACATGAAACGACTATTGTTGATTTTGATACTGCTCCTTCCTCGGCTGGCCGCGGCCCAGAGCAATTCCGTAAACGACTTTTTCAGCCGTTATGCCGCCGCCGAGGGCTTTACGAGCGTGCAGCTGGAACAGAAGATGATGCAGCTGATGAGCCGTCAGGCCGCGGAACGGGGCGACAAGGGGCTTGCCGTACTGCTGAAGGACATTCAGTATATCCGCATCATCGCTCTGAAAGAGGGTGACGGCGGTCGGTTCGTCCGGGATGCCGAGGCGGCTGTTGCCGCCGACCGGAAGTTTCAGCCTGTCACTTCCGGCTCGGAGAACGGGCAGACCACGAAGTTCTATATCCGTGAAACCGCGCTGTCGGTCAAATCGGAACTGGTGATGATAACTTACGGCGCGAAGGAGACGGTCGTGGTGAATATCTTCGGGGTGTTCGATCTCCGGCAGGTCGCCCGCCTTTCGTCGATACGCCCGAAATAAGGGCCGGATTCGGAAAATTCGGGCGGCTTCATCAAGCGGTCGCCGTTATGAAAAGTAGATGCGCCACGGATTCCGTGGCGTATTTTTTCTGTATTCTGTGCCGGATTTCGGCGTTGTATGGACGATGCTTGTTGCTGTCTGATGAGCGGCATTTGCTGCATGCGAATCCTGCGGAAGCCGGCGCGGCTTCTGCGTTTTTTTTATTTTCGGAGCCGATTCCCGTGCTGTTGCAGGGCCGGTGTCTGCGTCGTTGCGGACGGAATCCCGGAGGCTACTCCGGGGATTTTTCACTCTCCGCCCGGATCGTGTCGGTAGCCCTCCTCGTCGTAGACGGGGCGGTCGTTCTCCGCATCTTCGTGCGCTGCGTCCGGAATCCGGTCGTCGAGCGGGATTTCGGTCTCCAACAGCTCTTCGTCGATCAGGTTTTCGTCGCGTTCGCCGCCTGCGAATCCGTTGTTCTCCGTGGAGATGACGGTGCGGTCGTTGGGAAATTCTACGATGTCCATGCTTTTGTCGTTTTGGTTTTTCGCGTTTCGTCGCAAGAACGATACCGTTGCTGCGGAACTGTGCGGAAGAAAAGCACGGTCTGCCGTCGTTTCGGGTATTTGCCGGGACGCTCCGCGGCTGCGGTCGGAAATAGTGCCCGGAGAGGGATCGGGGTGAATGACTGAGGAGAGTTGCCGGCGGTGAGTCGCCGGGGAAGAAAGTGGGGGATGCATGATGCAAGCGTCTGCGTTCCGGGGCATGAAAAAGGGCGGGAATATGCTTCCCGCCCTTTTCCGGATTGTTCCGGCACTTTTATTAGTCTTCGAACTTCGCGGAGAGGAACTCGCGGTTCAGGCGCGCGATGTGCGCGATCGAAATCGACTTGGGGCACTCGGCTTGGCAGGCACCCGTGTTGGTGCAGTTGCCGAAGCCCAGCTCGTCCATCTTGGCGACCATCGCCTTGGCGCGGCGTGCACCCTCCACACGGCCCTGCGGCAGTTTGGCGAGCGACGATACGCGGGCGGCGACGAAGAGCATCGCCGAACCGTTCTTGCAGGTTGCCGCGCAGGCGCCGCAGCCGATGCAGGCGGCAGCGTCCATCGACTCTTCGGCGTCGGCCTGCGCGATCGGAATCGCATTGGCGTCGGGCACCGAGTTGGTGCGTACCGAGATGAAGCCGCCGGCCTGAAGAATCTGGTCGTAAGCCGAGCGGTTCACGACGAGGTCCTTGATGACGGGGAACGCCGCCGAGCGCCACGGCTCGATGGTGATCGTTGCGCCGTCCTTGAACTTGCGCATGTAAATCTGGCAGGTGGTAGCCGCCTGACCGGGACCGTGGGCGTGACCGTCGATGTGCAGCGAGCACATGCCGCAGATACCCTCGCGGCAGTCGTGGTCGAACGCTACGGGCTCCTTGCCCTCGTGGATCAGGTTGTTGTTCAAGATGTCGAGCATCTCAAGAAACGAGGTGTCTGCCGAGATATTCTCGACTTTGTACGTCTCGAAGCCGCCCTTGGTCTTAGCGTCCTTTTGACGCCATATCTTTAATGTAAAATTCATAATTTCAAATTGTTATTAAAGTTCAACGTCAAAAGCTTAGTCTTTGTAGTTGCGCTGAGCGGGGTGTACGAATTCGAAGTTCAGCGGCTCTTTCGTCAGTTCGGGAGCGGCGTCCTCGCCCTTGTATTCCCAAACGGCGGCGTATACGAAGTTTTCGTCGTCACGCTTGGCTTCGCCCTCTTCGGTCTGGTGCTCTACGCGGAAGTGACCGCCGCACGACTCTTCGCGGTTGAGTGCGTCGCGTGCCATCAGTTCGCCCAGTTCGAGGAAGTCGGCCAGACGCAGCGCCTTTTCGAGCTCCACGTTGAAATCCTTCTCCTGACCTACGACTTTCACGTCTTTCCAGAACTCCTTGCGCAGCGCCTGAATCTCGCTGATCGCCTTTTCGAGCGATTCCTTCGAGCGGGCCATGCCGACGTTCTCCCACATGATATGGCCGAGTTTCTTGTGAATGTCGTCCACCGACTGCTTGCCGCCGATCGACAGCAGCTTGGCGATCTTCTCCCTGACGCCCTTTTCGGCTTCGTCGAAAGCCTTGGTGTCGGTCTTCACCTTCGGAGCCTGAATCTTGTGCGAGAGGTAGTCGCCGATGGTGTAGGGCAGTACGAAGTAGCCGTCGGCCAGACCTTGCATCAGGGCCGAAGCGCCGAGACGGTTCGCACCGTGGTCCGAGAAGTTGGCCTCGCCGATGGCGTACAGGCCGGGGATGGTGGTCATCAGGTTGTAATCGACCCAAATGCCGCCCATGGTGTAGTGCACGGCGGGGAAGATCTGCATCGGCTGCTCGTAGGGGCTTACGTCGGTGATCTCCTCGTACATGTCGAACAGGTTGCCGTAACGTTTCTTGATGATCTCCTTGCCCAGACGCTCGATGGCGGTCTTGAAGTCGAGGAATACGGCCAGTCCGGTCTCGTTTACGCCGAAGCCTGCGTCGCAGCGCTCCTTGGCGGCACGCGAAGCCACGTCGCGCGGCACGAGGTTGCCGAAGGCCGGGTAGCGGCGCTCCAGATAGTAGTCGCGGTCCTCTTCGGCGATGTCCGACGGCTTCTTGGCGCCCGAACGCAGCGCCTTCACGTCTTCGAGTTTCTTGGGAACCCAGATGCGGCCGTCGTTGCGCAACGACTCCGACATCAGCGTCAGTTTCGACTGCTGGTCGCCGTGAACCGGGATGCAGGTGGGGTGGATCTGCGTGAAGCAGGGATTGGCGAAGCCTGCGCCCTTGCGGTAGCACTGGAATGCAGCCGAGCCGTTCGACGCCATGGCGTTGGTCGAGAGGAAGAATACGTTGCCGTATCCGCCCGTTGCGATCACGACGGCGTGTGCGCCGTGGCGCTCGATCTCACCGGTGACGAGGTTGCGGGCGATGATGCCCTTCGCTTCGCCGTCCTCCACGACGATGTCGAGCATCTCGTGACGGGGATAGCTCTTCACCGTGCCGGCGGCGATCTCCTTGTTGAGTACCGAGTAGGCGCCCAGCAGGAGCTGCTGACCCGTCTGGCCGCGGGCGTAGAACGTACGCGACACCTGCGCGCCGCCGAACGAACGGTTGGCCAGCAGGCCGCCGTATTCGCGGGCGAAAGGCACGCCCTGTCCCACGCACTGGTCGATGATCAGGTTGGCGACTTCGGCCATGCGGTAGACGTTGGCTTCGCGGGCGCGGTAGTCGCCGCCCTTGATCGTGTCGTAGAACAGACGGTATACCGAGTCGTTGTCGTTCTGGTAGTTCTTCGCGGCGTTGATACCGCCCTGCGCGGCGATCGAGTGCGCGCGGCGGGGCGAATCCTGAATGCAGAATACCTTTACGTTATATCCCAGTTCGCCGAGCGAAGCGGCTGCGGATGCACCGCCCAGACCCGTTCCGACGATGATGATGTCGAGCTTGCGCTTGTTTGCGGGGCTTACGACCTTGATAGCTGCCTTATGGTTGCTCCACTTTTCTGCGAGAGCGCCGGCAGGAATTTTAGCATCTAATTTGAAAGCCATATCTGTTGTGTGTTTATTGTTCTGGATAATCGGTTAGCAGGCGCCTGCGCAGCAGGGGCAGACACTCTTGATGAAGTAAATCACCACAACGGCGGCGAAGCCGAGGAAGATGACCGTCGCCACGATGTTGGCGATGCACTTCAGGCGGGGATACCACGTGTCGTTGGCCCATCCCACGGTCTGGAACATCGACCATACGCCGTGCGTGAGGTGGAACCAGAGGGCGAAGAACCACACGAGGTAGATCACCACGTAATACCACTGTGAGAAGGTGTAGGCGATCAGCGAAGCGCCGTCCGCCGGATGGAGTCCGAGCGAGTTCTCGTGGCCGCCCAATACCTCCACGAGCTGCATTTTAGCCCAGAAGTTGAAGAGGTGGAGCGCCAGACCGCCCAGAATGATGAATCCCAGTACGAGCATGTTTTTCGATGCCCACGACACGCCCGGTTCGACTACCGTCACGGCGTAGCGCTGACTGCCGCGCGCCTTGAGGTTCTCCAAGGTGAGGATGACCGCGTAGACGAAGTGCACGACGACGCCGGCCGCCAGCACTGCGGTGCCGGCCAGAGCGTACCAGTTGGCTCCGAGCAGCGCGCAGATCATGTTGTAAGCCTCAGGCGAGATGATCGCCACAATGTTCATGGACATGTGGAAGAGAATAAAGAGCACGAGGAAACACCCCGTTACGCTCATCACTAACTTCTTGCCCAGCGAGGAATTAGATAAAAAACAGCTCATAATGATTTAAATTTGTTTATATTTGTTAAAGTTTTGTGTTCCCGGACGCAAAGATAGCCATTGTTTGCAGAATAACAATAGAAACGGACGGGAATTTTAGGCCGAAAAGGTGGGATTTTATGATCAAGAAAGAACTGCGCGCTGCGATGAAAAAACGGAACCTCTCGCTCTCTTCCGAAGAGCGTGCCGCGGCGTCGGAGCGTATCTTCGGCCGGGTGGAGCGTCTGCCCGGATTTTCGCAGGCCCGCTGCGCGGCGTTTTTCTGCGCGCTGCCCGACGAGCCGCAGACCGGTGCGGCGCTGGCGCGGTGGAGCGCCGCGAAGCGCATCGTCGTGCCGCGGGTCGAGGGCGATGCGATGCGGTTTTACGACTATGTGCCCGGAGAGCTGTGTCGGGGCGCTTTCGGAATCGCCGAGCCGTCGGCTGCGGAACGGCCGTGCGATCCGGCGGACATCGACTTCATCGTCGTTCCGGGAGTGGCTTTTACCGCCGCCGGAGCGCGTATGGGCCGCGGCCGCGGATATTATGACAAATATCTGTCGCAGTCCGGTTTCCGGGGCGTGAAAGCTGGCGTCTGCTATGCGCATCAGCTGGTCGGGGAGCTGCCCGTCGAGCCGCATGACGTCTTTATGGATTACGTTGTCACCGACGATTGAGAATATGGATGTGAAGGAATTTACCGCCGCCTACAGGGAGGCCTTCGGCGAACTGCCCGAACTGCCCCTGCTGTTCCGCTATACGGACAGTCCGATGCGCCCGGTCGAAAAGGTCGGGGGCTGTTTCTTCAAGGCGCTGGCCGAAGCGCGGCGGGGGCTGCCCGTGAGTCTGAATGCCGGCAATATCGGCTGCGGGGGCGGGAAGTTCTACACGGGATTCAGCCCGATGCCCGAATTCGTTCCGCAGTTCGTGTCGCTCAAGGAGCGCTATAAGCGGACGCCCGAAATGGTGCTGGAGTTCATCGCCGCTCTCGACCTGCGTCCCGCACCGAAGGCGTGGCTCGAATTCGTGCGGGCGGACGTTGCGGAGACGTTCGACGGAGCGGAGGGAGTCCTCTTTTTCGCGGCGCCCGATGCGCTGGCGGGGCTGGTGACGTGGGCGACGTTCGACAACAATGCGGCGGACGCCGTGGCGTCGCCCTTCGGGTCGGGGTGCAGCTCGGTCGTGGCGCAGGCCGTGCAGGAGAACCGCAACGGCGGCCGGAGGTGTTTTCTGGGCCTTTTCGACCCTTCGGTCCGGCCGTGGGTGGAGCCGGATGTTTTGAGCTTCGTCGTTCCGATGTCCCGCTTTCGGGAGATGTGCGGCATGATGCGTGCAAGCTGTCTGTTCGATACGCATGCGTGGAGCAAAGTTCGCGAACGGATTAATAACGACAATTGATTTTATGGAAAAAAGAAGAGCGGCGCTGGTGCTTGCCGGCGGCGGAGCGCGTGGAGTGGCCCACATCGGGGCTATCGAGGAGTTGGAGAGTCAGGGATTCGAAGTGCATGCCGTGGCAGGCACTTCGATGGGGGCGCTGGTCGGCGGCATGTATGCTTCGGGACACCTCGAAGCATTCAAGGAGTGGATGTATACGCTCGATAAATACAAGGTTTTCAGTCTGGTCGATTTTGCGCTGAGCACCGAAGGTCTCGTGAAGGGAAACCGCGTGATCGGCGCCATGAAGGAGCTGGTGCCCGACGTGAAGATCGAACAGATGCCGCTGCCTTTTGCGGCGGTGGCGGCCGACCTGCTGACCGGGCGCGAGGTCGTGCTCGAACGGGGCGGGCTGTACGACGCCATCCGTGCTTCGATTTCGATTCCTTCGGTTTTCCGGCCCGTCCGCCGGGGCAACATGGTGCTGGTGGACGGCGGTACGGTCAATCCGCTTCCGCTGAACCGCGTTCGCCGCGAACCGGGCGACGTGCTGGTCGCCGTGGACGTGAGCGCGCCGTTTTCCGACGAGATGGCCGCGCGGGTCAGGTCCTCGCTGAATTATTATAAGGTGATTACCGCTTCGTCGGAGATCATGCAGCAGCATATCGCGCGTCTGATGTGCGAGATCTACAAACCCGACCTGCTGATCGAGATGCCGGCGGACCGTTTCGGAATCTTCGAATTCTACCGTGCGCGGGAGATCGTCGAAGCCGGCCGTCTGGCGGCACGCGCCGCACTCGAACAGCACATGGTCGTCGCCGGATAGCGGATATCCTCTGCCGGAATGCAGGAAAAACCGGGCCGTTGTGGCATGATCTTTGTCTTGGGGAAGAAGAAAAGATTGCGACGGCCCGAATTTTGAAGAATTCAAAAGTAGTGACGCAACTTCACACAGATTTGAGGGCCGTCGCAATGGTTTTTATGACGCGGATATCTCCGGGGACGGACGCAGTTTTTGTCCTCCGGGGATTTTTATAGTACTCTGCACTACAAAGGTAAATAAAGTTTCTGAAATTGCAATGCCCTTGACCGAAAGTGGTATTCGTGCGCCTAAAATATGGAAACGGGCGGACTGTTTGGGCATCGGGGCTTGTTGTTTTCTCGTATATGGGCTGACTTTACGGCTTGTTTTGCCGGTTTTTTCCGCGGCTGTAAATAAAAACGTTCCGGCCTTGCCGCCGGAACGTTTTCGTGTAATCCGTTTTATGCGTGACTAACGTCTGTCCTTGCCGTAGACGTAGGCCGGGATGCGGTGACTGCGTTTGCCGATCGGAACGCCGATGCCGAACGTGACGTTCATGATGCTCTGTCTGACTGGGACGAACTGCGGCGTGTGTTTGGTTATCAGGACGTCCGTGCCGATGAAGAAGTTGATCCAGCTGGGGCAGAGGTTGAGTCCCAGCCCCACGGCGCCGCCGCGATTGTCGATCACCGAGTAGCTTCCCGTGAGCGTGAACCAGCGGATCGGGTGGAAATTGACCGAACCGGTGATGTTGTGAAAGGTCTTGTACTCCCAGAAACGGGCCGAATACAACAGTCCGATGCCGATTTTGTGGCGCCATACTTCGTATTCGAGTCCGGCGTTGATCGTTGCGCGCAGCATGCGCGACACGCTTTGGGGCGCTCCTTTGTGAAATTCCAGCACGTCGATGTCGAAATCGGGCGATTCGGTGCCGTCCTCCGTGACGTTGACGCCCGTGAACGAAAGCTCTTTCGACGAGAAGCCCGTGACGTTTTTCTTCTTGCTCCAGCCGATGAATCCCAGATCGTTTACGGCCAGCGACGCCTGCAGGTTGGGCAGGATGTCGTACGTGGCGCCCAGATCGACGGCGAAGCCGTAGCCTGCGGGCGACGTGGGTTTGAAGTCGATGTCGTCCAGCTTGTAAACCTCCTCGCCGGCGTCGTTGCGCTTGGTCGTGACGTCGAGACCGGCGGCGGTGATGTCGAGTCCGCCTGCGGCGTCGATCCGCCACTCCTCTTCTCCGTGCGTCACGTTGAATCGGGTGAAGTACATGCGGGCGCGGGCGGCTCCGACGAGGAATTTGCCGCGGACACCGATGTAAAGCCGGTCGTTGAGCAGCGGAAACGAGTAGCTGAAGGCCGCTTCGAGGTAGCTGTCGGCCGTGAGCCCGATGTTGTGGATGTCGCTGCCCGTGCCTTCCTTGAGGAATGCGAAGAGCGAGTAGGGCAGCGTAGCGTCGGCGGTCGCGCGGGCGTTGAGGTCGAACGACCAGAAATTCTTGTGGTTGCGCGTGAAGGCGCCGAAGCCGATGAGGTTCACGCGGGTGTCGATGCCCAGCAGGTTGTCGGCCTTGAGTCCCGAAAGCGCCTGTCTGGTCGAAACGGCTTCGTCGAGCAGCGTGACCAGTTTCCCGTTGCGGGGATAGAGCAGTTTGTCCACGGCCAGATTGCCGCTGGCGTTGATGTCTATGCCGCCCAGACCGGGAATGTTGACATAGCCGCGCAGCGGTGCGAAAGCCGGGTTGAACTGGCTGCGGAAGGTCGTTCCCTCCATGAAGTAAGCCGTCGGGTTCTGGGCGGCAACGCCTGATGCCAGCAGCAGCGTTGCGAGAAAAGCGTATGTTTTTTTCATGTGCGGTGCCGGGTTAGAGGTTGAGTTTCAGACCGCCGCGCTTGACAAGACGCAGTGCGATGACGATTTTCTGGTCGGGCGTGAATCCGGAGCCGGGGAAATATTTCTCCAGTTTGACGGGGAGGATGATCTCCGTGCCGTCGATGATCTGGCGCAGGTCGTTCTCGTGGAGCCGCGTTTCGCCGATCTCGGTCTTTACGTTGGGTTCGACGCGTATGTCGAACTCCACCTCCGTGGGGTAGAATCGGGGGCTGAACTGCAGGCTGACAGGCAGTGCGCTGATGATTTCGCCGTAGATGTCCAGCGTGTTTTTGGGATTTGCCGTGCCTTTCGGATCGAGGTTGTCGGCCAGCATGTCCACCACGTCGCTGCCGAGGTCGATCCTGCCGAGGTCGTAGGTTACGTCTTCGATTTTCAGATCCGTCAGGTAGCTGCCGGCCAAATCTCGGACCTCGCCGGCCAGCTCCTCCTGCAATCCCGTGGTAGTGCGGAACATCGTGATGAATACCTGCTTGAAATCTTTCGGGTCCGTGTTCGGCGGAAGCAGGGGCAGGAACGTGCCGAGATACTTGTCATAGAGCAGGTCCGCTACGGCGTTGATTTTGGCGTCGGACCTCTTCATTTGTTCGATCAGTTCGTCGAGCAGCTCGTCGATATAGGACGGGGTGTGCTGAATCTTCTGAAGATCCACGTATTTTCCGCCTGCGGGCAGCGGCGATGGCAGCCAGATATCGGCTTCGTCGAAGAGGGCTTTGATGTCGGTGCCTTCCTTGCTCAGTTCGCTCATGCTGACGGTGACCGTAGCCAGCGGCAGCCGGAATTCGTCGCCGATGACGACGCCGTCCGTGTCGATTTCCGACAGATCGTAATTGTTGTCGATACACGAAGTTACGAGCATACCGAACAGAAACAGTGGTAAAATCAATCTCATAGTTTTGAGGGTGTTTGCATTGGATTGCAAATATATGCCGTTCCGACGAATAAACCAAAGAATTGGACAAATTCGTCAGCGGAGCGGACAAATCGGCCCGCTATATCGTCCTCTGACGGGCTTCAGGGGTGCATCTGCGGGTTTTGCGAAATATTTGTTACATTTGCGTTGCTATTGTCGTTATGGCCGAAACCGGAAAAAACAACCTCAGGGAACAGGTGGCGATGCTGCCGCTGTCACCGGGCGTCTACCAGTTCGTGGACCGCTCCGGGACGATCATCTATGTGGGCAAGGCCAAGAGCCTGCGCAAACGGGTCTCCTCCTATTTCGTGCAGAGCAAGGAGCACAGCGCCAAAGTGCGTGTGCTGGTGCGGCAGATCGCCGAGATCCGCCATATCGTCGTCAGCAGCGAGACCGACGCGCTGCTGCTCGAAAATTCGCTGATAAAGACTCTCCAGCCGCGTTACAACATTCTGCTCAAAGACGACAAGACCTATCCGTGGATCGTGGTGCGGCGCGAACATTTTCCGCGCGTGCAGTCCACCCGCCAGCTGACGCGCGACGGCTCGCAGTATTTCGGTCCCTACAGCTCGGTGATGATGCAGCACAGCGTGCTCGAATTCGTGCGCGAAGTGGTGCCGCTGCGGACGTGCAAGCTCAATCTGGCGCCCGAACAGATCGCCAAAGGCAGGTATTCGGTCTGCCTGCAGTATCATCTGGGCAACTGCAAGGGTCCCTGCGTCGGGGAGCAGAGCGAAGCGGAGTACGCAAAGCTGGTCGATATGGTCGTCGCGGTGCTCAAGGGCGACCTGCGCCCCGTGCGGAGCTATCTGGAAAGCGAAATGTCGCATGCCGCCGCCGGGTTGAAATTCGAACTGGCGCAGCGCTACAAACAGCGTCTGGACGCGCTGGACAACTATTCGAGCAGGTCGGTGATCGTGAGCGCGAAGATCGTCGATGTGGATGTTTTTTCGCTTCTTCCGGACGACGATGTGGCCTATTGCAACTTCGTGCGCATCCGCCACGGCTCGATCGTGGGCGTCTATACGGTGAAACTCTCGACGGGCGTCGGCGGCGACGAACGCGACATGCTGACGCTGGCCATCCAGCATATCGTGGAGCATATCGCGGGAACGCTCGCCAAAGAGGTCGTCGTTCCGTTCCTGCCTTCGACGACCCTGTTGTTCGACGGCGTGACCTTCACGGTGCCGAAGCGCGGCGAAAAACTCGAACTGCTGGAATTCTCGCAGAAGAGCGCCCGCATCTACCGCGCCGAGCAGCTCAAAAACCTTGAAATCAAGAATCCCGAACGCTATACCGAACGGTTGTTGAACGCCCTGCAAAAGGAGCTGCGTCTCGACAGACAGCCGCGGCACATCGAATGTTTCGACAACTCCAATCTGCAGGGGGCCCATCCGGTAGCCTCGTGCGTGGTCTTCCGCGATGGAAAACCCGCACGCAAGGAGTATCGTCACTTCAACATCAAGACCGTGGAAGGGCCTGACGATTACGCTTCGATGCGCGAAGTCGTCTTCCGGCGTTACAGCCGTCTTCAGGAAGAGGGGGCCGAGCTGCCCGATCTCATTATTGCCGACGGCGGAAAGGGGCAGATGGGCATCATTCACGAGGTGCTGGAGTATTTTGGGCTGGACATACCTGTGGCCGGACTGGCCAAGAACGACCGCCACCGGACCTCCGAACTGCTCTGCGGCTATCCGCCCGTGCTGGTCGGCATCCGTCCCACTTCGCCCCTTTTCCACTTTTTGGCGCACATTCAGGAGGAGGTGCACCGTTTCGCCGTCTCGTTCCACCGTCAGAAGCGCAGCAAAGCGTTTATCCATAGCGAACTGGAGCAGATCGAAGGCATCGGCGACAAGACGATCCGCACGCTCCTCCAGCACTTCCGCTCCGTGGCCAAGGTCAAGGCCGCTCCGGCCGAGGAGCTTTCGGCGCTGGTCGGTCCGGCCAAGGCGAAAAAAATCAGGGCCTTTTTTGAAAAATAGCCGGATTCTTTGAAAATTGCAAAGATTCGACTATCTTTGCCATCCCGATTCTACGGATGAGGTTTGCCCGGATGGCGGAATCGGTAGACGCGTTGGTCTCAAACACCAATGACAGCAATGTCGTGCCGGTTCGACCCCGGCTCCGGGTACATGGAAAATCGCTTAATTTGTTGATTATAACAGATTAGGCGGTTTTTATTTTTTAGATTTTCCCCACATTTTCCCCACTTGAGAATAAAATTTTAAAGTTATGGATTTATTTGCAATTAGCTTTTCTATATTCTTTGGGGGATAACCCGAATCGAGCTGCGAACTCCTTATAAAAATAAGATTTGCTACTGAACCCCGATTTGTACATGATTTCCTGTACGGTCAACTGTGTTGTTCGGAGAAGTTTAGAAGCGCGATCCAAACGGACCATCCGGATATATTCTCCAGGCGTTTTCCCCGTGAGTTCTTTCAATTTTTCATAAAGCGAAGTTTTTCCGATGCCGATGAAATCGGAAATGGCCGTCGGATTGAGTGATTCGTCATCGATGTTATTCTCGATGAAAACGACGATTTCGTGCAACATCCGTTCATCTTCATGGTGAAGCGTAATTCCTTCGCGCACGGTCACGTCCGAACGTGCCGAATTGAAATACTCTTTCAATACCGTGCGTTTGTGTAATAATTGTTCGACTGTCGCTAAAATATGACGGGGATGGAACGGTTTGGTGATGTAAGCGTCGGCGCCGTGTTCTACTGCTACTATGCGATCTTCAATGGACAGTTTTGCTGAAACGCTTACGATCGGGATATGAGCCGTACGTTCATCAGAACGGATGCGGTCAATCAACCCAATTCCGTCGAGTCTGGGCATGACAATGTCGCACAAGACTAAGTCGGGCAGGTTTTGCCGTAGCATTTCGAGTCCGTTGTTACCGTCATTGGCCGTCAGTACGGTGTAATGTGGAGCCAGAATATCGCGGAATAGTTCACGAACATTATAATCGTCCTCTACGACCAATACCGTAAACCGCGTTTGTTCGATCTGCATTTTCGGCACATGGAGGACGACTGCTTCCTGTGTCGGTTGTACAGACGTTACATCGGAAAGCGGCATGGGAGGAACGATGACTTGGAACTCAACATATTCATTTAACCGGCTCTCCACTGAAATCCGTCCGCCGAGCAGTTCGGTAAGCCCCTTGGTAAGATTTAGCCCGATTCCCGTACTTATGGCATGGCGTTGTTGGGTATGTTCGAAAATCCGGAACCTGTTGAATACCTCGGCACACTGCTTTTCTGTAAGGCCCCGTCCGGAATTACGTACACGGAACCGAATGGAGCCGTCCGGTTGCATATTGAGCCAGATTCGGATATATCCTTTTTCCGGCGTATATTTGAATGCATTGGAAAGAAGATTGAAAATGATCTTTTCCAGTGCATTCCGGTCCGTTGTAAAAGGCTCTATCCGACCGATATGCACCGATAGTTCGATTCTGCTTTCACCTGCTATCTCCGTATAATTGTCTACGATGGAATTGAGCATGGAACTCAAATTGATAGATTCTGCACAGAGAACCGTATGTCCGGAATCTGCCTTGCGGAACTCCATCAATTCATTGAGCAACTGCTGCATTCGATCGGCATTCTTTTTGATGAGGTGCACGTACCGCTTTGCATAGTTATCCAGTTCCACTCGTTCGAGTAACTGCTGTGCGGGACCGTAAATCAGGGTCAACGGCGTGAAGAACTCGTGAGCGATGTTCTCGAAGAAGTTGAGTTGTGATTCGTGCATCTTTTGTTGCTGCCGTTTTTCGATATGCTCCAACAAAAGTTGCCGATTCAACCGGATTCTGTTGCGAATGACTGAATAGACGATAGCTGTGATAAGTGCCGACAAAACGAAATAAGCGAAAATAGCCCACCCGCTGAACCACCATGGATGCCCCACATGCAGTTCGAACATGGACGTTGACTTACTCCACACACGGTCTCCGTTTGTATAGCGCACCTCAAGCTGGTAACGACCCGGCGGCAGTCGGGTGATGGAAACGGTGGGGTTGCTTCCATTGTAGATCCATGCATCTGAAAAATCGGCGATTCGATATGCGAATACGCAGTTTTCATTGTTGATCAAATCACCGACACAAAATGTTAACGATACATGGGCTTCGTCGTAGGTTAAGTTCAGCACGTTCGTTTTCACCCGATCATAAACATTCAACTCCTTGTTGTTGATCCGCAAGCCGGCAAGCCTGATTTCGGGCTCAAAATTACGCAGGCGCATTTCTTCCGGATTGAAATAGCTGAAACCTGCCACACCCCCGAAAAAGACATCCATTTCATTATCTCGGAAATAGGCTCCATCCGAAAACTCATCGTTTTGCAAACCATTGCGAGATGTGTACTGAATTGCCTTGCCGGAAAGCCGGTCAATGCAAGTTATGCCGTTGCCTGTACTAATCCATAAATTACCGGCCAAATCTTCCACGATACCGTGAACCGCCGGATCTCCCAGTTCATTTTCACCCGGGAATCCCGTGATCCGCATCTGTCCATCTTTTTCCGTCAACCGATTCAATCCGTAACTGGTTCCGGCCCACAACCCGTCGTCTGCTCCTTGGATCAGCGAAAGAATGTCTCTATTTTTTTCTCCTGCGGTCTCTGCCGGGTCATCGGTATTTTCGAATCGCTCCCAACGGGTGTCAAACCGCACGACACCGCCACCGCGGGTCCCGAGCCAGAGTATATTGGGATCGGTGCCGCGGACGATGGAATAAATAATGTTGCTGCCCAGAGCTGCATGGGCTCCCGAAGCTTTGTACTGCCGGATGTCGCGGGCGACGTATCCTTTCCTTGGGTGGTATTCCACGCGAATGCGGATTAAGCCCGAACCTGAGGTCCCGGCCCACAGGAGCGAGTCGCCATGACTGAAAGCGAGGCTGTATATCGACTTGACAGAAAAATCGTCCGCCGGAAGGTACAATCGGCTCGGAATATCTTTCCCGCGCGGCAAATAGTTGATGCCCTTGCCTTCTGTCCCGATGAAGATATCTCCGCGGCTGTTCTTGCGCATACTGTAAACGGTATTGGAGATCAGTCCCTGTGCCGTGGTAATCTCTCCTGTAATCATTCGTGTGCGTTTGTCGAACAATCTGATCCCTTCGCCTTTAGTTCCTACCAGTATCGTACCATCGTCCCGTCGGGCAAAACAACGGACCGGATAGGCGGTATGAACCGTTCGGAAAGGTGAGGTATATTCGAAAATCTTCAACAGCCCCCGCCCGTCGGTTCCTACCCAAACGATCTCCTGAGATCCGGCATAGAGCGAAAACACTGCCGTTCGGGAAGGAAATGCATCGATGGACTCGGTACGCCTCGTATGCAGATTGTAACGGACGAGTCGGTCTCCGTTTCGATCCGTGAGAAAAAGCGATCCGTTTCGATAAGCGATTCGCCCGACCTGCGGCAATCCGGTTTCGATCGACAGCCGCTCTCGCGTACGAAGATCTACCGCTTCCAATGTCTTTCCGTAATTTATTACCAGCATATTCCCGGCCAAGGCCATGTCCGACACCGGACGTTCCGTTTCCAAGGGGGACTCCTCTGTGAGAACGGGAATCTTACCGCTCTCGTCGAACAGCAAACGGTAGCACCGGATCTCCCGCGATTCGGTTAGCAGATAGATGCGATCGGTATCGTCGAGCAGCATGGATAGCACCGCAGAATCGCCTCCGCGGACCGGAACGAACTCTGATTCTTTTTCTTCTGCCCGATAAAGATGGAATCCCTGCTGTTTCACACAGACCAGCATCTCCTGCCGGGAGGTTTTTCCCATCAAGCACGATAATGTCCCTTTCGGCGAAATGTTTTCGTACCCGGGGCGATAGTTGGTGAAAAGTTGTGTTCGTTCATCCCAGCGACTCACACAATCGTTCGTCACTACCCATATCGTAAGCGAATCCTGTTCAATAATTTGCCGAACAACATTATTGCCGATGCTTCCTGGGGAATTCCGCTTATGTCGGTAGATCCGGAATGTCCGTCCGTCGTAGACATTCAGCCCGTCCCAGGTTCCTACCCAAAGCCGGTGGCGTGAATCTTCGCAGAAACAGTTTACGGAATTGTTCGACAATCCGTTCTCATTGGACAATCGTTCGAGCATATATTGTTCCCCCGCATGAGAGGCCAAGCCCGTCAGGCAGAATGTCAGAATGAGTAACGGATATTTCAGCTGTTTCATATTGCTAAGATAACAAGCCGGACCGGGAAAACAAAATTTTGCCTCCCGGGAAAATCGAGACAGAACTTTTTTCGGAACAGAGAGGACCTTTTTCAAAAGCGTAGAATACGTTTTCTGAAGAATAGAGAACTATGTTGTCCCGACGGTTGTCTATTTTTGCAAAACCTAAATTAACCATTATGAGGAAATCATTCAATGTCATTTTGCTCCTAATGGCCGGGATCATGGTTTCCGGCTGCGGAGGTGCGGGGCGTTCCGGAACGGATGGCGCCGCAGGCGGAAATAGGTTGCCGGAATGGGCCTTGGGCGGATTCGTACGTCCCGCAGAGGTTAATCCCGTTATCCAGCCTGATCCGCGAGTCAAATTTTTCTGTCCGATGCGCAGGGATTCTGTCGGATGGATGGAAAGCGATACTTTCAATCCGGCGGCAACCGTCAAGGACGGAAAGATCTGCGTACTTTTCCGTGCCGAGGATAATTCGGCGACGGGTATCGGCAAACGCACTTCGCGCATAGGTTTGGCGCAAAGCGAGGACGGCGTGACGATGGAACTCCGGCATGATCCGGTACTTTTCCCGACAGAGGATGCCTTGAAGTCGTACGATTGGCCGGGCGGATGTGAAGATCCGCGCATTGCCGTAACCGAAGATGGCACCTATGTAATGCTTTACACATCGTGGAACCGCCGGATTCCGCGGCTCTGTGTGGCTACGTCGCGAGATTTGGTGAATTGGACGAAACACGGCTACGCTTTTCAGAAAGCTTACTCAGGGCGTTTCCTCGATTTGAAGAGCAAATCGGGATCGATCGTAACCAAACTCGACGGCGATAAACTCGTCATCTCGCGCGTAAACGGTAAATATCTGATGTATTGGGGTGAACGGATGATCAATATTGCCACGTCGGATGACTTGATCAACTGGACTCCGGAATTGGATGAAAACGGAGAACTGAAAGGCGTGGTCTATCCGCGGAATGGCTATTTCGATAGTGCGCTGACCGAATGCGGTCCTCCGGCTGTGCTGACCGATAAAGGCATCCTTTTGCTTTATAACGGTAAGAACCGGGTTGACGCCCACCGCGACATGCGTTATCCGGCAGGGACTTATTCCGCAGGACAGCTTTTGTTCGACTCGGAGGATCCGGGAAAGGTACTCGGGCGTCTTGACGTGCCGTTCTTCCGTCCGGTGGATGATTTCGAGAAGAGCGGGCAGTATAAAGACGGTACGGTCTTCATTGAAGGATTGGTTTATTACAAATCCAAATGGTATCTTTACTACGGCTGTGCCGACTCACACGTCGGGGTTGCCGTCTACGATCCGGAGGTCGAGACGCCCGGAGATTCCGTCCCGGAAACGACTGAGGTATGAAACGGATACTTGGACTATTTCTGTTATTGGCATCGGGAATGTTCGCCGGAGCACAAACTCTCACCGTAGCCAGTTACAACCTCCGAAACGCCAATCCGAAAGATGCGGCTCAGGGAGACGGATGGGCGCAACGCTGCCCCGTAATAGCCGATCTCGTCCGTTTCCACGATTTCGACATTTTCGGTGCGCAGGAGGTGCTTCATGGCCAACTGCTGGACCTGCTTGCGGTTTTGCCCGATTATGATTATATCGGTGTGGGACGTGACGACGGCGTTGAAAAAGGCGAATACGCTCCGATCCTCTACAAGCGCGACCGGTTCCGGCTCCTTGACTCGGGACACTTTTGGCTGGCTGAAGATTCCACCCGGCCTGTCAAAGGCTGGGACGCTGCTTACGTACGCATTTGCACTTGGGGCCGGTTTCTCGACAGGAAAAACCGCAAACGGTTCTGGTTTTTCACGTTGCACACCGATCACAAAGGTCAGCGTTCACAGATAGAAAGCTGTCGGTTGGTATTGGACAAGATCCGGGAGATGTGCCGCGGTGAACGTGCCGTTCTCACGGGAGATTTCAACGTGGGCGAAACGAGTGACTGCCATGCTCTGCTGTGTGAATCCGGAATACTTGGCGACGCTTACGATGCAGCGCCGATCAGGCTGGCAACCACTGGCACGGAAAATTGGTTCGATCCCGATGTGAAGACTTTCCGGCGTATCGATCACGTTTTCATAACACCCGGTTTCCGGCCGTTGCGCTACGGCATTCTGACGGATACTTATCGAGTTCCGACTGACACAGCGGGAAAATACCGGGCACACACGCCTTCGGATCATTTTCCTGTCGTCGTGGAACTGAATTATTGAGTATTGGCAGAAATGGCCTCGAAATGTCATGGCGGGACTTATCTTTTGCTCGGTACGCCATTTCGGATCAATTCGTAAATCTACTAACTGAATAAATTATGAAACATTTTCAAAACCATCGGCTGTTCCGGACGCTCGTCGGAGCGATACTGCTCTTGATATCGTTCTTTGCGGTTAGTCCGGTCGCCGCACAGACCTCACAGTCTGTCGTATCGGTCTCCGGTCGAGTGACCGACGCTTCGGGACAGCCGATCCCCGGTGCCAGTGTCATTGTGAAAGGCACGACCATCGGTGTTACTACAACCAACAACGGTTCGTTTTCCCTGCACAATGTCGCAACAGGGGCCACGGTCGTTGTTTCGTTCATGGGTTATGCCGACCAAGAGTTCAGCGTACTTGCCTCGAAAGATGTTTACGATGTCGTATTAGCCGAGAATGATACCCTAATCGACGATGTGGTCGTCGTAGGTTACGGCACCCAGAAAAAAGCGAATCTGACCGGCGCAGTAGCACAGGTCACGTCGAAAGAGTTGGAAAATCGCCCGGTCGCCAATCTCGGACAGGCTTTGCAGGGTATGGTTCCCAATCTCAACGTGACGGTTTCTTCGGGCAAGCCCGGTGCAGGAGCCAGTTTCCAGATTCGCGGCACGGGTTCGCCCAACGGCGGCAGTCCGCTGATTCTTGTCGATGGCGTGGAGAGTTATCCCGACCGCATCAACGCCAACGACATCGAAACGATTTCCGTGCTGAAAGATGCGGCCTCGGCTGCTATCTACGGTGCAAAAGCCGCTTTCGGCGTGATTCTGATCACCACGAAGAGCGGCAGCCGGAATCAGAAAGCAACGGTATCCTACGATGGTTATTTCGCTTTCTCGGCACCGACGACCTCTACCGATTACGAGACTCGCGGCTATTATTCGGCCGGCATCGCCGATTTTTTCATGGAGTCGGGTCGCGGCGTACGTTATACCAATTACACCCAGGCCGACTATCAGGCCATGTGGGAACGGCGTAACGACAAGACCGAACATCCCGATCGTCCGTGGGTCATTATCGACAACCGCTTTGGACGCGAAAGCTACGTCTACTTAGCCAACTTCGACTGGTATAACTACCTCTACGACATGAGCCGTCCCACGACCGATCACAATATCAGCATTTCGGGTGGCAGTGACAAGATGTCTTATCTCGTCAGCGGCCGGTATTATTCGCAGGACGGAGTACAGAAACTCGGAGACGACGGCTATAAATCGTACAATATCCGTTCGAACCTTTCGTTCGAGGTGCGCCCATGGCTCGAAATTAAGAATTCCACACGCATGTTTAGCGGTCGCTATACTTATTCGGGAGTGGAGAGCGAATCGACCAACTGGCGCCGTCCGGGAATGCACTGTCTGGCCAGTTTCGTCCCGATGAATCCCGACGGAACGTCTGTGGCTTATACTTCTCTGACTTACTCTTCGACGCACTTCCCGTCGGACGGATGGGTCGCTATGATGCAACAGGGAGGTACCGGAGGCCACAATCTGACTCAGGAAATGGCCACCAAATTCGATTTCATCTTCAAAATTCATAAAAATCTGACGGCACAGGCCGATTTCGGTTATAAGAAAGGGTACCTGCGCAATGACTACCGGGAGATGGATGTACAGTATTCGAAATACCCGGGTGAGGTGGAGACGATGACAACCAATTACTCCGACTCCTATCGGGAGGTAGTCTACGATCAGAATTTCTATACGGCGAATGCTTTCGCCACTTACAAAAACGATTGGAACGGACACAACTTGGAGGTGATCGGAGGTTTCAACTACGAGACACGCCGCCATCGAGATCTGAAAGTTACACGTGAAGATCTGCTGACTAAGGAACTCTCGGATTTTAATCTCGCAGTGGGTGAAATTCCCGAACTTACCGGAGGCCGCGACGAACGTGCAACCGTAGGCATCTTCTATCGAGCAGCCTACAACTATAAAGGACGCTATTTATTCGAGGTAGACGGTCGTTATGACGGATCGTCGAAGTTTCCTCGCGGGGATCGCTTCGGATTCTTTCCTTCGTTTTCGCTGGGGTACAGGATCAGCGAAGAGAAATTTTTCGAGCCCGTCCGCAGCGTAATCGACAACCTTAAAATTCGGGCCTCTTACGGTACGCTGGGGAATCAGGATGTAGGATCGTACGATTACATACAGAGCGTTAACACGCAAAAAGTAATGGGCAACTACACGTTCGACAAGGTCAGCGGGGGCGCTTATGCCTATGCAGACGATCCGGTAGCGGGCAATCTCACCTGGGAGAAAGTGGTCCACAAGAATATCGGTATTGATTTGAATATGCTGCATTCGCGCTTGAACCTTACGTTCGATGCTTATATCCGCGATGTAAAAGGCATCTTGACTCAAGGAAAATCGCTGCCGTCGATTTATGGTGCTGATGAGCCTATGGTCAATGCCAATGACATCCGTACCAAAGGATGGGAACTGACACTCGGCTGGCGGGATTCGTTCAAGGTCGCCGGACGTCCTTTCCATTACGCTGTGACGGCGACCTTGGCTGATTATACGGCCAAGTACACCAAAGTGGATAACCCTTCGGGAATTTTGAGCGATCCCTATGTAGGCAAAGAGGTGGGCGAAATATGGGGATACCGTATAGATGGTTTGTTCCGGACGACCGCCGAAGCCGAGGAATATGCCTCCCGGATCGATCTGACCGAAGTTTGCTACGACTATTTTCGCACTGATGCGGGCGAATACGGACGAGGGATTCAAGCCGGCGATATGAAATATCTCGATCTGAACGGCGACAATGCCGTAAATGAGGGGGCAGGTACGCTCGATAATCCGGGTGACCGTGTGAAAATCGGAAACAGCACCCCTCGTTATACCTATGGTCTGAACCTGTCATTCGAATGGTGCGGATTCGACATTTCGGCCTTCTTTCAGGGCGTAGGACGTCAAGACTGGTATCCTGCCAACGACAACATCAAATTCTGGGGTCCCTATGTCCGTCCGTTCGCATCGTTCATTCCACGCAATTTCATGTCCGATGTTTGGAGTAAAGAGAATCCCGACGCCTATTTCCCCCGCGCTCGTGCTTATTCGGCCCGCGATTCCAAGCACTCAATGCGCAACGTCAACGATCGTTACCTGCAAAATCTGGCTTATTGTCGCCTGAAAAATCTCACTATTGGGTATAGTTTGCCCGAACGATGGATATCAAAAGTAGGACTTTCGAAATGCCGCATCTATTTCAGCGGTGAAAATCTGTTCTACTTTACGAAATTGCACAGCGATTTTATCGATCCGGAGCAAGCGACTACCAACAGCGGAAATTCGGACGCCTATCCGTGGTACAAAACCTTTGCTTTCGGCGTCAACCTGACATTCTAAACATACGACCATGAAACATACGATCATCAATGCGTTGTTCCTCTCCGCAGCTATAGCCTGTATATCGTGCGAGGACATGCTCGACTATCAGCCAAAAGACCGTCTCTCCCCGGATACCTATTTCAAGACGGAGACCGACTGCGAACTTTGGACGAACAATTACTACACCGTCTTCCCGTCCGCCGAGGGTATTTATAGCGAGCCTTACGATGTTATCGTGCGCGATGTGCTGGCCGACGAAATATCGGGAGTGCGCAGGCCCATGCCGACCGACGGTAACTGGAACTGGGAAAAGTTGCGTGAAATGAATTTCTTCCTTTCACGTGCATCGCAAGTCGAGGATGAGTCCGTACGACTTGAATACGAGGGTCTGACCCGCTTTTTCCGGGCCTATTTCTACTTCGAGAAGGTCAAACGCTATGGCGATGTACCTTGGGTGGACCGTCCGCTGGGTTCGGATGAAGAAGAACTGTACAAAGGGCGCGATTCGCGTGAGTCGGTTATGGAGAAAGTAATGGAGGATGTGGATTTCGCCATCGCCAATCTGCCCGAGGTGCAGAATGTCTACCGCGTAACCCGATGGACGGCTCGCGCTTTGAAGTCGCGTATCGCGTTATTCGAAGGTACATTTCGGAAATATCACGGACTCGACGGATATGAGGAGTTTCTTCAGGCGTGCGTCAATGTCTCGGAGCCTTTCCTGACCGGACCCTATTCAATTTACACAAGTGGCAGCACACCTTATCAGGATCTTTTCACATCTCAGAATGCTATTGGAACAGAGATTATTTTGGCGCGAGCCTATACGTCGGCCATCAGCGGTATGACGCACGATGTCAACGGACACCTTACGGGTGCGACGATGGGACGTCCCGGCATGACGCGCAACGTGGTCAACATGTACCTTATGCGCGACGGATCACGCTATACGGATCAGACGGACTATGCTACCAAGACATTTGTCGAAGAGTGCAAGAACCGCGATTTGCGTATGGCGCAGACACTCCGCACTCCGGGGTACAAACGAATCGGTGGCAGCAAGGAACTGGCCCCGGACCTTTCGCGCTCGACGACCGGATATCAGTTGATCAAATATCTCACCGAAGAGAAATATGACGCTAACAAAGCCTCGACCAACGATATGCCTCTTTTCCGGTTGGCGGAGGTGCTGCTGAACTATGCCGAAGCCAAGGCCGAATTGGGAACATTGAAACAGGCGGACCTTGATAATACGATCCGGCCGTTGCGTGCTCGTGCCGGATTGCCCGACCTCGACATGGAAGAAGCGAATGCGAATCCTGATCCTTATCTCTCCTCATCCGAAACGGGATATGCCAACGTGACCGGAGCCAACAAGGGTGTTATTCTGGAAATCCGTCGCGAGCGGACGCTCGAAACTCCGATGGAGGGACTTCGCTACTGGGACATTATGCGTTGGAAAGAGGGCAAACGTTTCGAGAAGCCTATCGAAGGGCTTTACTTTCCCGGCACGGGCGAATACGATCTTGACGGGAACGGGTCGGTTGACGTTTGCATATACGATACCGAGAAGGCTCCGGGAAACAGCGCCGACGTACTTTACCTTAAATTAGGGTCGGATATTGTTCTGAGCGGAGAAACGAGCGGCAATGTTTTGGCTCATAGTACACAGCAACGTACCTGGAACGAAGAGCGCGATTATCTTTACCCCATTCCGACCGATGATCGGGTGCTTACGCAGGGCGCGATTTCACAGAATCCCGGATGGAATGACGGACTGCCTTTCTAATCTAAAAACGAATCGAAATGAAAACATTGAAAACGATAGCCTTGTTATTCTGCTTGGCGGTAGGTGCATCCGCCTGCCACGATCTGGAAGGGGATAACTCTGATTTTGATCTCGGATTCGCTTCCGGGAATGGCGGTTCGAATCCTTATGTCGATGGTTACGACCGGCTGGATAACTCCCTGCGTCTGGCAACCTATAATACTCATCGCTGCGAAGGGCCTATTACACAGGATCCGGCCTATGATCGGGCGCACTACGACATGACAGCCAAGGTCATCAGCCTTGTGGCACCCGATGCCATTGCCCTTCAGGAACTGGATGAAAAAACCTCTTGGCATCCTGTCTCGCAGGTTCAGGAACTGGCGAATCGTACGGGAATGTATGCCACGTTCGGTCGTGCCATCGACCAGCGGGGAGGGCAGTACGGCAACGGGATTCTCTCGCGCGAAGAGCCTCTCTCGACCGAAATACTTTCCCTGCCGAACCCCGATCAAACCGAAGCCCGCATCGCTCTGGTAGCCGAATTCGAGCGTTTCGTCTTCATCGCCACGCACTTCTGTCACAAATCGGAGGTTAACCGTACGGCGGCTGCCACGCGGTTGAATGAATATGCCGCAGAACACTTCCAGACGTCGGACAAGCCAGTCTATCTGGCTGGAGACCTGAATCTGAACAGGACGACGTCGGACGCTTTCATTGAACTGCTCAAAAGCTGGAAAATCATCACCTCGAATGACTACACGATGTCTACGGGAAACACCCGCATCGACTACGTTTTGGTTTACACAGGCAATCAGGCTTCTTGTGAAGTACTCGGAGCAGCCGTTCCGACTTTCTCGGAGATCGATGTCTATACCGTCTCGGACCACCTGCCTGTTTTCGTAGACCTCAAGAAAGAGTAAATGCCCAATTAAAGACTGTGTTGTTATGAACAAGATATTTTCAAATGCCCGGCGGTTTTTCGCACTGCTTTTCGTACCGGTATTGGCCGCAGCATGCGTAAATCAAGATGTCGATCTTCCGAATGCGTCGCTTCGGGCCGATAAGACGCAGATTGCCGCCCCTGCCATGGAGTCGGATTTCACGGTCGCACTTAAAGCCAACTGCAATTGGCAGGTCGTCATCGAAGACGAAGACGCTCAATGGCTTTCCATTTCCCCGAAAACAGGTCTGGGAAATGCTGACATTGTTCTTTCGCTTATGCCCAATACCTCGACTGTTCGAGAAACGGAAGTGACGATTCGCTCTACCGACGATCCGTCGCAAACTCTGACGGTTTTCGTGAAGCAGTCCGCTCACGGCTCCTATCTGACGATCGCTGAACTGCGCTCGTTGGCTTCGAACCTGACGGTCGGAACTCCCGAATATACCATTACGGAGGATAAAAAGATCTGCGCAATAGTCAATACGGCGGCCATTGGAGCAAACCTGCCTGGCGGAGTCTTCGGCATACAAGATGCCAAAGAACCCGGTTCGGGCATCCTCGTCCGCACGGAAGAGCTTTCGTGGAACGACTTCGGTGAAGAATTGGAAATTCCGGTTAAGGGTGCCGTGCTGACGCGTGATGGGAACGGAATACTCGAATTGCACCCTGCGGCCGATGCTGCCATAGTACGGACCGAAACTTCGAATGTGCAACTCAGTCCGGTTGTCATCTCCCATGCCAATTATGTTGCCAAGACCTACGAATCGATGTACGTCGCCTTAAAGACCGTGCAAGCTGTAGCTACGGAGTTGACCGCTACGATGGATGGGCGCGTGGAATTCCAGGATGAAGACAATGAACGTTACGCGGTTTACACATGGTCGGGTGCGGCGTTCGTCGGAGCCGCCGTGCCGACGGGTAGTGGCCGGCTGGCAGGTATCGCCTCCCTGGTGGACGGCGAAGTGGTACTCTTGCCCGTCACCACGGAAGATTTCGCTCTTTCGGGGAACCGCTTCGGCGCTGCTTCGGGCATCCGACTGCCATATATCTTCTCGTTCAAAGCCAAAGGGGCCTCGGATGCCGATGGCATGTACTATAATACGATGCGGATGTCTGACGGATCGACATGGACGAATTTCCTTTCGGCACCGCCGGCCAAACAGATTGTGGAGCCGAACGACGGATCGGGTGTCACGATGACCTTTTACAGGAGCAAGGCTTCGTCGAATGGTAATAACAACGGGGTGCGGTTTAGGGTTAATGCCGATAAGCTCGACAACATCTTCTCGCTCCAGCTGTGGGATACCGGAAATCCCTATCCCTATGTATTGTTAACCTATCCGATTGCAGAAACGGTTTCCGGGACGTTGTGGCTTTCATGCAGCGTTACGGGAACGAATTATGCCCCGCGCAACTATGCCGTGCAAAGTTCGACCGACAACACGCTATGGGAAACATGCGGCGATTTGCTGATTCCTTCGGGCAAGCGTAACGTTCCGCATTTCTTCTCTGTGCCGGTGACACTGCACGAAACGCTTAGAAAAGGCTCTACGCTTTATATCCGCATCATGCAAAAAGAGGACATCCGCATAGGCGGCGATACGAAGGCTACGGAAGGCGGCGAAGGTCGTCTGCACGCTGCGATAGTACTCGACCGGCCTTCATCCGATTTGACGACTTTCCCCGCCGGAGCAATTTATACCGAAGGTTTCGATCGGATCTACGGTGGTGTAGATTACTTGCTGGGAAGTGATAAACTGGTCAATATGAACGTCTTCTCGGGCAATGACATTTCGATTTGGAACGAAGCGGAAAAAGGCGGCTTGACCGGAGAGAACGTGAGTGCCCGTCCGGGTTACGTCCAGATCGGCCATGCACCGTTCCAGGCAACGCTGCCCAATGCCCTTTCCTGCCAAGTCGGTCAGTTGACCACTCCTGCTCTCTCGGCGTTGGCCGAAGCGACGGATATCGAGGTGACGCTGAAAGCAATGGCCTATAAGACAGGGTCGATGATGGCCGATGCTGCCGACAAGGAGGGTGATATGACCAGCTTCAAGGTCGAAGTGATCGGTGGCGGCACAATCGACGGCGAAACCTCAAAGGTGATATCGGGTATGAACTATCAGAGTTTCTCGGATTTCCGATTCCTGGTGAACGGAGCGACCTCCACCACGCAATTGCGTTTCACGAGCGAAGCGGCCGAAGGCGGCTTTACGCGCTGGTTCCTCGATGATATATGTGTCGTAAAGCATTAAGATAAAATGAATAAGCCTGCACTGGAAACAACTTTCCGGTGCAGGCTTATTTTCATAAACAGATATTCATGCCGATTTTTTCCTACTTCCGCAAAAGCGCGCCTTCGGCGCCGTTCACGGGCGACGACGCAGCGCGCATGAAACTCTACAAGAAGCTGCGTTTCCAGAGCTTCATCGCCGGCACGGTCGGTTACAGCCTCTATTACGTCTGCCGCACGAGCCTCAATGTGGTCAAGAAGCCGATCCTCGAAAGCGGGGCTCTCGACGCCACGCAGCTGGGCATCATCGGCTCGGCGCTGCTGTTCGCCTACGCCATCGGCAAGTTCGTCAACGGATTCCTCTCCGACCACAGCAACATCAAGCGTTTCATGGCCGCGGGACTGTGCGTTTCGGCCGTCGCCAACCTGTTGGTCGGGGCGTTGGGCTTCGCCAACGGCGGGGGCATGGTCGGCAACATGACGCTCTTCGTCGCCTTCGCCGTGATGTGGGGCGTCAACGGGTGGTCGCAGTCGATGGGCGCGCCCCCGGCGATCATCGCCCTCTCGCGCTGGTACCCTCTGAGCAAGCGCGGCACCTACTACGGATTTTTCAGCGCCAGCCACAACCTTGGCGAGTTCCTTTCGTTCCTCTTCGTCGGGGCCGTCGTCGGCATCTTCGGCTGGCAGTGGGGCTTCGTCGGGTCGTCGGTGGCCGGGGTGTTGGGCGTGCTGGTGATCGTTTTCCTGTTGCACGACACCCCCGAATCGAAGGGCCTGCCTCCGATCGAGGTGCTGACCGGCGAGGAGTCCCCCGAGCAAAGCCACGACCACGGGTCCACCTCCGAACTCCAGCGTTCGGTCATCCGCAACCCCTTCGTCTGGGTGCTGGCGTTGTCGAGCGCCTTCATGTATGTCTCGCGCTACGCCATCAACGGCTGGGGCGTGCTGTTCCTGCAAGAGGTCAAGGGATATTCGCTGGCCACGGCCACGCAGGTCATCTCGGTCAACGCCCTGTTGGGGATCGTCGGAACGGTCTTTTCGGGATGGTTGTCTGACACGCTGTTCCACGGCCGCCGCAACGTGCTGGCTTTCGGTTTCGGCGTGCTGAACACCGTCGCCCTGTGTCTGTTCCTCTACTCGGGCGACAGCATGTTCGTCAACCTGCTGAGCATGGTGTTATTCGGTATGGCCATCGGGGTGCTGATCTGCTTCCTGGGCGGGCTGATGGCCATCGACATCGTGCCGCGCGAAGCCACGGGCGCGGCCCTCGGGATCGTCGGAATGGCCAGCTACGTCGGCGCCGGATTGCAGGACATCGTCAGCGGCTGGCTGATCAATTCGGGCAAGACGGTCACCGACGGTGTCACGACCTACGATTTCGATACGGCGATCATCTTCTGGATCGCGGCTTCGGCGCTGTCGTTCATCCTCGCGCTGTTCGTTTCGAAGAAAAAGTAATATAGATGAAAAAAATTCTTTTTATACTATTTTGGGCCACAATTGCAAACGGCTGTTCTCAGAAGGAGATTGTCCTGAGGACAATGACCTATAATACTTATAGCGGGCGTAATGCCGGAATCGAAGCTATTGCCGATGCAATTCGTCGCAACAATCCGGATTTGGTAGCTTTGCAGGAAGTTGAACGTTTTACTGAACTAAATCCCGGCGACACACCAGCCATATTGGCCGAGATGACGGGCTTGAAATACCATGCCTTCATTCATGCACTCGACATTCGTTCCGGAGGGGATTATGGGAATGTCATCCTCTCGAAATACCCGATTCTGGAAGAGCGTAGTTTCAGATTGGGAATACCGGGACGAGATTACATGAGGTCTTTTGGATATATCCGGATTCGTAAACAGGGACATGACATCTGTTTTGCCACGACGCATCTTGATCACAAAGCCGATGATTCTTTGCGGATAGCGCAAATTAGAGAAATACTTCGCTTAACGGAGCATATCAATATTCCGATTATTTTGGGCGGAGATATGAATGCCCGACCGGAGGAGGCACCGATTCAATTATTGGTCTCCAAGTTTAACGTGGGCAACTCTTGCTCGAAGCTGACGACCGACGATGACGGTGGGAAAACGATTGACTATTTGATGTATACTCCCGAGTCTGCTTTTGAAGTAATTTCTCATAAGGTAGATTATGCAGCGGCAAAAGCTTCGGATCATTATCCTGTTTTGGTAACTTTCAAATTGACCTCTTTTTTTAACTGACATGGTAGGAATATTATTCGTAATAACATTATTCTCCTCTTAATCTCTTTACATCGTCGAGCAGTCTTTTTGCTTTCCGCTCCTTAACGGTCGCCCGCTCCAACCGCTCGGCCTGCCGCCTTACGGCTTCTTCATAGCGTTCGACTTGGTTTCGGACGGTATCGCGTATGGCTGTGTATTGCTCGTCCCAAAATACGGTTTCCAACTCCGTCAGCTCCTTTTCGCCGATTTTCCCGCGCATCTTCACATAACGGTATTTCAGGTCGTTCACGGCCAACAGCCGATTGTTCTCCGAGATTCGGTAGATGAATGCGCCTTGCAGGAAAATACATACCATCATAACGAACATCGTCAAAAATGTTTTCGAAGAACTGATGTCGAGCGTATAAGTATGCCGGTGTTCTTGTACGGGCCGGTTTTCGGGCTTTGCCGCTGCTTCGACAGCTTGCCCCATCTGCTCGATCAATGTATGTGTCTGCCTGTTCTCCTTGTCGATCACCTCCAGTCTTCCAGCCAACTGTGCCAGCAGCGCGTTGTATTTCTCGGTGGTCGGTTCTTGTCCGTTTTGCACTCCGGGCAACTTGATCTGTTTGCGTACGTGTTCGAGCAGCTGTACAACCTGCCCCTGCGAGTGTTCCGCGGCTTCTATCAGCCGCTCGATCCGTTCGGTTTGGGCATTGTCTGAATGTATACTGCCGTCAGTTTTTCCCGTCTTGGCGTTTTTAATGGCTTTGACAAGCGTTTCCTTGAGGTCTTCGTACATCTCGATCGAGAGGTCGATCTTATTTTCGTCGTTCATGATTTTCCGGTTTTAAGGTTACAGTTTCATTTTGGCTCTTCTTTTCTGTTCTTCGAGCCTGCGTCGGTGTTCCATCGCAGCTATTGCCATCGCTTCGGCCGCGGCATCGAGCAACGCCGTGATTCGTGCTATATGCTCTTCGGGACTTTCTCCCGGCTTGCGCTGCAACTGCTCGGCGGACACTCCGACGGGCGAACCGGCCGGCGGCAGCGGAATCCCGCCTGCTTTTCCGAGGTTTACCGATGGTGGTTCTTCGCGCGCACTGCCGCCGCCTCTGCCCGTGTTGCCGAATAACCCGGCAAATGCCGAACGGTAATTGCCTGCCGCCGCCGAGAGGTTCCCGACAAGCGTTGCCCGGTGTTGGGTCTGCTGTTGAATATGGTTGAACCTGTTGTCGAGTTTCGTAAAGCTGAAAGCCCGGTCGATCTTCGATCCGGAGAACTCGAATCCGTTTTTCGAGAACAAAACCCCTTGTTTGCGGTCGGTCAAACCGCAATACTTGTATCGCACGCCGATGCCCTGTTCCTTTAATTTACCTTCCAGTTCGTTCCAACTTTTGCACTTGGGCAGACAGCCTTTGATCGCATCGTAGATTTCGTATCTGGTCTTGTCGGGTTCGCGCAGCCGCTCCCGCCGCACGTCGTCCTTTCCCGACGCGAGATACAATCCGTACTTCTCGGTCAGCTCCCGGCATACCTTGGCATTCCGGATCTTGATGTTCTTGTCCGAAATGGTCTGCCCGTTGTTTCCGACCCGGTTGTAGACCAGATGGCAGTGCGGATGGGGCTGGTCGAGGTGGCGCACCAATAAATACTGTGTATCGGTGATGCCCATCTTTTGCATATACTCCTTCGCGATCCGCGTCATCAGGGCGTCGGTCATCCGGGGTGTGTCTTTGGGTGAGAAAGACAGGGAGATATGCCCGACGGTGTTTTTCAGCCGCGGGTTGAGCATGGTCTGGTCTTTAAAGTCCTGCACCATGTCCTTCACTTCCGGAGGCATGACGCCCTCGGCTTCCAATATCCGGGATTCTTCTTTCATCACGTAGCCTACCGTCCCCGAAAAAGACGATCCCGATATTACCTTACCGACCATCGCATATCTGTTTCAGGAGTTTTTCGATGGCCGTGACGATCGCCGCATGCCGTACCCTGACAGCCGCCAGACCTTTGGCATTGGCCAGCCGGGTCAGCTGGTTCAGATTTCGGGCGATGCCTTTGAGCTGGGCCATGAAATCCAGCTGTTCGCGGGTGATCCGCGCCCTTACCGTTCCTCGGTCGATCAGCTGGCGCAACACTTCGGCCGGCGGTTGTCCGGCCTCGCGACAGAGGGCCGAGAAACGGAGTTTCCGTTCGGGGCTGAGCCGCGTGCTGACGACGTATTTGCAGATGCGGCCGATGCCGACTTTCGGACGCCCGCCCTGTTTGCTGTATGTTTTCTTCGGTGTTTCCATGACAGGTTGTTTCGATAGATTGTTCATGCTGTATATTGTTCAGACCAGCGGGATCTTACGCCGACCAGCGGGGAAGGCGGAGTTTTCGTCTACGAAAACACAACCTTGCCTCCCTTAAACCTTTACCCCTTTCCGGCGCGGAGGCTTGATCGCCGCTGTTTCCGATTGCGAAGGTTGCAGATCATTCCGAAGAGTCTGAACAGCCTTTGTTTCGGAGGTGCTTTTTGTGGCTGGGAGTTTTTCCGCATGGTCTTTTATGCGGGCGATCAGATAGTCGTTTACGTCCTTGTACCCGCTGTAAAAATGCCTTTGGTCGATTATCTCGCTGCGGGGACAAAGACGGATCAGATCGGCAGTTGCCTTGCGTCCTGCCTCGTCGTTGTCGAAGAAGGCGTGAATCACCGGATGCTGGGAGATAAACGGAACGGCTTTGGGCAGGTTGACGACCGAGTTCAGAACCGCGGCGTCGATGCGCAGTCGTTCGGGATGTTTCAGCGAGAGATAAGCGAGAAAATCCATAAATCCCTCGAAGGCGATCACCGTGTCGGAACGGTTGTCGATGGTGGTGATGTGTTTGGGCGAAGAGCCGCCTTTGAACCGCTCGGAGCGGAGCTCCCACCCTCCGGCATCGTTGCGGAACTCGACGGCGAAAAAGGCGCGGCCGTTTATCTCGTAACGGACCTCGCGGCAGAATGCCGCGGCGACCGACGGGACGATGCCGCGCGAAGAGAGATAACCGACCAATGCCGGATGCCGGAGCGAAGCGTCGGAGAGGATGCGGAGCGCGGGAACGGTGGCCGGACGCAAGACCGGCAAGGGACCTCCGGCAGCTGGACGCTTGCCAACACCCGGTGAAAGAGAAACGGAACCGGCGTCCCTTTTTTCACCGTTTTGCAGCCGTCGGACCGCTTCACGGCTGTTGCACCGCTCCAACCGCATCACGAGGGTGAGCAATGTGCCGCCTTCGCCCAGTCCGAAGTCGTACCAGAGATTTCGCACGTAGTCCACTTTGAAACTCGGTGTACGCTCTTCCCGCAAAGGTGAAAGATACATGCCGTAACCGTTTCGTTCGTATTTGGGCAGAATGCCCCGCCGGGCGAGAAAATCGCGGATGCTGATATTTTGCAAATCGTTCATAATTTTTGTTTTTCGGAGTTTGCCGATTTTACCTTACTACTTACTACGCGATTGCAACAGATTGATCTGTAATAATCTATGTGTAGTAGCCAAGTCTATGTCACCTTACTACCGTAGTAGGTTCGTGTAGTAGCGTAGTAAGATGTTGTAAAGTGTGTTTTTCACATCCTACTACACGCCTGCGTGTTCTTTTTCAATGTTTTGCAGCTGTGTGTAGTAGCGTAGTAACTACAATCCGTAAGAGACGAAAGGATTGGGTGTGATCTTCTCGATGACCCAGCCGTAGACGGGATTCCCGCCGATGCGTTTCGAGCGTCGCTCGAACCCGGCCTTGCGCAAGGCTTCGCCCATGCGTTTCTCGGAGAGGTTCAGCGACGAATAACTGCGCAGGTAGTTCAGAATCTCCACGGTGGTCATAAAGCAATCTGCGACGGCATGTTCCGGAGGCTTCTCGAACCCTTTCAGCAGCATTTCGTATTCGATGGTCTGGACATGAAATGCGACGTTTCCCCGGTGCAGTTCTTCGATTTCGGTGTCGTCGAACCAGTAGCGGAATCCGTTGTTCAGGAGTGTTCGGGATTCGGCATATACCTGATCCATGTCTACCCATATCGCCCGGTCAATGTCGATGGATAACACCTCGAATGGCAGGAAGCGCCGCGAGCCGGTCGGGTCGGTCAGAAAGTCGTTCCCGTTCACCGAGGCCATGAAGCTCGCCAAGTGGGGATATTCTTCGATGTAGACGTCGTAGGGCCGCCGGTATTTGACCGAAGGAGCCGTGATGAGGTTCTTCAGCTCGTTTTCATCCCGTTTGTTGAGCGCCCTCAGCTGGTCGTCGATGTTGATGAAGAGGTATTCGGCGACCAGCGTCAGCACGTCCTTGTTCTGCGGGTCGATCTTTCCCGTGAAAAGATAACTGGCGAGTGCGCGGGGGCAGAGGTTGTCGAGCCATGTGGTCTTGAACTTTCCCTGCTCGCCGGTCAGTACCAGACAGACGTGGTTCTGACATCCGAGGTCATTCATCGCATTGGCGACCACGCCGACGAGCCATTTGGTCAGGTACTCCGACCAATGCCGGGCGTTGCGCACAGTGACGGTCGCGGCCAGATCGTCGATGGCCTGCGTTCCCGTTGCCGGCGGCAGTTTCCGGAAATACGTTTGTACGGGATTCACACGCTTGGAGAAGTCGCTTTCGAGCATGCTGCGCAGGTTCTCCGCCGAGGTGGAGATGCCGATGGTGCGGTCGAGCTCCCGCCGGAAGGAGTTGAGCCGGTATTTGGTCACGGGGAGGAACTCGCCGTCGCTGCTGCGGAACTCCGCACGGCTTTTGACCGTGTTGTAGCGAAAGGCGTAATGCTCCCGCAGGAACTCCTCGATACGCTCGTTCCGGGACTGCTTGCCGGGGACTGCAACGCTGTCTGACGACTTATTTGCCATCGCGCTCGCCGAGAATCCGTTGAATGTCCGAGGTGCGGTAGCGAACCTTGTTACCGACCTTAACGGCTTTCAGATACCCTTTGCGGTTCCAATGCCAGAGCGTCGCATCGCAAACGCCGCATAGCTTTTTGACCTGTTCTTTGGTCAGGTAACGTTCCTTGCGGGCTTCGGCTACTTGTGCGGCCAGCTCTTCTTTGGCGCGGTCGATAAGGCTTTTGGAGAAAGCCAACAGATCCTCGCCGCTTACCTCCAGCCGGATGCTGCCCGGAGCATCCCGGAGGATGGATAATAAATCTTTCATACATTGCTTTCCGCCCGTTGTGAGGCGCAGCCTTCCGGCGGACGGGAAAGCAACGCCGCCGCCCGGAAATCCGAGCGACGGCGCAAATATAATGTTATGATTGAGCGATATTTAAGCGTTTAATTCGCGGTGTGTTAAGACGAATTTAACGAGCCTTATTGCGATAGAAAATTTTTTATTTCCCGGATGACGAGGGCTTCGCCACCCCGACTGCTGACGGTCGATCCGATAAGCAACGGTTCCGTCAGGCGGCTGTATGCTTCCTGTATGCCCCGCTCGTGGACGATGCGGATGTCAGAACCGTATTCTGCTTGCAGGGCATCGCGGAACGGTTTGATGTTGATGGGTGCTACCAGATAGCGCAATTCATCGAGTGCGATCTTCAACCGTGCGATGTCGGTTTGAGTGTGTTTCTTTGTGATGTATTCGCCGATCTTTCGCTGCAACTCGTCGGGATGCGTGACAGCCGGCGAAAACATATCCACCAATGATCTGGCGGTGCTCGGCCTACCAGGCTTCCTCTTTTCACCCGCATCTTCGACGGGAAGAGTGCCCGCAGCCCATTCCAGCACCCGGTCGCTTTCGGCCAGCCGCATCGCTTCGCGGTGGGCATCCCAGTCCTGCTTGGTGCGCAGTTCTAATTTAATGGAGCGGGAGATCAGCAGTCTGATCGTGGCGCTCATGGTCATCTTCTGCAAGAATCCCAGATCGGGCGAGCGCCGCAGCTCTTCGCAACGCTCCACCATCCGTTCGAAACTCTTGCCGAAGTAGAGCCAGCAAAGCATTGCCGGGAGTGTGGAATCCTTGCCGGGCTGTTCGCACTCCCGGATGATCTTGCCGGCAAGGTCGTGTTGTCGGGCCGCCTGTTCGATCTCATCGACATGCTCGAACAGTCCTTCATTGGCTTTGTCGGACATGAGGCGCCGGTACCGGGGGATAAGGGACATGGCTTGGAATATGACCGACTGGCACCCTGCATAGTCACGGGCGTTCATCGCCTCCTCGAATGCGGCGTATTCGTCGGGGTGGGTGTTCATCCATTCCCGCAACTTCGCTTTGAAAGCTTTGTATTCCGGCTGTCCCATAAGTCGTAATGTGCTATAATCCGATTTTCAGGTAAGAATCCCGCCGTCCGTGATACATATTCCGGTAATTCTCTTTCAATTCGTCGGATAAATAGGAGTTGGCGATCAGCGTATCCAAAAGCGGATAGGATGCACAGAATTTGTCGAGTTCCCGGCGGACTGTTTTGTCCGGCAGTCCTAATCTTTTGCCGAATTCCCAGAAAGTTGTGCCGTTGGTCATTCCATAAGGCATAAATTCGGCGGCGTTGTCTTTCAGCAACCCTTTGTCGAGGGCAAATATCCCGTCGTCTACATGCAGTTTGGTATTTATCAGATCGTATGCCGGAGACAGACGGAAATCGCCTGATTCGGTTTCGAGGACCGAGAAATTTTTCAGATGGGCGTCGCCGTTACAAATCAGAAAATTGAATATGATGAGATCGAAGAATTTCAGAGTCTCTACTTTCCATGCGGGCAGGTAGCGTCGAATCAACTCTCCGCATTCTTCGTATGTCAGGTACTCATATTTGTAATTCTTGCCGCCATTTTGCGTAGTCAGTCCGGCGAGCGATGCGAAATCTTCTTTTCTGCGTTTTGAGCCGTCGGGTTTGACATCGAACCGCCTGGTGATATAAGCCGATTCTCCCCCTTTGAAAAAGCAAAGTCCGTTTGCAGCGGTTTCGATTCCGAATACCTGTGACGCGATTTGCATGGTCAGATTCTCATTTGCAGAACTATATATCCGGTTGCGGAAATCGCTTAACTTCGGTTTGAGGATATAGTGGCCTTGTTCGTCTTTTTGGGTTAAGGCCAATTTGCCGTTGCGAACGATCATCGAATATTTGGGTTGTACTCCCGACAGCGAGATTCGCTCCTGATTGTGCAGAAACTCTTCTTGGTCCGCGGGATTATTGTCGTCATCAATGGGTGTATAATCCAAAAATGGAGACACTTGTCGTCCGTCGAACAGATGTTTTATTGCAATCGGAGAGTAGCTGTCATATCCTTCGGCCAATGTGGACGGGCAAATCGTAATCGGATTCATTGTTATAGGGGTTGTACGGTTACCGCTCCGGCAACATCCGTTTGCGCTGTTGCCAGCAGAATGCCGAAATGGTCGTTTTCATCGATATGCAGCATGCGGGATTGAACGATGCGGTTGCGTCCCTCGGAAAGCATGTTGCTGAAAAAAGGGAACAGATAAGCCGATCTATACTCCTGTTGTGTTTTGGGTAATGTCAGACTGACGGCTGGCTGCATATCATCTGCATAGTATGTATCATCGTATTTGAAAACGTATTCGGTCGGCGATATTTCTGTTAATATGCCGGCTAACTTGCCATTCATGTATACTGCTCCTTGTCTCATAATTCATTCCGCTGTTTGATCCCGATTTGTAGTTCCAACCCCAGCGTATCGAGTATTTTTTCAAGAACTTCGATCGTGGGATTCCCTTCTCCGCGCTCAATTTTTGTGAGCGTGTTGATACCCACTCCGGCCAATTCCGCAAGTGTCCGTTGTGTTATTTTCAATATCTTGCGGCGCTCTTTTATTGCATTACCGACCTTGTTCATGAATCCCAATTTGGTGTGATTTTAATGCAAATATAGCGCAATTTATGGATAAGTCAAATAAAATCACTGTTTGCTGTGATTTATGGTTGCGGGTTAATGTTCGTTGCATTCCGACCGCGCTGCGGACGCAATCATCTCCTTTACGATAACAAATTTACTAATTCTTTTTTCATTTCATCGTCAATGGTGCGATAACGTGCGAAAGCCTTGCTGCCTTCCTTATGTCCGCTTAAAGCTCCGACCAAATTGGGGTCTTTGACCTGCTTGTACAGATTTCCGACGAATGTTCGGCGGGCCAGATGCGACGAGGCGATCTCGTAAAGCACCCTCTTTTCTTCTTCGCGGGTGGTGGGATTTATGACCGTAACCAACCGCTTCAATCCGGCGGCTTTGAAAATCCGCTTGATCGCCAGATTGTATTTCTGCTCGGAGATGAACGGCAGCAATTTGTCGCTGTCCAGACTTTTATAACGGGCTGCGATCTCTTTGGCTGTCTGATTCAGCGGAACCCGCACGGTCAGCGGCCGCCCTTCCTTGGTCTTGCGCGGTATGTACTCGATGGCTCCGTCGATCAGATTCGATTTCGTCATTTTCAGCAGATCACCCACCCGGCAACCGATCAGACATTGAAAAACGAAGATGTCGCGCTGAACGGCCAGTTGCGGATGCCGCATCAGGTTCGTGCCGTAAATCTTGTGCAACTCTTCGACCGTGATATAATAAGGCGTTCCGTATGTGCATTCCTCCAACGGGAAATCGTCGAACGGTCGGTTCCGGGTCTTTTTGTTGCTGTTGCACCAGTAGAAGAAAGTCCGGATGCGCGAGAAACAATCCAATAACGTATTCTTTCCTCTGGGTTGCGGCGTGCGTGCTTCGGGTATAGCTTCGTAGATTTCCGGGTAAAGAGCGCAGTAGCGATATTCATTTTCCAGAAAATCCCAAATATCCCGCAAGGTGTCGGCCGTTACTTTGTCGATGTCCAATACGAATGCTTTTTGCCCCCTCTTGGTTGTCCGGATATAAAGTTCATACCGCTGTAATCCTCGTTTGATGACCCGGTAATTCTTTTTGCGGACATCGGAAAGACGATGCTTTTCGAGAAACTCGTCGAACAATGCGATCAATGTCGGTTTGGCCGTTTCTTCCGTGGCCGTTTCGACATTGTACTTTTGTGGATTGTAATATTGTTCCAATGTCTCTTTCAGCCACTCTTTCTGAGGTTCTGCCGTCTGTCGGGACTGATAGGCTCTTTCGAGGTAGGATTTGAGTTTTCGGGCTTCATCGTTGTAATAGGAACGCATTTCGTCGTCGCAAACGATTTTGCTTTTGACCTGTTCGGCTTTGTCATCCCAAAGATTGGGATTGATGGTGAGCCGGGTCGGTGCGACCATATCTACCTGCCTGCCGTCCCGCAGACGCGCGTAAATGGTCGCCTTCGATTCTGTATCATAGCGTTTTACGCTCTTTTTGATGATGAGAGTTATTTTCATAGTACCCAGATTCCGGATTGACAGAGCAAAAATACGAAAAATTCCCCACATTTTCCCCACATCTGCTAAAATATGTTCAATCTGAATTTATCGGGTAAAATGATTGAATGTTTATATGCTATTGATAATAAATAAAATAAATGTAAAATCATCTATTTTAGCTTCTATTTGGGTTTAATAGAATTTAATGTATTCAAATGTGGCTCCGGGTACTTTTAGAAAGCCTCAAATGATTGATAATAAATCATTTGAGGCTTTTACTTTACTTGCGATGTCCGCAATTTGTCCGCATTTGTTGCAATATTGTTCTTTGATATTAAAATTGCATGCTTCATTTCGCACGATCATGCACGCTCTTATCATAATTAGGAAAATAAATACCTATCTTTGCAGGTAACTAAAATATTTAAATTCCATTGCTATGAACAATAAAGTTCGATTATTTATAAGTTATTGTCATGATGACGTAGCACATATCACATCATTCAACAAGCACATGACAAAATTTGTTGATGATAATATTTTAGATATATGGTGGGATAAAAATATAACTGCTGGATATGACTTTTGGGAACAAATAGATTTTCATATAGAAAATCGAGATATCATATGCTTATTTATTTCAGCTAATTATCTAGCGTCCAAAGCATGCAAGGAAGAAATGCGAAGAGCATGTGAATTACGTACTCGTAATGGAATTTGTGTGGTTCCTGTTATTTTATCGCCATGCAGCTGGTTAGATTACGATAATCTGAAGCCATTGTTAGCAATTCCTACTGATGGAAAAGCAATTTCGTCTTTTCCTAATCCTGACGACGGTTGGCATGATGTGTATAATCATATGAAGAAAGTTCTCAAGGATTTTCAAAATATAAAAGAATTACACTTTCGTTCGCCATTTTCAGATTTTTTAGGAGACGCTACTTTACTGACTAAAGCACATCATAATAAAAGGAATGTGAAATTAGATGATATTTTCATATATCCAGAGTTATCATTCTTTGATAGCGAAAAAGATAAACAAATTAAGTGTCTTTCAGAGGATTTGATCAAAAATTTCACAGAAGGAGACAGACTCGTTATTATTGGAGATGACCAATCAGGAAAAACGTCCCTATTAAAGAAATACATCACCGTTCTTAAAGAGAAAAACTTTATTCCCGTATATATATTTGATAAAGAAGGAGGATTACAAGGTAATTTTGACAATCGAATAGCAAAAACATTTAAAGAAGAGTATAATGTTACAGAAGAATTGGAGTTGTATAATCAAGCAAAGGTTGTTCCTATTATAGACGATTTTTATAAAGTTAATAACAAAGGAAAAATTATCGAGATTTTATCTCGATATAAAAGTTGCATTGTAGTTGTTGATGATATTTATTGTTTAGATATTCAGAACGAAAACATATTAGTTGGATTTAAAAAATATCAAATTAAAGAGTTTAAAGCATCTTTGAGAAATAAACTAATTCAAAAATGGATTTCTTTAACAGAAGATACGGAGAGGAATTTTGTAAATGGCAATTACGATAAATTAGATGAAAAAACGGAGCTTGTCGAAGTTGCTTTAGGAAAGGCTGTTGGAGGCGGTATAATGCCTGCATATCCTTTCTTTATATTATCTTTAATCAGCACATATGATACTTTTGATAAACCTCTTGATCAAGAAATCACATCTCAAGGATATTGTTATCAGGCATTAATATATTTCTTTTTAAGAAAATACGGGGTGTCTAATGAAGATATAGATACTTATATCAATTTTTTAACAGAATTTGCATATAAAATATATCAGAATAGAGGGGAATTAGTAGACTCTGAATTTAATAACTTTGTGGTTGAATATTCAAATGAATATAATTTAACTCAAAATAAAGAAACAATAATATCAATTCTGTCTAAGGCTAGAATTATTAGGATATCGTCATGTAGAAACTATTCCTTTGAGTATCCTTACTTATATTATTTCTTTGCAGGTAAATATTTTGCGGAGCATACAGATGAAAACGACAGCGAAAATGCACATGCTATTGTAGAAATAGACAACATTGTCAATAACTTGCATACTAATGAAAATGCATATATTGCTATTTTTATATCACATCACACTAAAAGCAAATTTATTCAAAATAAGGTAGTTGATAATGCTCGTAAACTATTTAAGACTTTCCCATCTGCAACTTTAAATAAAGACGAACTCTGCTTTTTTGCCTCAAACTCGACTAATGCTAAACTACTTATTGAATCTTCAATTACGGAGGAAAATCCCAATCCGGATAAAGTACGGCAAGAAATGTTAGAGCAGCAGGATCAGGAAGAAGAACTGAATGCGAGAGAGACATTACCGGATGAATTAGCCGAAAATGAATTGGCTGTAGAGCTTCGACGCAGCATTAAGACAGTAGAAGTAATTGGGCATATTATTAAAAATAGAGCAGGTTCTTTAAAGCAAACAGAACTAATCACCCTCTTTAAAGAGGCGATGAATGTTCATTTGCGGCTATTGTCTTCATTTTTCGACTTAATAAAGAATATTGTGGAACAGCCCAATTCTTTACAGTTTCTTGCAGAACGTGTGGATGCCTCATATAAAGAGTCCGGGAAGACTATTGCTCCAGAACAATTGCCTGAAATTGCTAAAACGATGTTCTGGAATATGAATTTCATGGTTATTTTGGGAATTTTGGAGAAAATATCGTTTTCTTTGGGTTCTAATAGGCTTACAGGAATCATAAAAAAAGTTTGTGATGAGATAGATAGTCCTGCAACATTTATTGTAAAACATCACATTCTCATGTGGTATTGTAAAAATTTACAGATACGGGAATTATCACAAATGAATGAACCGCAATTCTCTGAAGTTGCAAAAGATATAATTCGCCTTTTAGTCATTCAGCATTGTCGAATGCATAAAATCGACTATACAGATAGAAGTAAAATTACGAATTTATTAAACGTTAAACGACAAGCTTTATTACCACGTTCTATAAAATAATAAAAAGTGACAGTACTCTATTAAAAGTATCGATACCTTGGAGCAATTCTAAAAGTATCGATACTTTAATATGTGCTAATTTTAGACTACAGATCTTTTAAAATATCTTTTTCTCGCTCTTCTTCAAGTTTATTACTGTAGTATTCTATATTGAGTGAGACTTGATATTGCTCTCCTTTGAGAAAAATAGCGATAGTCGAAAATGGAGTAAACCAATATGCCTCGAAACTCATATCGCCATTTCTTACAAGTTCTCCATTCGTATATATCTTTTGTTCATAACTTGAAGCCGTCGTTTTCTTATCGTTGCTAAATGGCTCACCATATTTTTTCGTTAACAATTCAACGAGTTTGTTGTAATTGCCTACACAATTATCGGAGTTATTATTGAGAAAAATGTATTTCCCGCTTGTAAGTTTATTTCCGGTAAAACGATATGCGCTTAAACATTCAAGCCCTGCAACATATGTTGTAAACGCATATATTCCGTTCATATTGAATTCATCCGCCTTACCCTCTTTTCTTTTAACGTCAGCCAAAGAATCGCCCCAAAAACCTTGACGGAAATCCGGCTCTCTTTCCATCTCTGGCACTGCTCCAATAAAAATCAGTTGTTGTTCATCATTTCCTGCAATAATCGTCATAAATGTTGGAGCCGTTGACATCCACATTTTTATATTCCCTTTCTCGACACCTAAATTTCCCATATTAAACGTAGAGAGGTCGATGTCATTCAAAGAAAGTTCAGGCTTTCCGAGTTTATGATTTACAATTTGTTGAATATCTGCGGATACAATTCGACTTATAGAATCCAAAAGTTCTGGAGTAGGCATCGAAACAATAGCTGGCTTTTGTGTTTGATTATCGTATCGAACAAATGTCATTGTTTCGTATTTCCCAATATAAATATCTCGCAATAACCAACTGCCTGTCGAAGCATAAACGTCGGGAATGGAATCGGTACTGACTACGATTCTATCATTGTATTTTTCTTTGAATGCTTCCTCAGACAATTTCCAGTCGAAAGAATTAGCAAGGTCGAAGAAATCAATCTTATTTTGAGCAAATGAGGTCAATGTTGCTCCAGCAAAAAGTAATAAAAAGGCCAGTCGTTTCATAGTCGTATAATTTTAGTCATTTCTTCTATTTTGCAAATAAACCGTCTAATGCTCGTTTAATTGCCTGACGAATATCATCCGCTTCGGTTGATCCCTGTCCTTCTGCGGTACAAGAGCATATCATTTGGTTCGTATCTGCCGATATGAATTGGATCGTTACCTCTATCGTATAGCCTAATCCACGATTTCGCCTGCCACTTTCGCCATAGTTTACAATTAGCGTCTCTTTTGCTAATTCGGGATTCAGTTCAGGCAGTATTACATATCCTTTTTGAATCAGTATTCCTGCAATGACATCGCTGGGGTTGACGCTTTTGGTCGTTGATGATCCGTATATTCCATATTGTCCGCCATAGGCACTTCCCGTACTGGAGGTTAATTCCTTAGTCGGTGAAATGTAAGCATATTTGAACATTTCAATCGGAGATTTTTTTACAATTATCGGAACACGGAGCGGCGCACAAGCTCCCAATATTAGAATACCGCAAGCAGCGAAAATCAATCTTTTAAGCAAAACCATACGCAATAGTTATATGTTCTCCAGTCCCTACAAGAACTATTATTAACCACGAAGCGTGGAACTGCATGCCACGTCTTTATTTGGAGGTCGTAGGAAACCTTGCATACAGATGTAGTGATAGCAGCCCACGCTATATGCGTGAGAACCACTATGCCATCTGAGTATGCAATTTGAAAATTTCCTACATTTATAAAGTAAGATTTGGAAATGAAAACAAGAGCTAATCAAATGAAGATAAAACACCGTTATATCAGTATATTATAACGGTTATTGCATTTTCACTTAGTTGCATCCTTTGCAGTTGTTTGGTTCTTTTTGGGTGTATTTTTGTTTCTTATTTGTTTCTTTATTCGGATTATTCTTTCTACCTTTGCGGCAGAAATAACGAGCAAAAAGAGAAATTATGCCCCGAGTAAAGAAACCCGCGAAAGTCAAGGAGCCGATCCGTCTTCGGATGAAAGAATTGGCCGACGGCAGCAAGAGTCTGTATCTCGACATATACCGCAACGGCAAACGGTCGTATGAATATCTGAAGATGTACATCATCCCCGAAACGGACGATAATGCCCGCAAACGGAATGCAGCGACCATGACGGCGGCTAATACGATCAAGTCTCGGCGCATCATCGAACTGACCAACAGCGAAGCGGGAATCAAGCGCGCCGACGACAAAGAAGCGGTGTTACTGCTGGATTGGATGAATACCTACATGGAGAACCAGCAGAAACGCGGCAAAAAGGACGGACACCAGATTAAGGTCGCTATCCAGATACTGAAAGACTATGCAGGGGAACGGGTAACTATGGAGCAGGTGGACAAAACCTTTTGTCAGGGATATATCGACTATCTTTTGACGGAATACCGTCCGCAAGGAAAGCCCGTCTCGAAATTCACGGCACAGAACTATTATCGGGTGCTGAACGGAGCGTTGAACGCCGCTGTCCGTGCCGACGTAATCAAACTGAATCCCTTTACGAAAATCGGTAACTCGGATAAGATACACCGTCCCGAAAGCAAGCGGGAGTATATGACTATCGAGGAACTTCGGGCATTGATCGCTACTCCGATGAAGAACGAGGCGGTAAAACAGGCTTATTTGTTCTCCTGCTTCTGCGGACTGCGGATAAGCGATATAATAGGCCTGAAATGGGGAAACGTCTATGCGGATAACGGGCAGTATCGGTTGGAGGTTGTGATGCAGAAGACCAAAGAACCGATTTATCTGCCGCTCTCGCCCGAAGCGCTGCGGTGGATGCCCGAACGGGGCGAGAAGACGGCAGAGGATGCGGTGTTCGACCTGTCCTCTACGACGCATATCAACATTCTGCTCAAGCCGTGGGCGAAAGAGGCGGGAATCGACAAGCGGTTTTCGTTTCACACAGCCCGCCATACATTTGCTACAATGATGCTGACGCTCGGTGCGGATTTATACACGACCTCGAAGCTGCTCGGTCATACGGATGTGAAGATGACGCAGGTTTACGCCAAAATCATCAACCGCAAGAAAGACGAGGCGGTGAATCTCGTGAATGGATTGTTCGATTGATTCGGAATCGAGCACGGTTCGGAAAACAATTTACTTTACTACGGGGGCGTATAGAAGAAAAACAAAGTAAACCTTTTTGCGGGCTGAATATATAGCCCTGAATAAAGTCGGCAAATGCGATAGCAAGTAGTATGAATACATCCGAGAAGAAATGAATATTTCTTTTCGGAAAGAGAGGAGGTTGTGATGAGAGGTGATGATGAAAAGGAACAGATACCTTATCTGCGTGTAGGTATGACTATAAGAGTTATTCCTCGTGTTGACTATTCATCTTAAACGTTTGTTGTTAGTCCATGCCAAGTGGCTGGGATATGCCGCCTTGCACAACGACGACTATAACAGGGACGCTGTGCGACCATATAAGTCTTACACGACTATTCCCTTTGATACAGATAGTTTTCAACATCGGGCTACATATTCTTTTTTTCATTTCCCTTTTCTCGTTCAAATTTCAAAGGCGATAAATGATTGCCGTTCCATCTGCGAATATCCCCATTTATTCATTTGTTTTGCCGAATCTAAACAGCTCAATATCGGACAATCATACAGACTCTGCTTGCAGATTGAATGGCAACCCTCCCGACAGCAAATGTTTGTTGGGGGATTAGGCTGCCCCGACAGTTGTCGGGCTGTACAGCAGGCAAGATGGATCAACTTTGCAAATGGCAGATAAAGTTAAACAACTGTAAGTCTGTCAAATTAAGTTAGCCAATGCAAAGGTTTATGAGTTGCAAGCAGTGAATGGACACACAAATATAGAAACATCGTTCTTTGGGTTGTCGAACGATCCCTATATAACAATACTTTTTGCAGGCTGCCTTTAATCCATAAAAAAGTTATTCAAATTAAGATTTTGTCATTTAATTTGCTATATTTGCAAAGGAATTGCAAATATAGAGGATAAAATGATACTTGAAATTCGTCTGAGCAACTTCTTTTCAATTAAAGATGAGGTGGTGCTGGATATGCAGGCAGCAAGCATCCAGACTAAAAAGGCAAAGGAGCTTGAAGAAAATACATTTGTATGCGGTGATGAGCGGCTGCTTAAAACTGTTGCCATTTATGGTGCAAATGCATCAGGAAAAAGCAGTCTTATCAAGGCTATTCGCGCTTGTGTGGGAATGATATTCTCATCTCACAATTACAACGAGAATACGATATTTGCCTTTACTCCGTTCAAATTCGGGGGCATTGGCAAGCCAAGTACATTTTTCATTCGCTTTCTTCTTGAGGGGATCGAATATGAATATTCTTTTGAACTCAATAAAGTTGAGATCCTGAAAGAGGCACTGTATTATTATCCGAATGGACGTCGTTCACTGGTATTTTCTCGCGATGAGACAAAGGGACCCGACAAAAAGGATATCTATGAATTCCGTTCGGTAATTCGCCGTCCTATGGATGTTGCTGCCAATACGTCCAAGAAAACGCTTTTTGTGTCGCGTGCCAGTCAGATGGACCGAGATGTCGCAAAAGATGTTTTTCGATATTTCAATGAACGTTTTATTCTGAATTATTTCGGATATAATTCGTTCTCTGTCGAGCGCTTGCTGAATGAAAACAAAGAGCAGTTCCTTAATGTGCTGCGAATTGCTGACAGCGACATTGTCAAAATCGACAGCCGGCACGAGAATAAAGTCCTGTCTACTGCAGTGATTGACCCTGCAGACAATCAAATATTGTCAGTAGAAGATATTCAGAAACCACAGCTGGTCATTACGACCTATCACAGGAATAACCCGGATGTCCCTTTCAACTTTTTTGCAGAAGAGTCTGATGGAACACAGCGTTTATTCAGTATGATGCTGACGATTCTGGATATCGTCAAGAATAATAAAATCTTGTTGATAGATGAAATCGAGACGCAGCTGCATATAAAACTGGTAGAGTATATCATCGGTTTGTTCAATAAAAGCGAATCGGCGCAGCTGATATATACTACACACAATACATACCTGCTTAATACCAACAAGCTGCGTAAGGATCAGGTGTATTTTGTCAACAAACGGGATGACGGGTCCTCGGATTTGTATTCGCTGTTTGATTACAAAGATTTCCGCGACGGACTGGATGCAGAGAAGGCATATCTGCAAGGTCGTTTCGATGCCATCCCGTATATCGACGAACAGGCGGATAGTTTTATAAAATAGACACTGATATGGGACGACAAATAAGAAAATCCAAAGGCAAAACAATGAAGCCGAACTTCTTTGTTTTCTGTGAAGGAGAGTCTGAGGTTGCCTATATCAGTCACCTCCGTTCACAATACCGTGCGCCTATTCAGATTATCCCAAGAAAGAGCGATTCGAACATATCCGTTCGGTATATAGAGAATTGCAAGCGGGAATATATTGTGACCAAAAATGATAAAACATTTCTAATGTATGACCTTGATGTGGACGGCATGTTAGTACACCTGCAAAGTATTCCGGATGCGGTAATGCTGGTGTCGAATCCATGCATTGAGTTATGGTATCTGCTGCACTTTGAGGAGTGTCATGCTGAACTAACTCAAAACGCCTGCATCAAGAAACTGAAAAGACATCTTGAGCACTATGTAAAGGGAACTTTGGCATTGAATGAGAAACAGCAGCTGTCCGACAAGACATCAGAAGCAACGGCAAGAGCCAAGGTGTTGGTGACATATAATAATCCGTCAACTACCATCTATAAAATGATAGAACTGCTGGAAAGTTTGTAATTTAAAGATCATGGAGAATAGGGAAATAACATTAGCCGATATCTTTCTTGACATCTTGTCAAAATCACAAGACAAAGGTGCAAAACTAATGGCAGAGCGAATAAAGGCAGCTATTAAATCACCAGAGATATTGGAACTGGCAAACATATGTGTTATAAATGCATTGGGATTTAAATCCAAAATCAGCAGCAAAACCGTAGATGATGCAATCGATGGTATTATCAGTTTTGTACACGCTGAAATTGACAGCAGCTCTTTATCGGATGATGACAAAGAGAAAGAAAAGAATTCATACAAACACTTTGCAAAAAGTCTCGGTAAAATATTAAAAGAGAATTTACGGGCGGGGCAACAGCTAATATAAAAGAAGTAATTACGGATATCTATAATTGTTCTTCAAGTGTGATATTGGCAGGTAATCAAAGGGCGGATTCGTGTCTATTGAGGTGAAACTATGCACATAACAGTATATGTCAGCAGAGCATAATCAGTCAAAGGAGAGCATAGTTCCATTCAATGGATTGTATCGTATCGACGTCTTCGATTTAGACTCAAACACTTTGCGAATTTTATGAATCAGTGCAGTCAGCATCCATCTTTCCACTCAGAAACTCACGCAAGCCCTTAATTCGCCGTAACTGCACTGCATTGCATTGCAAATATTCGATTGCAGCAATGAATTACAGTGGCAGCACCCTCGATTTATCTGCGATTATAACCCATACATCATAGAAATTTTGATGTTTATTTAAACTTCACAGTTCAGTGATTCTGGCTGAGAAAGTTAAATTTGACGGTAAAGATAGAAATTAACAGCATCTGCACTGCATTGGACTAATTAATCTTAGCCTATTGTTTTAAGGTATGTTTCTAATGAATGAAACTATTTGATCGATGGTTTGTAATAATTGTGATTTATTTATTTCACATTCCCATACTACAATAACTCTCCATCCTTGTTGCTGAAGCTTCAATATAGTTTCTTTATCTCTTTGTTGATTGCGGAGGATTTTTGATTTCCAGTATTCTATATTTGATTTTGGCAGAACAAAATGCTTGCATCCTTCATGCCCGTGCCAAAAACATCCATTTATAAAAATTACCGTTTTGTATTTGGGTAAAACAATGTCTGGTCTTCCATGCAATTTGCTGACATTGATCCGATAACGATACCCCCTGCGGAAAAGTTCGTGTCTTACAAGAATCTCAGGCTTGGTATTCTTGGACCGAATATGCGACATACAGCGACGTCGTTGTTCTTGAGTTAATGTATCAGGCATTTTGATGCTTATTATCTTTTGGTAAAGGTAGTGATTATTTAAAATATTTAGGCTTGCTGACAAACAACATTCTGCATTCTTCAGATCTTATTCAAATGAAAACGTTTACAGCCCTCTGAATTATTTTCATTTAGTCAATCTCTGTTTGTGGAAAAAATGTATCTTTGTAAAATATGATTCAGCCGATTGAATACATTCAGTGTGCTGAAGAGTGGTAAAAATGCAAGATGCAAACTACAAAATGAAGAAGCCCAACAAACAGCTGATTGGCATAGACCTTTTTGCAGGTGCAGGCGGATTAAGTCTGGGTGCAGAAATGGCTGGTATATCCATGCGGTATGCAGTTGAAGCAGACACTTATGCTGCAGCCTCATATAAAAGAAATTTTAAGAATGCAACCGTTTTCTGCGAAGATATAAGAAAACTTTCAGCTGATAGTTTAAATACTCAACCGGTTTTTATAATAATGGGCGGCCCTCCATGTCAGGGATTTTCTCTTTCAAACACAAAAACCAGAGATATGTCAAATCCAAATAACAGGATGTTTGAGGAATTTTTGCGTTTTGTTGATAAAATTGCTCCAACATGGTTTGTATTTGAAAATGTATATGGCCTGACAAAGTTTAAAAACGGAGAGGAGAATATACAGAATCATATAGAAAACCGATTTAGACATATTGGCTATACGGTCAAATCAAAAATACTGTATGCCTCTGATTTTGGCGTGCCGCAGCGCCGGAACAGGCTGTTTATTGTCGGGAATAGAAATGGGATAGATTTTGAGTTCCCCAAAGAGTTTGATTATTCAGTTTCTGTTGATGAGGCGATTAGCGATTTGCCGGTTCTTGAAAATGGAGAAATTCAAATGAAAGGGGAATACACGGTCCCTTTTGAGCAGGCGTCTCCATATGCTCAGTTTATGAGACAAAAATCAAAAGCCCCTACCCAGAATATCGTATCTCGCAATAAGGACTATGTAGTTGAACGCTATAAATACATTGGCCAAGGTGAAAACTGGTCTTCTATCCCCGACCATTTAATGGGGAACTATGCCGATAAAAAACGATGCCACAGCGGGATATATAAACGATTGATAGGCAGCAAGCCGTCGGTGGTTATATCGAACTATAGAAAAAGCATGCTTATCCATCCTCATCAGGATCGAGGATTGTCTGTTCGTGAAGCGGCCCGGTTGCAAAGTTTTCCCGATGATTTCATATTTGAAGGCCCCGTATCGTATGTCCAGCAGCAGATTGGCAATGCTGTTCCTCCGCTGCTTGCCAAAGCTGTTATGAAGAAAATATTGACTTATAAATAACATTGCAGCTATGGGCACTTACAAAGAGAATATTCCTAAAGCCGATATGCTGATGGGGTCGATGCGCTCAATGGGTTATTCGTTCGAGTCTGCAATCGCTGATGTTATTGACAACAGCATTAGTGCCGGGTGCTCATATGTTTATCTGCTTTTCCCAACCGATTCTTTCCAAAAACAGGCTGTGGGTATTCTTGACGACGGCTGCGGACTGTCTCGTGAAGAACTTTTCGAGGCAATGTGCTATGGCAGTTCTGCGGCAGAAGCAGCCCGCTCTGAAAATGATTTAGGAAGATTTGGTCTGGGACTTAAAGCGGCATCATTGTCCCAATGCCGCATATTGACTGTTGTGAGCATGCAGGACGGAGAAATCAGTGCGTATTCGTGGGACTATAATTACATACTTGAACACAAAAAATGGTTTGTTAACGAGCTGACCGCTGATGAAATATCAGATCTGCCGTACATAGAGAATCTGCGAGAAGCAGTAAAGACTAATGACAGCGGAACTCTTGTGATATGGGAGGATTTTGATGTGTTGGAAAAGTCGAGTCATGGACAGGTCTTCAGCACACTTCGTGAATTAAGTGATAAGGTGCAGGAGCATGTGGCCCTTATTTTCCACCGCTATATCTCGGCGAAGAAACTTGTTATCTGGGTTAACAACGCAAAGGTAAAGGCACAGGACCCATTTCTTGAAGGCAATGCCAAAACTACGACGAAAAAAGAGCTCGCTATTGCACTGCGGGACAGCCAAGGTATTGAACGGCTGATAAAAGTGCGTCCGTTTGTGCTGCCTTTCGGCTCGGACCTGACAGAAAAAGATAAAAAACTTTTAGGCGGTACTGATAATCTGAGAACAAGACAGGGTTTCTATATTTACAGGAATCAGAGGCTTATTATTTATGGGACATGGTTTGGGCTCAAACGCAGTGAACTGACAAAAAATGCCAGAATACGCGTAGACATCCCCAATTCGCTGGACGATATTTGGGGCATTGATATTAAGAAACAGAATGCGTCAATACCTAAATCAATTCAGAATCAGCTTAAAAAGACCATTGAAGAAGCAATGGACATTTCTGTTAGAAAACAGACGCATCGCGGCCGCAAAGATAATTCGGAAGACAATATAAGCCACATTTGGGATAGAATGCGCGGCAGAAATGACGCCTACTACTATCAGATCAATCGAAACAGTCCGCTTTGCAAATATGTGATGGAACACATTCCTGACGGTGCGGCAGACATCGTAGAAACTTTATTGTCAGAGATAGAAAAAGGTATTCCAGTACAGGATATATACGTAGACAGGTGCAATGACGCTATTGTTGCAGCGGATAAAACGCAATACCTTGAGGATAATTTTCAGTTGGGAGTTACACTGATCGACAAAATGATTAAATACGGCAGGGAGCTCAATGACGCTGTTGATACTATTATGAAAGCCGAGCCATGGTGCTGTCTTCCGCAACTGAAAGAAATGCTGATAAATTATTATACAAATGAAGATAAGCAGTGATGAGTTCAATGATCTCATTATGGTTATCAAACGCCGCATTGGAGCAGACAAGCGAAACGGGAAAACCATAAAATACGAAGATATTGACTCCTATATAGACAAGGGTCTTGAATTTATTCCAATCAGCCTGACTGCTGAAGACAGGGCAGAAGTTTTTTGCGCCATCGAAACAGAAGAGGCAATAAAACACACCAAAGGCAATTGTATATTCGACGACTATGATGATCCTCACAATTGGTATGAGCATGCAGAAATCGAAGATGAGCATTTCTGGAGGTTGTACAGCAAATATCTTCTGGAAGAATCGTCGCTGGATGACAGGAGCATAGATATTTTGGGCAAGAAGACTCTTCCTGCCATAATGAATTGTCTTTGCAACCCGAAAGAAGCGCATGAAGGAAGGCGGCTGGTTCGCGGTTTGGTTATTGGTGACGTTCAGTCTGGAAAAACAGCGACATATTCCGGTCTGATATGCAAAGCTGTTGATGCTGGTTACAAGGTTGTCATTTTGCTTGCAGGCATAACGGAGAATCTTCGCCAGCAGACTCAGGAGCGTATTGACCAAGGCATTGTAGGTCTTGAAATCAAGAAAGATGATATAACAAAAATAGAGAAACCCAAACGTGTAGGCGTAGGCAAATATGACAAACAGCTGCTGGCATCGTCTTATACAACTCAATCATCAGATTTTGTCGGACAGAAAGACAGTATTTTTGTGTCGCTTGAAGCACAGCGTTCAGTTGTATTGTTTGTTGTCAAGAAGAATGTATCTGTTCTTACAAAATTGCACAACTGGCTAAAGAACAGCAATTATGATCATTCGGAAGAGTGCGTCAATGCTCCTTTGCTGCTTATAGATGATGAAGCGGACAATGCATCTGTCAATACGAGCAAGGATGAAACGAATCCAACAAAGACAAATGCCATTATAAGGAAAATCTGCAATCTGTTTAAAACCGCATCGTATGTCGGTTTTACAGCAACCCCATTTGCAAATGTTTTCATCGATCCGGATTCTGTTGATGAAATGAAAAATGCAGATTTGTTCCCGGAACATTTTATATACACACTGCCAACCCCCTCGACATACATTGGAGCAAAGCAGATATTCAATGCCGGCTCCAAATATTATCGCAATATAAGATATATCATTGATATTGATGAACCCGACTATGGAGATGAATGCTGGCGTGATTGGGCTCGCACCCACATTGATGAATTGAATGCGGGAACATTCTACTATCGGCATCAGAAAGAATGGAGCGGTATCCTTCCCGATTCGTTAAGAGAGGCTGTTTATTGTTTCTTTTTGGCGAATGCTATTCGGGATTTGCGAGGACAAAGTTCTGCGCCGAGAAGCATGCTGGTGAATATGTCTCGATTCGTGAAAGTGCAAAATGTGATTAAGGAAGAGGTAGAACACATTTATGATGAATTCAAGAGTATAGTTGAAAAAGATTTCAACAGCGATTCTCGCAAAAACACGAATCTGCCTCTATATAAAGAATTGAAGCAGTTGTGGGATAAGCATTACAGTTTTGTCTCTGATGTTTCATTTGAGAGAGTTGTTAGGAAAGAAAACCTTTTCAAAGCAATTGAACACATAAAAGTTCTCGTGGTAAACGGATTAAAATCAAGCGGAAAGCTTGACTACAAAGAAAATCCGTCATTGCGGGTTATTGCTGTCGGAGGAATGGCATTGTCCCGAGGCTTGACCTTGGAGGGGCTACTGACAAGCTATTTCTACCGCAATACAGCTACTTTTGATGTTTTGATGCAGATGGGGCGCTGGTTCGGATATAGAAAAGGATATGAAGATATTTTCCAAATATGGACGAGCGAGGAAAGTGCAAGCTGGTATGATGAGATTTCTATGGCGTCAGAGGATTTGAAGGAAGATCTGAAAGAGATGTTTGCACAGCGGCTGACGCCAAAGGATTTCGGAATTAAAGTGCGCGACAATTGTCAGGAGCTGCAAATCACTGCAGGCAATAAGATGAGGCAGTCTTTCAATCTGGATATACAGGAATCTTATTATGGCAATATATATGAGACACCGTATATCAGTCTGAATGCGGCTCACAACACTCTTAATCTCGAGCAAGTGACTTGGCTGGCAGAGGAGCTGTTTAAGAGAAACTTGTCGTTTGACAAATTCAAAAACAATACATCTCTGATAGTAAAAGATGTGCCGAAAGATATTGTAGCGGCTTTTGTGAAAAATATTAAAAGCTCAAAGGTTAATCCTAATTTCAACACTGAATATATTCTGGATTTTATAACAGATGAAAACACTGTAGGATTAGAGCATTGGGATATAGTTTTCCAAAGCGGCGAGTCTGACAAATGTTATGAAATACCGCACATAGCATCTGTCAGATGTGCAGCACGCACTGTCCATATTGAAAATAATGCTATTGCTGTAAGCTCGCGGCGCAAATTGCTGAGCACTCAGGAAGGGGCTTATGGACTATCTGAAGATCAGTTGAATATCGTAAAAAGAAAATGCAAAGAACAGTGGAGGAAAGAAGGTAAAAATGAAAATCGGGAAATTCCGAACAGAGCATACTTTGAACATTTGGCAGACCGAAAACCTCTGTTGATAATTATGCTTATCGAACCTGTGAGGACCGAGGGAAAAGATGAAAAGAAAAAGCTGTCTGAATACCGGGAAGCATTGGGTAAAGATAAAATGGCTGCTTTTGCCATAGGATTCCCTGGTGTAAAGAGTGCTCAAAATGTAAAACATTATAAGGCAAACAAAATATATTATCAGCAGTTTATGCAAGATGAGTCTGAAGACATTGAAGACAATGAAACAATACAATAGCCAGGATATATACAGTATCTTCTCTGAAGGATTTGAACAGGGCTTTTTCAAAAGAGTTGGAACAGCAGGGGATCTTAACACCTATATAGGCAAAGACGACAAAGGCCGGTATGCTTTCAAGTTCAGAGGGCAGTATGTTCCGACAAGAATATTTGGCTCCGAGGTGATATCTGTCGAGCAATATGAGGATGATAACTCATATTCACTGATTTTCTTGCTTGAAAAGGAAGAACTTCTTGAACGTTTCTGTACATTCTGCCAGGATCTTCTGTCCGCTCTTGACGGAATAACAGACCAGGTTGAAGGCTATCGGGCTGTATGCAACAGATACACATCATGGAAGCGTCTGTTCAAACCCAATCACGGAGACATGACTGAACCGGAAATTATGGGTTTGATCGGAGAAATGCTGTTTTTGAAAGACGAAATGATTCCGATGTATGGAACAGACAAGGCTATAGACAGCTGGACAGGGCCTGAAAAAACCAGTAAAGATTTTTCAATAGACAGCATCTGGTATGAAGTGAAAGCAGTCAGTGCAGGAAAAGATGCTGTGTGCATCTCTTCAATTGAGCAGCTGGACAGCAATGTTGACGGCTGTCTGGCCGTATACAAGCTTGAAAAAATGAGCCCTGGATATGACGGTGTTAAACTCAGCTCTCTCGCCAATGAAATTATGACATTGATAAGCAATGATTTCTACAAGGAAATGTTTGCAAGGAAACTGATGTCATACGGCTTTGACTGGTCAAGCGATTACGACAACTTTGTATATTCCCAAAGCTCATTTGCCAAGTATATTGTGTCAGAGGGCTTCCCGCGCATTATGCGGAACAGTATTGCACTGCCAATTGTAAAAGTTCAATATGAACTCATGCTTTCAAATATAGAAGAATTTAAACAATCATAATAAGCACTGCAATGGAGATAGGCGAATTTAGAAAACAGTTTATGGAGCAGCTCCGCTTTGATGCCGAGCATGAAGGGTCGGCGCCGGAGGCGCAGTTTATCAGCAGAGCTCTGGAACTTCTGGAAGATATAGGAGATGTTTCTGATCCTATGCCTATGTCCATTGAAATGAAAGGGCGCCGGGGGCGAATAATGTCTTTTGATGCTTATGCTTATGATGAAGCTGATGGAGCGCTGGTTATGATTGCCAGTGATTTTGTCAATGAAATCGACAATATTCCCACTTTAACCAATACACGCATTGATGAATTATTCCTTCACATGAGGAATTTTATTGAAGAGAGTGTTGATGGTGATATTTCTGCATATTGCGACGATTCAGACCAAGCCATTAATGTGGCAAAGGAGATAAAGGCGAAAGTGGGCAAAAGTATGCTTGCTACCGAAATCTCACGATTCAAATTTATCATTCTATCCAACGCCATTCTCAGCAAACAGGTTAAAAATGTCAGCCGCGAGGAATTTCTCGAAAGGCCGGTTGAACTGAATGTGTGGACAATAGAGCGTTTCCATCAGACATATGCCTCTAATTCCAGTGAAATCATTGAGATTGCAACCAAGGATTTTGATTGTGACGGCATTCAGTATCTCAAAGCAGACATTGGCGAGGATGCGAACTATGATGCTTATCTGGGTATTATTCCAGGAGAGTTTTTGGCAAAGATTTATTGCAAATATGGCAGCAAGCTGCTGCAGGGCAACATTCGTGCTTTTTTGAGCGTGAGAGGCAAAGTCAATAAAGGAATACGTGAAACCATTATAAAGCACCCGGGAAATTTCTTTACATATAATAATGGCATTGCTGTGGTTGCCCGCTCAATCGGTTTTTCCGACGACGGGACCAAAATAGTATACCTTAAAGATCCCCAAATAATAAATGGCGGTCAAACTACGGCGTCACTGGCCAATGCAAAAATCAAAAAAGAGGTAAAGGACGGAGGCATGGACAACCTGTTTGTCCCGATGAAGCTGACAGTGCTTAACGTTGATGATGATATGTCCGAGGATGATATTGAACGATATAACAATATTACCAAAACAATATCTCAGTGTGCAAACAGCCAGAATGCTGTGTCTGAAGCCGACTTTTTCTCAAATCATCCATATCATGTTATAATGGAGCAATTGTCAAGAAAGAGAATGGCTCCACCGGTAAATGGCAATCCATACCAGACAATTTGGTTTTACGAGCGTTCAAGAGGGAAGTGGGAACAGGAACAAATGCAGCTCAGTCCCGCGGCTCGTGCAAAATTTTGTGAGAAACACCCTAAAAATCAAGTCATCAAAAAGGAGAAACTTGCCAAATGTCTCAATGCATTTGCAATGAATCCTCATGAAGTATGTCAGAGTTCAGCTATTAACTTCTCCCGATTCGCTAAAACTATTGACAGTCTGTATGAAACATCCAAGGAGAGTATCAATGAGGTATATTTCTCAAAATGTGTATGTTCTGTAATTATCTTTGATTCGCTGGATCGTCGCATAAATAAAGCGGACTGGTATCCGACAGGAGGTAATAAAGCCCAAATAATTCCATATGCCATAGCAAAAATGATGGCTATGATTCCCAAGAACATGGATCTTGACTGGAAACTCATTTGGCAAAAGCAGGAAATGTACCCTGCTCTTGAAAAGGAGCTGATGAAACTGGCGCATATTATTCATAATTTCTTTGAGGAGGAAGCGCAAGGCGGATTGGTTAGAAGTATGGCCCGTCGTGCAGATACATGGAATAAGTGCAAAAGTTTACCGCTGTCCTTGTCGGACGAATTTGTATCAACCCTAATCTCAAAAAATGAGATGAAGCAGGAAGAAGCTGCCGCTAAAAAAGAAAGGAAATTCAGTCAGAATATTGATGCTTCAGTTGAGATATTTAAATTGGGAGCTGAATATTGGACTAAGGTGTACAATGATCTATCAAAGGAGAATATACTGCCATATGGAGATGTCTCATTTATAGGCGGTATCGCAGAGTATATCAAGCGAAATTCTCTGCCGTCTGCCGCACAATGCAAACGCCTTGTCAAGATTGTTGAGAAAGCCGAGGATAAGGGGTATATTATGCCATAGAAACGACATATAATCTTTGCCGCTTTAATCGGAGTGCCACTCCCGCTTCGAGATTCAACAGCTACAAAAGACTCTTTCTGCTTGCAGTGGATTGGCAATTTGCCCGACGGCGCAAGCCGACCGGGGTATTAGGCTCCCCCGACAGGGATTTCAGTGGACAACGGGCAAACCCGTTGCGCTTTTATAATCGGCAAAGACGCTAACCAGAATAGACGGAAATAGTACATACTGAAAAGAGGTGCTATGCTGTACTCGTAGCGACCCCAAAGCCGACAATGGCCGATACAAAACGAGGGTTGGAGAATCGTATATTTTCCAACTCTCGTTTATACTTCAAATAAACCTACCGTTTCTCGCTTAACTCCTTATACAGTTCGAGCCTCAGTCCGGCTCAGCCTTCGATACGACGAGCATATTGAATCGGATATTTCCATGAAATTATGGAGTATTGACAACAAAATTGCAGCGAAAAGAGAAAATACGCAGTAACATTGTCTTCTCTTTTGGCTGTGTGTTTTCAGAAAGCAGAGAGGAAAAAACCGAAAATTCGGTTTAGTTTGTGCATTAGCCTTATATATGCTAAATCAAAGTAAACTATATTTAGGCAGGCATATTTGCCTTTCCATATGCCTATGGTTTTATAGAAACAACTTCTTTTGTGAAGAACACAAGTTCCAATGAAGATGTAAGGCAGAAACCACAGCCCGTCCTTTTCTTTTTTGGCTGCAACGATAGGCGATGCGATTTCGTAGTCGTAGCCATGAAACGAAAATGAGCGTATACGAATTATACGTCGTTGCTAAAAAAGTCTGCGAATGCCAACAAATGAAAAGACAGAAAACAACTGCAAGGTAAAAAAACTAAAAACTGCTTAAATCCTTGATTTTGTTTCTGTATTGTTGCTTATTAGAATGATATTTAGGCTTATATTGTTGAATATTAGCAGATTGACATATCTCCATCTAAGACTTCCTACGTTTCCAAATACTTGATGAGCATAACGCTTCTTATTCAATATGTCTGGAACGAGTTTCCCCAATCCCACTACAAAAATAATTAAAAACTACGATAATACGCTATACCTTTACAAGTTTTATTTCAGCAATCTACATTTTCAACCCACTTCCATTCCGTTCCGGCTGAACATAGTGCTGTAATCGCTCTGCTTGTTCTCTGAACCACCTGACGATAGGTATCCCGTCGATTCTAAGCGTGAATGTGCGGCTATTGTTTTCGTCAGGTAGAATTCGTACGATTGCATTCTCGGCCTTGAACCGCTTTCGGTGCGCTTCGGAATAGAGCGTCCCGCTGTATTTGAGCGGTTTGCCTCCGATAAGCGTTTCCGTCTGTTCGTCGTTGAACCCGACCTTGCGGCAAAGTTCATCCATACGCAGCATCTCGCGGAAACGGGGAAACCATGTCAGCGCCTTGCGAACGACCGATTGAAGAAAAGACAAATCTTTTTCATACTGTTTTTTTATGTTCGCCGTTTCCGTTATGTGTCGTGCCTGCATCGCTGTCAGTTCTCGACTATGATCGCTCTGCATGGTCGTAATCTTCTTTTGCAAGGCTTCGATGCTTTCGTCCCGAGCAGCTACCTCGTGTTGCAGTCGGCCGATCTCCTGCTCCTGCCGTTTGACTTTCGACGTTCCGATCATCGAGCCGATACCGTTGAGAATGGTCGTGCCGACCTCGGCGGCGGAGTTTTTCAGTTTCTCGGTTTTCAGTTCGCTCTTTACCGCTTTCAATTCCGCTTCGGTTCGTTCCTTGGCAGCACGGGCTTTCTCAGCCTCGTGCTTCTGCTTGGCGATGATGTAATCCGTTCGCTCCAGATGCTCGCGCCCTGTCTGCTCTTTCGATGTGCCGCGCTCCATACCGAGCGTTTCGGCGAGCATGGTCTGCATTTCACTCATGTCCTGCGGTGTGAGCTTGCAGGATTTCCCCGTATCGTGGTTCATCCAGTCCCATACGATATGGGCGTGATAGTTCGGCTTCCATGTGGTTTTGTCATTGGGTATCCCGTAGTGCCCTTCGTCACGGTGGATGAAGATTTGCAGCGGGGTAATGCCCCAACGCTTACGGCATAACTCTCCGTATCGTTGCAGCTGTTCCATTGTCGTATCTGCTTTGCATACGACAACACCCTCCTTGATAGGCGTACTTCCGCGCACGGTGGTCGTCTTTCCTGTCTTCTTGTTCAGGCGTGTGCGGTCTTTGGTCTGCATTGCCCGTCCAGTCTTCGCCTTGACCATTTCGCCGAGGTACTTGTAATACTCCCTGAGCGGAATACCCTCGATGCGAGGCGACACCCACGATTCGTTTCCGTCCATAAGGTCAGTACGCAGGTAAATATTATCCTTGTTGATGTGGGCGAGGTATTGGGGTGTCCGCCTGTTATGCGCCTCGCTCTGCCCGATGTTGCACGGGCGTATGTTGTCCGATGTCTTTGCCATAATTTTTGATTGTTATAAGTGGGTTGGGGGCCTTGGGGCAATGCCCCGGGCGGAGTTTCCAAAGAGAGGGTCACTCTTTGGTCGGGTTGCATAGGACTGAAAATTCTTGCCGGGTCGAGGGCGGAGCCTTCGTGGGACGGGGCGAAGCCCAGCCCCTCGGGAGAGCCCACAACTACCGAAGCGCAGCCGGTAGTTATAGTGGGCTATAACAAGGTAAGCCTTGTGACTGCTGCAGCCACTCCCTGTGCTTGTGCCTACTTTTTTATTCGTTCGATGTCTGCAACGTTACAGCTTGCGGCCGCGTGATTGCCTGTGCTCTTTCACGGGACAACGACTGCGCAGGTAGTCGTTCAGATCGTTGTGCAGCCGGTAGTGAACGGACTGGTCGGAGAGGTTGCGACAGGCGGCTTTCAACACCGCCGTCGCTTTGTGTCCCGCCTCGTCATTGTCGAGGTAGGCATAGACCTGTTCGTGCGACGCGATGAACGGAACGGCTTTGGCGAGGTTCGTTACTGAGTTTAGCACCACCACGTCGTGCGGCGGGTTCGGGTCGCGCTTGAGCGTCAGATACGAGAGGAAGTCCATAAATCCCTCGAATACGAGGCAGGTCGGATAATCGCCGCGTCGGGTCGTCGGAGCTTTCGACGTGCAGCCCTTGAAATAGCGGTTGCGCAGCTCCCAACCTCCGGCGTCGTTGCGGAATCCGACGGCGAAATAGGATTTGTCCGCCACGCGATAATGCACCTCCGAACAATGTGCACGAGCTGCGGCAAGGTCGATGCCTCGCTCCGTTAGGTAAGCGAGCAAGGCAGGATTTTTCAGCGGACGGACTTGCTCTATTGTGATGGCCGATTCGCGGTACGGCGGTATGGGATTGTTGTTCCCGTGAAAAGAAAAAGTGGACGTGCCGGAAATCATCTGCTCCAGCTGCCGCATGGCCTCCCCTGCATCACACCGCTCCATGCGCATCACGAGGTCGATAATCGAACCGCCCACACCCAACCCGAAATCGTACCATAAATTCTGTATGTAATCTACCTTGAAGCTCGGCGAATGTTCCTCACGAAGCGGTGAATGATAAAGTCCATAGCGCGTATTCTGTCGCTTCGGGTTAATTCCTCGTTGCGTGAGATAATCCCGAATCGAAATCTGTTTTATCTGTTGTATATCGGTCATCTTTTTGTAGGTTTGTTGAGAAATCACCGTAATATTCGATGAAAGAGAAAGTTATCCGTCCTACGCCGTTCTTACACTCGATTGCGGTTGTTGAGCGTAAGAGGTTGTTAGACGTTGTAAGAGTTTTTGTAAGAAACGTAATGGATTAGTAATAAATAGCTTTACTCCCAAATTCTAACATTTCTACAAACTACGATATGGAATCGCACCGCAACAGTTCATCGAGCAGTTCGCGTGCAACCGTATAAACCCTTGCCGTCTTGCTCTCCTGCCTTGTTATCTCACCGTTATAGGCAATCGTGAAACGTTGATAGTAGGTCGGCGGCGCGGGCGACAGCCGCCAATTCTCTGAGAGAATCCTCCGCACAGTCGGATGATCCGAACGGATACCGCGTACCTCCAGCATATTCACCATATCGCTCACGTCGAAGCGATACTCCGCAATAGCCTCGGCGTCCATAATGTCGCGGACAATCGATAACATCTCCGCCTCAGTCTTGCTTCGGTTGTAGTGAATGATCCTGCGCAAGGCGTCTGTCGCCAGTAAGCGTGGAGCGAACCACATGCGGCTTTCCTCACGGGTGGACAGTTCACGATGAAGCAGGAAGAACAGGAATCCCGGCAACTCGCGCCGCATATCGGCAAGCAGGTCTTGATTATCATGCGTCAACGGCGGCACACGTCGCACCCAATAGCGTATTTCTCCGGCTTCGATCAGAACGGGATTGCGCTCGTTATTGGAGCATAGAACAAACTTGCCGAAGAACTCCACCTCCCGGCGGTCGCGCCCTTTTGCTTCGGCCTTGTAGCTCCGTGCGGTCGAAAGGTTCTTGATTCGTTCGGAATCTTCCCGGCGGTTCAATAGTACCTCGTCCACGCAGACCAGCAGTTTCCCCGTCCAGTCATCGTTGAACTGCGAACGGAAATCCTCGTTGGTATTGAACGTCACGTTGCCCTCGAAGATCAGCTTCAGAAAATTGAGAAAGGTCGTCTTGCCTGTGTTCCGCTCGCTGGATACCAGCAATACGATCGGCAGACGTTGCAATGGGCGTAGATAGAGCAGTTGCAAATAATCCAAGCCTAGTTCGATCTGCTCGCCGAAGATATGACCAAGAAAATCCCGGATATGCGGGAACTCACCCTCGGCAGGCACGGTCGAAATCGGTTCGTAACGGTTCAGAAAGCCGTGAATCTCCCGGCGGTAGTCGGTGTGGCTCGGAATGGTACAGAATCCGTCGTACTTCGGCACTTGTGCGATATAATCCTTTCCGAAATCCTGTCGTAACGTCTCTACGTTCCACGGAATCAATGTTTCGATACACCGCCCGTTACTCAACGGCATCAGCACACGCTTGAGGATGGTCGTGCCCACGCGCAGATAAGGCATTTGTTTCTTTTCATCGTTATCGGTCATTGCGGCCTCCTTTCTTTCCGGTACGTATCGCTTCGACATCCTCACGCCTGTAACGCTTCCGCCCACCGAACGGATAGGACTTGATGTACCCGGTCTTCTCCCAGCACCAAAGCGTGGAAGAGTCGATTTTTAGAAGAGCCAATACTTCCTTGCGCGATAGAAACTCTTCGGTAGTTTGTTCTTGTGCGGCAGGTTTTGTGCCTTTTGCCGCTTCGTTGAGAATCGTTCTCAAATCGTCGAGTGTCACCGTCACGCTGACATTTGCCCCCGACTCCAATAAATCCCTTAAACTCATAATCGAAATCTTTTGGTTCAACATGGATTTGACGGTTCCTCCCAATCGGAACCGGGGGCAAATGAAAAGAGAGATTCCTCGGAGAACAAAAACACTCGTTATCTCCTTGAAATCTCCCGTAAATATCTTTTTGGGGCGGTTGTCAGCGGTCGTGCTCGGCCATATATTGGGGAATATCCGTTATGTTGGAAATGATGAATTGCCGTGTCTGCGGGGAGTAGAGTTTCCCTTTGATATAAGAATCTTCCAACTCGGCAAGCGGAACAAATGCGGATTTCAGCCACGGCACTACCTCCTGTTTCGGTCGTCCGAAATAGTGTGCCATGTTCCATCCGAAATGGAATAGATCGGCATTTTTCAACTTTTGCGGACGGATAGGTGGAAGTTCCATCCCTCCGGATTCCTGCAACGCATAATACTCGATGTAGCGATCGAGCCGCACAAGTTCATCGGAAGTGACGTAGGGGCCTACCTCTCTATGCGCATAACGTCGAAACAATTCGATCTGTTCTTTCTGTCGTTCGATGAATCGTTTGTCAGCTTCCTGTTTGATCTGCTCGATGTCTTTCTCTGAAATATTGTCGGCAGGTTCGATGATTCCCGACTCGGCGGTTGGCAGATTTTTTCCGGCAATCTTCGGGAAAATCTTGTCGGCCACAAAATCCGCCACGCTGGAAAATGCCGCCATGACGGTCAGATAGAATATCATGCAGATACCCATCACGATTATGAAAACGAGATTCGCTGTGCCTGTATCCGCGCCTTTCGCCAAGATTACCAATCGCGCAACCATAGACACGAGCAACCCGACGACAACGACTATCGCCAGCAGAATCACATAACTGTTAATCTTGCGGAAATCCATCTCGCTATTTCAGTAGTTTCCGCTCCTCACTGCTTTCCAACACCTGCATTTGCTGAATGGCGATTCGATTGAGTTTTACAAGCCGTTCACTCTGCGGCATCTTTTGGTCGATGAATACGGCATTGAGATTCTCCATGTTGGACAAACAAATCAACTCGTTGATGGTGGCATAATCGCGGATATTGCCTTTCAGATCGGGATTCTGTTCACGCCACATCTTCGCGGTTCTGCCGAACATGGCAACGTTCAGCACGTCGGCTTCATTGGCATAGATGATGCTCGCCTGCTTCGCGGTCACTTCGGCGGGAATAAGATTTTGCTTGATGGCGTCGGTATGGATGCGGTAATTGATCTTGGACAGTTCGCGTTTAGCACTCCAGCCGAGCTGCTTCTGCTCCTCTTCCTTTAACCGCTGGAATTCCTTGACTATATACAACTCGAACTCTACGGAAATCCAGCTCGCAAACTTGAACGCAATATCCTTGTGGGCATAGGTTCCGCCATAACGCCCCGATTTGGAAACAATGCCGATTGCGTTCGTTGAGTTAATCCACTTTTGCGGCGACAAGGTAAAGGCATTCAGCCCGGCTTCCTTTCTAAACCCCTCGAATTCGAGGGGTTTGAAATTCGGATTGTACAGACTCTCCCAAATTCCGAGATACTCGATTGTGTTCCGGTTGCGCAACCAGTTGCCGATCACTGCATTCGGGTCGTCACTCTTGTATCGAGCTATATCCGTCAGGCAGATATAGTCGTTCTCTTTGACCGATATAATCGTAACGTTCGTGTCTTTTACCGTAATCTTTGCCATATTCGTATTGTCTTAATTGCAAATATACATTAACATTTTGATTTTTAGAAATTATCGAGCATTCATCTCTATTCCAGAAATCCGATCATCTCGCGCTTCATATCGTCGTCGATATTTCGGTAACGGGCGAAAGCCCGGCTTCCCTCTTTATGACCGCTTAATGCACCGACCATATTCGGGTCTTTGACTTTTTTATAGATGTTGCCGATAAACGTGCGACGTGCCATGTGCGACGATGCCACCTCGTATATCGGTTTTTGCACCTCCTCCCGTGTCCGCTGGTCCGGTACGGTAATGATCCTGTTCAATCCGGCAAGCCGAAACGCCTCTTTGATCCTGCGGTTGTAATGTTGTTCTGTCGAAAACGGGAAAAGGCTTTCGCGCCCCTCCTCGCGGTATTTGTCGATCAGCGCAATAGCCGTTTGGCTTAACGGGACACGAACGGTTATCGGGCGATCTTCTTTTGTCTTTCTTTGGATATATTCGATCGAGTCGCCAATGATATTCCGATAGGTCATTTTGAACAAATCGCTGACGCGACACCCGATGAAGCAGTGAAAGATGAAAATATCCCGCTGTATTTCGACTTCTTTATTGTTAGAAAAATCGGCCTCGAACAGTCTGGTTCTCTCTTCATTGGTAATGTAGATCGGGGTTCCGTAAACGATTTCGCCGATGGTGAAATGTTTGAACGGATTGTTCGTCGTATGTCCGTTGTCGATAGCCCACAGAATGAACGCCCGAAAACGGGTCAGCATATCGGCAACCGTATTCAGCCCTCGCAGTTTGGGCATACCTTTCGGAATCTCGTTGCCATCAGCGTCCAATACAGGAGGACGTTTTCGTGTCGGGGTTTTGACTGCGACTTTCGCGGAATAGGGATATTGTTCGTATATCTCAGGATGGCTCAGAAATACAGATTGTTCATCGAACAGGAATGTCTCAATTTGTCCTAACAACTGCGATGTAAGGGTTGTGAACGAAAGCGAGAATCCTCGGCTCTCCTCCGCCCGCTTGTATAGCTCGAAACGGTGTAAGCAGCGTACCAGCACCCGAAAGTTTTTCAATCTATTTTCGGACAACTTGTGTATGGCGAGGTAAATATCTATTACGTCGAAAAAGGATTTTTCGTGTTCTTTCTTCGCTTTGGTCGGTTTATGGAACCGCTTGACGACGCCTTGCATATATTCGCGCGTGATGACAGATTTGTCCGATGCGGTATTGATTTCCTGCTCCAGCAGATCGGTCAAGGCTTTGAGTTTGGAACGCTTCTCCAAAAACTGGTCGCGCTCCTCGCCTTGAATCAGCGGAATGTTGATATCGTTCTTCTTGCCCCAACGTTTACGGTCGATCCATATTCCGGAACCGATACGCAAGCGGACATCACGCGAAACATAGAGCCGCAGGTTAATTTCAGATTCTCCTGCGCTGTTAGTCGTCCTGCCGATGTAATAGTTCGTCTGTGCCATACCTCGAATTTCTTTGTTTCAAAGGTATGTAAATTCACGTATACACGCAACTTTTTGTGTCCGCAATTTGTCCGCATTTTCAAAAACCAGTGAAAATTAAATTCTTGTTAGTACAAACAAATACAATCGCTATATATTGATATACAAACTATTATGATTTATTTTCGATTTATAGTATTTGCGTGGTTTTTGACTTTTCAATACCGGCTCCGGGTACTGATTAAGGTGTCAAAACTTTGATTTTCAAGGTTTTGGCGCCTTTTCTTTTTTGCCATGCCCTTCTGCGGCGGTTTGCTTTTCGCAGATTTGTTCAGGCGGTGCCGCTTTTTGAGAAGGAGCGTGATTTTGCCCGTTCGGGAAATTTCCTGCGGCGGAGCATGATATGCGCTTTCGCGTTATGCCGTCTCTCCGGTGCGATTTTGAGTTTTGATACTTAAGTTTGCCATTCGAGTTCAATTTTTGCATTAAGGAGATGCGGGGAAGGCGAATGTCGTATATTTAATGCAATAAAAATCAGCATGCATCCCAAATTCCAAATATATACCGATATTTCGTCTCTGCCGATAAGCGAACACGAGGCCTATCAGGAGGAGGGTTTCTGCGGTATTTGCACGGGAGGTACCGCTGTGATAGAGGTTTTTTCGGTGCGCAGTCCGATTTCCGAAAACGATATCGTGACGATTCTGCCGTTGCAGCTGGTGTCGATCCGCGAGGTCAGCAACGATTTCTCGATGACCTTTTTCAAAGTAGACAAGGGGATGTTCCTCGACATCATGAGCGGGTTGGGGAAAATAACCCCGGATTTTTTCTTCTATATGCGGAAGAACTTCCTGTACAGCGTGAACGACGTGGACCGAAACCGGTTTCTGGGGTTTTGCCGGGCGATTGATCTCAGGGGCAGCAACAACGATCCCCTTTTCCTGCGGGAGACCATTCTGCACCTGCTGCGGATTTATTACTGGGATTTCTACGTCCTTTTCCAGCAGAAGACGAGCGCCAAGAAGCGCCCTTTCGTGAATACCAACAAGGAGAATATCGCCATGCGGTTCGCCATGCTGGTCAGCGAACACCACAAAACGCGCAGGGAGGTCGCTTTCTATGCCGATAAGTTGTGCATTTCGCCCGTATATCTGACCAAAGTCATTCAGGAAGTAAACGGCCAGTCCGCCCATGAAATGATTGCGGACTACGTCGTTATCGAGATCAAAACCCTGCTCCGGGACGCGAGGCTCGACATAAAGGCCGTGGCACGACAGGCCGGCTTCGCCAACCAGTCTTCGCTGAGCCGCTTTTTCCGCCTGAAAACGGGCATGTCTCCCACGGAGTACCGCCGCATGATTCATGCCACAAGATAAGTTCTTGTTCCGTCCTCGGTTTCGGAATTCCGTATCGTGCAAACCCGTCCGATGACCGATGTGCGGCGTTCGTAAACAGACGCGCCGGTTTTTCTGCCGCTGTTCCGATCGGCTCCGGCGGAGGGGCGTTTTGTTCCGGGAACCGGAGGTAAATCGTTGTATGGCAGACAACGCTAAACTAATCTCCTGTGCTCCGGCTCCCCTGAACAAAACGCCGTTCCTTTTACGGCTTGTGACGGAATTGCTCCGTAATGTCTTCCATTGCGCCCGCAGGACCGATTCTGTAGAGCCGCTGATTGGTCGTCGGTGAAGTCAGCGGCCCCAGCGACTCGACCCACCCGCCCAGTTTGATGTAATCGAACACCTGCGGCGCGAATCCTTCCGGCAACTCCTGCCGTCCCGAATACCAGCCGACGTGCAGGACCGGCAACTCCTGCCGCACGACCTCCGCCAGCCGGGCGATCCGGTGCGGCGCGGCATCCCCGCCCATAAAGCAGACGCAGGTCACCGACCGTCCGTATCGCTCCAGCAGGGCGCGCAGTTCCGGGGCGTCGAGCACATGCCCCGCATCGGCCTGCAGGTGGGGGCTATGACACCCCGGACAGCGGTTCGGGCAGTTGGCGATGTTGATCGCCAGCGTCGTTTCGCCCGGAATCTCCGCGAATACGATGTCGAAATTGTAGTATCGGACTACTGTTTCCGGAGCTGTCATACGGCCTCCTGAGCGGGCGAACTTTTCTGTCCAGCCGGTTCTTTCTGTGCGAACGGTTCCTGCTGCGGGTGCGCACCCTGCTGTCCGGGTGTTTCCGTGCTGCCCGCCGCCGGTTTCATGTTGCCGTAATAGCGGCGTTCGGCCTCCTGCTGGCGTGCGGCCGAGAAGTTCGAGACCCGTTTCATGTAGCCGATCACGCGCGTCAGGTAATCCAGATCGTCGCTATGGCATGCGGGACATGCTTTCAGATAGCGTTTGTCGATATGCCCGCACTTGTTGCAGACCGTATTGGGAATGTTGAACGTAAAGTAGTTGCAGCCCTCGGCCGCGGCCACGCGCAGCAGGTGGCGGTACTGCTCCTTCGAAAGGTGCTCTTCGAGATTCATGTGCAGCGCCGAGCCGCCCGTGAGGTGGGCGATGTAGCGGCGTCCGTGCAGCCGGAATTTGTCGACGACGTTCAGCGACTGGTCCTCGACGACGTAGAAATAGGAGTTGTAGCAGTCGCGCGGCACGGCGTATCCGTCCTCACGGTCCCATTTGGCGTGCTTCACGCCGACGTTTTCGGCGGGGATCATCTCGCAGTTGAACATCAGCTCCTTGGTGCGGTATTTCTTGTTGTAACGCTCGATCAGCCCCAGTACGTTCTGCACGAAAGCGACGTAGTCGTCGTTGTCGTCGATGCGGATTCCCAGAAATTCGGCGGCTTCGACCAGTCCGTTTACGCCGATGGTCAGGTATTGGCGCGAAAGGTTGATGTAGCCCGCATCGAAGAGCGGCAGCATGCCTTTGGACTTCAGTTCCTTGAGGTTTTCGTTGTAAGCCGTCTGCACTTTGTGTACCAGATCCGTGATCTCTTCCAGATAGGTGAGATAGTGCATGCCGTTCTTCACGGCGTACTGGATGCAGCGGTTGAGGTTGATCGTCAGCACGCTCTTCGAGCCGGTCGAGACGCCGCCCGCGCCGAGCGTGTAGCTGAACCCGTTGTCCTGAATCTCGTTCCGCAGGCGGCAGCAGCTCGACAGCGAGTCGGCGTTGTCGCTGATATAGGTGAAGAACGAGTGCCCCTCGGCGTACATCTGCGCCGTGATGTCGCCCCACTCCCGGTCCATCACGTCGCCGTCTTTGGTCAGCAGCGCCATCGTCTCTACCGGGAAAGTCAGCACGGTCTTGGTGCGCTCGCGGTTGAACCACGTCATGAAACGCTTCTGCAGCCACGACAGCGACTCCCAGTGCGGATGCGAACCGTCGGGAAATACGAACTCCCCGAACAGGCTTTCGAAGTAGTAGCGGTCGTAGTAGGCCACGTTCCAGAACACGGCTTGGAAGTTGCGCGCCCCGGTCGGCTGGTTGATCGAATAGACGATCTGTTCGAAGCAGTCGGTGATTATCTTGTCTATTGTCCGGCGTTTCTTCGAGAGGTCGGCCACCTCGTCGGCCCGCTTGTAGTAATCTTCGCCGTACTCCTGCTCGATGAAATAGTTCATGTACATCAGGAATTCGGGCGTGGCGCATGCGCCCGAAAGCATCGACGACACGATGAAAACCATGTTGACGAATCCGCCGCAGAACGATTTGAGATTCGTCGGACGGGTCGAGTTGCCGCCCACCGAGAGCGTGCCGCCCAAGAGCCACGGATACATGGTGATCGAGGCGCAGTAGTTGGCCATCGACGTCTCGTCGTTCTTGTAGATGAAGTGCTCCTTGAGCAGGTGCAGGTATTTGTCCGACAGCTCTTTGCCGTACATCTCCTTGATGCGGTCGGTCAGCAGGCGGCGGTTCAGGCGGATGAAGTTCTGCTTCGGCAGCTCGCCGATCAGCGTGGCGATGTTCTTGTTTTCGACGTTGGCGTTGGCGTCGTATTTCGAGCCGGTCGCCGGGTTCGAGGCGTCGCAGTAGTTGATCAGAAATTCGAGTTTCTCGCGGTCTTCGCGCTCCTCGGTGTGTTTCTGGCGGTAGAGCATGTAGCTCTTGGCCACCGCGAAGTAACGCTCGGCCATCAGCGCCACTTCGACCTGATTCTGAATCTCTTCGACGCTCATGCCGTCGGACACGTGTACGCGGCTCAGTATCGACGTGATGTCGTCGTCGGTGGCGTAGCTGCCGACCGAAAGGAAGGCCTTGCGTACGGCGCGTTTGATTTTCTCGACGGAAAACGCTTTGCGCTTGCCGTCGCGTTTTACGATGTAAAGTTCGGAAATGCCCATATTTTCTCCTGTTTTTGTTGTTGGCCGGTTATGCGATAAAGCCCGCTTTTGCCGGCGGACGGCCGCCTGAAAAGCATGGTTTCACCAAAAAAATCAGTGTAAAACAAAGTTGCTGCACCGCTCTATATCCCGAAAGCGGGTGCCGTATATCGGTCAGGCAGGTCTTCTGACTCGCTCCTTCCGCACGCCTTCCCGTCCGACGGACAGTGGCTCTGAGAGTGTGCGGAGCGCAACGGAGCTTACAGCTACGGGGATAGTCCCTGATTTGCACAGGAGTTCCCTTTTGATCCCAAGCCGGCAGCCGCCGGCGGGGAACCTTGACCGGGAGCAAATATAGAGATTGTTTCCGAGGCGGCAATCGTTCGGCGCTCCAATTAATGAACAAATTGTAAACAATACGGCCGACGGCGGCCGACGCGGAAAAAATATGCCGCGTCCGCCCTCATGCGGTGATTTTTCGCAAAAGCTGTCCGCATGCACCTCTCTTTGGGGGCCGGGTGGCGCAAAACCGATAAATTTTGCTACCTTTGCCGCCGTATGAGAGCATCCGTCAAAAAGATATACGCTTCGTTCGGTCCCGACGCCTTGGTCGCGTTCTGGCTGGGTGTATGGTGGATTTGCAACCTCTTTCAGGCCGGTTTCACGGAGCTGGCCAACGACGAGGCCTACTACCATATGTTCGCCGAAAACATCTCGTGGGGCTATTTCGACCATCCGCCGATGACGGCGCTGCTGGTCTGGCTTGGGGAGCATCTCTTCGGCGGGGAGTTCGGCGTGCGGTTTTTCTTTACCCTGCTGCAGCCGCTTTACCTCTTTGTCTTCTGGCGCATCATCCGGCCCTCCGATGCCGACCGCCGCGATGCGGGGCTTTTCGTCATGCTCTCGGCCGCGACGCTCATGCTGCAGTTGTACGGTTTTATCGCCGTGCCCGACGGTCCGCTGATGATGACTGCGGCGTTGTTCCTGCTCACTTTCAAATGGTTCACCGAAGGGCGGCGCGCGGCGTGGCTCTGGATGGGGGTGGCCATGGCGCTGATGGCCTACAGCAAATACCACGGGGCGCTGGTGGTGCTCTTCGCGCTTGCGGCGACCCCCCCCCGCGTGTTCCTGCGTCCGACCTTATATCTCAGCGGCGCGGTGGCGCTGTTGCTGCTCGTGCCGCATTTCGTGTGGCAGTACGAGCACGACTGGGCGTCGCTGGCCTATCATCTGGCGGGGCGTAACTCGGTCTTCCGGCCCGGTTACGTCGCCGAATACCTGCTCAACCTGCTGCTCGTCTTCAACCCGTTCTTCGTGCCGCTCTATGTCCGGTCGTGGATCGCCGTGAAGCCGCAGAACGCCGTCGAACGCGCGCTGAAATTCATTCCGGCGGCGTTTATCGTCTTTTTCCTGCTTTCGACGCTGCGCGGATACGTCCAGCCCCAGTGGGTGATCGTCGCCGTGTTCGGACTGCTCTATACGCTCTTCACCTACGCCCGGCGTCATCCCCGGACGCGCCGCTACCTGATGCGCATGGGGTGGGTGACGCTCGCCCTGATCGCCCTGACGCGGCTGGTGATGATCTTCAATCCGCTGGGCATCCGTTACGAAGTGTTCGACAACCGCACCAGTTACGGGGAGATCGCCGAAATCGCCGACGGCCGTCCCGTCGTTTTCCGCCACGGTTACGCCGTCGCGGCCAAATACGCCTTCTATACCGGCGGAGAGGCCTACTGCCAGCCCAATATCCGCTACCGGACCCACCAATGGCAGTTCCGTGACGACGATACGCGCTTTGCCGGCCGCGAAGTGCTGGTCGAGACGCCTTATGACGAAGCCGACACGACGGGCCGCGTCCGGAGCGTCGTACTGCCCAACGGCAAGCGTTTCACGTGGTTCGTCGATACGCATTTCCATCCGACCCGCCTTGTGGACATCTCCTTCACGGGGCTTCCCGAACGAGTCGCCGCGGGCGATACGCTGCGGCTTTCGCTGCGAATCGACAATCCCTATCCTTATAACATCGACTTGGGCGGCGACATGTCGCTCGTCATGCTCTGGAAGCACGGCCGTTTCCGCGTCGAGGAGTTCGACACCGGGGAACGTTTCCGGATTCCCGCCGAGGAGGAGATCCGGCGCGAGGTAGTGTTCGTCGTGCCCCGACTGCTGGCCGGGACCGATTTCGACGCCGGCTTCGCCCTGCGCCGGGAAGGGTATACGAATTGGTTTAACGGAAAACCCCTCCGCACGGAGGTTGCGCGATGATCGAGCAGTTTCTCAAATTCTGCATCGTGGGCGGTTCGGGCGTCTTCGTCGATTTCGGAATCACCTACCTTTGCAAGGAGTGGCTGAGGCTCAACAAGTACGTCGCCAATTCGCTCGGCTTTCTCTGCGCCTCGACGACGAATTACATCCTGAACCGGATCTGGACTTTCCACAACGAGAATCCCGACATTACGGGACAGTACCTCCGTTTTCTGGGCATTGCCGCCGTGGGGCTTGTCATCAACAACCTGACGATCTGGCTGCTGCACGGCCGTTTCCGCCTGAATTTCTATCTGGCCAAGCTTTTCGCCATCGGCGTGGTCACCTTCTGGAACTTCTTCATGAACTATTTCTTTACGTTCTGACGCTTTTATTCCTAATTTATTTGACTTCGATTTTCTTGATGAACTTGGCCGGATTTCCGGCTACTACAGTCATAGGCGGCACGTCTTTGGTTACTACGCTGCCAGCCCCGACAATGGCTCCGTAGCCGATGCGTACTCCCGGAAGGATGGTCGAATTGATACCGATCCATGCCTTGTCCTCGATTACGATCGGCCGGCCGTAAGTTGCGCTGCGGTTATCCGGATTGGAGGCGTGGTTGATCGTAATCAGATTGACCTTAGGGCCGATGAACACCTCGTCACCGATCGTGATGCCGCCGCGACCGAAAAACGTGCAACACTGTTGAATGAAACACCCTCTTCCGATCGTGACGGGTTTGCCGTAGTCGATGTACAGAGGCGGCAGCACTGTCGTACTCTCTTCGAGCGGTTTGCCGAGAATCCGGCCCATATATTCGTGCACTTCTTCGGGGGTGCGGTAGCCCGTATTCATCTTCGTGGCAGTTTCGATGGTGGCGAAAATATCGCTAATCAATGCCTCGTAACCCGGCTCGTCGGGCGAAACCATCTCGCCTGACAGGTCTTTTTCAAAAATATTCTTCATGATTTTCTGTTTAATGTTTTCTGATGCAAAGGTAGACGGAATACCGTACAATGGCTTTGTTGTGCGGTTCAAGTTGCTTTGTTGTAAAGTTCATGAAATAAAAAAGCCCCGCATTTATGCGAGACTCGTTTCGTGTTGCAGCTCCTCAGTCGGAGGAATGCCGTACGTTTCTTTATAGACCTTTGAGAAGTGTGAAAGATTCTTGAATCCGACCTCGAAACAGATTTCCGACACCTTTCGTCCGCCTTTCCGAATTAATTCGCGGGCGGCTTCGAGACGGCGGTGTATCAACCATTCCTGCGGCGAAAGCGCGCTGCACTTTTTGAAATCGCGTTTGAATGTGGACAGACTGCGACCGGTGTAGTTGGCGATTTCTTCCATCGATATGTCATTCATGTAATTGCTTTCCAGAAAATCCAATATGTCGATTTTCCACGGATCCGCAAAATCGAAAACGGAAGCATACAGATGCTTGCTCGTATTGAGCAATACATAGATCCCCTCGATCATTTTCAGATGCAGCAACTCGTCTGTCGGCTGGATGTTCGAATCGAAATAAGGAGTCATGGATTCGAACAGACTTACGATGTCGGGACGGTTGGACGGCAATTTATATAAGCTTATTTTATCCCGTTTGGCATCTTTCGGCAGGGCGTTCCGGTCTAAACGGCTGTAAAAACCACGCAGGAATTCGGGAGTAAACATCAGAAAAATCGCTTTGAACTGTTCGCCGTTCCATGCCTGTTTGGTCATTTGTACACTGAAATCCTTTCGGATAAAGGCACAATCGCCTTTATGCAGCCGGGTGATTTCCCCGCGTTCGTCGATTACCATTTCACCGGAGTACATATATACTAACACATGGGAATGATTCCGATGCAGGCAGCTTTTCCCTCCGTCGAAGTACATCGCTAAGAAAAAGTCCGAATAGCGTAGCGTATTGATTCCGTCTGTCATTTTAGAACCGGGGCTTTCTGCAATGGCAGTCTGCAAGGTGGTCGTTGACATATCCCACGGCCTGCAAGTGGGCGTAGCAGATGGTGGTGCCGAAAAATTTGAACCCGCGTTTTTTCATGTCCCTGCTTATGGCGTCGGACAACGCCGTCGATGCGGGAATTTCACGCATGGTTTTCCAGTGATTGACCACGGGCCTGTTGTCGGGAAGAAACGATTTCAGATACCGGCAGAAGGAGCCGAATTCCCGCTGGATTTCGATGAAGAGTCTCGCGTTGGTCACCGCGGCTTCTATCTTCCGTCTGTTGCGGACGATTCCCGGATCCTGCATCAGCCGCTCCACGTCGTCGTCCGTAAAGGCCGCCACTTTATGCACGTCGAAGCCGGCGAACGCTTTTCTGTAATTTTCGCGTTTGCGCAGAATCGTAATCCAGCTTAATCCGGCCTGCGCGCTTTCCAGCACCAGAAATTCGAACATTTTCCGGTCGTCGGTAACTTCCCGGCCCCATTCGTTGTCGTGGTACTCCACGTACAGCGGATCGGTTCCGCACCAGTCGCAGCGTTTCAGTGACAAATCCATATTACTGTGCTTTTTTCGCGGCCCTGATTTTGCGCAGCGGGAGTCCCAGCACGCCGAAGAACGCTTCGCGGAAGATGCCGCCGCTCATCTTGGAGGTGCCCTCGCGGCGTTCGACGAAGATGATCGACACCTCCTTGAGTTTCAGCCCCAGCCGCCACGCCGAGTACTTCATCTCGATCTGAAAGCCGTATCCCTTCATCCTTACGGCGTCGAGGTCGAGCGTCTCCAGCGCATGGCGCGAGTAGCAGACGAATCCCGCCGTCGCGTCGCGCAGGGGCATGCGCGTCACGATGCGCACGTACATCGAGGCGAAGTAGGACATCAGCAGACGCGACATCGGCCAGTTGACGACGTTTACGCCCTGCACATAGCGCGAGCCGACCACCACGTCGTTGCCCTCGGCGGCGGCTTCGTACAGCCGCACCAGATCGTCGGGATTGTGCGAGAAGTCGCAGTCAATTTCGCAGATGTAGTCGAATCCGTTGTCCAGTCCCCAGCGGAATCCCGTCAGATAGGCCGTTCCCAGCCCCTGTTTGCCGCTGCGCTCCAGCAGATGAAGCGTTTCGGGGAACTCTTTCCGGCGTTGCCTGACGATTTCGGCCGTCCCGTCGGGCGAACCGTCGTCGATGACGAGCAGTTCGAAAGGTTCGGGCAGCGAAAAGACCTTGTCGATCATCGCCGAGATGTTTTCCTTCTCGTTGTAGGTCGGAATGATTACCAGTTTGCGCATAGGGCCTTGTTTTCGGATTTTCTATACAAAGGTAGCATTATTTTGCAAAAACGCGCCGCCCCGGCTCTTTTTCTGCGGGGACGGCGGATATTTCCGGCGCTTTGCGCGGGAGCCGCGCACGCTTTTTACCGGCGGCGTTTCATCGCCCGGATTTCCTGCTTCGCGGCGTCGCTCACGCGGTAGGACTCGATGATTTTCTGCAGCGATTTGTTGTAGGTCCAGTCGTCCAGCGAGCAGCTTCCCAGCCAAGCGTGTGTGCGCTGCGGAAATTTGACGTAGCAGACCGACACCGCCCATGCCACGGCCATGCGGGCGTAGTAGGCTTCGTGGCGGATGCCGTCGAGCTGCCGCAGAAACGCTTCGAGGTGCTGTTCATCGACGAAATTGCCCAACCCCATGACTACGGCGAAACGCGTGTCGTATTCGGCCTGCGCGTGAAAATAGGGTTGTATGAACTCCCACATCGGCTGCCGCTCGGCGGCGCGGAGCCGCCAGCAGAAGCAGTCGCAGACGGCCCAGTTGTCGATCTTGGGTACGAAGCGGGCCACGTGTGCGAGTTTTTCGGCGGGTTCGCACCGGGCATAGCCGATCACCAGCCCCTGCAGCATCCGCTCTTCGAAGTAGAAATCCTCGGCTTCGGCCAGATATGCGCGCCAGTCTCCGGCGGCGATCTCCTTGGCGATGCTGCGCAATACGGGCAGGCGTATGCCCAGCACGTTTTCGACGCCCGGCATCAGCGCCGAGGTGAATTTCATGTATTTAGGCTCGGTGAGTTCGAGCAGTTGTTCACGCAGCGTCATCGTTTGCCGAATTTGGGGGTTATGCCGATGAAAAAGGAGACGTTGAGCCGCGGCATGGGGCGCGAAAGCACCGATTCGTACTCCTCGTTGAGCAGGTTGTGGATGCAGCCTTTGAGCGAGAACGACGCCCATTTGCAGTCGAGTCCCTTTTCGAGCGAGAGGTCGCTCATGAAGTAGGGTTTCACGCGGCCCAAGACGCCGAGATCGTTGCTCGACATGGTGTAACGTTCGCTGTACCAGTTCCATTTGTAGGTCAGCTCCCACCGCCGCCACTCGACGCGCGCCGTGAGGGCCGCCGAATAGACGGGAATGTAGACGAGCTGTTTGCCGACCGATTCGTCGGCCGGGCTGAACGGATCGCCCCGGTTGATCGAACGGGTCCATGCGAAATTGCCGTCGAGGAGCAGTCGCCAGCCGCCCGAAGTCTCGGCTTCGGCCGAGAGTTTGGTTTCGACGCCGTAACTGTGGACGCGGCGGATGTTGATCGGGGTGTAGATACCCAGTTTGGGACTGCCTATCCAGAGTATCCAGTCGTCGATGCGCGAATCGAACACCGTGGCCGACGCGCGCAGCGAACGGGCGTCGCCTTTGAGCGTCGTTTCCAAGCCCGCGTCGAACGTCCAGCCCCGTTCGGGTTTGAGGTTCTTGTTGCCGCCGGGGCGGAAGTAGAGGTCGTTGAGCGTGGGGTAGCGGTAGTTGCGGGCGGCCGAAGCCCGGACGACCACGCTGCCGCGTTTCGAGAACACGTAGTCCGCGAACAGCGCCGGGATGACGGGCGTCGTACGGTCTCCGTATAACTCCCACCGCAGGTCGGCGGCGACGCCCAGCCGCGGCACGGGACGCCATTTCACGGCGGCGAACGCCGAAAGTTCAAACCGCTCCTGCCGGTAGAGCGTATCGGCCCGCAGGCCGTTGTTGCCGATCACCGAGAGGTCGCCGCTGCGCACCCGGTGCTGGTGGAGGGCGGCGTTGGCCGAGAAGAGCCACTTCTCGCCGAGCGCATATTCGGCTTCGGCCTTGGCGAAGAGCGTGTGGATGCGGCTCCGGGCGTCGGTATTGACGACGAACCGCCCTTTGCCTTCGGGGTCCTGCTTGAGCAGGTAGCGCAGATCGGTGTAGGTGTAACCCGCGCGTGCGCCGAGTTTCAGTCCGTTGCGCAGCCGCTCCCAGCCTGCCACGGCCCGCAGCGTGCGTTCGTCCTGCGTATTCTTCTTCTGTTTGCTTTTGTTGCGGTCGGACGTGAGCATCGCCAGTCCGCGGTGCGAGTCGAGGTACCATGCCGCCAGCGAGAAACGGTCGCCGCCGCGCGTGGTGTAATAAAGCTCCTGCATGACGTGCAGGTCGCGGAATCCGCCGTTGCGGTTGCGCTGCAGGGGGTAATATTCGCCGACGATTTGGCCGTTGTCGTCGGTGACGAACTCTTTCGAATTGTAGTTGCGGAAGCGGAAATCATTGTCCGAGGTGCTGTAGAGCACGCGCGTCGAACTGCTCCACCGCGCGCCGCCGTAGGTCAGGTGCAGGAATTCGTCGAACGTGGCGAACGACCCGATGCCCTGCACGTAACGCAGCCCCAATCCCTGCTCCGCAGGGGCTTTGGTCGCCAGCGTCACCGCGCCGCCCAGCCCGCCGCCGGTGACGCCCACCGAGCTGGCTCCGTGATAGATCGTCGCGTCGTCGATGAAATAGGCGGGTATCAGCGAAAAATCGACCTGTCCGAGCATCGGCGAATTGACCTTCATGTCGTTCCACGTCACCTGCGTGTGCGAGGGCGCCGTGCCGCGGAACGAGGCGGTCGCGAGCGTTGCGCGGCCGTAGGATTTGATGAAGATGGTCGAGCCCGTCGCCAGCGCGTCGGCCAGCGATGCGGTGATGTTTTCGCGCAGGACGAGCGTGTCCAGCTCGGTGCGCTGCACGCCGATCTCCTTCATCGGGCGGCGTCCCGAAATATCGACCGACTCGATGGCGATGGTACGGGCCGTCGAGTCACGCTGCGCCGCGGCGGGCAGGGCGCAGGTCAGGCAGAGGAGTATCGTCGCGGTGCGCAGCACGCGGTCAGTTGCGTTTGGTTACGGTCCGGTAGCAGCCGATGCCGCACACTTCGGTCGAAATCTCGCCGATCAGCGGGGCTTTGGCGTTCACGCCCGTCTGCACCTTGATGAAGTCGATCTGCTGCAGGTTGGCGGGCGAGCCGTCGGCCGTCACGGCGTCGCTGATGCGCAGGCGGTTGGTCGTGCCGATCCGGTCCACCGTCGAGAAGTTGTCGGCATAGCCCCATGCGAACGCCTGAGGTCTCCACTGTCCGTCGGCCTGTTCGACATTGTCGCGCAGCCGCGTGCCCGTGAATTTCAGGTCGGCAGGCTCGATCCATGCCGGGCAGTAGGAGGCCTGCGTATGTTCGTCCATCCGGTCGATCGTGCCGCTGCCGCCCCGGTCGTCGGTCCATGCGGCGGAGCCGTCGGCGAGCGGCGTGTAGGTGACCGCATATCCCCGGATCGTCGCGGCGTTGTCGTACTCGCTGCCTTTCAGCTCGTACCACGTGTCGTCGGGCATTCCGTTGCCGTTGGCGTCCTGCATGACCCAGACGACGCCCGGCTCGGACGAGGTGTTCATGGCGTTGCCCTTGACGTAAAGGTCGTAACCGCCCGTGTTGGGTACCGGCTCGGCGAATGCCGCGACGAGGTATCCGCCCCATCCGCCGAGCGAAACCCAGTTGTTCTCGGCGAAACGCGCGGCGGCGTACCGGCAGGCTTTCTCCGGCGTATCCACGTTGTCGAACGCGCCGCCGGAGCGCGCCTCTTCGTTGATGAACTGTCCCGGTGCGGGAGTGTATTCGAGAATCCGGGCCACGGGTTCGTCCGTCTGCGTGGTCGTGATCTCTTCGCCGGAGTTGCAGGCGGCCAGCAGAAGAGCCGCCAGAGGAAATGCGTATTTTTTCATCTTCTTCGAATGTTTTTTACGGTTTGAAACAGAACGATCCGGGGGTGATGCCGACGCGTATCGTGTCGACGGCCGCGCCCCGCGCCGTGAAGCGGTAGACCACGCCGTGCTGGACGTAGTCGATGGCGTCGGCCACGTAGACCTCCGAGGTCAGCGGATCGACCGCCACTTCGTAATAGGTAGTCTGCGTATAGGGCAGGAACGGCGTGACGGGCAGCTCCTCGGCGTCGACCCGCATGCGCCAGACGTCGCGGTTGATGAAGTAGAGCGTGTCGCGCGTGCCGTTGAGGGTGACCGACGAGGGATGGTCGCCCGCGGCGAACGTATAGGTCTGCTCGACGCGGCGCGTGGCGGCGTCGATGCGGTAGAGCGCCGCCGGAATGCCTGCGGTGCGTCCGTCGGTGACGGTCCAGAGTTTGCCGAAGCGGTCGAGGACCAGCGACGAAGGCTGCGGCCCGACCTCGATCGAGTCCACCAGCGTTTCGCGTGCGGCGTCCACGACCAGAATCTTGTCGTCGTACGACCAGCAGTTTACGAACACTTCGTCGCCCCACTGCACCATCTGTTCGGTCGATTTGTGGCCGTTCATCGGAATCCGGCCGCGGATACGGTTGCTGCGGGAGTCCACGACCGTGATGCGCGGATCGTAAAGGTCAGTGATGTAGGCCGTCGTGTCGTTGGGGAAGTGGATGTAACGCGGCGAGACGACCCCTTCGATCACTCCCGTGACGCGGAAAGTCGCCGGGTCGATGACATAGACCGCGCCCGAATTGTTCACCACGACGTATCCGCGTCCTTTGTGGAGGGTCATCGACTGGGCGACGTCGCCCAGTTTCATGCCGTTCGCGCGGATGAAGATTTCGTTTTCGACGCTCCGTGCCGCCGGATCGTAGAACGACAGCGAAGCGTTGTCCCAGCCGAAGTTGCCCTCGCACGTGATGAACACGCCGCGCTGCGACTGCGCGAACGGCTCTTCATGCAGCGGTCCGTAGTCCATGCAGGCGCAGCAGAATCCTGCGCCGGCGCATAAAACCGCCATATGTCGTAAAACGCGTTTCATCGGCTTTCAAATGACTGCGGCTGGTACGGGCTGACGTGTCGGATGCCGGTGTCGGCGACGGTCTGCTGCGCCCCATTCTCCGCAGGGTGCATATTGGTTGAACGGCATGCGGCAGGTCTTCTGACTCGTTACCGTTCCGGCGCCTTCCCGTCCCGGAGGACAGTGGCCAAAGAGTGCCGGAACATGTTGCGTAACTTACAGCAGCGGGAACTGTTGCCGGATTTCACGGCATTCCCTTTTAATCCCCGCGCCCTTCCGGGGCGTTTCGGGAACCGATGCGACGCAAAAGTAATCTTTTTTCGAGACATGCCCCAAAGATTCGGACGAAAATATTAACTTTGTTGAGTAAATTGCGGCTCTGCGGACTCCGGCGAGGGTGATCGGCGGAGCTGTTGTGAAAAAAAGATTAACTTTGCCCGAAAATCGGATGTTATGACGGTTGAGATACGACGGATAACCCAAGTCTCGGATGCGCTCGAAGAGGCGTTCGCGCGGCTGATGCCGCAGCTTTCGCCGCGGCTGGGCGCGCCCTCCCGCGAGGTGTTGCGGCGTGTGGCCGGAAGCGAAACCGGAGCGTTGCTGGCCGCCGTGGCCGGGGAACGGATCGTCGGGGTGCTGACGCTGGCGTGGTACGATGCGCCTTCGGGGCGCAAGGCATGGATCGAGGACGTCGTGGTGGACGGCGCGGCACGCGGCTGCGGCGCGGGCGATGCGCTGGTGCGCGCTGCCGTGGAGCATGCGGCCCGCATCGGCGCCGGGAAGGTGATGCTGACGTCGAACCCGGCGCGCGAAGCCGCTAGGGCGCTTTATCGCAAAGTCGGATTCGAAGAGGTGGAAACCACGGTTTTCGCCTTTAAAACAGATAAGTGATGAAAAAATTCGTGAAGATTGCGGCCATCGTGGTGGCCGTCGTGCTGGTGATCGCTCTGGTGGCGCCGATGGTGCTGCGGGGCAAGATCGCCGAGATTGTGAAGCGTGAGGCCAATGCGATGCTCGATGCGCGGCTCGATTTCGAGAAGCTGGACATCAGCCTGTTGCGCCATTTTCCCCGTGCTTCGCTCGACCTGAAGGGACTGACGCTGGTGGGCGAGGAGCCTTTTGCGGGCGATACGATCGTCGCCGCGCAGCGGATTTCGGTGGTCGTGAATGTGATGTCGCTTTTCGGCGACGAGGGGTTCGAGGTGACGAAGATCATTCTTTCGGAGCCTGCGCTCCATGCGCACAAACTTGCCGACGGCAGGGTGAACTGGGACGTTGTGAAGGCTTCGGAAGAGGCTCAGGGCGAAGAGGAGACCCCCGCCGATGCGGAACCTTCGTCGTTCCGCCTTTCGGTCCGCGACTTCAGGATCAGCGACGCGGCGATCCGTTACGAGGACGATTCGACGGGCATGCGCTTCTCGACCGCACCTCTGTCACTTCGCCTGCGGGGCGACATGTCGGCCGACCAGACCGACCTCGACCTGCGGCTGACGGCCAAGGGCATGCGGCTGGTTTCGGGCGGTATTCCGATGCTCAGCGGCGCCGAAGCGGAGCTGGATGCGGTGATTGCGGCCGATCTGGCTAACAGCCGTTTTACCTTCTCGCAGAACAAACTGCGCCTGAACGCCATCGAGGTAGGTCTCGACGGCTGGGTGGAGCTGAAAGACGACGCCGTGGCCATGGATGTCACGGCCGGCTGCGACAAGGTGCAGTTCAAGGACGTGCTTTCGCTCGTTCCGGCCTTCTACACCCGCGACTTCCGCAATCTTGCGGCCGGCGGCGAACTTTCGATGGCGCTCTGGGCGCGCGGCGAAATGCGCGGCGCGGCGCTTCCGGCGTTCGAACTCAGGACGGAGGTGCGCAACGGTAGCTTCCAATACTCGTCGCTGCCCAAGGCGGTGGACGGCATCAACATCGACGTCCGGATCGCCAATCCCGGCGGCGTGGCGGATAAGACCGAACTCGACCTCTCGAAATTCACGCTCCGGATGGCCGGGAATTCGCTTTCGGCGTCGGCCTATGCGACCAATCTGGTCAGCGACCCGACGTTCCGTGCCGCGGTGGACGGCCGTGTCGATCTGGGGGCCGTCAGAGAGGTGTATCCGCTCGAAAAGGGGATGGAGCTGAGCGGTCTGATTACCGCCGACGTGAAGGTTGCGGGCCGTATGTCCGACATCGAAAAGAGCCGCTACGAGCGGATCGGCGCGTCGGGGACGTTCGTCGTCGAGCGGCTGGGCCTGACCATGCCCGAACTGCCTGCGGTCCATATCCGCCGTGCCGCCGCGACCATTACGCCCGCGGCCATGACGCTCGGCGAACTCGGCCTTACGATAGGCCGGAGCGATCTGGCGGCCAACGGCCAGCTGTCAGGCTACATCGGCTACCTGCTGCGGGGCGACATGCTTTCGGGACGTCTCTATGTGAAGTCCGACCTGCTGGACCTGAACGAAATGATGAACGTCATGCCCGATTCCGCACCGGAAGAGACCCCGGAGACGTCGTCGGCCGGGACTTCCGCCGAACCGGCGCAGGCGCTCGAAGTGCCGCGCAACCTGAATCTTTCGCTCAATACCGAACTGCAGAAGGTGCTCTTCCAGAAAATGACCGTCTCCGGCATATCGGGCGAGATGCGCGTAGCCGGCGGCGCCCTTTCGCTCGAACGGCTGCGCATGCAGCTCTTCGGCGGTTCGGCGACCGCTTCGGGCAGCTATTCGACGGCGGCCGATCCGCAGCGTCCGGCGCTGAAGCTGGCGCTGGGACTTGCGGGCGCTTCGTTCTCCAAGACGTTCGATGAGCTGGAGATGGTGCAGAAACTCGTGCCGCTGTTCGCCAAAACGGGCGGCGATTATTCGTTGTCGCTCGACATGACGACCGCGCTCGATCCGAATATGGAACCCGACCTGCAGTCGCTCGACGCCACGGGCGAAATCAAGTCGGCGAACATCCGTATCCAGAACCTCGAAGCGTTCGATGCGCTGGCCAAGGCGCTCGACAACGACAAACTGCGGAAAATCGAAGCCAAGGACGTCGCCGTCCGTTTCTCGATCAGGGACGGCCGGATTACGACCCAGCCCTTCGACCTGAAGATGGGCGACATAAAGATCAACATGTCCGGTTCGACGGGACTCGACCAGACCATCGACTATACGGCCAAGGTGGCCCTGCCTGCGGGTTCTGCGGGCGGGATCTTGGAGTCGGTCAATGTCGGCATAGGCGGTACGTTCACCTCGCCCAAGATCACGCTCGGCGTGAAGGAAGCGGCCGAGCAGGCCGTGAAGAACGTCATCGACCAGCAGATCCAGAAGCTCACGGGCAGCGAATCGCTCGGCGAGGAGATTCAGAAGCAGGCCGACAACCTGCGCAAGGAGGCCAAACGTGCCGGCGACAAGCTGGTCGAAGCCGCCGAAGCGCAGCGCACGAAACTTGTGGACGGCGCCAAGGAGAAGGGTGCTTTGGCGAAGCTGGCGGCCGAGAAAGCGGGCGACAAGCTGGTCGAGGAGGCCAAGAAACAGGCCGACAAACTCAGCGCCGAAGCTGAAAGACAGATCGAAAAACTCACGGCGAAGCAGGAGTAGGGAATGCTTGTTCTTTTCGCCGTCATTTTCGGAGGAATCGTCACGGGGCGCCTGCTGCAAAGCCGGCGCCTCGCGTTCGTCTCCCGGCTGATCGCCGTCATCATCTGGGCGTTGTTGTTCCTGCTCGGACTGGAAGTCGGTTCCGATCCCGCCGTCGTGGGCGGTATGGCGACGCTGGGGCGTACCGCCTTCGTGATCTTCGTCTTCTCGGTCGCGGGGAGCATCGGGGCTTCGTGGCTGTTGTGGCGGCGTATCCGGGGCCGCACTGCTTCCGGGACGGAGGGCGCCGCGGCAAATCCGGCATCTGCCGGCTCTGTTGCGGGCCGCGGATTTGGGGCCGGAGGCGGGGGCTGCGGTGCGAATGGCTTTTCCGGGAGTGTTGCGGATCAATCTTCCGAAGCGCTCCCCAATCCGGCGGCGTGTGGCGCGTCATGTTCGCCCGAATCTTCGGATTCAGCGGCGTGTGGCGCGTCATGCTTGCCCGAACCTTCGGAGCCGGCATTGTTTTGCGCGCCGTGTTCTCCCCAATCTTCTTCGGCGGCGTGCGAGCCGACGCCCGCGCCTGCTTCTCCGGCCTCCGAGCCGGAAAAACCGCTGTCGATGTGGGGTGCTCTGAAAGGGAGTCTGGTGATCGTCGCCTTCTTCGTCGCCGGATGCGTTGCGGGACTTTTCGCTCTTGTGCCGTTCGATGTCGCCGGGGCGCGTGTCAGCACGTATGTTCTCTATGCGCTGATGTTTTGTGTCGGCGTGACGCTGGGCCATGATGAAACCCTTGCGGGACGTGTCCGCCGGCTCGATCCGCGGCTGGCGCTGCTGCCCGTGATGACTGCCGTCGGAACGCTGGCGGGCGCGGCTCTCGCGACGCCGCTTCTGCCGCCGCTGGCCGTGACCGATACGCTGGCCGTCGGTTCGGGTTTCGGCTATTATTCGCTGTCGAGCATCTTTATCGCCGATTTCCGGGGCGCGGAGCTGGGAACCGTCGCTCTGCTATGCAATGTCATGCGCGAGATCTTCACGCTGCTGGCCGCTCCGCTGGTCGCCCGTTGGTGCGGACCGCTGGCGGCCGTCTCGATCGGCGGTGCGACCACCTTCGACACCACGCTCCCCGTCATCACGCAGGCGGCCGGAAAACCCTATGCCGTGGTTTCGATTTTCCACGGCTGCACGCTCGATTTCAGCGTTCCGTTTCTGGTGACGTTTTTCTGTACGCTGTAATTGTTGGCCGCAATAAAAATCCCCGCCGGAGCAGGGAGATAAGGTCGAATCCCGTCCGAGTCCGGACGTGCGGGGAATCGGACTGCGGGGCTGCTGCCGAGTCCGGGAGTCCGTGCGTGCGGTAATTCCGGTTTCGGCCGGGGACCTCTTGTCTTTGCGTGCCTCTTGTTTCCTGCGGGCGCTTTATTTCCGGATATAGGTCTGTAACGCCGCGACGTATTCGGCGAAGGCGTCGCGTCCCGTGTCGGTGATGCGGCAGACGGTGCAGGGCATCTTGCCCCGGAAGGTCTTTTCGATTTCGATGTAATTCGCTTTCGCCAGCTTGTCCAGCTGTACCGAAAGGTTGCCCGCCGTGGCTCCGGTCTGCTGCCGGATAAAGACGAAATCGGCGCTTTCGACCCCGATGAGGATCGACATCACGGCCAGACGCAGTTCGGAATGCAGCAGGGGGTTGAGTTCTTTAAACACGGTTCCGGCGTTCGTTGTAGCGCAGCACGATTCCCGTTCCGAAGAAGAGGATGACGGCTGCCGCAAGGGTGAGTATGAATTGGGAGACGGTCTCTCCTGCTGCTGCGGCCCGGAAGATCCATGCGGCGAGAAATGCCCCCGAAATGCTGATGAAGAGCAGTCCGGCCAGCGATCCGCTCTGGTTCGACCGGTTGGCTTCGCTGCGGCGGAACAGTTCGCCCGTGACGCCCGCCGCAATGGCTGCGCCCATGGTCAGCAGTCCCATGACGGGCAGCTGCAGTCCGTCGCCCGTGGCGACATATCCCGCAGTGTAGAGACATACGCCGAGCGCATAGGCCCAGACGTTCATCAGTGTCCGGTCGTTGGCCGTGACCGTGCGGTGACTTCTGTAATGGAAATAGAGGGCGGCCAGCCCGGCGACCGTTCCGGCGAGGACCAGCAGCAGCGTCAAATCCCGGCCCGTCGTCCGCCGGACGACGTAATCCGCCGTTGTGACGGCCAGCGCCAGCGCTCCTGCGCCGAAGAAAAGCGTGCTCCGCACGAAACTCAGTTTGCGTCGCTGCGCTTCGAGCGAGCGGGCGATCAGCTCCATCGCCTCTTTTTCGGACATTTTCCGTTCTTCCATACGGCTATTGTTTCGGATGATTCGACTTGTAGTTGAGGATATGCCCCGGCACGATCATCATTGCGACGAATCCGGCGATAAAGAGCGCCGGCACCCAATAACCGGTCGCGGCGAGCGATACGGGGGCGAGGACGATCGCCGCGGCCCCGCCGACGGCGGCCGGGATGAAGCGGATGACAAGCCCCGTGATGGCTGTTCCCATGCCCATCATCAGCAGGATGACGAAGAGGATCGGGACCGGCATGTCGCCGAATACCGAGAGCAGGCTGACGAACCATGCCGTGAGACCCATTACCAGCCACACCTGACCGATTACGCGGTCGATGAAGGTGTAGACCCTGCCGCCGTCCGCCTTGGGCATCGTCAGCAGACTCAGCGCGGTTCCGAACACGGGCAGCAGCAGCCATAAGTAGTACCAGTTCCGACCCGGAAAGAGTGCGTAGGCGGCCCATACGGCGAGTGTCGTGACGACGGTCGCATAGCCCCATATCAGGAACGGCCGCCCGGCGTTGCGGACCATGCGGCTGCGGGTGTTGTCGATCATGCGGCCGACGAGTGCGATGTTTTCGGCGGCGTTCAGCGGCCTGTCCGCCGCTGCGCTGTCCGCCGCTGTGTTGTCCGCCGTTGTGCTGCCCGTTGCCGCGCCATCTGCCGCAGTGCTGTCCGTTGCCGCGCCGCCCTCCGCAGTGCCGTTTTCGGTCGCTGCCCCGTCTTCCTCCGCAGTGTTGTCTTTCGTCGCCTTGCCGGGCCGCGGTCCGGCCGCTTGTCTCACGTCGCTGCGGGAGTGTCTGTACCGGTAATTGAGGATATGTCCCGGAATAATCGTCATCAGGACGAAGGCTGCCAGAAACAGTCCGGCGTGCCAGTTTCCGGTGACGACGAGCGAGACCGACGCCAGCACGATTCCGGCAATGCCGCCCGCCACGCCGGGCTTGAAGCCGATGATCAGGTTGTTGATGGTCGTGCCCAGACCGATCATCAGCAATACGGTGAATGCGACCGGAAACCGGACGACGAAACAGATCGCCAGCGTGCTTATCAGCAGGGTGGCGGGGCCTATTACGCTCCAGATGAGGTCGAGTACGCGGTCCACGTAGGTGTGCACCGAGCCTTCGGCCGCCTTGGGGCGCGTGAAGTACATCAGCGCACCGCCCAAGAGGGGCAGCATGAACCAAAGGTAGTTCCAGCGTACGTCGCCGGTGCAGGACATTGCGGCCCATACGGCGATCAATGTCGCGGCGGTCGCATAGCCCCACGCCAGAAACGGCCGTCCGGCGTTGCGGACCATGCGGCTGCGGGTATTTTCGATCATCCGCCCGATGAGCGCCAAACTCTCGGCGGCGTCCAGCTTTCTGTCTTCCATGTCTGTCGGATTTCGGGGTTAAAGTTACGAATTTATTCCGGGTGTTCCTCGCTTTTTACCGGATGTCTGCGCGTCTTCTGCGGCGTTTCAGCCGTACGCGGGGCGGCGGTTTATTCCGCGGCAGGGTAGCGGAGGCGTATCGTCACGGCGTTCCGCTCTGCGGGCAGGGTGCACTTTTTCGCGGCATAGCCTTCGGCCGGGCCGCGTTCGCCCGTCTTCATTTTGTAGTCGCCGTCCTCGTCGTGGAGGAGCGATACCTCGGCCGTTTCGGCGTCGATGCCTTCGAGCGTTACCACGACTTCGCCCCTCTTGGCGGGCGACATGCCGTATACGGGCTGTTCACGTCCGGCGACTTTCGCCATCGCCAGAACATTGCCTTTGTCGCTGCGGATGTCCGTTACGGTGATTTCAAGGGTTTTGGCCGCGGCGGCAACGGATGCCAGCGCAAAAACGACGGTCAGGACGAGTTTCCATGCTTTCATGGTTGCGGAGGTTTTAGCGGTAATTGTTTTCGTCGTCGCAGTCGGTGAGATACCAGACCAGCGACAGCACCAGATTCAGCCCCCATCCTGCTGCGACCCATGCCACCCACCAGTAATGGGGCGAGGTCTGCCAGTTGACGAAGGCGAGGAATGCGCAGACTACGAGGTAGGTGGTGATGCGGCGGGCGAACCAGCGGCCGAAAAGGCGGCGTTTGTCCGGGGAGGTGTTCGTGAGTTCCATGCTGTTCGGTTTTTAAGATTCTTTTGTCGTGTCGTAAATATATTGCGAATATAAAGTAGTTTATATAATAAACCAAATTTTCCGGCGGGATTTTTTCAAAAAAAACAGATACCTATATTAATTGCGGGGAAATTTTCCGCTTCCCACTGTTTTTCATCCGCCGAAAAATCGTATTTTTGCGGAAATTCGATACTGATCCGTTATGAAAAGAATCCTCCTGCTTTTTATCGCCCTTGCGGCCGGATGGGGCGCCGCGGCTAAAATCCGGCTGCCCGAAATCATCGGCAACGACATGGTGCTTCAACAGAATGCCGAGGTCCGGTTGTGGGGCTGGGCCGAGCCGCATGCCGCGGTGAAAGTCGAGACCTCGTGGGGCGCCGGAGCCGCCGTGAAAAGCGACGCCGACGGTCGCTGGGCCGTATCGGTCCGGACGCCGGCCGGAAGTTACGAGCCGCAGCGGATTACCTTCGCCAGCGGCGACCGCGTGACGTTCGACCGCGTGCTGATCGGCGAAGTGTGGTTCGCCGGAGGGCAGAGCAATATGGAGATGCCGCTCGGCGGTTTCTGGCAGTGTCCGGTTACGGATGCGAACGAGATCATCGCCCGCGCGGGCGCCAAAAGCGGAAAACTCCATTATGTGAAGATTCCGCATGCCGCCGCCTATACGCCGCAGGACCGGACGGCCGGAAGCTGGACCCCCTGCACGACCGCTACTGCGGCGAAATTCACCGCTGCGGGTTACTTCTTCGCCGAAATGCTCAACGACGTGCTCGGCGTTCCGGTCGGCATCATCGACTGCTCGTGGGGCGGAAGCCGCGTCGAAAGCTGGATGAGCCGCGAAGTGCTGAGCGGTTATTCGGACATCGACCTGACCGAAGAGGGAATCTCCCGCGTCGCGCAGCACCTGCGTCCGATGGTCATGTATAATGCCATGCTCCGTCCCGTGGCGGGCTATACCGTCCGCGGATTCCTCTGGTATCAGGGCGAATCGAACGTCGGACGCTACATGGATTACGCCGCGCGGCTGGCCGATATGGTATCGCTGTGGCGCGGATTGTGGGCGCAGGACGACCTGCCGTTCTATTACGTCGAGATCGCTCCCTTCGAGTACGGCAACGGAAAGTCGCCCTACCTGCGCGAAGCGCAGTGCCGGGCGCAGGAGCTGATTCCCAACAGCGGCATGATTTGCACCAACGATCTGGTGGAGCCTTACGAGTTTTGCAATGTCCACCCGAAGAACAAGCGGGACGTGGGCTACCGGCTGGCCTTCATGGCGCTGAACAAGACCTACGGGATGAAGGAGATCGCCTGCCAAAGCCCGCAGTACGAGTCGATGGAGATCCGCGACGGCAAAGCCCGCATCAGGTTCAAATATATGGATCAGGGTTTCAACCGGATGGCCGACATCCGCGGATTCGAGATCTGCGGCGCCGACAAGGTTTTTTATCCGGCCGATGCGGTCGTCGAAAACCAGTTCGCTTTGGTCGTTTCGTCGGAGAAAGTGCCGGAACCCGTGGCCGTGCGCTACTGTTTCCGCGATTTCCAGCCGGGCAATCTGGCCGATACCCGCGAACTGCCGGTCGTTCCTTTCCGTACGGACGATTTCTGAGTTTGCTGACCGTCGGAATTGCAGGACCCGGCCCTGAAAAATGAAATTCACCCCTGCCGCACTTCGCTGCGCAGGGGTGAAATCGTCTGAGACCGCTTGTCCGGCCGGTTCCTGCGTTATTTGGCGGGTACTTCCTTCAGCACCACGTCCGCCCATTCGGGATGGCGGTAGATGTATTGTGCGACGAAGGGGCACTGGGGGATCATCGGCAGTTTCTTGGCGCGGAGATCCTCCAATACGGCGCGCGTCAGCTCCGAACCGATGCCCTGTCCTTCGTATTTTTCGGGAACCTCGGTGTGCGTCAGGACGATGAATCCCTGTGCCTTGATGTATTCGATCATGGCGAGATCCCCGCCGAGGTCGAATTCGTATCGCTTTTCCGTAGCGTTGTCGATCAGTTCGTGTTTCTTTTCCATAATCCTGAGTTTTAGATGTCGGCTTTGTTTCTTCAAATATAGAGCCTAAACGGGAAAATTGCTACTTTTGCAGACAGAATATGGACAACATTTCCGATATATTGCTGGACTGGTACGCCCGACACGGCCGCGATCTGCCTTGGAGACGCACCCGCGATCCTTACCGCATCTGGCTTTCCGAAGTTATCCTCCAGCAGACCCGCGTCGCGCAGGGCATGGACTATTACCTGCGCTTCACGGAGCGCTTTCCCGACGTCGGGTCGCTGGCCGCCGCTCCGGAGGACGAGGTGCTCAAGTTGTGGCAGGGACTCGGCTATTACAGCCGTGCGCGCAACCTGCACGCCGCGGCGCGGCAGGTCGCGGCGCGGTTCGGAGGCGTGTTTCCCCGGTCTTACGACGAGGTCCGTTCGCTGCGGGGTGTCGGCGACTATACCGCCGCGGCCGTCTGCTCGGCCGCTTACGACGCTCCCTGCGCCGTGCTCGACGGCAATGTTTTCCGGGTGCTGGCGCGGCTTTTCGATATCGACCTTCCGATCGACTCCACGGCCGGAAAGCGCACGTTCGCCAAACTGGCGCAGATGCAGCTCGACAAGCGCTGTCCGGGGCGTTACAATCAGGCCGTCATGGATTTCGGGGCGCTGCAATGCACTCCGGCGCAGCCCGGATGCGCCGACTGTCCGCTTGCGTCGCGCTGTCTGGCTCTGGCTGCAGGAACGGTTGCGGAGCGTCCCGTCAAGCAGTCGAAAACCAAGGTGCGCGACCGTTGGTTCAACTACCTGCACGTTACATGCGGCGACCGGACCTTGTTGCGGCGGCGCGGGGAAGGCGACATCTGGCAGGGGCTGTACGAGTTTCCGATGATCGAGACGGACCGTGCGGCGGATTTTTCGGAACTAACCGCTTCGGAAGAGTTCCGAACCGTGTTGGGCGGCGTCGAATGGCGTCTGCTGCGGAGCGTCGCAATGCCGAAACACCAGCTTTCGCACCAGACGCTGCATGCCGTGTTCCACCGCATCGAGATCTTTTCCCCTGTGGATTTCCCCTCTGTGCCGACCGCCACGCTGGGCGACTATGCCGTGCCGCGGCTGATCGACCGCTATCTGGACCGGCAGCCGTGAAAAATCCCTGCCGAGGCAGGGATTCGTCTTGTGTGCAAACGCCGCCGGGGGCGTGTTTTGTGCGTGTATCTGTTCCGTCAGCGTATCAGATACCAGATATAGGCGACGTATATCATCAGGAAGATCGCGCCCTCCCAGCGGTCGATCTGCTTCCTTCGGAAGGTGAACGCTGTCAGCAACAACAGCAGGGAGCTTAGCACCACCATCAGAATGTCGGTCGTCGTGATGCCGCCCATCGTCAGCGGGCGGATCGTCGCGCTCACGCCGAGGATCAGCAGTATGTTGGCGATGTTGGACCCGATGACGTTGCCCAGCGCCATTTCGGACTTTCCTTTGAGCAACGATACGACCGACGAGGCCAGTTCGGGCAGTGACGTGCCGCCTGCGACGAGCGTAATGGCGATAACCGATTCGCTGATGCCCAGCCTGCGGGCGATCTCCGTGGCGCTTTTCAGGAACATGTCGCCGCCGAAAATCAGCCCGGCGAGTCCTCCGGCGATCATGACGACCGCCAGCCAGAGGGCCGCCGGCTTTTTGGCGCCGGCATCGGCGGGCGCCGCTTCAGGCCGTTTCGTGGTGCGGATCGTGAACCACATCAGCGCAATGTAGAGCGCCACCATGACGATGCCGTCGATGCGGCCGATTCTGTCCGCCGCCCCCGCACATATCAGGCGGTCCGAAGTGACGGCCAGCAGGATCAGCGACGCGGCCATGCCGAAGGGAATGTCGCGCCGTATGTTGCTCCGGGTGAGGGGCAGCGGCCGGATCAGGGCGCAGACGCCGAGGATCAGAAAGACGTTGAAGAGGTTCGAGCCGACGACGTTTCCGATCGCCACGTCGCTGTTGCCCGCCGCGGCCGAGAGTACCGAGACGACCAGTTCGGGCGTCGAGGTGCCTACGGCGACGATGGTCAGGCCGATGATGAATTCCGGAACCCGGAAGCGTTGCGCGACGGCGGCCGAGCCGTCCGTCAGGAAATTTGCGCCGGCGAGAATCAGTCCCAGTCCGACGATCAGCAGCAGAATGTCCATAATCTATGCAAGCAGAATCAGGCTGACGGCCATGAGCGCCATGCCGGCCACCACGCCGTAAATCGAAATGTGAGCTTCGCCGTATTCGCGGGCTGCGGGCAGCAGTTCGTCGATCGAGATGAAGACCATGATGCCCGCGACTCCGGCCAGTATGCAGCCCATCAGCGTCGGCGACATGAAGGGCATCAGCACCAGATAGGCCAGCAGTGCGCCGACCGGCTCGGCGAGCCCCGACAGCAGCGAGAGTTTGAACGCCTTTTTGCGGTCGCCCGTGGCGTAGAAGATCGGAATCGAGACCGCAATGCCTTCGGGAATGTTGTGGATGGCGATCGCCACGGCGATTGCCACGCCCAGCGCCATGTTGTCCACGGCCGACGTGAAGGTGGCGATACCTTCCGGGAAGTTGTGGATGCCGATGGCCAGCGCCGTCATCATGCCCATGCGCATCAGTTTGGGGTTGCGGGGCTGTTTGTCCATCTCCTCGACCATGTGGGCCTCGTGGGGGTTCTCGAACGAGGGAACCAGCCGGTCGATGACGCCGATGAGCAGGATGCCCGCGAAGAAGCTGACCACGGTGACGATTATCCCTGTATGCGCGCCCCACTCCTCCGAAAGAGTTATCTGCGCCTGCTGGAACAACTCGACGAACGAGACGTAGATCATCACGCCGCCCGACAGTCCGAGCGAGAACGACAGCAGCCGCTTGTTGGTGCGGCGGGCGAAAAAGGCGATCGCGCTGCCGATGCCGGTGGCCAGACCGGCTCCGAGCGTCAGCAGCAGCGGGATGAGGATATTGTGCTCCATATTGATATGCGGTTTGTCGTTGACTTCGCAAATATAGTGCTTTTCCGGCGAAAGAGACGGAAAAACCGAATCCATTTGGATTCGGTTTTTCTGATGCCGGCATAATTGCAGCCTGTTTTGTTTGTGCGCGGCTGTTCCGGTCTGTTTGCCCGTGCGCGGCTGTTCCGGCCCCTTTGTCGGTGCAGGTCGTTCCGGCTTGCCGGTCCGTGTGCGGTTGTTCCCGTCCTTTGGTCTGGACGGGTTTTTTCGCTCCGGTGGTTCGAACATGGCTTTCCCGCTCCGTTTTGCCTGATATGCCCCCGGTGCGGAGACGGGCCTGCCTATTTGCCGTGCGCCTCGCGGATCAGCCGGCCCAGCACTTCGATGCTGTCTGCGGTGATGTGTGGCTGCGGATCGGCTTTGTCGGCTACGTCGAGCGTCGTTTCGCCCGAAAGCACCAGCACGCCCATCGCTTTGGCGTTGTGGGCCATCGCCACGTCGGTGTAGATGCGGTCGCCGACCATGGCGATCTGGTCGGGCTTGAGGCCGTGGCGCGAAAGGATGCCCGAAAGCATGTTGGGATCGGGCTTGCCGAGCGTGATGTCGGGATGCCGTCCCGTGGCATGCCCGATGCAGGCGCAGATCGAGCCGCAGTCCACCAGCACCGTCGGCTGGTCGGTGGGGCATACGCGGTCGGGATTGGTGGCGATGTAGGGCACGCCCTGCGACACCCACCACGCCGCGCGGCAGAGCCGGTCGTACTGCAGCGTCATGTCGAACGCCGCGACGATTACGTCGGGCACGTCGTCGGCCGAATCCGCCGCCGATTCGAACCCGGCGGCTTCGAATTCCGAGATCATGCTCGGCGTGCCGAGCAGGAAGAGCCGTTTGGCCGCGGGGTAGTGCTCCTTGATGTAGTCTATGGTCGCCAGCGCCGTCGTATACATCTCCTCGCGTGTGGCGCGGATGCCCAGCGTTTCGAGTTTGTGCAGGTAGTCGGCGATGGATTTGGAGGGGTTGTTGGTCAGGAACGAATAGCCGATTCCCAGCTCTTTCAGCCCTTCGAGGAAGGGTTTGGTGTAGGGGAAGAGCGACATGCCCATGTAGATCGTGCCGTCCATGTCGAGCGCCACGTGTCTGATGCCGCGCAGCCGCTCCATCAGTTCGTCGTGTGTGTAAACCGATCGGAATTTGTCGAATGTTGCCATTATTTTCGTGTTAGATTGAGATGCTGGAACAGGTAGGGATAGTCGGTTTCGATCACGTCGCATCCCGTGGGGATTTCGAGTTCGTAACCTTTGATTTTCTCGGCGTCGGTTGCCCGCCGGTCGTGGGTCGGGGCGAGCGAAATCATGCACATCACGCCCTTCTCGTGCAGCTTGCCGTAAAGCTCCTGCTGGTCGGGGAGCATCATCGTGCCGACGTAGGCCATCATCTGCGACCACGGAATGCGCTCTTCGGCGTACTCGCCGAACTCCTTCATGTTCTTGCACCAGCACGAGAACATCGCCTGCGGGTCGCGGTCCAAGTAGGTGCGGGCCTGCCGGGCGTTGCGCACGGTGTACATTACGTTGGCGGGCGCCAGCCGGTTGATGAAGTCCGACATCACCTCCAGCGGCACGTCCTTGATGTCGAGGTTGAGGATGGTTTTGCCCCGGCTCCAGACGATGCACTCTTCGAGCGTCGGAATCCGGTAGGGCGTGACGTTGCCTTCGCGGTCCTTGAGGAAGAACTGCTGCAGCTCCTCGCAGGTGTAGTCCGACACCTTGCCCGTGCCGGTGGTCGTGCGGTCGATGGTGGCGTCGTGCATCAGCACGATCACGCTGTCCTTGGTCAGGCGCGGGTCGATTTCGAAGAACGAAGGCATCATCGAGAGGGTCTTCTCGAACGATTCGATGCAGTTTTCGGGATAGCCCGTCACCATGCCGCCGCGGTGGCCGCTGACGACGATCGGACGCTCCGGTGCGTACCGGAACCAGTCGTGCAGCTGGGCGCGGCTTTCGATGTCGATATAAAAAGGTTCTTCGGCCTTTTTGCCGCTTTCGGCGCATCCCCACAGCAGGGTGCCCAGCGTAAGGGCTGTCAGTAGTCTGAAAGTTTTCATGGGTGGTTTTTATCGGTTGTTTTTCGGAATCTTGTGTTCTTTCACCACATCGCCTGCCGTGTCGACTACCCGGATGTCGATGCCCTTCGCGCCGGCCGTGACGACCGTTTTGTCGCTGTTGGAGTTGATAAGGATCGGAAAGTCGGCGCCGCGGCTTAGGTCGTCGATCCATTGGTAACGGTGGTAGTGGCCGCAGAGCATCAGGTCTATGCCGCTTCCGTCGAGTATCGGGAGAAACAGCCGTTCGATCTCCAGCTCGCCGTGCCAGCCGCGTCCCTTGTTGGGCGGCATGTGGATCAGGACGATGCGGTAGGGCGCCGACCGGAACTCTTCGCCGGCGACTACGCCCCTGAGCCACTGCGCCTGCTGTTCGCGGTAAGCGTCGGCGGTCGAAAGCCCGTAATAGCGGATGTCGCTGTCGGGTTTGTCCTCGCAGCCGTCGAGTACGACGAAGAAGACGGGACCGCGGCGGAACGTATAGTAACTTTCGCCGGTCGGCGTGGGGAAGTAGTCGAGCCAGTGCCGGGCGAACTTGCCGCGTCCGTCGTGGTTGCCGCGCGTCACGACGAGCGGAATGCCCGCCGGGGTGAGCAGCTCCGACGCCGATGCGAGGAATCCTGCGAAAAGCGCTTCCTCCGATTCGATCGAATTCAGCAGGTCGCCGTTCAGACATACGAAGTCGGGCTTTTGTTTCGGTGCGTCCCCGATAAGCAGCCGGAAGACGGAATCGCGGCCGTGGATGTCGTTCACCATCCAGAATTTCAACTCGTTCCGGTCCGCGCTGGGCGTGGTGACGGGATAGGGCGCGTGTTTGAGTATGTCGCTGCCGTAGCCCTCGCCCAATACGACCCGTTTGTTGCCTTCGTCGCTGAGCACGGCCTGCTGCATGATGCGGTAGCGGTAGGTTTTGCCCGGTTCGAGTCCGCCGACGCGCACCCGGTGCAGTTTGCCCAGACGCCGCCGTCCGAGGTGCGAGTCGTAGTATTTGGGGCGTTCGACGGCATAGAAGTGCGTTCCGTCATCGGGGGCCGTTTCGACCCACGCCGCCGCGTCCGTCGTTGTCGTCCAGATTACGGTGAATCCGTTCTCGGTCACGTTCTGGAGGTAGGGACCTCCGGCGATGCGTGCCGACGGTTGTGAAAATGCCGGACTTGCGGGTAATGATGCTAAAAAGCAAATTAATAGAAATAGTATATTTTTCATATTATTTCTTTCTGTTGTGCTTCTGATTTACAAAAATAGGTAAAATCCCTCAGGTTCCAAAACGAAACCGAATAGATTTTGCATTTATTTCGCTTTTATTGCCGGAGGGGTTGCCCGGCGGTGGAACAGAACCGATATGGGCGGTTGTCGGTTCGGGCGGTCGCTTGCTGCGGAGAAGTCGGGCTTCTGTTCTAAAGGGAATAATCCTGAAAAAGAAATCTTTTTTGCTGTTTTTGTGTTGTGGTTTTGTTGTAAAGAAATAAAAAAGGAAAAAATATAGTGCTATTTGTTGTGTGAAAACAAATAATTATATATATTTGCCTTTGCTTTGGATGCCCTTTTGTCGCTCCTATGTGAATTAATTCAATCATCAATAGTAATGAATAAAGTAGAAAGCGCTCTGTCGCGCACGACCGATACCAAAGCTCTGGTGATCGGAATCGAAACCCTTCCGCGGGTCGCGGATATGTTCAAGGAACTCTTTCCCGGCAGGCGTGCGCTTGTCGTCGCCGATGCCAATACGTGGCGGGCGGCGGGCGGCGATGTTCACCGGATTCTGGCTCAGGCGGGTGTTGCGCAGGACGAGCCGCATGTTTTCACCGATCCGAAGCTTTATGCCGAGTGGACGTTTGTCGAACAGCTGGACGGGGTGCTGTCCCGCACCGACGCCATTCCCGTCGCAGTGGGATCGGGCGTTATCAACGACCTGACCAAACTCTGCTCGCACCACAACGGGCGCCGCTATATGGTCGTGGGAACCGCGGCGTCGATGGACGGCTATACGGCCTACGGAGCCTCGATCACCAAGGACGGCAACAAACAGACCTTCGACTGTCCGGCTCCGCTGGGCATGGTGCTCGATCCGACGATCGCCGCCGCCGCGCCTGCGAAAATGTCGGCGTCGGGATATGCCGACCTGATTGCGAAGATTCCGGCCGGGGCTGATTGGATGCTCGCCGATGCGGTCGGCTCCGAACTGCTCGACGAATTCGCCTTTTCGGTGGTGCAGGACGGACTGAAGGACGCCCTCTGCGACCCCGCAGGCGTGCGTGCCGGCAATGTGGCCAAGGTCGAACAACTGGCCGAAGGTTTGCTGCTGAGCGGTTTCGCGATGCAGGCCACGCAGTCGAGCCGCCCCGCGTCGGGCGCCGAACACCAGTTCAGCCACCTTTGGGACATGGAGCACCTCAAATACAACGGCGCATCCGTCTCGCACGGTTTCAAGGTCGGCATCGGCACGCTGGCTTCGACGGCTTTTATCGAGATGCTGCTCGATACGCCGGTCGAGACGCTCGACGTCGAAAAATGCGTCGCCGCATGGAAATCGTGGGAGGAGACCGAAAAGGATATCTACCGGATTTTCGACAACGATCCTGAGTTCGTGGCCCGCGGTCTGGTCGAGACCAAAGGCAAGTATGTCGATAAGGAGGGGCTGCGCCGCCAGCTGCAGCGTCTGCAGAAGGCGTGGCCCGCGCTGAGCGGCCATATCCGCCGGCAGATCATTCCCTTCGGCGAGGTCCGCCGCCGTCTCGAACTGGTCGGTGCGCCTTACGAGCCGGAGCATATCGGCGTTTCGCGCGCCAAGTTCCGCGCCAGCTTCGAAAAGATACCCTACATGCGCAGCCGCTTTACGGTGATCGATATCGCGTTCCGCTGCGGATGGATGGAGGAATGGCTCGACAAACTCTTCGGAAAAGGCGGAATTTGGGAAATAAAGTAGCATTTGGGAAATAAAGTAGTATATTTGCTTTCTGAAACTACTAAACTTTCATTCCGAAATGACTCCTGAACAAACCAAGCGCTTCAAGTACTGGCAGACCCGTACGATCGTCGCCACGATGATCGGTTACGCGCTCTTTTACTTCGTGCGTAAAAACTTTTCGCTGGCCATGCCCGGTCTTGAGGCCGATCTGGGGATCTCGAAAACCAGTCTGGGAATTTTCCTGACCCTGAACGGCGTGGTCTACGGACTTTCGCGTTTCGTGAACGGCATTCTGGCCGACCGGATGAACGCCCGCTGGTACATGGCTGTCGGACTTGCGCTCTGCGCATTGGCCAACTTCGCCTTCGGATTCGGCGAAGACGTCTCCTACTGGATCACGGGCCAGCACGACGGTTCGCAGTTCACCAATACGATGATCCTCTTCATGGGTATCATGTGGGTGATAAACGGCCTGCTGCAGGGGACGGGATTTCCTCCCTGCGCCCGCCTGCTGACCCACTGGATTCCGCCCACGCAGCTGGCGTCGAAGATGTCGGTGTGGAATACCTCGCACTCGATCGGGGCCGGTCTGGTCGTGATCCTCTGCGGGTATATCATGGGTACGCTGGGCATGAACGTCTCGGCCGATCCCGACGCCGTGGCGGCCATGGCCGCCAATCTGGGCGTACAGCCCGGTGACGCCGCGGGTATGGAGCGCGTCATGGCGGCCGCCGCGCATGCCGGGGCGTGGAAATGGTGTTTCTGGATTCCCTCTGCCATTTCGTTCGCGGGGGCTGTCGGGCTTGTAGTCTTCCTGCGCGACACGCCCTCGTCGGTGGGGCTTCCCGAATTGGAGGGCACCGAGGTCAGGAAGGAGAAGAAAGCCGCCAAAGGTGCCGAGCACCGTGCGTTCCTGATGAAGCACGTCTTCAAGAACCCGCTGATCTGGATTCTGGGTTTTGCCAATTTCTTCGTCTATGTCGTCCGCTTTTCGGTCCTCGACTGGGGGCCTTCGCTGCTGAGCCAGTCGAAGGGCGTCAGCATGGAGCATGCCGGCTGGCTGGTGGCGATGTTCGAGATTGCGGGCATCGTCGGCATGCTGGTCGCCGGCTGGGCGACGGACAGGTGGCTGAAAGGCCGTGCCCACCGCACCTGCGTATTCTGCATGGCGGGAGCCGCGATTTTCGTCTTCCTTTTCTGGCAGCTGCCCGGTGACGCTCCCGTCTGGCTGCTCTTCACGACCCTCTGCGCCGCCGGTTTCTGCATCTACGGTCCGCAGGCGCTGATCGGCATCGCCGCGGCGAATCAGGCTACGAAGAACGCCGCCGCGACGGCCAACGGCCTTACGGGGCTGTTCGGTTACGCGAGCACCGTCGTTTCGGGTGTCGGACTGGGATATGTGGCGCAGCATTACGGCTGGAACTGGGCCTATGTCGGCATTCTTGGCATGGCGGTGGTGGGTATGCTGGTTTTCCTGCTGATGTGGGGCGCCCGTGCCGACGGTTACGATGCCGGACCGGAGCGGAATTAAGCATGTTCGTCCGCTGACGGAAAAACGATATGGACTTTCGGGTCCGAAAGTGTCCGGAGCCGGTTGCGGTTTCGGACACTTTATTTTGAAATCTGAGAAAAAAATTGTTACCTTTGTTCAGTTAACTGCTAAAAGACAGAGTAATATGCTGAGTATTGCCGAACGACACAAATACATCCTCGATAACCTGAACAAATACGGGTTCGTGCGTATTACCGACGTCGCCAACGAACTGGGGGTTACGAAGGTGACGATCCGCAAGGATGTCAAGATACTGGAAAGCAAAGGGTTGCTTTACAAAGTGCACGGCAGCGCCCGTCCCGCCAACCCCCATGTGGCCGATATGGACGTGCATGTCAAGGACAACATCAACCGCGACTCCAAGCGGCTTATCGCCCAGCGCGCCCTCGAACTGCTCGAAGACAACGATTCGATCATCGTCGCTTCCGGCTCGACGATCTATGCCTTTGCCGAGGAGATCAAGGCGCGCCAGTGGCATCACCTGAACATCGTTACGCCCTTCCTGCGGCTGGGCGTGCTGCTCAACGAGGCGGAGAATGTCAATGTCGTGCAGCTGGGCGGCACGGTGCACAAGAAGTCGCTGTCGGTGCTGGGCGAGGAGGCCGCGCGTTCGCTCGACGACTGCATCTGTTCGAAACTCTTCTTCGGCGTGGACGGCATCGACCTCGAACACGGCATCACGACCTCCACGATCGACGAGGCGAAGCTCACGCGCAAGATGATGAAGGCGTCGTCGCAGAATATCGTGCTGGCCGACTCTTCGAAATTCGGACAGCGCGGCTTCGGACGCATCTGCGCGCTGGAGGACATAGACGTCATTATTACCGACGACCGGATTTCCGAACAGATGGTCGCCATCGTCGAGGAGGCGGGCGTGGACCTGATTATCGTTAAGTAGGGGCCTCTGTCGAATATTTATTGCGGCTCTGAATTTCGGAGCCGCAATCGTTTTCAGGCGGTATGCCGCCCCTCCCAGCCGGTCGTTGCGGCATATCGTATTGTCGGAAATTAATTGGCTGCTGCCGGAAGATGTTTTCGGGTTATCCGCATAAGCCGCGGATCGGCCCGGTGTGTACGGATTGTTGAAAATTTTTTCCGGCAAAGTTTTGCACGCCCCGTAAAAATGTCCTACCTTTGCCCTCAATTACAGCGATTCCGAATACCTATGAATTGTAACCCCCTCATATCGTCAGCGCAGGCATTCTGGCAGCAGGACTATTGGTCGGGCGACGTATCCCCGGTTTTCGGTAATTTTGTTTTATTAGGGTAACTGTTTCGGTTGCCCTATTTTTTTACGCTCGTACGGATGAAGACACTTTATACCAATGCCGCGATCTATGCCGGCGGCCGTTTTGCGGCCGGAGAGTTCGCCGTCGAGGGAGGCCGCATCGTGCCCGTCGCGGGCGCGGCGCCCGACCGGACCGTGGACCTCGGCGGCCGGCATGTGATTCCGGGACTCGTGGACGTGCACGTCCACCTGCGCGAACCGGGATTCTCGCAGAAGGAGACCATCGCCTCCGGAACGGCCGCGGCCGCACGGGGCGGATACACGACGGTCTGTTCGATGCCGAACCTGAACCCTGCGCCCGATGCGCCCGATACGCTCCGCGCGCAGACCGACATCATCCGCCGCGACGCCGTGGTGCGGGTCGTGCCTTACGGCTGTATCACGATGGGACAGCGGGGTGCCGGCGAGCTGGTCGATTTCGCGGCCCTCGCGCCCGATGTTGTCGGCTTCTCAGACGACGGCCGCGGCGTGCAGTCCGACGAACTGATGGAGGAGGCGATGCGCCGGGCGGCAAAAGCCGGCCGGCCGATCGTGGCCCACTGCGAGGTGGACGACCTGCTGCGGGGCGGCTATATCCACGACGGCGAATACTGCCGTGCGCACGGGCACAAGGGCATCTGCTCCGAGAGCGAGTGGAAGCAGGTGGAACGCGACATCGCGCTGGCCGAAAAGGCCGGCTGTCAGTATCACGTCTGCCACGTCTCGACCAAGGAGAGCGTCGAGCTGGTGCGGCGTGCGAAGGCCCGCGGCGTGCGCGTGAGCTGTGAAACGGCGCCGCATTATCTGCTGCTCTGCGATGAGGATTTGCAGGAGGACGGACGCTTCAAGATGAATCCGCCGCTGCGCAGCCGCGAAGACCGCGCCGCGCTGATCGCCGGCGTCGCGGACGGTACGATCGAGGTGATCGCCACCGACCATGCGCCCCATACCGCCGAAGAGAAGTCGCGCGGACTGGCCGGAAGCGCCATGGGAATCGTGGGCTTGGAGTGCGCTTTCCCGCTGATGTATAAATATATGGTGTTGCCGGGAACGCTCACGCTCGAAAAGCTTGTCGCGCTGATGTCCGACAATCCCCGCCGGATATTCGGTCTGGGCGGCGGCCTGAACGTCGGCGATGAAGCCGACTTCACGGTGCTCGACCTCGGTGCGCAGTACGAGGTAGACCCTGCGGCGTTCCTCTCGAAGGGCCGCGCCACGCCTTTCGCCGGCTGGCCGGTGCAGGGCCGCGCCGTGCTGACGGTCGTCGGGGGCCGGGAGGCATACCGGGATGATGGATTGCAGTTGTGAAGTCTCCCTTCTCAAAGGGAGATTTAGCGGGATTATAGATATGCCGGGTTTCATATGGAGCGGAATCCGGATCGACAGAACGAAACAAATCCATAAAAAGGGGCGATGCGAAAAGCCCGTACCGAAAATAAATATGAAACCATTTACGAAGAAAATTGTCTTGGAGAACGGCCGTGAGTTTTACGGCTACGGCTTCGGCGCCGACCGCGAGGTCATTAACGAGATCGTCTTCAATACCTCGATGGTGGGGTATCAGGAGATTATGTCCGACCCCTCCTACACGGACCAGATGGTCGTGATGACCTATCCGCTGATCGGTAATTACGGTATGGCCGACGAGGATTACGAAACGAAGACTCCGACTATCGGCGGCATGATCGTGCGCGAGTACAACGACTCGCCGAGCAACTTCCGCTACACGAAGACCCTGAACGAGGTCTTCGAGGAGCATGACATTCCCGCGATCTGGGGCGTGGACACCCGCACCCTGACGCGCATCATCCGTAACGAAGGCACCCAGAAGGTGATTATCACCGGCGCGGATACGCCCCTCGAAGAGGCGCTCCGCAAAGTGCGCGAGTACGCCCTTCCCCACGACATGGTTTCGCGCGTGAGCTGCAAGAAACGCTGGATGTCGCGCGTCCCCAACCACAAATACGACGTGGTGGCGGTCGACTGCGGCATCAAGTACAACATCATCCGCCAGCTGAACCGCGTGGGCTGCAACGTGACGGTCGTGCCGTTCGACTCGACGCTGGAGGAGATCATGGCCTTCCGTCCCGACGGCGTCGTGCTGTCGAACGGTCCCGGCAACCCGCAGGACGTGACGCCCGTGATCGAGCTGGTCAGGCAGCTGCGCGGCAAACTGCCGATCTTCGGCATCTGCATGGGCCATCAGCTCATTTCGCTGGCTTACGGCGCCAAGACCGTGAAGATGAAGTTCGGCCACCGCGGCGGCAACCATCCCGTGAAGAATCTGTCCACCGGCAAGATCGAGATCACGAGCCAGAACCATAGCTACGCCGTGGACGTCGATTCGCTGGCCGGTACGGGGCTGGAGCTGACCCACGTAAACCTGCTCGACGGCACGGCCGAGGGCGTGGAGTGTGTCGGCGACGCTGTTTTCTCGATGCAGTATCACCCGGAGAGCGCTTCGGGTCCGCAGGACAGCGGCTATTTGTTCAGAAAGTTTACCAAAATAATGGAGGAGCGTAAAAATGCCTAAGAGAAGAGATATAAAGAAGGTAATGGTTATCGGTTCGGGTCCGATCGTCATCGGACAGGCCGCCGAATTCGACTATGCGGGCACGCAGGCCTGCCTCGCACTCAAGGAAGAGGGCTACGAGGTGATTCTCGTGAATTCGAACCCCGCCACGATCATGACCGACACGCATATTGCGGACAAGGTATACATGGAGCCGCTGACGCTCGAATACGTCGCCAAGATCATCCGCTTCGAACGCCCCGACGCCATCGTGCCGGGACTGGGCGGGCAGACGGGTCTGAACCTCGCGGTGCAGCTCGCCAAGAAGGGCATTCTGAAAGAGTGTCAGGTCGAGATTCTGGGCACCTCGTTCGAGTCGATCGAACGTGCCGAGGACCGCGAGCTTTTCAAGGAGCTGTGCGAATCGCTGGGCGAGCCGGTGATCGAGTCGAAGATCGCCATGTCGGTCGAGGAGGCCGTCGAGGTCGCCGCCGAGATCGGCTATCCCGTCGTGCTGCGTCCCGCCTATACGCTGGGCGGCACGGGCGGCGGCTTCGCCGATAACGAGGAGCAGCTGCGCGAGATGATGCGCCACGCCCTGTTCCTTTCGCCCGTACATCAGGTGCTCGTCGAGAAGAGCATCAAGGGATACAAGGAGATCGAGTTCGAGGTGATGCGCGATCACAACGACACGGCCATCAGCATCTGCTGCATGGAGAACATCGACCCCGTGGGCGTCCATACGGGCGACTCGATCGTCGTGGCGCCGTGCCAGACGCTCACCAACAAGGAGTTTCAGATGCTGCGCGACAGCGCCCTGAAGATCATCCGCGAGCTGAAGATCGAAGGCGGCTGCAACGTGCAGTTCGCACTCGACCCCCTGTCATTCAAATATTACCTGATCGAGGTGAATCCCCGTGTGTCGCGCTCCTCGGCCCTCGCATCGAAGGCCAGCGGTTATCCGATCGCGCGCGTTACGGCCAAGGTGGCCGTGGGTCTCACCCTCGACGAGATCATGCTGGCCAATACGCCCGCCAGCTTCGAGCCGACGCTCGACTACGTCGTGACCAAAGTAGCCCGCTTCCCGTTCGACAAGTTCAGCGACGCGTCGAACAAGCTCGGTACGCAGATGAAAGCCACGGGCGAGGTGATGTCGATCGGCCGCACGATGGAGGAGAGCCTGCTGAAGGCGATGCGTTCGCTCGAAACCGGCGTCTGCCATATCTACCACAAGAAGTTCGACGACTGGACGAACGACCGGCTGCTGGAATACATCGCCGAGCCTACCGACGACCGACTGTATGCCATCGCGCAGCTGATCCGCGGCGGCGTTGATCTGGTGCTGATCTACAACCGCACGAAAATCGACATGTTCTTCCTCGAAAAGTTCAAGAATATCGTCGAATTCGAGCGCGTCGTCGAGGCCGCTCCGATGGATATCGAAGTGTTGCGCGAAGCCAAGCGCATGGGTTTCAGCGACAAGTTCATCGGCCAGCTGTGGGGTGTCTCGCAGCACGACATGTACCTGCTGCGCGAGAAGAACGGCATCTTCCCGGTCTACAAGATGATCGACACCTGCGCCAGCGAGTTCAGCTCCTACGTTCCTTATTTCTACTCGACTTACGAAGACGAGAACGAGTCGCTGGTGAGCGACAAGGAGAAGATCGTGGTGCTCGGTTCCGGTCCGATCCGCATCGGTCAGGGCGTCGAGTTCGACTATTCGACCGTACACGCCATCTGGTCGATCCGCGAGGCGGGCTATGAAGCCATCATCATCAACAACAACCCCGAAACCGTCTCGACCGACTATACCACCAGCGACAAACTCTACTTCGAGCCGCTGATGGTCGAGGACGTGATGAACGTCATCCACCTCGAAAAACCGAAGGCGATCGTCGTGTCGCTCGGCGGACAGACCGCCATCAACCTCGCCGAGCCGCTCTCCCGGCTGGGCGTGCCCATCATCGGCACCGACTGCGAAGCCATCCGCAACGCCGAGGACCGCGGCTGTTTCGAGAAGATCATGGAGGAGCTGCGCATCCCGCAGCCCGAAGCCGAAGCCGTCACCGACATCGAGTCGGGCGTGAAGGCCGCCGCCCGCATCGGCTATCCGGTGCTGGTGCGTCCGAGCTATGTGCTGGGCGGCCGCGCCATGCAGATCGTTTCGAACGAGGAGCGCCTGCGCCACTACCTGCAGACGGCCGTCGAGGTCAACGACGACTCGCCGGTGCTGGTAGACCGCTACATCATGGGCAAGGAGCTTGAGGTGGACGCCATCTGCGACGGCAAGGACGTCTTTATCCCCGGCATCATGGAGCATGTCGAGCGCACGGGTATCCATTCGGGCGACTCGATCAGCGTCTATCCGACCTTCAGCGTCAGCCAGAAGGCCAAGGACAAGATCATCGACTACACGGTGAAACTCGGTCTGCGGATCGGCATCATCGGTCTCTACAATATCCAGTTCATCCTCGACGGCAACGACGAAGTCTACGTCATCGAGGTCAATCCCCGCTCGTCGCGCACGGTGCCGTTCCTCTCCAAATCGACGGGCGTCCCGATGGCCCATATCGCCACGCAGGTGATTCTGGGCAAGACGCTGAAAGAACTGGGCGTCACCGAAGTATACGGCAAGGAGAAGAAACGCTGGTACGTCAAGGCGCCGGCCTTCTCGTTCGCCAAGATCCGCGGCATGGATTCCTACCTCTCGCCTGAGATGAAATCCACGGGCGAGGCCATCGGCTACGACGACAAGCTCACCCGCGCGCTTTACAAGGCGCTGCAGGCGACGGGCATGAACGTCTGCAACTACGGCACGATCTTCGTCACCATCGCCGACCACGACAAGGAGCAGGCGCTGCCCCTCGTGCGGCGTTTCTACGACCTCGGCTTCAACGTCGAGGCGACGACAGGGACTGCCGAATTCCTGCGCGAACACGGCATCCGCACCCGCACGCGGCGCAAGCTGAGCGAGGGCAGTTCGGAGATCATCGACGCGCTCCGTCAGGGCCACGTGAGCTACGTGATCAATACCATCGACATCAACCAGCACAATACCCGGCTCGACGGATACGAAATCCGCCGCACGGCCGTCGAGAACAACGTGACGATTTTCACGGCGCTCGAAACGGTGCAGGTGCTGCTGGACGTGCTCGAAGAGATCACCTTCGGAGTCTCGACCATCGACGCGAAGTGATTTCCGGCGTGAGGACGCCTTCCGTACGCACCTCTTTCGCTCCGAACGGGATACGGTCCCGTCCGGAGCGAAACGAACGAAGCGCGGGGGCTGTTCTCCGGATCAAAAATCGAAAGGGAATACATGTATAAGAAAGGCATCTATAAGATTCTTGCGAACGAGCCGCTGACGGCCTCGGTGTGGCGCATGGTGCTGGAGGGCGATACCGAATGGATCGTCCGTCCGGGACAGTTCGTCAATATCGCGCTCGAAGGCCGCTACCTGCGCCGTCCGATTTCGGTGTGCGACTGCGATGCACGGACCCTCACGCTCATCTATAAGGTCGTGGGCGGAGGTACGGAGCAGATGAGCCGCATGGCGGCGGGCGCGGAGCTGGACCTGCTGACGGGACTCGGCAACGGCTTCGACACCTCCAACGATGCGCGGCGGCCCCTGCTGGTGGGCGGCGGCGTAGGCGTGCCTCCGCTCTACAAGCTGGCCAAAGCGCTGCTGGCGGAGGGCAAACCGGTGAGCGTCGTGCTGGGATTCAACACGGCGGACGAGGTCTTCTACGCCGACGAATTCCGGGCGCTGGGATGCGACGTGCATGTCGCCACGGCCGACGGTTCGGCCGGGACGAAAGGCTTCGTCACGACGGCCATCGCCGGTCAGGGCATCGACTTCGACTACTTCTATGCCTGCGGTCCGCTGCCGATGCTGCGCGCGTTGTGCGACTCGGTCGCACAGGACGGCCAGCTGTCGTTCGAGGAGCGTATGGGATGCGGTTTCGGCGCCTGCATGGGCTGTTCGTGCAAAACGAAATACGGCAACAAACGCATCTGCAAGGAGGGACCCGTATTAACGAAAGGGGAGATCATATGGTAAGAGAGCAGTTCATCGCACAGAACCGGCCGGCAGGAAAACCTGCCCCGGATATGTCCGTCACCCTGAGCGGTCTGAAGCTGGACAACCCGGTCGTTCCGGCCAGCGGTACGTTCGGATACGGCAACGAATTCCGGGATTTTTACGACATCAACATCCTCGGTTCGTTCTCGTTCAAGGGCACCACGCGCGAACCGCGCTTCGGCAATCCCACGCCCCGCATCGCCGAATGTGAGGCGGGGATGATCAACGCCGTGGGGCTGCAGAATCCCGGCATCGACGCCGTGATCGCCGAGGAGCTGCCGCGCCTGAAGAGCTTCTTTCATAAACCCGTGATCGCCAATATCAGCGGCTTCTCGATCGAGGAGTACGCCTATTGCTGCGAGCGGATCGACCGCGAGGAGCAGGTCGGCATCATCGAGGTCAATGTCTCGTGCCCCAACGTGCGGCACGGCGGCATGTCGTTCGGCACTTCGCCCGAATGTGCGGCCGAGGTGACGCGCGCGGTAAAGGCCGTGACCACCAAACCGGTCTATATCAAACTGTCGCCCAACGTGACGGACATCGTCTCGATCGCCCGCGCCTGCGAAGAGGCCGGCGCCGACGGCATCTGCCTGATCAACACTCTGCTGGGAATGCGGATCGACGTGAGGTGCCGCAAGGCGGTGATCGCCAATACGATGGGCGGATTTTCGGGCGCCGCGGTCTTCCCCGTGGCCGTGCGGATGGTTTATCAGGTCGCCAAAGCCTGCTCCGTACCCGTCATGGGATGCGGCGGCGTGACGACGGCCCGCGACGTGATCGAAATGATGATGGCCGGAGCCACGGCCGTGCAGGTCGGCGCCGCGAATCTGGTGAATCCCTATGCCTCGAAGGAGATCGTCGAAGCCCTGCCCGCCGAGATGGAGCGGCTGGGGATCGAGCGGCTGAGCGACATTATAGGAATCGTAGAATAAAGTTAAAATCGGATATGATGCAACACGACGTAATTATCGCCTGCGACTTCAAGTCGGCGGAAGACACTTTCAAGTTCCTCGACCTGTTCCGGGACGAGGAGCGCAAACCGTTCCTCAAGATCGGCATGGAGCTTTTCTATGCCGAAGGCCCTGCCATCGTGCGCGAAATCAAGCGCCGGGGCCACCGGATTTTCCTCGACCTCAAACTGCACGACATTCCCAACACCGTGAAGAAGGCGATGGCCGTGCTGTCGCGTCTGGACGTCGATATGTGCAACGTCCATGCGGCCGGAACGGTCGAGATGATGAAATACGCCCTCGAAGGGCTTACCCGCGAAGACGGCACGCGGCCCCTGCTGATCGCCGTGACGCAGCTCACCTCGACCAGCGAGGAGCGCATGCGGCAGGAGCTGCTTATCAACGCTTCGATCAACGACACGATCGTCAAATATGCGCAGAACACCCGTGCCGCGGGGCTGGACGGCGTGGTTTGCTCGCCGCTCGAAGCGGGCATGGTACACGAAGCCTGCGGAAAAGAGTTCCTGACCGTCACGCCCGGCGTGCGTTTTGCAGACGGAGACGTTGCGGACCAAGTGCGCGTCACCACGCCCGCCCGTGCGCGGGAGATCGGCTCCGACTTTATCGTCGTGGGCCGTCCGATCACCGCCGCAGCGGACCCCGTGGCCGCGTACCGCAGGTGCGTAAGCGAATTTTGCGATTAAACACGATTAAAAACAGTCGATTATGAAACCGGTAAAACTTTTCTACCTGAAAAACTGTCCCTTCTGCCGCAAGGCGCTGCGTTACATCGAGCAGGCCAAGGCCGCACACCCCGAACTGCAGCCGGTGGCGATCGAAATGATCGAGGAGTCGGAGCAGTCCGACTTGGCCGACACGTTCGATTACTACTATGTGCCGACGTTTTACGTCGACGGCGTGAAGGTCCACGAGGGCGGCATTTATGCCGAGGAGGTGGAGAAGATTTTGCGTTCGGCGCTGGAATAAACAACTACAGAATATCATGGAGAAATCAATTGCTAAAGACCTGCTTTCGATCGGCGCGGTGTTCCTGCGCCCCGAACAGCCGTTTACATGGGCCAGCGGCATCAAAAGCCCGATTTACTGCGACAACCGCCTGACGCTGACGGCGCCTGTCGTGCGCGGACACGTCGAAGAGGGGCTGGCGCAGATCGTCCGCACCCGCTTTCCCGAAGCCGAGGTGCTGATGGGAACTTCGACCGCGGGCATCGCCCACGCCGCCATCACCGCGACGATCCTCGACCTGCCGATGGGCTATGTGCGCAGCGGTTCGAAGGATCACGGCCGCGGCAACCAGATCGAGGGCAAGCTCGAAAAGGGGCAGAAGGTGGTCGTGATCGAGGACCTGATCTCGACCGGCGGTTCGTGCATCGAGGTGGTGACCGCCCTGCGCGAAGCCGGCGCCGAGGTGCTGGGCGTGGCGTCGATCTTCACCTACGGCATGAAGAAGGGACTGGACCGCATGAAAGAGGCGAACGTCGTCAATTACAGTCTCTCGAATCTCGACGCGCTGGTGGAAGTGGCCGCCGAGGAGGGATACATCAAGCCCGAAGACAAGGCCCGTCTGCTGAAATTCCGCGACAATCCGTCGGACGAAAGCTGGATGGAAAAATAGTTTGCAGGGATCGCACGACGCTTTTCCGCACCTCGCTTGGGGGCATGGAAATGCGGCTTGCACTCCCTCCGCACTCCGGTCGGCGCCGCGTGCAATCCGCAGCATGCCGCCGGCCGGCTGCAAACCCCGATTTTGATAAATGAAACAACCTATGAGACACCTGATTGACCCGACCGACCTGACGGTGGCCGAAACCGAACAAATCGTGGCGCTGGCCGAAGATATCATCGCCAACCGCGCCAAATACAGCGAAGCGTGCAAGGGGCGCAAGCTGGCGACGCTCTTTTACGAGCCTTCGACCCGCACCCGCCTGAGTTTCACCTCCGCCATGATGGAGCTGGGGGGCAGCGTCATCGGCTTTTCGGACGCCAATTCGTCGTCCGTGTCGAAAGGCGAAACCGTGGCGGACACCGTACGCGTGATCCGCTGTTTCGCGGACATTATCGCCATGCGCCACTTCAAGGAGGGCGCGCCGCTCGTAGCTTCGCAGTACGCCGGAATTCCGGTCATCAATGCGGGCGACGGCAGCCACAGCCACCCGACGCAGACCCTTACGGACCTTCTGACGATCAAGCGCGAGAAGGGGCGTTTCGACAACATGACGATCGGCTTCTGCGGCGACCTGAAATTCGGCCGTACGGTCCATTCGCTCATCAAGGCGCTGTCGCGCTATTCGGGGATCAAGGTGATCCTGATCGCCCCGCAGGAACTGCGCCTGCCCGACTACATGCTGGCCGAGATGAGCGAGAATTCGAAACTCGAATTCCGCGAAGTCGAGACCATGGAAGAGGTGATGCCCGAACTGGACATTCTCTACATGACGCGCGTGCAGAAGGAACGTTTCCTCGACGAGGAGGAGTTCGACCGCGTGAAGAACAGCTTCGTGCTCGATCCCGGAAAGCTCGAAACCGCCAAAGAGGATATGATTATCCTGCATCCGCTGCCGCGCGTGAACGAAATCACGCGCGCCGTGGACAACGATCCCCGCGCAGCCTATTTCCGGCAGGTCGAGAACGGCAAGTTCGTACGCATGGCGCTGATCCTTACACTGCTGCGCTGGGCCGACGAAAACAAGCCCTTCGAGAAGACTCCCGTTTTCAGCGAAGACTACGTCGTCAATGAGATGGAGTGCTCCAACCGGCGCTGCATCTCGGCGACCGAAGATGTCGACCGGCTTTTCCACCGCCTGCCCGACGGCTCGTGCCGCTGCGCCTACTGCGAGGCCAAGGCGAAGTGATCTCCGGTATGGCCTTTCATATAAAGCTCCCTTGCGGGAGCTTTTTTTCTTCCGCCTGCCTGAGTCTGTCTTCCGTTTTTCCTGAGTCCGCCGCTCTTCCGGATCTTAGGGCGTGTTCCGGTCCGGGCGGTGCTTTCCGGCGGGTCGGACGGAGTGCATGCGCCCTGTTCGGCCGATTTCCCGGTTTCGAATGTAAAATTTGTTATTTCGATTAGTAACCTGTCTTGTGAAATTGTATTATTTATAGAAACAAAGGCGCAGAACGGGGTGCAATACCGTCTGCGGTTGCAAAAAGTTTTACTATCTTTGCATCAATTCTAACCTTAACCTGAAAAGAACCGATGTCTGCAAATTCCCGAAAAGTATCGCCGCTGGCATGGGTCCCCACGGTCTATTTTGCCATGGGGCTCCCGTTCATCATCGTAAACATGGTAGCGACGCTGATGTTCCGAGGGCTGGGTATCGACGATGCCCGCATTACGCTCTGGACCTCGCTGATTATCCTGCCGTGGTCGCTCAAACCCTTCTGGAGTCCTCTGATGGAGATGTTCAGGACCAAGAAATTCTGGGTCGTCGCCACGCAGCTGGTTTCGGGTCTGGGACTTGCGCTGGTCGCCCTGTCGCTTCCGCTTCCCAACTTTTTCCCCTACGCCATCGCCCTGATGGCTGTCGTGGCCTTCAGCGGCGCGACGCACGACATCGCCACCGACGGCGTCTATATCACCGAACTTTCCAAAGACCTGCAGGCCAAGTTCATCGGCTGGCAGGGCGCTTTTTACAACATCGCCAAGGTCTTCGCCATGGGCGGACTGGTCTATCTGGCCGGCGCGCTCAAGGACCATGTCGGAATCGTGCAGGCGTGGATGACCGTGATGGGCCTTTGCGGCGGCATTCTCTTCCTGCTGGGGCTGTACCACATCCGCATGCTGCCTTCGGGCGGCGCCGCGACGGCCCATGCTGACAGTTTCGGCGGCGCCATGCGCGAAACGAAGCGCATCTTTCTGGAGTTCTTCAAGAAGAAATACATCTGGATCTATTTCGCATTCATCCTCTTCTACCGCTTCGCCGAAGGTCTGGTCATCAAGATCGTGCCGCTGTTCCTCAACGCTCCGCTCGATCAGCAGGGCATGGGCCTTACCGAACAGCAGATCGGACTCTATTACGGTACGTTCGGCGTGATCGCCTTCGTCGTGGGGTCCATTCTGGGCGGCTATTTCATTTCGTGGCTCAAACTGCGGCGCGCCTTGTTCCCGCTGGTCTGCATCTTCAACGTTCCGTTCGTGGTCTACGCGCTGCTGGCGTGGTTTCAGCCTTCGAGTCCCGTGCTGATCTGCGCGGCCATCGTGTTCGAATATTTCAGTTACGGCTTCGGCTTCGTGGGACTCACGCTCTTCATCATGCAGCAGGTGGCGCCCGGCCCGCACCAGATGGCGCACTACGCTTTCGGGTCGTCGCTTGCCAACCTCGGCGTGATGCTTCCGGGTATGATCAGCGGCTGGCTTTGTGACAGCTTGGGCGGCTATCACTATTTCTTCATGTGGGCGCTGCTGGCGACGGTTCCCGCCTTCCTGCTCGCCGCGCGCATTCCCTTCACCCATCCCGATACCGAAGAGGTGACGGCCGAGGAGATCGACAAAGAATTGATCAACGAATAAACAGATAACGTAAAACTATGGACAACAACCTGAAAATCGTAGGCCCGGCCATGCCGGATATGCCGTGGGAGGATCGTCCCGCCGGCTCCAAGGAAGTGATGTGGCGCTATTCGGCCAATCCGATCATCCCGCGCGACGCGCTTTCGACGTCGAACAGCATTTTCAACTCGGCGGTCATTCCCTTCAAGAAAGGCAAGTATAACTATGCGGGCGTTTTCCGCTGCGACGACACCAACCGCCGCATGCGCATCCACGCCGCTTTCTCGGTGGACGGCATCAAGTGGGATATCTGCGAGGAGGATTTCAAACTCGTGGGCGCCGATCCCGAAATCGCCGAGTGGGTTTACGGTTACGATCCCCGCGTAGCCAAGATCGAGGATAAGTATTATGTGACGTGGTGCAACGGCTACCACGGCCCGACGATCGGCATCGCGTGGACCGACGACTTCGAGACGTTCCACCAGTTGGAGAACGCCTTCATCCCCTTCAACCGCAACGGCGTGCTGTTCCCCCGCAAGATCAACGGCCGTTTCGCCATGCTGTCGCGTCCGAGCGACAACGGCCATACGGCTTTCGGCGACATTTTCTACTCGGAGTCGCCCGACATGGAGTTCTGGGGCCGCCACCGTCATGTGATGTCGCCCGCGGCCTTCGAGGTGTCGGCATGGCAGTGTATGAAGATCGGTGCGGGTCCCGTGCCCATCGAGACGAGCGAGGGCTGGCTGCTGCTCTACCACGGCGTGCTGCGCTCGTGCAACGGTTATGTCTATGCGTTCGGTTCGGCGCTGCTCGACCTCGACCAGCCGTGGAAGACGATCGCCCGCAGCGGCCCGTACCTGATTTCGCCGCGCGAGATTTACGAGCTGACGGGCGACGTTCCGAACGTCACGTTCCCCTGCGCGTCGCTCCATGACCCCGAAACGGGCCGGATCGCCGTCTATTACGGATGCGCCGACACCGTCACGGGCCTTGCCTTCGGTTATATCCCCGAAATCGTCAAGTTTACCAAGGAAAACAATATTCTCTGACGATGCTGCGACGAACGCTCTTAACTGCTGCGCTCGCCGCAGCTGTTTTCTGCGCACCGCTGCGTGCGCAGGAACCTGCCGACTGGGTCGATCCTTTCGTCGGCACGACCAACTTCGGCACGACCAACCCCGGCGCGGTGTGTCCCAACGGCATGATGTCCGTGGTTCCCTTCAACGTGATGGGTTCCGACGAGAATGTCTACGACAAGGACGCCCGCTGGTGGTCCGCGCCCTATGAGTTCCACAACAAGTTCTTCACGGGCTTCGCCCATGTCACGCTGAGCGGCGTGGGATGTCCCGAACTGGGATCGCTGCTGGTGATGCCGACCACGGGCGCGCTCGACGTCGATTACCGCAATTACGGCAGCAAGTACACCGGTGAAACCGCTTCTCCGGGCTACTATTCGAACCGGCTTTCGAAGTACGGCGTCCTTGCCGAAGTGACGGCCACGCCGCGCAGCTCGGCCGAACGCTACACCTTCCCGGCGGGCGAGAGCCATATCCTGCTCAATCTGGGCGAGGGCCTTACCAACGAATCGGGAGCTTGGGTGCGCCGCGTGAGCGACACCGAGGTCGAGGGCATGAAACTGCTCGGTACGTTCTGCTACAACCCGCAGGCGGTGTTCCCGATCTATTTCGTGATGCGCGTCTCGAAACGCCCCTCCGCCACGGGATTCTGGAAGAAACAGCCCCCCAAATACGGCGTCGAAGCCGAGTGGGACAAGGATGCCGGCAATTACAAACTCTATACGCACTACGGCCGTGAACTCGCGGGCGACGATGTGGGCGTGTGGTTCAGCTACGATACGACGGAGGGCGAGCAGCTCGAAGTCCGCATGGGCGTTTCGTTCGTGTCGGTCGAGAATGCGCGCCTGAACCTCGAAGCCGAGCAGCAGGAGCGTTCGTTCGACGACATCCGTGCCGCGGCGCGCCGCTCGTGGAACGACGATCTGGGCCGCATCCGCGTCGAGGGCGGCACCGACGCGCAGAAGAAGGTCTTCTATACGGGGCTCTATCATGCGCTGATCCATCCCAACGTGCTGAGCGACGTCAACGGTGAATACCCCGCGATGGAGAGCGCCGAAATCCGCACCGCCGAGGGCAACCGCTATACGGTCTTCTCGCTCTGGGACACCTACCGCAACCTGCACCAGCTGATGACGCTGGTCTATCCCGAACGCCAGTTGGAAATGGTGCGTTCGATGATCGGCATGTACAAGGAGTGGGGCTGGCTGCCGAAATGGGAGCTTTACGGCCGCGAAACCTTCACCATGGAGGGCGATCCGGCCATCCCGGTGATCGTCGATACGTGGATGAAGGGCCTGCGCGATTTCGACATGGACGCCGCTTACGAGGCGATGCGCAAGTCGGCCACGACGCCCGGCGCGCAGAACAGGATGCGCCCCGACATCGATCCTTATGTCGAAAAGGGCTACGTGCCGCTGGGCTTCTACGCCCGCGACCTTTCGGGCGACAACTCCGTATCGCACGCGCTGGAATACTACATCGCCGACCATGCCCTGTCGCTGCTGGCCGATTCGCTCGGCCGCAGGGAGGACGCGGCGCTGTTCCGGAACCGTTCGCTCGGCTATAAGAACTACTACAGTCCCGAATCGGGCACTTTCCGTCCGATCACCGGGGAGGGCGGTTTCCTAACGCCGTTCGATCCGCGGCAGGGCGAGAATTTCGAGCCGGTCCCCGGTTTTCACGAAGGCTCGGCATGGAACTATACGTTCTATGTCCCGCACGACGTCTACGGACTGTCGAAGCTGATGGGCGGCCGGCGCAAATTCATCGCCAAGCTGCAAATGGTCTTCGACGAGGGGCTTTACGATCCCGCGAACGAACCCGACATCGCCTATCCCTACCTTTTCAGCTATTTCCGGGGCGAGGAGTGGCGTACGCAGCGCGAGGTGAACCGCCTGCTGGCCAAATACTTCACCACCGCGCCCGACGGCATTCCCGGCAACGACGATACCGGAACCATGTCGGCGTGGGCCGTCTTCTCGATGATGGGCTTCTATCCCGACTGTCCGGGTGAGCCGTATTACACGCTCACCTCGCCCGTTTTCGATCGGGTGACCGTTACGCTAGACAGGAAATACTATCCGGCCGGGGAACTTGTCATCGAGACGAAGCGTCCCGATTCCGGCGCGGTCTATATCCGCTCGATGACGCTCGGCGGCAAACCGCTGAAGCGATACCGCATCGGCCACGACGAGCTGCTGCGGGGCGGACGGCTGACTTTCGAACTTCAAAACCGCAAATAGATGAGACTCTTCCGCTGGATATTCGTTGTCTCGCTGCTGCTCGTCTCGTCCGGAGTCCGGGCGCAGACCCGGCTGACCCGCAACGGCAAACCTGCGGCCCGGATCGTCGTGGCGCAGCAAACTGCCGCCGATCTCACGGCCGCGCAGCTGCTGCAGCGATTCGTCCGCGAATCGACCGGTGCGACACTGCCCCTGCTGCATGACGTGACGCCCCGCAAGGGCGACATCCTGATCGGAGCTTCGGACACCGCGGGACTTGCCGAGGACGGCTTCCGCCTTCGCACGCAGGAAGGCGTGCTGCGCATCAGCAGCGGTGGCGACAAGGGGGCGGTTTACGGCGTCATGACGCTGCTGGAACGTTACTTGGGGCTGGATTACTTCGCCGCCGGGGTCTATGAACTCGACCGGAATCCGACCGTCACGCTTCCGGCGATGGACTTCGCCGAAAACCCGGCGTTCCGCTATCGCCAGAGTCAGGGCTACGGCATGGCGCAGGACTCCGTGTATCGGCTGACCCTGCGTCTGGAGGAGCCGCGCGACATCTTTGCCGGCGGCCTGTGGGTGCACACCTTCAACAGCCTGCTTCCTGCGTCGGTCTACGGCGCGGAGCATCCCGAATACTACTCGTTCATCAACGGCGAACGCCGTCCGGGGCGCGCCAGCCAATGGTGCCTGACGAACGACGAGCTTTTCGAGCTGGCGGCTGCGAAGGTCGATTCGATCTTCCGGGCCAACCCCGGCATGAACATCATCTCCATAAGCCAGAACGACAGCAATTTCACCTACTGCCGCTGTGAGGAGTGCGAGAAGGTCAACCGGTACGAAGGCGCGCCTTCGGGCAACTATGTCCGCTTCCTGAACAAGCTGGCGGAGCGTTTCCCCGACAAGGAGTTTTCGACGCTGGCCTATCTCTTTACGATGCAGCCCCCGAAGCACGTGAAGCCGCTGCCCAACGTCAATATCATGCTGTGCGACATCGACTGCGACCGCGAAGTGCCCCTTACGGACAATGCGTCGGGCCGCGAGTTCATCGAAGCGATGGAGGGGTGGGCGGCCCTGTCGGACAATATCTTCGTGTGGGACTACGGCATCAATTTCGACAACATGGTCGCTCCGTTCCCCAACTTTCCGATACTCAAACCCAACATCGGGCTTTTCCGGCGCAACCACGCCACGATGCACTTCTCGCAGATCGGCGGCTCGTACGGCGGCGATTTCTCGGAGATGCGCACCTATGTGGTCGCCAAGCTGATGTGGAATCCCGATCAGGATACCGATTCGCTCATGCTGCGTTTCATGCGCGGTTATTACGGACCCGCTGCGCCTTATATTTATCAGTACGAAAAACTGCTCGAAGGCGCATTGCTGGCGGGCGGCCAGCGGTTGTGGATATACGATTCTCCCGTCTCGCACAAGGACGGCATGCTCAACGCCGCCTGCCGCAAGCGTTACGGAGAGCTGTTCGACTGCGCCGAGCGGGCCGTGGCGGGGGATTCCGTCCTGCTGCGCCGCGTGCGCCTGACGCGTCTGCCGCTGATGTACTCCAACCTCGAAATCGCCCGCACGACGGCCGACAAGGAGCTCGGCGCCGTGGTGAGCGAGCTGGACGCGTTCGAGAAATACGTGACCCAATTCGGCGTGAAGACGCTCAACGAACGCAACAACAGCCCGCAGGAATACTGCCGGCTCTACCGCGAACGTTATCTTCCTGCGGAGAACTCCAATCTGGCGCAGGGCGCGCGGATCGTCTGGATCGACGCTCCTGCGGAGAAATACCGGGCGTCGGGCGAGAAGACCCTGACCGACGGTCTTTTCGGCGGCGCATCGTTCGTCGAGAGCTGGACGGGCTGGGAGGGCAAGGACGGCGCTTTCGTCGTCGATCTGGGCCGCGACACGACCTTCTCGACGGTCGAGACCGATTTCCTGCACCAGCTGGGCCAGTGGATTCTGCTGCCCCGTTCGGTGCGCTACTCCGTCTCGTTCGACAACGCGGACTGGACCCCGTTCGGGCAGGTGGAGTTCCCTGAGGACCAGTCGGTGCCCGTGAAGTTCGTTCCGGCTGCCGTCACGGCCGCACAGCCGGTGCTGGCCCGCTATGTCAAAGTCGAAATCGAAGGCGTCAAGACCTGTCCGCCGTGGCATTACGGCGTAGGCTGCCCCTGCTGGTTCTTCCTCGACGAAGTGACCGTGAAATAAAACGTTGCGAAAAATTTTAAACGATTGCATAATGAAACCCAAGCATCTTCTTTCCTTATCCGTTCTGCTGATCTCGGCCGCCTGTTCGCAGCCTGAGCAGAAGCCGCTGACGCAGTATGTCGACATGTATATCGGCACGGGCGGCCACGGCCATGTCTTCATGGGGGCCAACGTTCCGTTCGGCGCCGTGCAGCTCGGCCCCACCAGCATCCCGCAGTCGTGGGACTGGGTGTCGGGATACCACATTTCCGATACGACCGTCATCGGTTTCAGCCATACCCACCTCAACGGAACGGGTATCGGCGACCTGTTCGACGTCACGGTGATGCCCGTCGTGGGCGGGGTGACCTACGCCCGCGGCACGGAGGACGACCCGCAGTCGGGGCTTTGGTCCTATTTCAGCCGTAAGAACGAAAAAGCCCGTCCGGGCTATTACGCCACGCGGCTCGACCGCTACGGCGTCGATGTGGAGCTGACCGCCACCAAGCGCGTCGGGCTGCACAAATACACCTTCCCCGCGTCGCAGGAGGCTGCCGTGGTCTTCGACCTCGAAAACGGCGGCTGCTGGGACAAGGCCACCGAGACCGCATTCGTTTCCGACGGACTCCGGCTCAGCGGTTACCGCTATTCGACGGGCTGGGCCAAGGATCAGCGCGTTTACTTCACGGCCGAATTCTCGAAGCCGGTGAAGAATATCTCCTATCCCGATGCGTCGGAGACGGTTCCGGAGGAGGGCGACGTTACGGTCAAGGGCCGTTACGCCCGCGTGGAGTTCGATACGACCGACGGCGAGCCGCTCTATATGAAAGTGGCGATTTCGCCCGTGAGCATCGAGAACGCCAAGCTCAACATGCAGGCGGAACTTCCCGGCTGGGATTTTGAAGCTACGGCGGCGGCGGCCGACAAGGCGTGGAACGCCGAGCTGCAGAAGGTGCGTGTCGAGACTTCGGACGAAGCCGCCCGCCGCATCTTCTATACGGCGCTCTACCACACGATGGTCGCTCCGTCGGAGTTCTGCGACGTGAACGGCGACTATCGGGGCGCTGACGGCGAGATCTACCGCGCCGCGCCGTTCGTGAACTATACGACCTTCTCGTTGTGGGACACCTACCGCGCCGCCCAGCCGCTGATGACGATTCTCCATCCTGAGAAGATGCCCGACATCGCCAATACGATGCTCCATATCTACACGCAGCAGGGCAAGCTTCCCGTCTGGCACCTCGCGGGCAACGAGACCGACTGCATGGTCGGCAATCCCGGCATCCCGGCCATGGCCGACATCGTGCTGAAAGGTTACGGCGGCTTCGACAAGGAGCTGGCCTACGAGGCGCTGAAGAAGTCCGCCATGCTCGGCGAGCGGGGTATGGACCTGCGCATGAAATACGGCTATATCCCCTGCGACCTCTTCAACGAAGCGGTGGCCTACGACATGGAGTACGCGCTGGCCGACTGGGCCGTGGCTCAGGTCGCGGCGCAGCGCGGCGATACGGCCGATTACGACTATTTCCTCGATCGCAGCAAATCCTACCGCCACTTCTTCGATCCCGAAACCCGCTTCATGCGCGGGCTCGATTCGAAAGGCGGCTTCCGCACGCCCTTCAACCCGTTCGCTTCGACCCACCGCGAGGACGACTACTGCGAGGGCAACGCGTGGCAGTATACGTGGCTCGTGCCGCACGACGTCGAGGGGCTGATCGGGTGCTTCGGCGGCAAGGAGGCTTTCGTCGAAAAACTCGACTCGCTCTTCACGGTCAGCTCCGTGCTGGAGGGCGCCGCTTCGCCCGACATTTCGGGCCTGATCGGTCAGTACGCCCACGGCAACGAACCCAGCCACCACGTCGTCTACCTCTATACGATGATCGGCCAGCCCGCGAAGACCGCCGACAAGGTGCGCGAAATCCTGACGACGCTCTACCACGACCAGCCCGACGGATTGTCGGGCAACGAGGACGTCGGCCAGATGTCGGCGTGGTACGTGCTTTCGTCGCTGGGATTCTATCAGGTCGAGCCGGCCGGAGGACGCTACTTCTTCGGTTCGCCGCTCTTCGACAAGGCCGAGCTGCGCGTGCGCGACGGGGTGTTCACCGTGATCGCGCACAACAATTCGGCGGCAGACAAATACATTCAGCGCGTGAAACTCAACGGCGAGCCGTACGCCAAGCCCTATATCGGTTTCGAAGAGATCGCCGCGGGCGGCACGCTCGAATTCGAAATGGGACCGGAGCCTGCCCTATGGTACGAACTTTAAACGGAAATGACAGCAATGAAAAATAGAAATATCTTTTTCGCGGCCCTTTGCGCCGCCGTTTTGGCCGGCTGTTCGTGCCCTTCGGCCGGGCAGCGATCCCCGCAGCGTCCGTCGGACTATGTTTCGACATTGGTAGGCTCGCAGTCGGATTTCACGCTTTCGACGGGCAATACCTATCCTGCCGTCGCTCTGCCTTGGGGTATGAACTTCTGGACGCCCCAGACCGGTAAGATGGGCGACGGCTGGGCCTATACCTACGGGGCGCACCGAATCCGGGGCTTCAAGCAGACCCATCAGCCCTCGCCGTGGATCAACGACTACGGCCAGTTCGCGCTGATGCCCGTGCGCGGGAATGATAAGCTGGACGAAGGGTCCCGCGCGAGCTGGTATTCGCACCAAGCCGAGGTGGCGAAGCCCTACTATTACAGGGTCTATCTGGCCGACCACGACATCCGCGCCGAGATCGCCCCGACCGAACGTGCCGCGATGATGCGCTTCACCTTTCCCGAAAGCGACGAGTCGGGCGTTGTGATCGACGCCTTCGACCGCGGTTCGCAGATCGGCATGCTCGACGCCCGCACGATCGTGGGTTACACCACGCGCAACAGCGGCGGCGTTCCTGATAATTTCCGCAATTACTTCGTCGTGCGCTTCGATACGCCGTTCACTGCCGTCGAGCTGACCGACGCTCCCGGCGAGTACGAACCCGGCAGCAACCTGCTCTATCCCGACGGCAGCAAGTCGGTGACGGGCGGACACGCCGTGGCGAAGGTGCACTTCCCGACCCGCCGCGGCCAGCAGGTCTGCGCCAGCGTGGCTTCGTCGTTCATCTCGCCCGAACAGGCCGTTCAGAATCTCAGGGAGCTGGGGACCGACGACTTCGAGACCGTCAAGTCCAAGGCGCAGGAGCGCTGGGACGAAGTGCTGGGCCGCATCGAGGTCGAGGGCGGCACCGAAGAGCAGATGCGCACCTTCTATTCGTGCCTGTACCGTTCGGTGCTTTTCCCGCGTAAATTCTATGAAGTGACCGCTTCGGGCGAAATCATGCACTACAGCCCCTACAACGGCGAAGTGATCCCCGGCTACATGTATACCGACACCGGGTTCTGGGACACGTTCCGCAGTCTGTTTCCGCTGCTCAATCTGGTCTATCCTTCGGTGAACGCCGAAATCCAGCAGGGACTGGCCAACACGGCCCGCGAAAGCGGCTTCCTGCCCGAATGGGCCTCGCCGGGCCACCGCGGCTGCATGGTGGGCAACAACTCCGCATCGGTGGTGGCCGACGCGCTCCTCAAGGGCGTCACGCCCGAAAAGGAGTGGCAGACGCTCTACGAGGCCATGATGCACGCGCGCACGAACGTCCACCCCGGCGTCTCCTCGACCGGACGTCTGGGGCACGAGTATTACAACCGGCTGGGATACATTCCCTACGACGTGAAGATCAACGAGAACGTCGCCCGCACGCTCGAATACGCCTACGACGACTGGTGTATCGCACAGGTGGCCCGCAAGCTGGGTAAGACGGAGGATGCCGCGGCGCTTGAGGAGGCTTCGCGCAACTACCGCAACGTATTCGACAAGACGACCAAGCTGATGCGCGGCCGCAACGAGAACGGAGAGTTCCAGTCGCCGTTCAGCCCCTACAAGTGGGGCGACGCCTTCACCGAGGGCAACGCATGGCACTACACATGGTCGGTGTTCCACGATGTGCAGGGACTTGCCGAGCTGATGGGCGGCCGGGAAGGATTCGCCGAAATGCTCGACTCGGTGTTCGTCGTGCCGCCGATCTACGACGACAGCTATTACGGGACCCGCATTCACGAGATCACCGAGATGCAGGTGGCCGACATGGGCAACTACGCCCACGGCAACCAGCCTGCGCAGCATATGATCTACCTGTACGACTATGCGGGCCAGCCGTGGAAGGCGCAGTACTGGACGCGCGAGGTGATGGACCGTCTCTATTCGTCCAAGCCCGACGGCTACTGCGGCGACGAGGACAACGGCCAGACCTCCGCGTGGTATGTCTTCTCGGCGATGGGATTCTATCCCGTATGTCCGGCTTCGGACCAGTACGCCATAGGGTCGCCTCTGTTCCGCAAGGCGACCGTGAAACTGGAGAACGGAAAGAAGATCGTGATCGAGGCTCCGGACAACGCTCCCGAAAACCGCTATATCGGCACCATGAAGCTCGACGGAAAGCGATACGACCGCAACTTCATCCGCTGGTCGGATCTCGTAAAAGGCGCGAAAATAGACTTTGCGATGCAGCCCGATCCGGCGTACAAACGGGGTGTCGACCCGCAGGACGCGCCCTATTCGCTCAGCCGCGGAGAATGTCGATAATTTGTCAATAGAATCTGACTTTCGGTTTTGAAAATTGGCCGGAAAATACTACTTTTGTAGCGTTGTTTTTACAATTGTTAGGTTAATCCGGACATATCTCATGACCTCCACAGGCAAAATCGATCAACGCGAACGAAAGAAACAGCAGGGCCAAGCCGCTGCATTCTATTCGTCGTGCCGACAGCAGGGTCAGAGCGCGCAGTCGCAGGGGCAGCAGATGTCCTGCAGCGGGATGCGCGGATAGATACCAGACCGCCATGACATGCGATGTCGTGGCGGTCTGCTTTTTTGAAAAACTTAAAACCAAAGGATATGAAGGTCGGTGTGATTATGGGCTCGGTGAGCGATTACGAGGTGATGGCCGACGCCGTCGCCACGCTCGAACAATTCGGTGTCGATTTCGAAAAGCGCGTCGTAAGCGCCCACCGTACGCCCGATCTGTTGTGCGAGTATGCCAAGACGGCCAAGGCGCGCGGTATCGGCGTGATCATCGCCGGTGCGGGCGGCGCGGCGCACCTGCCCGGCATGGTGGCTTCGATGACGACGCTGCCGGTGGTGGGCGTTCCAGTCAAGTCGCGCGCCCTGAACGGGCTGGACTCGCTGTTGTCGATCGTGCAGATGCCCGCGGGCGTTCCCGTGGCCACCACGGCGATCAACGGTTCGAAGAATGCGGCGCTGATCGCCGTCTCGATTCTCGCTTTGCAGGACGCGGAACTCGCGGCCCGGCTCGAAGCGTTCCGCGCCAAGCAGACCGCCGATGTACTTAAAGCGGAACTTTAGATGAAGACGATCGGCATCATAGGCGGCGGCCAGCTGGGGCTGATGATTATCGAACAGGCGCACCTGCTCGGAGCGCGCACGGTGTGTCTCGATCCGGCGGCGGATGCTCCGGCCTTTGCGCTCAGCGACGAGCGGATTGTGGCGGCGTACGACGACCCTGCGGCGCTGGAGGAGCTTTGCCGCCGCAGCGACGCGGTGACCTACGAGTTCGAGAACGTGCCGGGCAGTGTGCTGATCCCGCTTGAGAAGAAATACAACATCCCGCAGGGCTTCCGTCCGTTGTACGATTCGCAGGACCGCCTGCGCGAGAAGGACAACGCCCGTGCCGGCGGGCTGGCGACGCCCGAATACGCCGCCGCGGACGACGAAGCGTCGCTGCGCGCCGCTGTGGCGAAGATCGGCCTGCCCGCCGTGCTGAAGACCCGGACGCTGGGGTACGACGGTCACGGACAGCTGGTGCTGAAGACCGAGGCCGACATCGAGAAGGCTTTGCCGATGCTCGCCGTGCCCTGTATTCTGGAGCAGTTCGTGCCCTTCGATTTCGAAGCCAGCGTCGTGCTGGTCTCCGACGGCAGCCGTGTCGTCACCTTTCCGATCGGCCGCAACGTCCACCGCGACGGCATCCTCGATTTGTGCTTCGTGCCCGCCGGGGAGATGGACGACGAGCTGCGCGGACGGATGGCCGCCGCCGGCGAGCGGTTTATGCTGACGTGCGGTTACCGGGGAATTCTGGCGATCGAGTTTTTCGTGAAGGGCCGCGAATTCTTCTTCAACGAAATGGCGCCGCGCCCCCACAATTCGGGACACTATACGATCGAAGGCTGTACGACCAACCAATTCCGCGAGCTGGTGCGCTTCCTTTTGGGAGAGCCGCTGCAGGAGCCGCGGCTGGTGGCGCCGACCGTGATGAAGAATATCTTGGGACAGGACCTCGAAGCGGCCGAAGCGATCGCCGCCGAAAACCGTCCGGGCGTGCATGTCCGTCTCTACGGCAAGACCGAGAGCCGGCCGAAGCGCAAGATGGGACACATTACCTTCGTGGGCATGACTCCGGCGGAATACGGGGCCGTCTGGGCCGACCGGTTTGTGAAATAGCGGGGCCGGTCCCGCATGCGTCGCCGCAGGCGGACGGGAGGAGTTTCCGGAAGCGGCGGCGAGGGCGAAGACCGGCGGAACGGTCGGTAAGGACCGCAGAAACGAATGAAGAATATTAAACGATATAGGATGAAAAACTACCGGATTTTTGTTGAAAAACATCCCCGTTTCCGGGTCGAGGCCGAAAGCCTGCGCCGGGAACTGAACGCCAACCTGAACCTCGATATCCGCGAACTGCGGCTGCTGAACGTTTACGATCTGTTCGGCTTTTCGGAGGAACTGCTCGAAAAGACCCGCTACAGCGTCTTCGGCGAAGTGGTGACCGACAGCGTGACCGATGCGTGCGACCTCGCGGGACAGAAGTATATCGCCGTGGAGTATCTTCCCGGCCAGTTCGACCAGCGCGCCGCGTCGGCCGTGGATTGCGTGCGGCTGATCGACCCGTCGGCCGAGGTGCGCATCCGTTCGTCGAAGCTGCTGCTGTTCGACGGCGCGGTGACCGACGAGGAGATCGCGCGGATCAAACGCTACTATATCAATGCCGTCGAGTCGCGCGAAAAGGACCTGAGCGTGCTCAGCGACATGGAGCAGGCCGAGGTGAAGCCCGTCGCCGTGCTCGAAGGCTTCACGAAGATGACCGACGCCGAGCTGGCGCCCTACTGCGCGCAGTACGGACTGGCGATGAACGCCGACGATCTGCGCGAGGTGGTGAAATATTTCCGCGCCGAGGGCCGCGATCCCTATGAAACCGAACTGCGCATCCTCGATACCTATTGGAGCGACCATTGCCGCCATACGACCTTCACGACCGAGCTGGAGGGAATTACGGTCGAGGAGTCGTTCGTCAAGGACGAAATCGAAGATTCGCTGGCCCTCTACCTGCGCATCCGGCGTGAGCTGGGCCGCGAGCACAAGAGCATCTGCCTGATGGACATGGCCACGATCGGCGCCCGCTATCTGCGCAAGAAGGGGCTGCTGGACGATATGGAGGTGAGCGACGAGAACAACGCCTGCTCGGTCTATGTCGATGTCGACGTGGACGGCCGGACCGAGAAGTGGCTGCTGCAGTTCAAGAACGAAACCCACAACCATCCGACCGAGATCGAGCCGTTCGGCGGCGCTTCGACCTGTCTGGGCGGCGCTATCCGCGACCCGCTGTCAGGCCGTAGCTACGTCTATCAGGCGATGCGCGTGACGGGTGCGGGCGACATCTACCAGAAGGTGGGCGACACGCTCGAAGGCAAACTCCCGCAGAGCGTGATTTCGAAAAAGGCCGCGGCCGGTTATTCGAGCTACGGCAACCAGATCGGTCTGGCCACGACCCACGTACGCGAGGTGTACCACGACGGCTATGTGGCCAAGCGTCTCGAAGTGGGCGCCGTGGTGGGCGCCGTGAAGGCGGAGAACGTCCGCCGCGAGAAACCCGCTCCGGGCGACAAGATCATCATGCTGGGCGGCCGTACGGGCCGCGACGGCATCGGCGGAGCTACCGGATCGTCGAAAGAGCACAACACCAAGTCGCTGGAGACCTGCGGCAGCGAGGTGCAGAAGGGCAACGCTCCGGAGGAGCGCAAGCTCGAACGTCTGTTCCGCCGTCCGGAGGTGACGCGGCTCATCAAGAAATCGAACGACTTCGGCGCGGGCGGCGTCAGCGTCGCCATCGGCGAGCTGGCCGACGGGCTGGACATTTACCTCGACCGCGTGAAGACCAAGTACAGCGGCCTGAACTCCACGGAGCTGGCCATCAGCGAGTCGCAGGAGCGCATGGCGGTAGTCGTCGAAGCGAAGGACGTCGAGACGTTCATGCGCTACTGTCTCGAAGAGAATATCGAAGCCGTCGAGGTGGCCGACGTGACCGACACGGCCCGTATGCGGATGTTCAACAAGGACCGCAAGGTCGTGGACCTCTCGCGCGAATTCATCGACAGCGCAGGCGCCCGGCATTATGCCGAAGCGAAGGTCGGCGAGGTGGAAAACCGCAATCCGTTCGTACGTGAAATCGCCGGCGATACGCTTGCCGCGCGTTTCGAGAATAACCTCAGGGACAACAACGTCGTTTCCCAGCGGGGACTCGTCGAGATGTTCGACTCGACGATCGGCGCCTCGACCGTACTGATGCCCTTCGGCGGCCGTACGCAGGGCAGTGAGACGCAGGTCTCGGTGCAGAAGCTTCCGACCGACGGCTACACCGACACGGCCAGCATCATGGCCTTCGGTTACAATCCCTTCATCGCTTCGTGGAGCCCCTACCACGGCGCGGCCTATGCCGTGGTGGAAGCCGCGGCGAAGGTCGTGGCGGCGGGTGCGCGCTACGACAGGATGCGTTACTCGTATCAGGAGTATTTCGAGCGCATGACCAAGAATCCCGAATCGTGGGGCAAGCCTCTCGGCGCACTGCTCGGCGCGCTGAAGATGCAGGTCGAGCTGGGACTCCCGTCGATCGGCGGCAAGGACTCGATGAGCGGCACGTTCCAGCATATCAACGTCCCGCCGATGCTGATGGCTTTCGGCATCACGACGGTTGACGCCGGAACGGTCATCTCGACCGACTTCAAGAAGGCCGGCAGCCGCATCTACCTCGTGCGCCATACCCCGAAGGAGAATTACATGCCCGACACGGCGCAGCTGAAGGCCAACTTCGGTTTCGTGAGCGGGCAGATCGAGAGCGGGAAGATACTTTCGGCATGGTCCGTCGGATTCGGCGGCGTGGCCGAGGGCCTTGCGAAGATGGCTTTCGGCAACCGGATCGGCGCCGAGGTGACGACGGACGAAAGCAGGCTTTACGAATACGCCTACGGTTCGATTCTCGTGGAGAGCGACGGCGAACTGGATTTCCCGGCGGCCGAACTGCTGGGTGCGACCGTCGCCGACGAAGCCCTGACCGTGAACGGCGTACGGATGCCGCTCGACGGGTTGTACGAAGCCAATACCGTGAAATTCACGACGGTTTACCCCGACAAGGGCGAGAACCGTGCCGACGTGATGAGCGCCGAACCCGAACGCCGCACCTTTGCCTATGAGGGCGAAGCCGTCGAGCGTCCGGTGGCCTACCTGCCCGTATTCCCCGGCACGAACTGCGATTACGATACGGCCAAGGCGTTCCGCAATGCGGGAGCCGAGGTGACGACCAGCGTATTGTGCAATCTGGGCGGCGACGACATCCTGCGCTCGATCGCCCAGATGAAGGAGCATATCCGCCGCGCCCATATTTTCGTGCTTTGCGGCGGCTTCTCGTCGGGCGACGAGCCGGACGGCAGCGCGAAGTTTATCGTGAACGTACTTAACAACAAGGATATACGCGAGGAAATTCACGCGTTGCTTGACCGCGGCGGCCTTATCCTCGGCATCTGCAACGGTTTTCAGGCGCTGGTCAAGTCGGGACTGCTGCCGTACGGCCGTCTGGGCATGGTGACGAAGGATTCCCCGACGCTGTTCCGCAACGACGTCAACCGGCATATCTCGCAGATCGTCTCGACGCGCGTCTCGACGCTCAACTCCCCGTGGCTCGCGGGCTTCGAACTGGGCGAGGTGCACTCGATCGCCGTCAGCCACGGCGAGGGCAAGTTCGTCGTCAGCGAGGAGCTGGCCAAGGAGCTTTTCGCCAACGGGCAGGTGGCCTTCCAGTACGTCGATGCCGAAGGCCGCGTGACGGCCGAGGCGCCCTACAACCCCAACGGCTCGTCGTACGCCATCGAAGGCATCGTATCGCGCGACGGCCGGATTCTGGGCAAGATGGGCCATACGGAGCGTTACGGGAAGAACCTTTTCAAGAATATCGCCGGCAACAAGGAGCAGGCGCTGTTCCGCAATGCCGTCGAGTATTTCCGCAAATCGAAATAGTGTAAACCGAAACCATATGCCTATGAAGACCTCTTTTTATCGTTTTGCGGCGCTCCTGCTTTTTGCGGCGGCGCTGAGCGCAGGATGCGGCGAGCGGACGGACGACATGCGTCTGCTCTATTGGAATATTCAGAACGGCATGTGGTCGGACCAGAGCAACGGCTACGACAATTTCGTGGCGTGGGTCAAAGGCTATGATCCCGACGTATGCGTGTGGTGCGAGGCCCAGTCGATCTATAAGTCGGGTACGGCGGAGAGGATGGATTCGGTCGATCGCTACCTGACGGCTAACTGGGGCGAACTGGCGGCCCGTTACGGTCATAAATACTGGTATGTGGGCGGCCACCGCGACAATTTCCCGCAGGTCGTTACGTCGAAGTATCCGATCGAGAACGTGCAGCGGATCGTCGGCCAAGCTCCCGACAGCATCGTTTCGCACGGCGCGGGCTGGGCCCGGATCGTGAAGAACGGCAGGCCGGTCAATATCGTGACGCTCCATACGTGGCCGCAGGCGTATGCCTTTCAGGCCGTGGACCGCGACGCCAGCAGGGCCGAACACGGCGGTGACCGTTACCGGCGCATGGAGATCGAGTATATCTGCTCGCATACGATCGCTACGCAGTCCGATGCCGGACAGCAGTTGTGGATGATGATGGGCGACTTCAATTCGCGCTCGCGCCTCGACAACCGGATTTACAACTATCCCGACGACGACACGCGCCTGCTGGTGCATGATTATATCGCGGAGCATACGCCCTATGTCGACGTGATCGCGGAGAAGCACCCCGGCGAATTCCACACCACGACCCACGGGCAGAGCCGCATCGACTTCGTCTACTGCACGCAGCCGCTCTGCGAGCGGATCACCCGTGCCGAGGTGATTGCGGACGACTTCACCGAGCCGGTGCGCGATCCGGGCAAGTTGTCGAACTTCTACCACCCCTCGGACCACCGTCCGATTCTGGTGGACTTTGATATGAAATAGAACGAATCAACAAATAAACTTAAAAAACACAAACATCATGAAACAGCTCGAAATGCTCTACGAGGGCAAGGCAAAACAGGTTTTCCGCACCGACGATCCCGAAAAGATCATCATTCACTACAAGGATGCGGCGACGGCTTTCAACAACATCAAGAAGGCTACGATCGAGAACAAGGGCGTGCTGAACAACGCCATCTCGACCCTGATTTTCAAAGAGCTTCAGAAGGCGGGCATCAAGACGCACTACATCGAGACGATCAACGACCGCGACCAGATCTGCCGCAAGGTGACGATCATTCCGCTGGAGGTGATCGTGCGCAACATCATCGCAGGCTCGATGGCCCAGCGTCTGGGCATCGAGGAGGGCACGCAGCCGTCGAACACCATTTACGACATCTGCTACAAGAAGGACGAACTGGGCGACCCGCTGATCAACGACCACCACGCCGTAGCGCTGGGCGCCGTGACCTACGACGAGCTGGATCTGATTTACGCCATGACTTCGCGCATCAACGAAGTGCTGCGGAACATGTTCGCCAAAATGAACATCAACCTCGTGGACTTCAAGATCGAGTTCGGCCGCACGTCGGACGGCGAGATCGTCCTCGCCGACGAGGTGTCGCCCGACACCTGCCGTCTGTGGGACATGTCCACCAACGAGAAACTCGATAAGGACCGTTTCCGCCGCGATCTGGGCAAGGTGCGCGAGGCTTACGAGGAGATTCTTGCCCGTCTGCAGAAAATCGTGGAGTAATGGCGATGCGGCAGATTAGCGACCGGGAGTTGCATGAGGAGTGCGGTGTGTTCGGCGTCTTCGGGGTGCCCGACGCTGCATCGCTGAGCTATTACGGCCTGCATGCACTGCAGCACCGCGGACAGGAGGGCGCGGGTATCGTGGCCGTCGACGAAGGGGGAATTTTCCGCCGCATCAAGGGCAGCGGACTGGTGACCGAGGTGTTCGACGAGGCGAAACTGGCGACGCTCAAGGGAAATACGGCCATCGGCCATGTGCGCTATACGACCGCCGGAGGCGGCGGCATCGAGAACGTGCAGCCGTTTCTGTTCCGTCACAACACGGGCGATTTCGCGCTGGCCCACAACGGCAACATCGTCAATTCGGCCCTGTTGCGCGAGTATCTGGAGAACAAGGGCAGCCTGTTCCAGTCCACGTCGGACAGCGAGATTCTGGCCCACCTGATCAAGAAGGAGACCCGCTACCACGACCGGCCGCGCATCTTTTCGATCATCGATGCGCTGAACATGCTGGAGGGGGCGTTCGCGTTCCTGATCATGACCGCCAACCGCATTTACGCCTGCCGGGACAAATACGGCCTGCGTCCGCTGGCCATCGGCCGGCTGGGCGACGGCTATGTCGTGTCGAGCGAAACCTGCGCGTTCGACGTGCTGGGTGCCGAGTTCGTGCGCGACGTCGAGCCGGGCGAGATCGTGACGATCGACAGGCAGGGTATCCGCAGCCGCGACTACTCGATGTACAAGCGCTGCGAGATGTGCTCGATGGAGTATATCTACTTCGCCCGTCCGGACAGCGACATCGACGGCTGCAACGTCCACGCCTACCGCAAGGAGTCGGGCCGTCTGCTCTTCAAGGAGTCGCCGGCCGATGCGGATATCGTGGTCGGTGTTCCCGATTCGAGCCTCAGCGCGGCGATGGGCTACGCCGAAGCGAGCGGCCTGCCGTACGAAATGGGACTCATCAAGAACAAGTATATCGGCCGTACGTTTATCCAGCCCTCGCAGGAGCTGCGCGAGAAGGGTGTGCGGATGAAGCTTTCGGCCGTGCGCAGCATCGTCAAGGGCAAGCGCGTCGTGCTGGTGGACGACTCGATCGTGCGCGGCACCACTTCGCGCCGCATCGTCACGATGCTCAAGGAGGCCGGGGCGACGGAGGTGCATGTGCGCATCGCCAGTCCGCAGATGACACATCCGTGTTTTTACGGCGTGGACACTTCGACGCGCGACGAGCTGATTTCGGCCCGCAAGGACCTCGAAGGCGTACGCGAGGAGATTTGCGCCGATTCGCTGGCGTTCCTGACGCCCGGCGCGCTGCTCAAGGCCGGCAACCGCAAGGAGCTTTGCATGGCCTGCTTCACGGGCGAGTATCCCACGGCGCTGTACCAGTCGGTCGATGAGGCGAACAAAGATGTAAAATGTTAAGTAAACCATTCAAGTAGACTATAATGGCACAGAGTTATGAGAAGGCCGGCGTAAACCTCGAAGCCGGATACGAAGTGGTGCGGCGCATCAAGAAGCACGTCGCGTCGACCTCGCGTTTGGGCGTGATGGGCAATATCGGCGCCTTCGGCGGCATGTTCGACCTTTCGGCGCTGAACGTGAAGGAGCCGGTGCTGGTGAGCGGCACCGACGGCGTGGGCACCAAGCTCAAGCTGGCGTTCGAGATGGATAAGCACGACACGATCGGCGTCGATGCTGTGGCCATGTGCGTGAACGACGTGCTGGCGCAGGGCGCGGAACCGCTGGTGTTCCTCGATTACGTGGCCGTAGGCCACAACGAGCCGAAGAAGATCGAAGCCATCGTCAGCGGTGTGGCCGAGGGCTGCCGTCAGGCCGGCTGCGCGCTGGTGGGCGGCGAGACGGCCGAGATGCCGGGCATGTATGCGCAGGGTGAGTACGACATCGCGGGCTTTACGGTCGGCGTGGTCGAGAAGTCGAAACTGATCGACGGCTCGAAGGTCAAGGCGGGTGACGTGCTGGTCGGCATCGCGTCGAGCGGCGTGCACTCCAACGGTTTCAGCCTTGTGCGCAAGATCGTCGCCGACAACTGCTTCGACCTGTACGAGGTATATCCCGAACTGTCGAACAAACTGCTGGGCGAGGTGCTGCTGACTCCGACCAAAATCTATGTCAAGCAGGTGCTGGAGGTGATCCGCAACTGCGACGTACACGGCATCAGCCACATCACGGGCGGCGGATTCGACGAGAATATTCCCCGCATCCTGCACGACGGGCAGGGACTCGAAATCGAAGAGGGCGCATGGGAGATTCTGCCCGTGTTCCGCTTCCTCGAAAAGTACGGCAAGGTGGCGCACCGCGAGATGTTCAACATCTTCAACATGGGTATCGGCATGGTCATCGCCCTCGATGCGTCGGAGGCGGACAAGGCCATCGGCATCCTGACCGCGCAGGGCGAAAAGGCCTCGGTGATAGGACGTGTAACCGACGCCGAAGGTGTCGTAATCCGCTAAGGTCGTGCGACGCCTCGCAGTCTTCGCCAGCGGCAGCGGCACCAATTTCGAAGCCATCGTCTCGGCCTGCGAGCAGGGCGTGACCGGGGGCGAGGTGGTGTTCATGGTCTGCGACAAACCCGGAGCGCGGGTTGTCGAACGCGCCGCCGCGCACGGTGTCGAAACGTTTGTCTTCGCGCCGAAGGAGTACGCTTCGAAGGCCGATTACGAACGTGAAATCGTGCGGCTGCTCGATGCCGCGGGCGTGGAACTGGTTTGTCTGGCGGGGTATATGCGCATCGTCGGCGACGTGTTGCTGGAGGCTTACGGAGGACGGATCGTCAATATCCATCCCTCGCTGCTGCCGGCGTTCCGCGGAGCGCATGCCATCGAACAGGCGATGGAATACGGCGTCAAGGTGTTCGGGGTGACGATCCACTATGTCGATGCGTCGCTCGACGGCGGACGGATCATCGCCCAGCGGGCCTTCGAGTACGACGGTGACGACATCGAAGAGCTGGAAGCCCGGATTCATGCGGTGGAATATCCGCTTTACGTAGAAACGATAAAAAAACTGCTCGATCCATGAGTGTCGCATTCAATACGCTCGAATCGCTCGTCGACCGGCAGGCCGTCGCCTTTATCGGCTCGGTCGATGCCGAGGGTTTCCCCAATATGAAGGCCATGCTCGCACCGCGCGTACGGGAGGGGCTGAAGGTCTTCTACTTTACGACCAACACCTCGTCGATGCGGGCGGCGCAATACCGCCGCAATCCCAAGGCGGCCGTCTATTTCTGCGACGGGGCTTCTTTCGAGGGGCTGATGCTCCGCGGGACGATGGAGGTACTGGAGGACGCCGCCAGCCGGCGGCTGATCTGGCGCGAGGGCGATACGGAGTATTATCCGCAGGGCGTGGACGATCCGGACTACAGCGTACTGCGGTTTACGGCCGTGGAAGGCAGGTATTACAGTAATTTTCATTCGGAAAATATCGAAATAAAATAGTAACAGATGAGAGCATTGATAAGTGTCAGCGACAAAACGGGTGTCGTTGATTTCGCCAAGGGCCTGCGTGCCTTGGGCTGGGAGGTGATCGCCACGGGCGGCACGATGAAACTGCTGGCCGACAGCGGTGTCGAGGTTATCAACATCAGCGACGTGACGGGATTTCCCGAAATCTGCGACGGCCGCGTCAAGACCCTGCACCCCAACGTGCACGGCGGCCTGCTGGCCCGCCGCGACGATCCTGAACACCTGAAGGCGCTGAAGGAGAACAATATCGAGTTTATCGACATGGTCTGCGTGAACCTCTATCCGTTCCGGGAGACGATCTCGAAGCCCGGCGTGAAGATGGAGGACGCCATCGAGAATATCGACATCGGCGGTCCCTCGATGCTGCGTTCTGCGGCCAAGAACTGGGCCGACGTGACGGTGGTCTGCGATCCTGCGGACTATGCGCAGATTCTCGACGAAATCCGCGCCGGCGGCAACACCGGGAAGGCCACGCGCCTGAAGCTTTCGGCCAAGGCCTATACCCATACTGCCGAGTACGATTCGATGATCGCGACCTACATGCGTGCGCAGGCCGGGCTGAACGAGAAGCTGTTCCTCGAATTCGACCTCGTGCAGTCGCTGCGTTACGGCGAGAACCCGCACCAGTCGGCCCGATTCTACCGTGAGGGGAAAAAGGTGCCCTATTCGCTGGCTTTTGCCAGACAGCTCAACGGCAAGGAGCTGTCCTACAACAATATTCAGGACGCCAACGCCGCGCTGTGCATCGTGCGCGAGTTCGACAAGCCCTTCTGCGTGGGACTGAAGCATATGAATCCCTGCGGCGCGGCGGTAGGAAAGGATGTCGTGGAAGCGTGGACCAAGGCCTATGAAGCCGACAAGGTGTCGATTTTCGGCGGTATCGTGGCGACGAACCGCACCGTTACGAAGGAGGCGGCCGAGCTGATGAAGCCGATTTTCCTCGAAATCATCATGGCTCCCAAATTCGACGAGGGCGCGCTCGAAGTGCTTTGCACGAAGAAAAACCTGCGATTGCTTGAGGTCGATATGGAGCAGGGCGCCGTCGGACAGAAGCAGTACGTGAGCGTGAACGGCGGTCTGTTGGTGCAGGACCTCGACGTGGAGACGAAGAGCGTGATGGCTGATATGTGCGTGACGGCGGCGAAGCCCGCAGCGGAGCAGATGGACGACATGAACTTCGGCTGGCATATCGTCAAGCATGTGAAGTCGAACGCCATTGTGGTCGTGAAGGACGGCCGGACGCTGGGCGTCGGCGCAGGCCAGATGAACCGTATCGGTTCGGCCGAGATCGCCCTCAAGCAGGCGCATGCCGCGGGCGTTACCGAAGGGCTGGTGCTGGCTTCGGACGGCTTCTTCCCCTTCGACGACTGCGTGACGCTGGCCGCCGAATACGGCGTGACGGCGATCGTGCAGCCGGGCGGCTCGGTGCGTGACGAAGATTCGGTCAAGAAGGCCGACGAGAAGGGCATCGCCATGGTATTTACGGGCGAAAGGCATTTCAAGCACTAAAGCTTTGCTTTAGTGCTTGACCATGCGGCTAAACTATATTGATAATCCTCCTAAATCCCCCTTTGATAAGGGGGACTTTGGATAAAGATTGTCAGATTTGTCGCTTGATTCATCTGTGAAAAACTGGATGTTTTTTGAAATTTCTTTGAAAGAACGGATAAAATAAACGAATATGAAAGTTCTGGTAATAGGCGGCGGCGGCCGTGAACATGCGATCGTAGACGCCCTCGCACGTTCGGCGCAGGTGGAGAAAATCTGGTGCGCCCCCGGCAATGCGGGCATTGCGGCGCAGGCCGAGTGCGTGGCGATCAAGGAGACCGAGGTGGAGAGACTGCGCGACTTCGCAGCGGCCAACGAAATCGGCCTTACGGTCGTGGGGCCGGAGGTGGCGCTGGCGGCGGGAGTCGTCGATGCGTTCAAGGCCGCCGGGCTGCGGATCTTCGGCCCGACGAAAGCCGCCGCACGGATCGAATCGAGCAAGGAGTTCGCCAAGGACCTGATGGCCAAATACGCTATTCCGACGGCGGGGTACCGCGCTTTCACGGAGTATGCCGAAGCGTTGGATTACGTGGCTTCGCGTCCGTTTCCGGCGGTGTTGAAGTACGACGGGCTGGCGGCCGGCAAGGGCGTAGTGATCGCCGAGACGCAGGAGGAGGCCGACGCCGCACTGAAAGACATGCTGCTCGACGACAAGTTCGGCGAAGGCAAGGTCGTGGTCGAGGACTTCCTCACGGGACCCGAATTTTCGTTCATGTGTTTCGTGTCGGGCCGCAAGGTGTGGCCGATGGCGCTGGCGCAGGACCACAAGCGGGCCTTCGACGGCGACAAGGGGCCCAACACGGGCGGTATGGGGGCCTATTCCCCGCTGCCGTTCGTTACGGCGGAGGATGAGCGGTATGCGCTCGAAAAGATCCTGCAGCCGACGGCCGACGCGATGGTCGCCGAAGGGTGTCCGTTCGAAGGGGTGCTGTACGGCGGTCTGATGAAGACTCCGCAGGGGATCAAGGTGATCGAGTTCAACGCCCGTTTCGGCGATCCCGAAACCGAGGTCGTGCTGCCGCGCCTGAAGAGCGATATCGTCGATATCTTCTGCGCCGTGGCCGACGGAGCGGATACGCGGCTCGAATGGCATGATTTCGCGACGCTGGGCGTCGTATTGGCGTCGAAGGGCTATCCCGGCTCCTATGAGAAGGGACACGAGATCAAGGGACTCGACCGGGTCGGAAGCGCTGTGTACCATATGGGCACGAAGGCCGACGGCGGCCGTATTCTGACGGCGGGCGGCCGTGTGCTCTTCGTCGTTGGCAAGGGAGCGACGCTGGCCGAAGCCCGTGCGAATGCGTTGAAGGACGTGGCGCAGATCGGATGCGACAATCTTTTTTACAGGACCGATATCGGACACTGGGCATTTGAAAAATAGTTGGAAAATATGATAATCAGCGGAAAAGAACTTTCAGCGAAACTTAAGGCCGAAATGGCCGCCGAGGTGGCGGCGTTCGGCGAAAAATACGGCCGGGTGCCCCATCTGGTCGTGATTCTGGTGGGCGAAGATCCCGGCAGCGTGTCGTATGTGACGGGCAAGGCCAAGGCGTCGGCCGAGGTGGGGATTCGCAACACGACGATCCGCAAGCCGGAGACGATTTCGGAAGCGGAGCTGCTCGGCATTATCGCCGAATTGAATGCCGACGCGGAGGTGGACGGTATTCTGGTGCAGCTGCCCCTGCCGAAACATATCGACGAGGACAAGGTGATCGAGGCGATCGACAAGGCCAAGGACGTGGACGGCTTTCATCCCCTGAACGTGGCGGCTTTGTGGCAGAAACAGCCCTGCACGCTCCCCTGCACGCCGAAGGGCATCATCAAGATGCTGAAGGCCGCAGGCGTCGGGATTGCGGGCAAGGAGGCCGTGGTGATCGGCCGCAGCAATATCGTGGGGCTTCCCGTGTCGAAACTGCTGCTGGATGAGAATGCTACGGTGACGATGACGCACAGCCGCACGCGCAATCTGCCGGAGGTGACACGCCGGGCCGATATTCTGGTCGTGGCGATCGGCCGGCCGAAATTCGTAACGGCCGACATGGTGCGTGAAGGCGCCGTGGTGATCGACGTGGGTGTAAACCGCGATTCTGAGACCGGGAAGTTGTGCGGCGACGTCGATTTCGCCGCAGTCGAGCCGAAGGCTTCGGTCATCACCCCCGTGCCGGGCGGTGTGGGGCCGATGACGATTTGCTGCCTGATGGAGAATACGATCGAGTGTTTTCTGCGGCGGATGGGCCGGAAATAGATGATGAATGCCTGACATCGGGTTTTCCCGGTTGGGACAAGCATTCTGATAAGATAGGGTCCGTGGCCCGGACCGAAATGCCCCGAAGCGAAAGCTTCGGGGCATTTGTTTTCCTGCGGGACAAACTGCGTCTTGCCTTTGCCGTTATCTCCGTGCCGCTGCGCAGGGATTGGTGTCGTGTGCTGTGTGCCGTGTGCGGCGGCGGACGGCTTTCGCTGGGTTTTGCGTGCTGTCTTTATCCTTTTTGCTGGTGTTGGTATACATTTGCGTCCACGGGCTGTCCGTTGTAGTGCGACTTGGTATACAAAAAAGTCCTTTTGCTGGGCTTTAGCAGTTCTTGGAGTACATCTACAGGGGATTGTGCTTACCTTCGAATGTCACAATGAACGAAATTGTGTGTGCGAAATTAAACAATTCGGATCGGTGTGAATATTTGCGACCTTTTTTTGATGGAACAATAAGGATTGCCCGCTTAATTCGTCCTGCGAGTTGCAGACCGTCCGGAAAATACGTACACTAATTTAAAAAAATCTCAACAATGAAACGTTTTTATTTGGTTGCTGCCCTTGCAGCGACAGCGATGGCTGCGGCCTTTTTTACTTCGTGCGACAAGCAGGAGGAAGTTACCCCCCCCCAGCCTGAAAGCGCAGCATTAGGATTCCAGTCGGTTGTTACTGCAGGTCTGGAGACCCGTGCGGCAGGCGATCCGACTCCGCTCAATGCTTCGTTCAAAATCAATCTCGACACCAATGATGCTTATTCCACGGCTGTAAATAATCAGGAAGTTAAATATACGGATGGCAGCGGCTATTCGATTTCTCCCGCGATTTATTTGTTGAAATCTTCTCGGAATATGGTCGCTTGGGCTCCGGTCGGCGTCGAACCCGATGCCGAGGCTGCTCCCAATGTCTTTACGCTGAATCCGGGGAATACAACTGCGGCCGTCGATTTTGTATATCAGGAGAATACGGAAGTGAATTCCGGTAAGTGCACGGATCTGGCATTGACCCTGAAACACGCTTTTGCAAAACTGACGTTTACGTTGAACGCCACGAACTATCCGTTCAGTGCGCCGAGTCTTTCGTCGCTCGTGGTCAAGGGAACTCCCGGAGTTTCGACAATAGATATTTCAAACGGTTCTTATTCGACTGTTACGGATGCCGACCTGACGGTGGTCAGTACGGCTACTGACTTTACGAGTCCGAATGCCGTTACGGCATTGGTCCTTCCCAAAACTGCAGCTTCGTTGACACTCGATTGTACGCTCGACGGGACTTCCTATCAGAATATCGCAGTCAAGGATATTGCCAAATTGGATGCCGGCGCGAATTATAACATTACGATAAACATAACGGGAACGGAGATATCGGTCTCCGGCGTGCAGGTCCCGGATTGGACTGCCGGCGGTAACGGTTCGGCAGATCTGAAATAAGGGGATTGCCCGTTTGCCCCGATCTAAACATGAAGGGAACTGTCTGCAAGGACAGTTCCCTTTTTATTGTAAGAGCTGTTGTCGGAATTTGCTCCGGATGCACTATTTTTTCTTATAGTAACTGCATTGCAGCGTTTCGGGCATCGGGGCAGAGGCATCGCGGCGCCAGACCATCGCAAGGTCCTTCGACGGATCGCCCGTGCCGAAGTCGAAGCCGTCCGGCGAAGCGAAGGTTACGGGAATTGTGCCGGAGAATCCGTATGGGGCGTAGAATCCGCGCAGCCATTCCTCGCTGGGGATCAGCAGCGCCGCGTCGTCGCCGCGATCGGCGATCAGCCGCATCGCTTCGCCCATCAGCTTGCCGGCCAGCCCCCGGCGGCGGAATTCGGGAGCCGTCGCCACGCCGTAGATATAGGTCGTGCGGCCCAGCTGGCTTTCGAATGGCACGAGGTGGAGCATCGCCGCCGTGCGGCCTTCGTATTCGGCTGTGAGCATGCGGCTGCGGCTGTAGTAGCGTATCAGGAACGAGTCGATGAACTGTTCGTCGTCGCCGAAGGCCGCGGTCCACAACTCTTTGCAGGCGATTTCGTCGGGGTGCAGGTGTATGGCCGTGAATTTGTGCTGGATGACGGCGGGGTGGTAGGAGAGTTTCGACTGGCGCAGACCGTCGATGCCGAGGTCCTCCTCGCGGTTGATCAGCGTGAAGCGTTCGGGCAGATGCTCGGCGAAGAGTTTGTTGATGATCGTGAAGGCTCCGTCGTAATCCGTGTCGGCCTTTTCGACGTGGGTGTCGAACGTGTGGTCGTTGACCGCCGAGCCGAACGTAAAGGCGACCAGCTTGTCGCCGACGTAGATGCAGCCGCCCAGCATTTCCAGCTCCTCGAAGTGGTCGAAGGCCCGCTGCATGGCCCGCTGTTCGGCGCAGAGTTCCGAGGTGTGTCCCTCGTGCGCCCGGCGCCATTCGCGTTCGAGCTGCATGCACTCCGCGAAACGGTCGCGCGTCAGCTCCTCGTACCGGAAGTCGGGGTATTCGGACGTGAAGCGGTTGATGTGGTTGCGCTTGGGCTGGTAGCGGCGTCCCGTCAGGTTGCGCAGGTCTTCGGCGTTGTAGACGTAGTCTTCCAGTGCGCGGTCCGATTCGAATGCGAAAAGTCCCGCGTGCATGTTGCGGATCATCTCGCGGCCCTCGTCCGTCAGGCCGATGATGCGCAGACGCTGCCCGTGGGCATGGGCGTCTGCGCGCAGGGCAGGGATGATGCCCGCGAAATCGCCCTCGCCGACGGGCTGCATGTAGCCGATCTTCTCGCCGCCGCCGATGTGGAAGCGGATGACCAGAAAGCCGTCGATCACGGCCCATGCGCTATGGTACATTGCCTGCCAGCAGTACATGTTGGCGAATGCGAGGTCGCAGTTGAGGATGCCCGAAGGCATGGTATGGCGCTCGATGATCTGTTTGTCTTCGAGGCGTACGGGTTTGAATTCAATCATCGGGGGTGTAACTCTTGCGTTCGATATGGCTGTAATACTGCTGGATCAGCGCCCGGAACGACTGCATCAGGCTGTCGGCGGCGGGGGTGACCGGGCACTCCTGCACCTGCGGTCCCGAATCGTCGAGCACGACGGCGCCTTCGCCGGTCAGCGCGCGGAATTTCCCGTCGTACGACACCGACCAGCGGGGCCGTTCAGGCTCGTTCAGCACGTCGCGTCCGAAGGCGAAATAGGGTTCCTCGCTGCCCACGAGACCCAGCACCGTGGGCATGATGTCGAGCTGTTGCACTACGTCGCCGACCTCGCCCCGCAGCGCGCCGTCGGGCGTGTACATGAAGCCTATGATGTGGTAGTTGCCGGGGTAGGTGCGGGTCACGGGTGCGAATTTTTCGGACGATACATGATCGGCCACGAATACAAAAACCGTGCGCCGGAACCACTCTTCGCGGCCGAAACGTTCGAAAAAGAGGCGGAATGCGTTGTCGTCGTAAGCCACGCCCTTGTGGATTTTGGTGTAGCCGTCGGGCAGCGTGTTTTCGTATCGGGCGGGTACGACGAACGGATGGTGCGACGAGAGGGTGAAGAGCGTGGCGAAGAAGGGTTCTGGGGTTTCGGAAAGCTCTTCGCCCATGAATTGCAGGAACGGTTCGTCCCAGATGCCCCAGTAGCCGTCGAAATCCTCTTTGCCGTGCCGGGCTTCGTAATCCTCGCGGCTGACGAGCCGCTCCACGCCGGCCGAACGGGCATAGGCGCCGAAGCCCATCGAGCCGCGTTCCGAACCGCAGAAAAACACCGTGGCGTAACCTTTGTCGCGCAGGATGGCCGGCAGCTGCCGGCTTTCGCCCAACGACTGCGGCATCAGCACGAACGGCGTCTTGAACGACGGGATGCTGCCCAGTACCGACGGCATGGCCTGAATCGAGCGGGTGCCGTTGGCATACATCCGTTTGAAGCACAACCCGCTGCGCATCAGCGAATCGAGGAACGGCGTGAAACCTTTGGTCTTTCGGTCGGCATAGATTTCGGGCATCAGGTGCGCCGAATGTTCGGCCGACATGCTCTCCATAATGAAAATCACGACGTTGCGGCCCGCGAGGTTTACGGCCGTGCTGTCTGCCGGCCGGTGGACCGGTGTGAAGCGGCGCGGCAGCTCTTCGGGCGGGAAGAATTTTTTGTAGCTGACGCTGCCCGCACTGCCGATGGTGCGCAGGATGCAGAACGGATTGCTCAGAATCAGGTTGGCCTTGCCGCTGTCCGCGGTGTAGAGCGTGGCGTTGGAGAGGGTGATCGGCCGCGTCATGCGGGTCATGCCGCCGCGCATGCCGGCGATGCAGAGTCCGGTGGCGACGGCGAAAATCGCCGTGCCGCCCGCATAGTAGCCCCAGCCCCGGCTCAGGAGACTCTCCTCGCGTATCTTGCGGCCGTAGCCCCACACGAGCAGGGCGGTCAGTGCCGCTGCCGCGATGACCAGATACCAGTTTTCGGCCATGAATTTGCCTACCAGCTGCAACGAGTTGCCGTTGTCGGCGAAGAAGATTTCATCGGCGGTGAACCGCTTCTGCGTGTAGCGGAAATAGACGCAGTCGGCCATATTGACCGCCACGACCAGCATGGCGTTTATGACGGCGTAGTACCAGAACAGCAGACGGCGGTACCACTTGCGTTCGCGCACGTGCAGAGGCAGCAGCGAGAGCAATACGAACACCCCGTCGGCGTAGACGACCGACGCGGTGTCGAATTTGAGCGAGCCTGCCAGCAGCTGCCCCAGCTCTCCCCAGCTCAACGGTCCCAGCAGCCGCGCGTTGTAGAGATAGAAAATCACACGGCAGAGCATCAGCACCGCGTAAAGCAGTGCGATGCGCCGAAGCAGCAGGGCCGTGGGGGTGTGGAGCAGGCGTTTCATGTTCCGGGGTGTTTTCGTGTGCGGTTCGTGCGCGGGCTATTCGCAGGCTTTGAGCGACATGTCGAGCGACTTGATCTGGTGTGTCAGCGCGCCGACCGAGATGAAATCGACGCCGCACTCGGCGTAGTCGCGCATCGTGTCGAGCGTGATGCCGCCGCTGGATTCGGTTTCGCAGCGTCCGGCGACCTTCTTCACCGCTTCGCGCGTCATGGCGGGCGTGAAGTTGTCGAACATGATGCGGTCCGCGCCGCCTGCGGCGAAGACTTCGTCGATGTCCTCCAGCGAACGCACCTCGCATTCGATCGGAATATCCTTGCCCTTGGCCTTGAGGTATTCGCGGGCGCCGCAGATCGCCTTGCGGATGCCGCCGGCGAAGTCGATGTGGTTGTCTTTCAGCAGGATCATGTCGAAAAGACCCATGCGGTGGTTTTCGCCGCCGCCGATCTTCACGGCCATCTTGTCCAGTACGCGCATGCCGGGCGTGGTCTTGCGGGTGTCGAGGACTTTGGTGTGCAGTCCTTCGAGCCGCGCGACGTAAACGGCGGTCTGCGTCGCCACGCCGCTCATGCGCTGCATGATGTTGAGGATGATGCGCTCGGCCTGCAGCAGCGAACGCAGGCGGCCCGATACGTAAAACGCCACGTCGCCGGGTTTTACGCGGTCGCCGTCGTGAAGCACCTGCTCGAAGTGCATGTCGGGGTCGAGACGGTCGAATACGATCCGGGCGATTTCAATGCCGGCGATGATGCCCTCCTGCTTGCAAAGCAGGCGCATGCGGCCGTGTTCGCCGGCCGGGATACACGAAAGCGACGTGTGGTCGCCGTCGCCGATGTCTTCTTTGATGCAAAGCTCGATAAGCTCGTCTACGAAAGGTCTGTATTCGGGTTTCATGGTATTTATTTTACGAGTGTTCCAGTATATTTCGTATCATGGTTGAGTATGAGTCTTTCTTCGTTTTTTAAGGGGATGTCTGCCGAGCAGTTGAACCTTATGCTGAGGGTTTCCGGAGTCATTTCACCGTAGAAGTCGGTGATCCTGTATTCGGGATAGGGCGTGCTGCCGATGTAGGGAACGATCGGCGTCACCGTGCTTTTGAGCTCCGAGACGACTCCGCCGGTTTCGTTGACGAACTCCAGTTTGGGGATGACGATCGTCAGGGCGGGCATGTTGCTTACGAATTTGATTCCCGGCATGGTGAGCGTGATCGTGCCGTCGTTGCTTTCGGCAAGTTCGTAACGTACGTTTTTCGATGTCGCAGTTTCGGGCGGCGTTTTCGTATTGTCCGTGACGATCAGCGTGCCGTCGTAAACGGCCGACTGTTTGCCGTTTCGTTCTTCGTCGTTGTCGCAGGCGGTGACGGCTGCGGCAGCCAGCAGGAGGAATAGTAATTTTTTCATGTTGCGTTATCCGTTTTATAAGTTAATGTTCAGTGTGATGCCGAATGTGCGGGGGCGTCCGCGCTGGACGAATTCGTTGCCGATCGATTTGAAATAGAATACGTCGTAACCGGTGTCGGCGAGGTTGCGGCCCCAGACGCTGAGCGAGTAGCGGGCGTGTTCGAAGCGTACCGAAGCGTCCGTAAGCGCGTAGAAAGGTTGTGAAAGCGTATTTTCTTCGTTCCACCAGATGCGGCCCGCGCAGCGGACGCCGGCCTGAAACACCAGATCGCCGAGCCATTTCACGCCGGTCGGGACGGTCCATGCGGCTCCGGCCGAAAGGGTGTGCTGCGGGGCGTAGGGGATGCGGTTGTCCTTGTAGCTGATGCGCACGGGATCGCCGTCGTCGTTCTTTACGGTCGTTTCGTACCGGACGAACCGGGCGTCGGTGTAGCCGTACGCGAGGTTGATGTCGAAGGTGCGCCACGGCGAAATCTGAACGGCCGCTTCGGCTCCGAGACTGCGCGTGCGCCCGGCGTTGGTCATCATGCGGCCGGTGGTCTGTCCCGGCGGAAAGACGGTGAGCTGCTGGTCGCGGCAGTCGATGTAGAACAGTGCGAAATCGCCCCGGACCGCGCCCTCCATGCACGAGAAATGGCCGCCTATCTCGTAGTTCCAGCTGTATTCGGGTTTGTAGGCGATGCCCCGCTGTACGTCGTACACTTCGCCGATACCCATGCGGTTCATCATCTTCTGCTGGAGGACGTCGGAGAATATCTGGGTGTTGAAGCCGCCCGACTTGTAGCCCTTGGTGATGGTCAGGTAGAGGTTGCGCGTCTCGTCAAAGGAGTACATGACCGAGAATTTGGGCAGCAGCTCGGTGAAGGTCTGTTTCAATGTGCTGCGATCGTCGATTTCGAGCTGGAGTTCATATACGGCGTCGTCCTTGATGCGGGTTTTGGTGTACCGCGTATCGGTGTGGTTGCGGTAGCGCAGCCGGGCGTGCTCGAAATCGAAGCGCAATCCTGCGGTGAAGCGCCAGCGCCCCAGCGTATAGTTGGATTCGTGGTAGAGGGCGCCGCCGGCCGAAGGCATGCGGAAATCGCTTCCCAGAAAAAGCTCGTCGCCGCCCGTTCCGTCTTTCAGCCCCCAGCTGTAGCGGTAGCTCTGGTCGTTTTCGTTGGCGTATTTGAGGATCAGCTCCTCGATGCCCGTCTGTTTGAAGTGCACCGGGGCGTTCATCGTGCCGTGACGGTAGAATCCGAATGCCCCCAGCAGCCAGCGGTAGGCTTTATCCCCGCGCGAACGGAAGACGAGGTCCTCGGTCACGCTATGCTCGGTACGGGCCTGCCTGAGCGTGAAGTACGAGAGGGGCAGGAAATCCTGATCGAGGATCATCTCGTCGTCGGAATACTGGTAGCTCGTGATGGAGGCGACGGTGAAACTGCCGGCGTCGTAGCGGATCGTGAGTCCGTCGCTCAGGGCGGTGCGGCGGTAGGAGCAGGGGTCGTTGTAGCGGATTTCCCCGCGGCGGACGACGGGGCGTCCGTCGTCGCCGATGATGTCGTCGCCGACATAGGCATAGGGATAGCCGCCCTGTTCGAGCACCGAGAACGAAAGCGTATTGTCGATCCGGAGCCCCGTGCGGCTGCGCCACTGGGTTTTCCAGCGTCCGCCGCCCAGCCGTTCCCAGTCGCATTTGTCGCCCGTGGCGAGATTCTCGAAGAATCCGCCCGTGTGGGTATAATAACCCGTTACGGCCATGCCCAGATCGGGCGTGAGTTTGTAGTAGGACGAGGCGCGGAACTTGTAGCTGTCGCCGCTGCCGTATTCGGCGCTCAGGCGCACGCCCTCGTACGAGAGCGGCGAGAGGGTGTAGACATTGATTACGCCGCCCATCGTATTGCGGCCGTAGAGCGTGCTTTGCGGTCCGCGGAGTACTTCGATGCGTTCGGCGTCGGCCAGTTCCGTGTCGTAATTGTCCTTGTTGAGAACCGGTACGTTGTCGATGTTGAGTCCCATGACCGGCTGGTCGATACGCGCACCGAGTCCCCGGACGTAGATCGACGAGGTCATGCGCGAGCCGTAGTCGGGGGCGTAGAAGTTGGGGACCTGCTGGGAGAGGTGTTTCAATGCGCCGATGCGCTCCCGTTCGATGGCGCGGCTGCCGACGATCGTCGCCGCGACGGGCTGCGACCGCAGGACCATGCCCTGCTTGATGGCCGTCACCTGCACCTTGTCCACCACGATCACGGTATCCGCCGCGGCCGGTTCCTCCCCGGCCGTGCCGGCGACTGCCGCCGTTGCCGCGGCATGCCGTTCCGGTGTCTGTTTGCCTCCGGCCGCCGCGAGGAGCGGAAGGAGTGTCAGAAGCGGTATGGTCAGTTGTCTGAGGTGCACGGTAAAGCGTTTGATTCGGATGCAAAGTAACGGATTTATTTCGGAAGCTGCAATCCTAATTTATGAGGAGGGGGCTTCACAGTTCGCCGGCATCGACGTAACCGGCCGTCAGGGCGTAGATGGCCAGACCCGCCACCGAACGGATACCCAGCTTCTCCATGATGTTGCGGCGGTGCGAAATGACGGTCGTAAGCCCGATTTGCAGGCTGTCGGCGATCTGTTTGTTCATATAGCCGCGGGCGATCAGCGCTAGCACTTCGGCTTCGCGTCCCGAAAGGGGCGCGGCTTCGGGACGCACCGCGCCGGGAACGATGTGTTCGGACCGGTGCGCGCCGTGGTGCATGCGCAGGATGTCGCGGACGATCGCCTCCTCGTTGGTGCAGACGTCGATGCAGTGCATGTCCGCATAAGCAGGCTGGGGCTGTCCGCTGCAAAGCAGGATCGTTTTGCTGCGCCGGGCGCGGAAGAAACTGCCGTGCGTGACGAAGAGCTGCGCCGCCACGAAGAAGTGGAAGAAGCGTTCCGGGTCCGCTTCCGTGAAGGATTCGAAGTCGCCGAAGAGTTCGACGTCGGCGGCGGGAATGATCTTTTCGAGGATGGATTTCATCCCGACGCCCATCAGGACGTTGGGCGCTGCGACGGCTATGGCGGGACGGCGCTCCATCGGTTTACTCGTGGTGATAGGGTTCGTTGTTGAGAATGGTGAAGGCGCGGTAGATCTGCTCGGCGAAGATCGCCCGCACGATCTGGTGCGAAAAGGTCATGCGCGAAAGGGACAGACGGGCGTCGGAGCGTTTGTAGACCTCCTCCGAGAATCCGTAAGGTCCGCCGATGACCAGCACCAGACGTTTCACGCCGCTGTTCATGCGTTTCTGGAGCCAGCAGGCGAATTCGACCGACCGCATTTCGTCGCCCCGCTCGTCGAGCAGTACGACGTAGTCGCCGTCCGACAACTGGCGCAGGATCGCTTCGCCTTCGGCCGTGCGCTGCTGTTTGACGCTGAGGTTCTTGGTGTTGCGGATGTCGGGCAGGGCGGTGACCGCGAATTTGCAGTAGAAGTTTACGCGCCGGGCGTAGATTTCGACCAGCGACGCGACCTCCTTCGAGTCGGTTTTGCCTATGACTATCAGTTCGATGACCATTTCTTCTCGTAAATCGTTTCCGCAGTTTGCCGCCGTACGCCGGACCGGGCCTTGGTTGCCGGTCGAAGCGTTTGCCGGAGCTGCGCGAAAGGGGGAATGCGGGGTGTCGTCGCCCGGCCGGGGACCGGAGCCGTGAAAAGCGGACTACAGGTCCGAATTCCATTCGCCGTCGGCGTCGGTGTAGATCACCGGCCGCGATTTCTCGACCGACTTGAGCCACTCGTAAGCCTTGTACATGTTGTAACCGTTGCCCGATTCGCCGCCCAGCGCGAAGGCGACGACGCAGGTGTGGTTGCGCGAGCGGTAGTACATCGCCTTGACCCGTTCGAGGTATTCGTCGGCCAGCGCGGGATCGTTCGACGGCGTGCCGCCCACACGGCGGTCGTCGCGCCTGTCGGGAGCGTTGATGTTGGCCCGGTCGATGACGTAAAGACCGAGTTCGTCGCAAAGTTCGTAGAACCACGCCGGCTGCGGATAGTCGGGGCAGACGGTGTTGCTGCCCTTGGATTTGAGGGTTTTCAGCTCCGCGAGGGTGGTTTTACGGTCTGCGGCGGCGTTGTAGCGGGCTTTGACGAGTTTGATCTCCTTGTCGAAGCGGGTGATGCGGCCGTCGGTGAATTCGGTCTTGCCGAAGCCGATCTTCAGCGGCATGTATTCGCGGTAAGCTCCGTCGCGGCGCGTGAAGAGCATGACTTTGTAGAGCGGCGGATTCTTGGCGCCCGGTTCCCATTTATTGGCGTTGGTGCCGTATATGAAAGGGTTGAAGCGCACCGTGTCGGTCGTGCGGCCCGGAATCACGACTTCGCGGATGTTGAAGTCGAGCAGCTTGCCCTGCGGCGAGTAGATGTCGTAACCCACGGTGACGGGTTCGTCGTAGTTGAATGCGTTCTGGGCGACGACCGCCAGTTCGAGCACGCCGAATTTGCGGGTGGAGTCGGGGACGAGCGCGATTTCGAAGTCGCGGATCGAGCGTTTGTTCTGGGTGTAGAGGTAGCTGTTTTCGAATGCCTTGCGCGACGCCGGGACGGCGTTGAGCGCATCGGCCGCGCTGCGGCGCAGGGTCAGCACGACGGCGTTCTTGCCTTCGCGGATGTAGGGCGTCAGCGCGAATTCGGCGGGCGTCGAGGAGTCTTCGACCTCGGCGACCTCGGTGTCGTTGACCGTGAGCGTGTAGGTCGTGCCGACGTTTTCAAGGTGGAGGTACACCACACCGTCGGTCCAGACATAGGGTATGTCGATCACCTGTCCGACGGCCACCGCATCGTCCGTGGCCGCGAACGCTTCGGGGGTGTAGGCGATATAGGCTTCGACGCCAGCGCGGTTGCGGGCGTCGGCGTCGTGGCGCTTGTCGTAGGGAACGACCTCGGTGCGGTGGATGCGTCCCGCTTCGACCGGACGCGAGAGAATCTCGGTCGCGGGCGGCTCCTTGATGTTGTAGAGATCCTGTGCCCGGATGCCTGCGGCGCAGAGGATCGCCGCCGTCAGCAGTATGGTACGTTTCATCGTGCGTGTTCTTATATAGGTTAGGCAAAGGTACTTTTTTTTTGCCAAATCGCAAATAATAGGTATCTTTGTAAATTCGAAAAGAACGAATAAGAGCATTGATAAAATGAAAGATATGAAATCGCAGAGAATCGCAGAAATTCTGAAGTCGGGTGCCGAGGACACCGACATCGTCGTCAAAGGTTGGGTGCGCACCAAGCGCGGAAACAAGAATGTGGCGTTCATCGCCCTCAATGACGGATCGTGCGTTGCGAATATCCAGATAGTGGTCGATCTTGCCAAGTTCGGCGAAGAGCAGCTCAAACCCATCACTACGGGCGCCTGCATCCGTGTGGACGGACGGCTCGTGGCGTCGCTCGGATCGGGCCAGCGCGTCGAGGTGCAGGCCGAGAAGATAGAGATCTACGGCACGGCCGATCCGGAGACCTATCCCCTGCAGAAAAAGGGGCATTCGCTGGAGTTCCTGCGCGACATCGCCTATCTGCGTCCGCGCACCAATACCTTCGGCGCGGTGCTGCGCATCCGGCACGCCATGGCCTACGCCATTCACGAATATTTCAACAGGGAGGGGTTCTATTACTTCCACACCCCGCTTATCACGGCTTCGGACTGCGAGGGCGCAGGCGCCATGTTTCAGGTGACGACGCTCGACCTGAACGACGTGCCCAAGAATGAGCAGGGACAGGTCGATTTCTCGCAGGACTTCTTCGGCAAGGCCTGCAACCTGACCGTGTCGGGCCAGCTCGAAGGCGAGCTGGGCGCGCTGTCGCTGGGCCGCATCTACACCTTCGGTCCCACGTTCCGCGCCGAGAATTCCAACACGCCGCGCCATGCGTCGGAGTTCTGGATGATCGAGCCGGAGGCCGCCTTCTATGAGCTGGAGGACAACATGGAGCTGGCCGAGGATTTCCTCAAGTACCTGATCCGGTATGCGCTGGACAACTGCGCCGAGGACCTCGAATTCATGAACAAGATGTGGGACAACGGACTGCTGGACCGTCTGCACTTCGTGCTGGAGAACGATTTCAAGCGTCTCGACTACACCGAGGGCATCGAAATACTGAAGGCTTCGGGCCGCAAGTTCGAATTCCCCTGCGACTGGGGCTGCGACCTGCAGTCGGAGCATGAGCGTTATCTGGTCGAGGAGCATTTCAAGCGTCCCGTCATCCTGATCAACTATCCCAAGGACATCAAGGCCTTCTACATGAAGCAGAACGACGACGGCAAGACCGTACGCGCTATGGACGTATTGTTCCCCGGAATCGGCGAAATCATCGGCGGATCGGAGCGTGAGGCCGATTATGGCAAGCTTCATGCAAGGGTCGCCGAATTGGGCATGAACGAGAAGGAGCTTTGGTGGTATCTCGACACCCGCCGCTGGGGTTCGGCTCCGCATTCGGGCTTCGGTCTGGGCTTCGACCGGCTGCTGCTCTTCGTGACGGGCATGACCAACATCCGCGACGTGCAGCCGTTCCCGCGCACGCCGAAGAACGCCGATTTTTAAAACCGCCCGGAAAGGCCGTTTCACGCCTCTTGCTGCCGGACCCGAACGAATTTCTTGTTCGGGCTGTGCGGTGCAGGCCTAGAAATAAGCGCCTTTCCATACGATTTCCCCGGTTGCGGCCGTTTGTTTACTAACCGAAAGAAGAAACCAAATTCAGAACGAACTATTCTTAATTTGGAAAAAGTATGGCTATTAATCAGAAACAGGTATTATCGCTTCAGCAGAAGCTCTCTCCGCAGCAGATTCAGATGATCAAGCTCTTGGAGTTGCCCACCGTGCAGCTCGAACAACGTATCAAACAGGAGATTGAGGACAACATCGTGCTGGAGGAAGAGGAACATGCGTCCGAAGAGGAGGAGCAGCCGCAGCAGATCTCCGTGGACGAGTATCTGCGCGAAGACGATACGCCTTCCTATAAAAGCCGCATAAACAACTATTCTAAAGACGACAAACAGCGTCCGGTTTTCCTGACCGAAGGCCGTTCGCTGCCCGAATATCTGCTCGAACAGCTCGGTTTCCGCAACCTTTCGGAGCGCGATATGCGTCTGGCCGCCTATCTGGTCGGGAGCATCGACGAGGACGGTTACCTGCGCCGCGATCTGGAATCCGTCGCCGACGACATTGCCTTTACGCTCGGAATCGAGACTTCGGCCGAGGAGCTGGAGCGCCTGCTCGGAGTCCTGCACGAACTGGAACCGGCCGGCATCGGCGCCCGCAACCTGCGGGAGTGCCTGCTGCTGCAGATGGCGCAGATCCCGATCAACAGCCGTCCCCGGCGGCTGGCCCGCAAGATTCTGACCAACTATTTCGAAGAGTTCGTCAAGAAGCATTACGAGAAACTGATGTCGCGCCTGCAGGTGTCGGAGGAGGATTTCCGCGAAGCGATCGCCGAGATCAGGCGGCTCTCGCCCAAGCCCGGCAACCTCTATGCCGAGGGCGGCACCGACACGACGCCCTACATCATTCCCGATTTTATCCTCGATTATCAGGACGGGCGGTTCCAGCTCTCGCTCAATTCGTACAACGTTCCCGAAGTCCGCGTGAACCGCCGCTATATGGACATGATCCGCGAGATGGTCGGCTCCGACGGCACGGTCCGCGAGAAGGACAAGGAGGCGATTCAGTTCGTGAAGAACAAGATCGACTCGGCCAAATGGTTCATTTCGGCCATCAAGCAGCGTCACGACACGCTGATGCGCACGATGCAGACCATTCTCGACTACCAGCAGGAGTACTTCAAGGACGGCGACAAATCGAAACTTCGGCCGATGATCCTCAAGGATATCGCCGACCGCACGGGACTCGACGTTTCGACGATCTCGCGCGTGGTGAACAGCAAGTACGTGCAGACCCAGTTCGGCATCATCCTGCTCAAGTCGCTCTTCTCGGAGGCGATGCAGACCGAGAGCGGCGAGGAGGTGTCGAGCTATGAAATCAAAAACATATTGCAGGAGTGTATCGACGAGGAGGACAAGCGCCATCCGCTGACGGATGAGACGCTGATGGACATTCTCAACTCGAAAGGCTACCGGATTGCCCGCCGCACGGTGGCCAAGTACCGCGAAATGCTCGGAATCCCCGTCGCCCGGCTCCGCAAACAGATATAGATGAAGAACAGAAAACCGGCCGCCGGCCGTTTGCGCCCCGTGCGGGGCGTTGCGGCCGGATACGGAATCGATTTGCGCTGATCCGCCGGGCCGCCCCGGAAGGCGGCGGCAGGTCTGAGGCAGTTGCGGCCGGTGTGATAATTTGAAGAATGTACAGAAAACTCTCGAACGGCATATCGTGGGCTTTGCACCCGTTTCTGCTGCCTCTCTACATGATCGGCGTACTGCTGACGCTTACCGTCTTCGCGCATTATCCGTCGGGCGTGAAGATCTACCTGCTGTGGGTGGTGGCGCTTTATGCCATTATCATCCCCCTGCTGGCGCTGGGGGTGCTGCGGTCGCTGGGCCGGATTTCGGATTACAGGATCGACGACCGCCGCGAGCGGCTTCTGCCGCTGCTGGTGGGCGCCGTGTGCTATGTGCTGTGCGCCATTACGATCGCCAAAATTCCCTCCGCCATCTTCCTGCGTAAGTTCATGATCGCCGCCGCCTGCTGCGAGGTGATGTGTCTGGTGGTGTCGCTCTATTGGAAGATCAGCCTGCACCTGACGGCGATGGGGGCCGTGGTCGCATTGCTGGTGGTGATGAATATCGCGGGCGTGGGCGACATGATGGTTCCGCTGATGATCGCCATACTCTGCGCTGGGGCGCTGGCTTCGGCCCGTCTCTATCTGGGGTGTCACAACGGGCAGCAGGTGCTGGCCGGATTCTGCGGCGGGTTCGCCGTCGCGGCGCTGGCCGTGCTGTTTCTGTAGTCGGTGCGGATATGAAATAGGAAAGCCCGGAGCATTGCTCCGGGCTTTTTCGTATGCGGACTGCGGATCAGACGCATCCCTGCGCCAGCATGGCGTTGGCGACCTTCATGAAGCCGCCGATGTTGGCGCCGTTGACGTAGTTGATGTAGCCGTCGGCCTGAGTTCCGTACTGCACGCAGACGGAGTGGATGTTCTGCATGATCGAGCGGAGCTTGGCGTCCACCTCTTCGGGCGACCACGTGATGCGCATCGAGTTCTGCGTCATTTCGAGACCCGACGTCGCCACGCCGCCTGCATTGGCGGCTTTGCCCGGCGCGTAGAGCAGCTTGTGCTGCTGGAAGATGCGGATGGCGTCGGGCGTCGAGGGCATGTTGGCGCCTTCGGCGACGCAGATGCAGCCGTTGTTGACGAGCGCCTGCGCTTCGTCGCCGTTCAGCTCGTTCTGCGTGGCGCACGGCATGGCGATGTCGCACTTGACGCCCCATGGACGCTGGCCGGGGTAGTAGGTCGCCGAAGGATAGCGGTCGGCGTACTCCTTGATACGGCCGCGGAAGATATTTTTCAATTCCATTACGTACTCCAGTTTCGCGGCGTCGATGCCTTCGGGATCGTGGATGTAACCCGACGAGTCGGAGAGCGTCACGACTTTGGCGCCGAGCTGCGTGGCTTTCTGGCAGGCGTACTGCGCCACGTTGCCCGAACCCGAAATGCAGACGGTCTTGCCTTCGAAGCTCTCTTTGCGCGTGGCGAGCATCTCCTGCGCGAAGTAGCAGGTGCCGTAGCCCGTGGCTTCGGGGCGCAGCGGGCTGCCGCCCCAGTCGCGGCCCTTGCCGGTGAGCGTGCCCGTGAATTCGTCGCGCAGACGTTTGTACTGGCCGAACATGAAGCCGATTTCACGGCCGCCGACGCCGATGTCGCCCGCCGGAACGTCGGTGTCCTGTCCGATGTGACGCTGAAGCTCGGTCATGAACGACTGGCAGAACTTCATCACTTCGTTGTCCGAACGGCCCTTGGGGTTGAAGTCCGAACCGCCTTTGCCGCCGCCCATGGGCAGGGTCGTCAGGCTGTTCTTGAAGGTCTGTTCGAAGGCGAGGAACTTGAGGATCGAGAGATTGACCGAAGGATGGAAGCGGATGCCGCCCTTGTAGGGGCCGATGGCGCTGTTCATCTGTACGCGATAGCCGCGGTTGATTTCGATTTCGCCTTTGTCGTTGAGCCACGGCACGCGGAAAATGATGACACGTTCGGGTTCGGCGATGCGCTCCAGAACCTTCATTTTCTGCAATACGGGGCTTGCCACGATGTGGGGTGCCAGCGATTCGGCCACCTCGCGGACAGCCTGATGGAATTCCGGCTCGTTGGGGTTGCGGAGGGTGAGTTGCGCCATGAAATCTTCGACGTACTGATGGGCTTGATCGTTCATAGTCAATCTGTGTTTTGAGGGTTATTATTCGAGTACCGCCGTAAAAATAATGTATCTTCGGGAGTTTTGCAAGTTCTTTAAGAATTTGCTAAAATATTTTACTTATGCGATTTTCAGTTTCAGACCCTCTTGTGCTTACTGTCTGCGGGAAGGGACGGACCGGGGGTGAAAATCCGTAATAAAAAATGACAGATCCGTTGTGAATCTGTCATTTGAAAAAAAATGTAATTTTTTTCGTCTACTTCGCATTTTCTCCCGCTTGGCGGCTGAATTCGAAGCCGATGTAGACGTTTTTGTAGTTTTCGAGCAGCGCGACGATGGTCTCCATCGACGATATTTTGCTGCCCATCGCCTTGACCATGTCGATGAGTTTGGTGACGGGGAAGACCAGCAGCAGATTAGAGCCGTCGATGTAGGCGTGCCCCGGAACCGGACCCAGATCGAGTTTGTCCTTGGCGAAGCTGAGCGTGGCGACGTGCGTCGAAGCGTCGAATTCGTAGGTTCCCGAAAGTTCGTATTTGCCCATCAGGGTGGTGAATTTGCCGTCTTTGGCGAATGTGACCGTACCGGCGCCGGGTTTGATGCCGGCCATCTGGTAGCCCTTGTCGAGCTGCTGTTTGATGTTGTCCTGAAGTACCGTGCCGCCGAGCTGGCTCAGCAGGTCGTTGCCCTCGAATTTCACGCCCGGAGCGGTGTAGTTCCATGTGCCGGCGAGCGCATATTGCGTCAGCTTGCCGTCGGTGGCCTTGTCTGCGGCGGTCGTGGCGGCTTTTTTCAACGCTTCCTTCCAGTCCTGCGCCGTGGCGGAGCTTCCGGCGAGCAGGAGTGTCGCAATCGCCAGTAAGAGATTTCTTTTCATGATCATTTCAGGTATTTCAGTGTTTCGAGTTCTTTGAGCCACACGGCCGCCGAGGCGTCCGAAGGCATGCGCCAGTCGCCGCGCGGCGAGAGCGCCGCGGAACCGACCTTCGGGCCGTCGGGCATGGCCGAACGCTTGAACTGCTGCGAGAAGAAGCGGCGGAAGAAGACCGTCAGCCATTTGAGGATCGTCGCGCGGTCGTAGCTGCCGTGGAAGGCCTGCTCGGCGAGGAACAGGATTTTAGCCGGGCCGTAGCCTGCGCGGATGAAGTTGTAGAGGAAGAAGTCGTGGAGTTCGTAGGGACCCACGAGGTCCTCGGTTTTTTGGGCGATTTTTCCCTCCTTGTCGGCCGGGAGCAGTTCGGGGCTGACCGGGGTGTCGATGACGTCGAGCAGCGTCGCGCGCGCGGCCATGTCGGATTCCGTGTCTGCGACCCATTTCACGAGGTGGCGCACCAGCGTTTTGGGCACCGAGGCGTTCACGCCGTACATCGACATCTGGTCGCCGTTGTAGGTGGCCCAGCCCAGCGCCAGCTCGCTCAGGTCGCCCGTGCCGACCACCAGACCGCCCTCCATGTTGGCGACGTCCATCAGTATCTGCGTGCGCTCGCGGGCCTGACTGTTTTCATAGGCCGCCGAGCGGTCTTCGGGATCGAGTCCGATGTCGCTGAAGTGCTGCGTGCAGGCGTCGCGGATCGGAATTTCGCGGATCGTGACGCCCAGCCCGCGCATCAGTTCCAGCGCGTTGTTGTAGGTGCGGTCCGTGGTGCCGAAGCCGGGCATGGTGATGCCGATGATTCCGGCGCGGTCGAGTCCCAGCTTGTCGAACGTGCGGACCGTGACAAGCAGGGCCAGCGTCGAATCCAGTCCGCCCGAAATGCCGATTACGGCCTTTTCGCAGCGGGTGTGCGCCAGCCTTTTGGCCAGCCCGTGCGACTGTATCTGGAAAATCTCCTCGCAGCGTTCGCTGCGGTGCGCTTCGTCCTGCGGCACGAACGGCATCGGGTCGATGTCGCGGTCGAGCGCCGCGGCCCGGAGTCCTTCGGGGACCTCCATTTCGATTACGGTGTTCTCCGCCGCCCCTTCGTGCATGCGGAACGAGGTGTTGCGGCGGCGTTCGAATTCCAGCCGCTGAATGTCGATATCGGCCACGACGAGCTGCTCTTCGAGCCGGAAGCGTCCCGATTCGCGGAGTATCCGGCCGTTTTCGGCGACGATGCCGTTGCCGGCGAATACCAGATCGGTGGACGATTCGCCGAAGCCTGCCGAGCAGTAGACGTATCCCGCGAGGGTGCGGGCCGACTGCTGGGCCACGAGCTGACGCAGGTAGGCGTGCTTGCCCACCGATTCGGGCGACGCCGAGAGGTTGAAGATCACCTTGGCGCCGTTGAGCGCGAGGTGCGACGAAGGCGGAATGGCGGTCCAGAGGTCCTCGCAGATTTCGACGCCGAATTCCGTGCCGTTGATCCCGAACGTGAGGTCCGCGCCGAAGTCGGCGCTCTGTTCCGCGACGGAGATCGTCTCTTCCGAGATGCCGGCGCCGGATGCGAACCAGCGGTTTTCGTAGAACTCCGTGTAGTCGGGGATGTAGGTCTTGGGAACTACGCCCAGTACGCGGCCCTGCGTGAAAACGACGGCGCAGTTGTAGAGCGTCGAGCCGTGGCGCAGGGGGGCGCCGGCGATGATGACCAGCGGCAGTTTGCGCGTGGCTTTTACCAGCCGCGCAAGGGCTTCGTCGGCCGCATCGAGCAGCGCCGGCTGCAGCAGCAGGTCGGCGCAGGTGTAGGCCGTGACGGCCAGTTCGGGAAACGCGACGATCTCGACGCCCCGCTGCGCGGCCTCTTCGGCCATCGCGGCGATCCGCTCGGTGTTGAAGTCGCAGTCGCCGACCCGTACGTGCGGCATCGCTGCCGCCACTTTCAGAAAACCGAAATTATCCATAGGTTTGTATTTTGGTTTGCCGCTCTCTTCGCTCCGGATCCCCGCTTTGCGGCGGGGACGGAGATGCGGCGGATTCGTCACGGCGGCGGTCCGGACTGCCGCCGTCGCGGTCATATGTTTATTCGGCCCACAACTGCGCGAGGTTCAGGATCACCTGCTGGGCCTTGCGCATCGTGGTGAGCGAGCAGTATTCGAATTTGCCGTGGAAGTTCATGCCGCCCGTGAAGAGATTGGGGCAGGGGAGTCCCATGAACGAGAGCCGTGCGCCGTCCGTGCCGCCGCGAATCGGGCGGACGAGCGGTTTCACGCCGGCGCGCTCCATCGCTTCGAGCGCTTTGTCGATCACCTGCGGATGCGGTTCGACCATCTTGCGCATGTTGAAGTACTGGTCCTTGACGGTGAGGGTCAGCACCCCGTCGCCGTATTTCTTTTTCAGCAGATCGACGCAGGCCCACATGAAGACTTTTTTCTGTTCGAATTTGTCGGCGTCGTGGTCGCGGATGATGTAGCTGACGGAAGCCTTCTCGACCGTGCCGTTCAGTCCCACGCAGTGGTAGAATCCCTCGTACCCTTCGGTATGTTCGGGACGCTGGCAGGCCGGAAGAAGCCGCTGCAGGTCGCAGGCTACCTCGATGGCGTTGATCATCTTGTCCTTGGCGTATCCGGGGTGGACGTTGCGGCCTTGGATGTCGATTTTGGCGCTCGCGGCGTTGAAGTTCTCGTATTCCAGTTCGCCCTCCATGCCGCCGTCGACGGTGTAGGCGAAGTCGGCGCCGAAAGCCTTGACGTCGAAGAAATCCACGCCGCGGCCCACCTCCTCATCGGGCGTGAAGCCGATGCGGATTTTGCCGTGTTTGATTTCGGGATGCGCGAGCAGGTACTCCGCGGCGGTCATGATCTCGGCCACGCCCGCCTTATCGTCGGCGCCGAGTAGCGTCGTGCCGTCGGTGTGGATCAGCGTGTGTCCCTTGAAGAACTCCAGTTCGGGGAAGTCCGCGACCCGCATCGTGAGCTGGCCGTTCAGCGCGATGTCGCCGCCGTCGTACTCCTCGATGACGCGGGGCTTGACATCCTTGCCGCTCATGTCGGGCGACGTGTCCACATGGGCGATGAAGCCGATCACGGGAGCGTTCTCGCAGCCCGGCGTCGCGGGGACGGTGCCCATCACGTAGCCGTATCGGTCCATTATGACTTCGGTCATGCCGAGCGCTTGCATTTCGTCGCGCAGGGCGGCCAGCAGGACTTTCTGTTTCTCGGTCGAAGGGAACGTGCCGCTCTCCTCGGACGACTGCGTGTCGTAGGAGACGTATTTCAGGAATCTTTCTTTGAGGTCCATGGTGTTGTGTTGTTTATGGCGTTACTATTGTGGCTGTCGAGCCGTTGACGATTGCTATGGAGTGCGAGCCGTCGGGGTTTACCACCACCGACGTGTTGCCGCACGGAGGCATGACGACCGCATGGCCTCCTTCGGGCGTGACGACGACGGAGGGATAGGAGGGGCCGGTAAGGGATATGTGCGTTCCCGCCCTGTTCTTCCGCTGCGGAGCGTCGGCGGCCGCCGGGGTTTCCGTGCTGCTTTGCTGCGCGACGGTCAGCGGGGCGCAGCCTTGCAGCAGCGTCGCGGCGACGAGGAGTATGACGGCGGTTTTCATGCGCTTCGGTGTTTCCTATTCTTCTTTTTTAGCCCGGAGCGTGTGCCAGCCGAAGTAGCCGATCAGTGCGAGGTACATGACCAGTCCGGTCCACTCTGCGGCGTTCGACGAGGCCCATCCGCTCAGGAACCAGTCCACCTCGGCGAATTTCAGGAGGGCGCTCACCACACCCATCAGCGCGCCGCCGGCGATGAAGCCCGACGCGATCAGCGTGCCGCGGTCGAAGCGCGCCTTGTTGAGAGCTTCGTCCTTCGAGCGGTTCGAGACGAACCACGCTACCAGTCCGCCGACTACCAGCGGGGCGTTCAGCTCCATCGGGATGAACATGCCCAGTGCGAAAGCGAGTGCCGGAACGCCGATCGAGGTCAGCACCAGCGCCAGCGCCGCGCCGCAGAAGTAGAGCATCCACGGGGTCTGGCCGCCGGTCATCAGGGGCTGGATCACGGCTGCCATGGCGTTGGCCTGCGGAGCCACGAGGGCGCCCTCGCCCACGAATCCGTACGATTTGTTGAGGATGATCATCACCCCGGCCACGGTTGCCGCAGCAACGAACGTGCCGAGGAATTTCCATGCCTCCTGCTTGCGGGGCGTGGTGCCGAGCCAGTAGCCGATCTTGAGGTCGGTGATGAAGCCGCCGGCCATCGAGAGCGCCGTGCAGACCACGCCGCCGATGATCAGCGCCGCCGTCATGCCCGTCGTGCCGCTCAGTCCGACGCTTACGAGTACCAGCGACGAGAGGATGAGCGTCATCAGCGTCATGCCCGACACGGGGTTCGTGCCGACGATGGCGATGGCGTTGGCCGCCACGGTCGTGAAGAGGAACGAGATGACGAAGACGATCAGAATGGCCGTCACGGACTGTACCCAGCCGTCGAGCAGTCCGAAGTGGAAGAAGACGAAGATCGAGACGAGCGTGGCGATCAGGATCGTGAGGATGCGCTTCATCGTCAGGTCGCGCTGCGTGCGTTCGGTCGCGGCGGCTTGGGTTTTGTTGCCCCCCCCCAACTCCGAAACGGCCAGCCCTACGGCCTGACGGATGATCTTCGACTGTTTGACGATGCCGATGATGCCCGCCATGGCGATACCGCCGATGCCCAGCGGCTTGCCGATGAAGGCGAAGAGGTTCTCGGCCGTGAAAAGACGCTGCGGATCGGCCATGATGTCGGCGCGCGTTACGCCCAGCAGCGAAGCCATGGCCGCCGGGTCGATGCTGTCGGCCAGCGAACCCACCAGTGGCACGACGAGGAACCAGACCAGACACGAACCTGCGGTGATGATCATGGCGTATTTCAGACCGATGATGTAGCCCAGACCCAGCACGGCGGCCGAGGTGTTGAGCGAGAAGACGACCTTGAACTTGTCGGCGGCGACCTGTCCCCATGCGCAGATGCGCGTCGAGACCGCTTCGGTCCACATGCCGAACGTGCCGACGGCGAAATCGTAAAGACCGCCTATGAGTCCCGCCACGGCCAGCAGCTTGGCCTGATTGCCGCCCTTCTCGCCGGAGATGAGCACTTCGGTCGTAGCCGTCGCTTCGGGGAAGGGGTATTTGCCGTGCATCTCCTTGACGAAGTATTTGCGGAACGGGATCAGCAGGACGATGCCCAGCAGGCCGCCGAAGAGCGACGAGAGGAATACCTGATAGAACGCCGCGTCGAGTCCGAGGATGTAGAGCGCCGGGAGGGTGAAGATGGCGCCCGCGACGATTACGCCCGAACAGGCGCCGATCGACTGGATGATGACGTTCTGTCCCAGCATGTTCTTTTTACCCAGTACGTTGCCCATGCCGACGGCGATGATGGCGATCGGGATCGCCGCTTCGAATACCTGTCCGACCTTCAGGCCGAGAAATGCCGCCGCGGCCGAGAAGACGACGGCCATGACGATGCCCATCGTGACCGAATAGGGCGTCACCTCGCGGGGCGACGACGAGGCGGGCATGATGGGCGTGTACTCTTCGCCCGGTTTGAGTTCCCGGTAAGCGTTTTCGGGCAGCGATGTAAGTTGTTTTTCCTGTTCCATTTATTGAGGTTCTTTGATGTATTTGTCCAGATCCTTGAGGATGTAGTAGCGGTTGAGTGATGCGGGCGCCTTCTTCTCGTCGAGGTAGCTGTAGAGGGCGCCGATTGCGGCCGCCAGACGCAGTTGTTCGCCGCGCTCTTCGGATGCCGCGGCGAAGTCGAACAGCAGTTCGGCGAATTTTTCGAGGTCCGCGTCGCTGAATCCGTATTCGTCGACGAGGGTGGCAATGAAATCCGCTCCGGCCAGCAGCGTGTCGATGTCCAGATCCAACTGCTCGGCCAGCTCCGTTTTGGCGGTTTCCCGGATGAGTTCGGGGGCGCCCGACTTTTTGAGGAGACCGATTTTGTCCAGAAGGGCTGCGATCAGCTCTCCGATGCGGTTGATTTCACGTAAGATATAGTCTTCCATAGTTAGCGGTTGTCGCCGCTGCCCGAAATGATGTGACGCTGCATGCGCGAACGGAGCTTGTCGACGTTCATCTGCGCCACGTCGTCCAGTTCGTAGCCCAGATCGCGCGAGAGCGTGGCGCAGTACCACAATACGTCGCCGATCTCCTTGACGATTTCGAGCCGTTTCTCGTCGGAGAACTCCTCGTGTCCGTCGCGGATGACTTTCTTGACTTTGTCGGCCACCTCGCCCGCTTCGCCCGTCAGTCCGAGCGTGGGGTAGATGATGCGGCGGTTTTCGGGGTAGATCGCCGTTTCGAGCGCGTGTTGCTGATATTCGTTGAGTGTCATGAATGCTGAGAATTTGAACGTTTGGGAATAACTGTCGGACAAAAATAACAAAATAATTTAGAAATACGCACCAAAAAGCCCTTGTTCCTCACGAACAAGGGCCGAAGAATCGCGCCGCTTCCCCGGCGGCGGGGTGTTTTGCCGCCTACGGCCCGATTCGTACGAATCCGGATTCCGGACGGCGGGACGAATCGGGGAGTGCTGCGGTTATGCGCGGGGCGGTTCCGAACGCGGTCTTTCCGCTGTTGGAAATCAACGGGAAAAGTCCGGCCGGATTAACGGCGGCCGCCGGCAATTATCATTTCGCGGAGCGTGGCGTTGAACGGCTCCTGCCGGAGCAGCTCCTCCAGCGTGAGGTGCATGCGGTAGCGCCAGTAATAGCGGGGCGCGGCCGGGATGTTGATGCGCTCCCTGTCCGCATGCGGAGTGCGCAGGGCCGCGTCGGTCGCGAGCCAGTCCTGCAGCGGAAGTATGGCGAGCATCGCCGGGGAGCGGAGGTGCATGTCGACGATGCGGCGGCAGATCCACGGTTCGCAGGTGCGGGGAGCGTCGCCCTCCATGCCCAGCACTTCGCGGTAGAAACGTTCCGAGAGTTCACGGTTCTCCTCCCACCATGCCCGCAGGGGATTCATGTCGTGGGTCGAGGTGGTGCAGACCGAGAAATAGGGGTAGCGCGCCGGGTCGGCGAACACCTCGCCCAGCGATTTGGGCATCCGCTGGATTTCGAGCGAAAGGATTTGCAGTGCGCGCATGGTTTCGGGAACGCTGTCGGGAATCATGCCGAGGTCCTCGCCGCAGGCCAGCATCCGCGTCGCCGAGAGGAGCACGGGGAGTTTGCGCAGGGCCGACTCCTGCCAGAACCGGTTGTGGCGGCGGTAAAAGAAGTCGTCGTGAAGCCGGTCGAAAGTGTCGCGCCGCTGCGGGTCGAGGGTGCGGTACATATCGGTCGATTGGGCCGCGATGCGGGGGTGGAAAAAACCTTTGCGGCGCGGGTCCTCGATGAACAGCACGTCGTCGAGCAGCGCCATCAGCCCTTCGCGCAGGCGGCTTCGGCGCGGATCGTCGCCGGGAAAGCGCTCGGCGACCTTGCGTTGCGTCGCATAGGCGGGCAGCAGCCGGCCCTCCTTCATGCAGGTCGTGCGCACTTCGTCGGCCAGCTCGCCGAACAGTTCGCCGAGCATCCGGTCGTCGGGCGCGGGAACGGTGAAGCGTCCTCCGGCCGTATCGAAGCCCATGCCGCGCAGTTCGTCGGCGGAGTAGGGCAGAGCGGGGTTGAAATAGCCCAGCAGGCCGTGAACGGCATGTACGGGAATCTCCCAGATGCGGAAGAAGCCGAGGATATGGTCGATGCGGAAAACGTCGAAATATTCGGCCATCTTCGCCATGCGGGCCTGCCACCACGCATAGCCGTCCTGCGCCATGTGCTCCCAGTCATAGGTCGGGAAGCCCCAGTTCTGGCCCGATGCGGAAAAGGCGTCGGGCGGTGCTCCGGCCTGCGAATCCATGTGGAAAAGCCGCGGATGAATCCATGCGTCGGCGCTCGTCCGGCTGACTCCGATCGGCAGGTCGCCCTTGAGGACGACGCCCCGGCTGCGGGCGTAGGCGCAGACCTCGGACAGCTGCGTGTGCAGGTGGTACTGCACGAAGCAGTGAAACGCGATTTCGCGGCTGTTGCGGCGGCAGTAGGCTTCGACGGCCTTTTTGTCGTAGCGGGCGTAATCGCCCCAGCGGGAGAAATCGGCGGTGCCGAATTCGTCGCGCAGGGTACGGTAGGCGGCGTAGGGCATGAGCCAGTGGCTGTTGTCCCGCATGAATTCCCGGTAATCGCGGCGGGCGGCGGTGCGACGCCCCTCTCGCTCGAACGCGCTGCGCAGCAGACGCAGTTTATGCGTATTGACCTGTTGGTAATCGACTTCGGGCAGGGCGTTCAGCCGGTCGCGCAGGCTGCGGTATTCGTCGTCCTCTTCGACGCCGGCGGCGGTCAGCCGGATGAACTGCGGGTGCAGGGCGAAGATCGAATTGGCGTTGTAGGGGTAGGAGTCTTCCCATGTGCCGCTCATCGTGGTGTCGTTGATCGGCAGCAGCTGGAGTACCCGCTGGCCCGTTGCGGCGGCCCAGTCGATCAGCAGTTTCAGGTCGTAGAATTCGCCGACGCCGAATCCTGCTTCCGAGCGGAGCGAAAAGACCGGAATCGCCGTTCCGGCTCCGCGCCACCTGCGTTCGGGGAAGCGGAGGTACGCCGCGGCTTCGACGATGTGTTCGCCTTCGCCGGGCAGGTCGTTCCATGGGCGGTTGGGACCTTCCTCCCACATGATCGGGGTCAGGGTCCTGCGGTCGGCGATCAGGAACTTGTATTCGAATCTCTGCCGCGCGTCGAGCCGGAGTTCCCACTCCGGAAACCGGCTGTCGTCCATCGGGACGATCCGCTGCCACCCCTCCAGCTCCCTGCCGCTGCCTGCGACGGCCAGCACTTCGTCGGGGCGCAGGGTGGGCAGGACGACGCGCAGGGTGATGTTGCCGCCGTTTTTCTGCTGCGGCCCGCTTTCGCCGCGGCCGAAGATGCCACGCGTGAAGGCCGAGGAGTAGAAGGGCGTATCGGCGGGCATGTCGATCCAGCGGTCGCGGATGCGGAGTACGCGGGGCGCGGGTGCGGCGGGGATGCGCAGGATGTGCGGACGCCATTCGCGGCGGATGCACACGCCCTCGCGCTCGACTTCGTAACGGTATTCTGCCGGCTGCGCCGCAGGGGCGTACCGCTCTACGGCGCAGGTCCAGACGCCGTCGTCGGCGTATTGCAGGGCGATGCGCCGCCTGCCGAGGCGGAGTACGAGCTGTTCGCCCCAGCGGGTGCGGTATTCGATGCTGAACAGGAGTGTCATGGCATTGGATTGTGGGAGGTTCTGATCGCTACTTTCTTTTTGCGGAATCAAAAATAACCAAAATAATCGAATGACGGAAATCCCCCGGCGGAGAAGCGATGAAAAGCGAACCTCAGAGTCCTTCAATGAATCCGGTGACTGCGGCGACCAGCTCCGGAGCGATCGGAAGCGTATCGTCCGTATAGGCGGCGATCTGCTCCGTGCGCGTGGGACCGGAGGCTTTTTTGAGCGTGTGGGTCATGCCTTCGATGATCGTTTTCCGGGACCGGGGCTGGGCTTTCGCCAGTGCGTCGGCGTTGTCGGGCGTCACTTGGAAGTCGATGTCGCCGTTGACGATCAGTACGGGAACCCTCACTTTGCGAATCTCCTCGCGCGGGTCGTAGCTCAGCGACGAGATCCAGAATGTCTGTATCGAGGGGGCGAAGAGGGGCGCCAGTTCGGGCGGGCATGACTCGACCCGTTCGCCGCGTTTCAGGGCGGCGGTGATGGCACGGGCCTGCATCAGTAGCTCCATGTGCGTCGGGGCGAGCTGTGCGGCCAGCTGAAGCTGGAGTATTTCGTCGAGCGGATAGCCGGCGCCCGCCACCGAAATCACGGCGTCGACTTCGGGGCATTGTTGCGCCGCGCAGAAGGCGATCAGCGCCCCTTCACTGTGGCCGATCAGCACGATGCGGCGGAAATCTTGCCGGGAGAGGTACTCGGCCCATGCCGCGGCGTCGCCGATGAAGTCGTCGAGCGTGGCGTCGGCCATTTTGTCCGGGTCGTCGAATTTGCTCGATCCGATGCCCCGTTTGTCGTAGCGGAGCGTGGCGATACCCGCTTTTTCAAGCTCCTGCGCCAGATAGAGGTAGTTGTTCGTATTGCCGTTGCGGGGTGTGGGACCTGATCCCGCGATGAGGACCGCCACGGTTTCGGCGCCTTCGCCGGGCGTGAGCAGCGTACCGTAGAGAGTTCCGAAATCGCGTTCGAGCGAAACGCTTTTCTCGCCGGCGGCGGCATTGGCCGCGGCCAGCAGCAGAAGTGCGGACAGCAATCGTTTCATGGTATTATTATTTAGGCGGTTCGCGTTCGTCGGTGCGGTTCTGTCGGGGGTAAAGGTGCTTTTTGTCGGCGCGGCGCCCCTCTTCGCTCCGGAGTCTTCCTTGCTTCGGGTCCTCCTTCTGCTCCGGGCCTCTCTTCGTTCCGGCCCCTTCTTCGTTCCGGGTCCTTCGTTGCCCCCCCCCCTCTTCGCTTCGGCGTTGCGCGGCGGAAAGGCCCTGCGCGGCGGAAAGGCTCTGTAAGACGGAACGATTCTGTGCGGCGGCAGGGGGGGCCGGGCGATGCTACAGCTCTTCGAGCGCCTTTTCCAGCCCGATACCGCGCGAACCCTTTACCAGCACGAAAGCGTTCTCGACAGGGCGGCGGCGCAGTTCGGCGATCAGCTCCTCGCGCGAGGGGAAGAGGGCGGTGTTGGCGGGCTGCGGCTCCATGCCAGTGCAGGCGCGGGCGAATTCTCCGCCCACGAGCATCAGTTCGGTGTCCGGATTCCGGCCTGCGAGGGCGACGATGTCGCGGTGCTCCTGCTCCGACCATGCGCCCAGTTCGAGCATGTCGCCCAGAATCAGCACGCGGCGGCTTCTGCCGCCGGCCGGCTCGGCGAGGAAGTTGAGGATCGAAGCGCGCATGCTCGACGGGTTGGCGTTGTAGCAATCCACGATCAGCGTGTTGCGCTCCGTTTCGGTCCGCTGCGAACGGTTGTTGTCGGGCATGTAGCTGCCGACGGCGTGGCGGATGCGCTCGCCGTCGATGTCGAAATAGCGTCCTACGGCCACGGCCGCCGCGATGTTGAAGCGGTTGTAGTCACCCTCCAGATGGTGTGCGATGCCGTCGGCCAGTGTGACGGAGTAGTATTCCGCAGCCAGCCCGTCGCGCTCTGCGGCCATGTTGGTCAGCACTTCGTCTTCGCGCGGGACGAAGGCGCGGCCGCCGTTCGCGGCCAGATAGTCCAGCAGTTCGCCCTTGCCGCGGCGGATGCCTTCCGGGCCGCCGAATCCTTCGAGGTGCGCGCGGCCGATGTTGGTCAGGATGCCGTAGTTGGGTTCGGCGACCGATGCCAGCAGGGCGATTTCGCCGCAGGCGCTGGCGCCCATTTCGACTACGCCGAATTCGGTGTCGCGGGTCATGGCGAGCAGCGTCAGCGGCACGCCGATGTGGTTGTTGAGGTTGCCGTGCGTGGCGTAGACTTCGAAGCGTTCGGCCAGCACGCGGCTCACCAGCTCCTTGGTCGTGGTCTTGCCGTTGCTGCCCGAAATGGCAAGAATCGGAATCGCCAGTTCGCGGCGGTGTTCGCGCGCCAGTTCCTGAAGGGCTTCGAGCGTATCGCCGACAAGTACCGTGCGGTCGCCGATGACGGCCGCAGGATCGTCCACGACGGCGTATGCGGCGCCTTTGGAGAGTGCGTCGGCGGCGAAGCGGTTGCCGTCGAAGGTCGCCCCGTGCAGGGCGAAGAAGACGGACCCCGGCTCGATGCGGCGCGTGTCGGTCGAGATGCGGGGGTGCCGCCGGAAAATATCGTACAGTTCGGACATATGGATGCCGTATATGCGGGCTGCCGGCCCGGATGTGTCAGATGTGTTTGTCTCCGTTGTGGAATTTGACTTCGTCGATGAATTTCTTGATGTTCTGCTCCTCGGAGCGGGGGCAGATCATCAGCACGTCGTCGGTATCCACGACGATATACTCCTTCAGGCCGCTGATGACGGCCACCTTGTCCTTGGGCAGCGAAACGATGCTGCTGCGCGTGTCGTAAAGGTAGCACCCCTGCTCAGGTACGGCGTTGGCGTAGCGGTCCTTGCGCGAATGCTGGTAGACCGAGCCCCACGTGCCCACGTCGCTCCAGCCGAAATCGCCGCAGCGGACGTATACGTTGTCGGCCTTCTCCATGATGCCGTAGTCGATCGAAATGGCGCGGCACTCCGAAAAGACGATTTCGACGGTGGTTTTCTCGGCGTCGGTGCCCAGCGCCTTCATCACGCCGCTGAACATGGCGTGGTGTTCGGGCAGGTATTTCCGGAAGGCTTCGACGATGGTCTGCACCTTCCAGATGAAGATGCCCGAATTCCAGAAGAATTCGCCCGTCTGCAGGAAGGTCTGCGCCAGTTCGAGGTTCGGTTTCTCGGTGAAGCACTTGACCTTGCTGATGACGTTGGTGTCCGAGACCTGAATGTAGCCGTAACCCGTATCGGGACGTGTCGGTTTGATGCCGACGGTCAGCAGGGCGTCGTGTCGGTCGGCGAATTCGAGACACTCGCCGATGATCTGGCGGAAGTCCTCTTCGTTGAGGATCAGGTGGTCGGCCGGGGTGACGATCATCTCCGCGTCGGGATTCTGCTTCAGCAGCGTGTAGGCCGCATAGGCGATGCAGGGGGCCGTATTGCGGCCGATCGGTTCGCAGAGCACCTGCCGTTCGCCGATTTCGGGGATGTGTTCGAGTACGAGGTCCTTGTATTTATGGTTGGTCACCACGAGAAAGTTCTCGGCGGGGACGATTTTTGCAAAGCGTTCGTAAGTGTGGCGGATAAACGATTTGCCTGTTCCCAGTATGTCGAGAAACTGCTTAGGCATCGACTGCCGGCTTTTGGGCCAGAAGCGCGAACCGATGCCGCCGGCCATGATGACACAATATTTGTTGCTTGCCATAAGTTATAATATGGAATTAAGTGAGACAAAGATAAAAATATTTTGTAACTTTGCCGCCTATTGCTGGAATAAATATTTTTAGGTTCCCGATGAAAATAAAACTGTTCACCATACCCAATCTGCTGACCCTCTCAAGCCTGCTCTGCGGCTCGTTTGCGGCGGTTTCGGCGTTGGTTTACCACGATCTGGAGCTGGCTTTCTGGCTCACCGTCGCCGCGGGCGTCTTCGACTATTGCGACGGCTTCGCCGCCCGGCTGCTGAAGTGTCCCTCGGCCATCGGCGTCCAGCTGGATTCGCTCTCCGACATGGTTTCGTTCGGATTCGTTCCGGCTTCGGTGCTTTTCGTGCTGTGGAACGACGCGCTTGCGGCCGATGTCGAACCGTGGATGCGCTACGGCGGCAGCGTGCTCTGCTTCGTGGTGGCGGCCTTTTCGGCGCTGCGGCTGGCCAAGTTCAATATCGACGAAACGCAGCACACCGAATTCTGCGGCCTGCCCACTCCGGCCAATGCGCTGTTCTTCGCTGCACTGGGCTGGATGAACGCCGAGACGGGCTTCAGTCTGGGCGTCTGGGTGCTCCTGCTGATGCCGGTCATGTCGTGGCTGCTCATATCGCCGGTGAGAATGTTTGCTTTCAAGTTCCGGAGTTTTTCTTTTAAAGGCAACGAGATCCGCTATCTCTTTATTGCGCTGTCCGTTGTCCTGTTGGTCGCTTTGGGTGTTCGGGCCGTCCCTGTCATTATTCTGCTCTACATCGTCGTTTCGGCGGTAAAGTGGATCGTGACGCTAAAGAGCCGTGATTCAGCGGCTTGCCCGGAGGAATAATTGCATATTTAAATTTTTTAAATTACCTTTGCCGCGGATTCCCGTTCTATGTCGAGATTGACGAAAAGAATATTGCTGACAGCTTTGCTCGGTCTGTTTCTGACAGTACCCGGCATCGTCCGTTCGCAGGGTTTCGACGCCAAGACGCTGATGCGTGCGCAGCAGCGCGGACAGACCGGCAGCCTGTACGGCAACAATCCCTTCGAACAGCCTGCGGAAGAGGGCGAGGAGGGCGAACAGCAGCCGCAGGATACGACCAAGAAGGAGCGCAAGATCCGCAAGCCGCTCGAATCCTATTTTTTCAGCGATTCGGTCCGCTCGCTGAACAACTTCCGCTGGAACGTCAGGCGCGACTACAACCGCGTTGAGATCGGACCGCTGGACACGACGCTGACCGACTGGCGCATCGACTATCCGTTCTACCGCGAAGAGGTGGGCGACATCGCGCAGGGCGCTCTCGGACAGGCTTCGTTGCCGATGAACTATTTCCGGCGGCCCCAGAACTTCGACTTCGGTTTCGCGAGTCCCTACTATGCGTACACGTACGACATGGAGAACGTGCCTTTCTACAACACGAAGAAGCCGATCATCCGCATGACCTATCTCGAATCGGGACAGAAGCGTTTCCGCGAGGAGAACTTCAACATCATGCACGCGCAGAACGTCTCGCCGACGACGGGGTTCAACGTCGATTACAAGGCGCGGGGAACGCGCGGACAGTATATCTGGTCCCGCACCAAGAACCACAACCTCGCGGTGGCGTTCAACCATACGGGCAAACGCTATTCGGTGCATGCGGCCTATTACAACAACCACATCGAGCAGCAGGAAAACGGCGGCGTGGTCGGCACGTGGGCCATTGCCGATACGACGTTCCAGATGCCGTCGGGCGTGCCGATGAAGCTGGCCGACGCCGAGGCGCAGAATACCTACCGCAACAACGCCTTCTTCGTCACCCAGTCGTATGCGCTTCCGCTGCAGCGGGTGACGGACAGCGATTTTTCGCTGGCCGACCTTTCGGCGGTATTCATAGGCCATTCGTTCGAGTACAGCTCGTGGAGCAAGGTCTATACGGATATAAAGGCCGGCTATACGAACGAGCGGGGCGAGCGGGACCCGGAGACGGGCGAATTCAAGCCTACGGAGGGGATTTACTACAAGGACTGGTTCATCAATCCCCGCGATACGCGCGACTCGATTTATGAGCGCGTTATCTCGAACCGCTTCTTCGTTCAGGCGCAGCCTTGGGACCGCAACGGCGTGGTAGGCACGATTGATGCCGGCATAGGCATCGACATGCATACCTACTCGCAGTTCGAGATGCGTGATTTCCTGACGGGAAAGTATACGAAGGTCAACAAGACCAGCTATTTCGCATACGGCTCCGTCGGAGGCAAGATAAAGAAATATGTCGATTGGGATGCGAACCTCAAGTTCTACCCGTCGGGATACAGAGGCGGAGACCTCACCTTGGGCGCTCATCTGGCGCTGACGGGGTATCTCCGCGGACACCCCCTGATTCTCGAAGGCCGGTTCACGATGGACCGCCGCTCGCCGAACTACTGGCAGGAGAATCTCTTCTCGAACCATTATATATGGTCCACTCCTTTAGGCAAGGAGAATGAAACTCGGTTCGAGGTGAAGTTTTCGATTCCCGATTTCGCGTTTGAAGCGGGAGCATGGCAGGGCGTCGTCAGCGACAAGATCTATTACGACGCAGACAGCCAGATTACCCAGCAGGGTGGAAACGTAAGCCTCACGAGTGTGTACGCTCGCAAAGATTTCCGCTTAGGCGGACTTCATTTGGACAACAGGGTATTGTTGCAGTGGAGTACGAATCAAGAAGTTGCACCCGTTCCGCTTTTGAGCGCCTTCCTTTCGTATTATTACGAATTCTGGGTCGTGCGCAACGTACTGCGCCTGCAGATCGGTTTGGACGGACGCTATAATACGCGTTATTATGCGCCCGGTTACAATCCCGCACTGTCGGCGTTTTACAACCAGCGCGAGGTCGAGGTGGGGAATTATCCCTACATGGACGCTTTCGTCATGGGTAAGTGGAAGAGAATGCGGATATTCCTGAAATATCAGCATGTGAACAAGGGACTGTTCGGTAACGGAGAATATTTCTCGGCGGCTAACTATCCGCTGAATCCGGGCATGTTCAAAATCGGTATCTCATGGGGTTTCTATGATTAGCGTATTGTTCTGCGCGGTGTGAACTGCCCGCAAAACAACCTTTTATGTTAAAAAAGACAGTTTTAACGTTTGCGTTCTTAACAATTCTTACGACATTTTACGGCTTTAACGCCAAGTTCAGCACACCCGTGACGGACGACATGCTGAACGAAGAGGCCGATTTCGGCAATTCGCTGCTCAGCGACGGCGATTACGTGATTTCGGCCTACGACAACATCATTCGCAACATCAGCGAAAAAGAGGGCCACGACTGGCGCCTGATGAGCGCCATCGCGTATCACGAGTCGCGTTTCACGCCCGATATCACCTCGCGCAGCGGAGCCAAGGGACTGATGCAGATCATGCCTTCGGTAGCGCGTCAGTTCGACGTTCCGGCAGGCGATATGGCCAATCCTGAGACCAACATATGGCTGGCCAACAAGCTGATGTCGAAAATAAAGAGTACGCTCCGTTTTCCTGCGGGAACTTCGGACAAGGACCGGATGAGCATTATACTGGCCTGCTACAACAGCGGTATAGGCCATGTGAACGATGCACGGCGTCTGGCGCGTGTCAACGGGGAGGATCCCAATTCGTGGGAGGTGGTAGCCCGGTACCTGCAGCTCAAGGCGCAGCCCGAATACTACGAGAACGAAGTGGTCAAGTGCGGCCGTTTCACCGGCAGCCGGCAGACGCTGGCTTACGTGAACGACGTGATAGGCCGTTATGACAAATATTGCCGGGTCGCCGTGAGGTGATTTCCGCCCGGCGGAACGTAAGCCAGAGTGCGATAACGAAGCGGCAGAACCATCGGTTCTGCCGCTTCTGTTTTTTTGTTCTGAGAGGGGCGGCGGCGAAGGAGTGGGAACAGCAGCGAGCGATTGGGACTGCGGTGAGGGATTGGAGACTGCGGTGGGGGGCAGCGGCGCGGAACTGGGACCTGAGTACCCGTAATGAAAAAGGATGGGACGCCGACGCGTCCCATCCTTTTTCGTTGTGTTTTCCGGTTTTAACGCTCCCGGCTTAATAAACCCATTCGAAATCGTCGACGTACATCGTGTTCGTCGTGCAGCCGACCATGAAGTCGCCGTAGGCGCTGGTCGAGCAGGAGATGACGATGCTGTATTTGCCCGTGGGACGGGCCTGCGTGTCGTAGAAATCGAGCGGCAGCGTGATTTCGGTCATCCGGTCGCCGGCGGTCGAACGGTCGATGAACAGCGAACCGCAGGCGATGATCTTGCCCTCGTCCGTTGCCGTGGTTTCCGTCGGGTCCCAAGTGCCGGTCGGGGCGCCCGTTCCCGAAGCTACCCGATGGCGGGCATTCCAGTCTACGATTGCCACGAAGATCCGGGCCTTGTCCTGATCGCCCTTGCCGATCGGCGCTCCGCTGTGTTTTGCCTGATTGACGATGCCGACCGTCGCATGGTATTTTACTTTCATGCCGGAGGGGCGTGCCGTCCATGTGTAGGGCTGCCCGAATTCCACGACGCCGGTCGTCAGACCGTCTTTGTAGAAGATGCCGGACATCAGGTTGCCCGCGGCCAGTCCCACGATCGGGGGAGCCGAGGCTTTCAGCAGGGCGCAGCGGCTGCCGCCCATTCCGTCGAAAGCGGCCGATGTGCAGAGTTCCTTAGCGAAGCCGTTGTTGCCGCTGGCCCAGAATTCCGCATTCTGATTCTCTAGTGTGAAGCACGAAAGCCCCGGATTTTCCATATTGCCGTCGGGTATGACGTCGCCCGCAGGGACGGTGTGTTCGGACGTTTCGGTCGCTTCTCCGTTGACGAGCAGCCGTAACTCGTAGGTCTGCCCCGCATAGACGCCCTTGGTCCGCACCAGACGTTTGACGGGTAGCCCGGCGGCGTTGGTCGAGTTCGTCCATTCGGGGGCGACGGCGGCCGTGAAGAGTCCGGTTTCGTCCCGCTCGCCCTTTTGCGTCGCCTGCCACTCGTCGGTGCCTTTCACACGGTATTGGATCACGGCGTCGGGATACTCCTCTTCCGTTGCCATGGCGGTTATGACGCCCGTGTTGTTCCAGAGGTCCGTCTCCCGGAAGGCGATTTTCAGGTCGGTGTGCTCGACATGGAGCGTCCAGCGTTCGGTCGCTCCGTGATAGGTCGCATCGACGAAACGCATCGTTTCGAAGCCCGAAGCCGAGAGTTCTTCCGCCGTGGGAGAGTAGGTCGTGATGTCGGCAGGACCCAGTTTGAGCCGGGTGACCGTAATGTCGCCGAGGTTCGTTCCCTTGGGCACATAGGCTGTCGCCGTACGTTTCTGGGCGTCTATTACCGTCGCGCCGATCTGTCCTGCGACCGTAAAGGCGCGTTCGATCGGCTGTTCTGCCACGATCGTCCATTCGTAATCCTGATAGAGCGAGAGGGTGACGTACAGCGGCGAACGCAGGTCGAATTCTCCGCTGAGGGGCCGCGACGTTTTGATCTGGCCGATGAAAGACTCCGTGTCGGTCATCATCGGATTGGAGGTCGCGGCGTCGAACGTAACCTTGTCGATGCCGACTTTGCGTATGTCGGTTTTCTCATCCAGCGTAAGCGTCACGGTGCGGTTGGCGATGCTGATGCCCGACACGGTGAAGCCGCTGCCTTCGACGCCCGCGATCCTGAGTTCGACGACGGGATAAGGCACGTCGTTGTCGATGCACGAAGCGGCTAAAAGAAGCGCTGCTGCCGAGAAGAGTATGCGGAAATATTTCATGTCTTACTGCTTTTTCTTGTCCCACAAATGGATCGTCATGCCGAAATTGATGGCTGCGATGTTGAGCCGGAAGCGCATGTTCGAAGCCTTGCGCGAACCGACCTTGTTGCCGTCGGCATCCTTCTGGGTGACGGAATTGTACTGTATGCCACCCAGCCCGAACGAAAGCGTCGCGCAGACGTTGGGGAAGATGTAGACGGCCGCTCCCGGATTAAACGAAAGTTTTACCTGCGTATTGTCACTGTAGGTGCGATTGGGGCTGCCGCCCTCCTTGCGGTCGGGGTCGTACAGGAAATTCGAGGTGCCCGTAGAGAGGGCCAGTTCGAATTCGGCGAAGAGTCCGAAACGCCCCTTGGGATCGAGTCCGGCATACGAACGGTGGAAGATGCCGAACGAGTAGTTGTCGCTCGAAAGGTCGATATAGGGGAGCTGCCCCGAAAGGTCGTTGCCCTCTCCGGCGTCGAAATAGGTGTTGTCGAGCGTGCCGCCCATGTGGCGGTAGCCGAAACGCACGCCGATGCAGTTGTTGTCGCGGTAGAAATAGCCGATGAAAGGCTTCACCGTAGCTACCGTGCCGTCCGCGTTGATGTTGTCGAGGATGAGCATGATGTCCGTATCGTCGCTTGACAGGGTGCCGTACGACGCCGTCAGTCCCATCATCACTTCGCCTTTGTAGGCGAATTTGAGTTTGTTGATTTCGCGGTCGATGCGTTTGCGCGTCGGCAGGAAGCGCTGTTCCTTGGGTCGTTTCTGCCTGTCGGCGGCGATGGGCGACGGTGCGGGCGTCGCAAATGCGTCTGCGGTCAGCTGATTTCCGGATGTCTGTTCCGCGGCGGGCGCTGCTGTCCGTTCCGCAGGGGCTGCGGCGGATTCGGCCGTGACCGAAGGCGTTTCCGCGGCGGCAGCGGTTTCGGCCTGCTGCACTGCGGGGCGGGCTTGTTCTGTCTCCGCAGCGGCGCCGAGCGTAATGAATACCGAGAAGATGGAAAGTATGATTCGTTTCATGTGCTTGCCGATTTTAGAGATAGAATGCCATACCGAGTCCGATCGAGAAGATGTTGACCTTGAAGTTCATCATGCTGGCGTCGCGCTTGCCGACCGTAACCTGATTGTGTACTTGCTTGGTGTGCGTATAGGTGATACCCATTACGCCGACGTTTACTTCGACGGCCATGTTGTTCGTCGCGAAGGCCACGATGCCGGGCGAAACGCCGAGCGAGAAGGTGTAGCCTGTTTCGTAGGTGCCCTTCACCGGGGAATCCTTGGCGAAGCGCGCCTGCGTGCCGCCTCCGGACAGCTGCATTTCGTTGAAGAGCGCGAAGCGTTTGTTGCGTCCCAGCGGAATGTACTGCCGCCAGATTACCGCCACCGAGTAGCTGTGGCGCAGCGAATAGTAGTCGTTCACCTCGAAGTTGAGGTCCGAATCCTCGCCGCCGAGGTTGAGGTCGGCCTTGTCGAGCTTGAGCAGCGAGCGCGAGTAGATGAAGCGTCCTCCGATGGCCATGTTGTCGCGCAATGCGTAGGCGATCATCGGGCTGACCTTGAAGGTGTAACCCTTCGATTCGATGCCTTCGACAACCAGAAACCGGTAGGTCTCGTTCGAATGGGTCGAGTAGGAAGCCGTACCTCCGAATATCCACTGTCCGCGCGGGACGAAGAGGTTGTGCGTGTCGGTCAGACCGCGCTGCTGGCGCATTTCATTGATTGTGAGCGCGCGTTCCTGTCCGACGCTGTCGGCCGGGAGGGACGCGTCCTCCGTTGTCTGCTGCGCACGCAGCGCCTGAGCCGTACCTGCGAGATACAGCAGGGTCAGGAGCGTGCTGATGGTTATTTTGCGCATTGTCGTGCGTTTAGTCGTTAATATACCCATTCAAAATCGTCGACGTACATGACGTTCGTCGAACAGCCCGTAAAATAATCGCCGTAGGCGTTGCAGGCACATGAGATCACGAGTGAGTACCCCCCCCCGCTGGGACGCGTCTCATGGTCGTACCATACGATCTCCAATTCGGCGTCCTGCATATCGTCGCCCTCCGTCGACTGCGTGATCCAGAGCGAACCGTATCCCAGAATTTTACCTTCCGATACGTTGTCGATGCCTTTCTCCGGGTCCCAAGCGCCCTTGGTAGTGGTCATGGCTGATACTACCTGATGCGGGGCGTTCCAATCGACGATAGCAACGAAAATCCGCGCCATGTCCGGATCGCCTTTCTTGATGTAGGGACAAATATCGCCGGAGGTGCGTACTTTATCTACCGTGCCGACCTTGGCGTGGTATTTAACCTTTAACGCCGAGGGGCGCACCGTGAAGTCATAAGGCTGGCCGAACTGCACGGTGCCGGTGAAGCTTTTGTAAGCGAATGTTCCCGTGAAAAGGTTGCCGGCGGCCAGAACGAGCATATTGGTGCTGGTGAGTTTGGCTGCCGGTGCCGCCTTGCCGAATTTTACGTCGGTGGAAGTGCAGAGCGTTTTTGTCATGGTGTTGTTGCCGCTGCTCCAGAACGACCCTCCCTCCGCATTGGGGAATGCGAAACCGCTGGTCATGCTCCACCCCGACATGTCGGCATTGGGAATCGTTTGCGCCGCTCCGGCCGTGAACGAACCGCTTTTTTCGGTTCCGTCGATGGTGACTTTATAGTCGTAACCGTGTGTTGCGACGACTCCGGTGCCAGTCTCTCGCGTGTAGACCGTATGGCCGTTGGCATTGGTCGATTCCTGCCACTGCGGTGCGAACGTCGCCGAGATGAAATCGTCGCCCTGCGACGTGCCGGTCTGGTATTTCCATTGGCCGTCGCTGCCGCATAAACCGAACGTTACGTTTGCCGACCGGGTGAAATCCACGACCTGCAGCGTTACGGTATTGGCCCAGAGGTCGTAGCTTTTTTCCGTAACCGGAACCAATCCCTGCAGACGGTAGGTCGTCGAAATCTCGTTGCTGCCGCCGTTGGCGTCTTCCACATGGATCGTCACGGCGTGGTCGCCGCCCGGTAGTCCTCCGAAGAAAGCGTCGGACAACGTCAGTTCGGTGTTGTATTTATCGGTAGGCGAGAATGAAATGCCTTCGTGCGTGCCGGTGAGCAGGTCGTAGCTGTCGTCGCCGACCGAGACCGTGAATTTTTTCAGTTCCGCGAAAGCCATGATCCGGTATTTTTTCTCGCCGGACGTATATTTCTGCAGTTCGTCGTTGTCGAATCCCTCGGTGAGAAGGGCCGGATCGGGACTGAAAATAATCTCGTCGTCCTTGTCTTCCGTCTCGGTATCGACGCGGATCAGCAGGGCGTCGATATAACCCGGCAGGTCGGGGGAGTAGCGGAAGGTGAAGACGTATTTGCCGCCGGCCTTGACCTCGGTCAGCATGTTTTCCATCTCGACCTCCTTGCCCGACGTATGCGTGCCGCGGAACATCCACGCCAGCGAAGTCGTACCTGCGGGCAGGGTGTAATAGCCCGTGCCTTCGTCCGTGAATTTGAGCGCAGGAACCGCACCCGACTCGGCTTCCGCTTCGTCGAATTTGTCCGTACCGGCTATCCATACGAAGTAGCCCGGATCGAGATTCTCGACGATCGAAGCGTCGAATTTGACTTCGACGACGGTGTTCGCGATCTTGCAAACTACCTCCGCATTGGTCGTTTCGCCGGGTTTGACGGTGAATGTCTCCTCGCCTTTGTAGAAGCGTTTCGAGAAATCCGCGGGGACCTCTTCGCCCGCCTCGACCGCTACGCGGTAAGTGCCGGAGAGCAGCTCCAGCCGTTCGGGAATGTCGTCTTTCGCGGCGTATTTGCGGAGCAGCCCGCCCTCGCTGTTATAGATATACACTTTCTGGTATTGCAGCGGATCGTATTCGCCGTTGGTTTCCGCCCGCGAGGTCGAAATCGTCATCGCCATCACGCCCGTGCGCCCGTCGCCGGCAGGAGTTTCGTCCTGCGAGCATGACGCGCCGGTAAGTGCCGTGAGCAGCATGGCGATATATGTGATGTGTCTTTTCATTATTCGGCGGCTTTAACGATGAGTTTGACGGTCTTGTGCGTCAATACGTTGTTGTTGTCCGTCACGTCGAGGACGAAGTTATGCTCGCCCGGAATCTCCAGCAGTATCTCGACGAATTTGGTGATCGAGAACATTACGGCGGTCTGGTTCTTCACCTGCTCGTTGATCGGGAATCCGAATTCGTCGTGGAGAATCGCGGCCAGATCGGCCGGAATGTCGCAGATGTCGAATTTCTCCGGCATGTTGATGACCGGAAGCAGATCTTTCAGTGCCTCGGAGTCGATCGTAACCCAGAACGACTTGATGCCTGCGGCCGCAGTCACGTCGATGTCGATGACCATGTCTTTCTGCACTTCGTACTGCTGGTCGATATCGTAGCCTCTCCAGACGATTGCAGGACCCTTCTGACCTGCGCTTTTGTCCACGACGAGCGTCAGCGCGGCTGCGGTCGAGACGCCTTTGGCGTCGGTCATGTCGAACGAGAAGGTGTGCGTGCCGTCGAATTCGTAGAGCGCCTTGATCTGCCCTGCGATGTTGAAGCTCTTGGCCTGCTGTCCCTTGAGTTCGCCGCCTACCGGGTAGCCGAATCCTTTGAGGATGATGCCTGCCGGCGACGATGCGTCGAGCGCGCAGAGGTCGAACGTTTCGGGAAGCTGGATCGCCGCCATCGAAGCCATGAACCGACTGCTGGTCGAGCCGATATTGACGCGCAGCGATTCGATGCCGTTGGGCGATGCGAGGTCGAAGACGAACGGTTCGATGCAGTTGCCGTTGTCGTCGAACATGGCGTCCGTCAGCGTGAAAGGTTTGGACATGTCATGTCCGGGCCATGCGAGAGCCGGTGCGCTGGGGTCTTCGAGAAGCTCTTCCAGCAGGTTGTCGGTGCCGTCTACGACGAAAGAGTTGTCCTGAATGATGTTGTTGTCCACCGTTACCTGAAACAGAAGCGTTCCTTTGTCGGCATAGTTGATTACGACCGAAATCTTACGCCACTGGCCGGCCTTTACTCCTGTGATCTGCTTGCTGAACTGCGCGGGGATGTCGGTGTCGGCGAAAACGCCGTCGAAGTTGAAATCCAGCGTATTCTCGATGTCCAGCGATTTGAAGTAGGCCGCGCGCGTTTCGGTTTTGAGAAACTCCTGACTGGTCTGGCCCAGCGATATGGTCGCCTTGCTGGTGTCGGCCAGCATGCCGGCCAGTTCGGACGAATAATCCACCGTGACCTTGATATTCTGCAATGTGCAGACCACCTCTTCGAGCTGGGTCGTCTGCGCCTTTGAAATCGTGAAGCTGCTTGTCGCGCCGTAGACCGGGTGCTCCCACGCTACATCCGGAGTGCTCTCCTCCGAGCGCACCTCCATGCGGTAGGCGCCCACCGGAAGTTCCATCGGCTCGGCGAGCTGCTGTTTGAGTTCGGCATAGGTTTTTTTGAATACCTGCGCGTTGTCGGCGTCGAGAATCTCTACGATAAAACCGTCCACGTCGGGTTGTTCGGCGCGGGTGCCGGATACGGCCTGCGGGCTTTGCGTTTGGTCCGAAGTGTCGTCGGGACGAACGTCCGTCTCGTCATAGACCACCCGCATCGAAAGGCCGCTTACCGACAGGAAGCCCGTCGCGTCGCCCGGTGTCGGCTTGGGTTCCTCCTTGTAGGGAGGTTCTTCGTTCACACAGCCTGCCGCAACGAACGCTGCAACCGCCAACATCGTAAAAAGTCTGGTAAATGTCTTCATATCTTTTGCTGTTTTTATTCCTTATTTGGTATCGTCGATGGCCCCCTCGTTGACTTCGCAGTCGATCGGCCGGGTTTCGGTGTAGTCGTCGCTGAGCGTGACGGTCAGCGTGACGCTGCCCGCATCCTTGGCGTCGAAGGTGAAAATGTGGCAGGTGCGCGGCGAGGTGGCTTCGAGCGTTTGCTCGGAGAAGGTGACCTTAGGCCCCTCGTCGGTTCCGGTCTGGCTCTGGCGGCGTGCCGTGCCGGTTACCTTGAGCGTCGTGGCGCTTTTGACGAATACCGGCTCGTCGGCGGGCGTGCTGCCGGGCGTGAAGTCGAACTGGTTGCCCGATGCCGTCGTTACGGTAAACTGCGCGTCGTGGAAATAGTTGAGGAACTGTTCCGTGGCGCGGACCACCGTCTGCGAGTTGGCGATCGTAGCGGTTATCTCCACCGTTGCAGCGCGGCGGGGCAGCACCTCGACGCTCTTCTCCGCGGCATAATAGGGCTTGTCGATTCCCTCCGCATCGGGGTCGCCGTGGGCGACGGAGACGGTGTAGGCGCCCATCCGGAAGACGGTTTCGCTTTGCTCGAATTCCGCGAGCGCATCCCATTTTTGCGTCCCCGATTCTCCGGTGACCGTAAGCGTGAAATCGCCGGCTTGGGGGACGGAGGGCGCGGCCGGCATCCGGGAAGTGTCGTCCGATGCGGCGTCGATCGAACCGTCGGCGGTGCAGCTGACCTTCAGCGTGCCGTATTCCGTGCCTTCAGCCTTGTTTTCCGTGGAGCATCCGGCCGCCAGCAGGGCCGCCGATGCCATTAAGTATATGAGTTGTCTTTTCATGGTATTCCGGTCGTTCAATGGTGAGTGTTGTCGGTCGTGCCGTTTGCGGACGGCGCTGCCGGTTCGGCAGCCGCATCTGCCGCTTTGACTGTACCTGCCGGGGCGCCTTTATACGAAACGTCCCGAAGCGTCTGTTTGGGTCGGGATGTTTGGTTTTTTGTTCGCATGGATGCATGCCTTTTATTGACAATGTGCAAAAATAGGCATGCGCCGCGGATTTGTAAAATAAATTCAACGAACGGCGCATTTTTCATCACGAACACCCGACACGCCGCATGCCGTCGGGCCGGATTCTCCTCTCTTCGGGTGTCTTTCCGCTGCCGGGAAATGGCTTGCGCGCCCTTCTTTCGCGGTGCGGGCGGTACCTGAATAAAAGAACCTCCCTGCAATCGCAGGGAGGTCGGGGGTGAAGGCCGCGGGGCCTTCGGGTTTGTTATCGGAGGATTAGTATACCCATTCGAAATCGTCTACCCAGAGTTTGTTGGTTGAGCAGCCATTGAAAAACTCCCCATAAGCATTACATGCGCACGAAATTACAAGTGAATACTTGCCGTCGGTAGGCTTGGCTGTCTTGTCGTAGTAATTGATCGGAATGTCGATTGTCTGCCAATCGGTTTTCCCTTTTTCAATCCAAAGCGAACCGTAGCCTATTATTTTGCCTTCACCGGGATCGGTAGTCGTTTCCGGATCCCATGAACCGATGACAGTAGCAGGAAGTCCGCTTTTTACTTCAAGAGTTGAGGTTACAGTATGAGGACCGGTCCAGTCAACGACTGCAACAAATATGCGGGCTTTGTCAGGACTGTTTTTAGGGATATTTACCGTTGTTGTTGTGTTGACATAATCTACATTGTCGACTTCAGCTTTATAGCTGACCCGCATGGCGCTGGGACGTGATTTCCAAGGATATATTTGTCCGAAACGGACGTCGCCGCCGGTGCCATTTTGGGTAAATTGTCCGAAAAATAAGTTTCCGGCAGTTAATAATTTTCCGTAGATAAAAGTGTTTTGGGTTCCGGATGTTAAGTATGCACATTTCCCGGAATTACCGTCAGCTTGTTGGCACAACCAGCAAGCTGATAGCACTTTGTTGTTGCCACTGCCCCATGTTTCGGATGTTTTGCTTGCGTCTTGCAGGATAAAGCACGGAAGAGCCGTATTTTCCATATTCCCTTCTGGAATAATCTGATCTGTTTCCGTTGTGAATTGGCCTTTGTATTCCGTTCCGTCTACGGTCAATTTGTAATCGTACGTATTATTTGCGAAAACGCCGGTTCCTTCCGTAATGCGCCAAAACGGTTGTACGCTGTTGGGGGTAGTCCAGTCCGCCGCCGTAAATTGCGTGCCCCAGTCGGGTTTTATTTCCGCTTTTGTATTGTTTCCGGTAATTTCGGCGGTCTGCCATTCCGTATCCGAAGCGGTCGATTTCTTATATTGCACGGAAACGGATGTCGCATCGGCAGGGATGTTCAAGGTAAACGATGCTGTATTGGCCCAAAGGTCTGCGTCGTTGTTGTAAGTGATGGGGGAAGCGACTGTTTTTACGTATTTCAGCGTGATGACTGTTTTTTGTCCGGCATTGTCCGTGACGGTGAATTTGAAATCGGAGTTCGTCGTTTCGGTCACCTCGGCGCAGACCATGGCGAGCATGTCTATCAGACCGCCGATCTGGAAATACACATGCTGCTGGTTGAGCAGTTGTGCCGGAGTCGGAAAGCCGAGTTGGGCAAGCATGCTTGCCATCTCTTCCGTCGCGGGACTTGTTAAATCCATGGATTCGGCAAGGTTGACCAAGGGAAGCAGCGTTGCCAAGGGGGCGGAGGTGATATCCACCTGCATCGACTTGATGCCGCCCGGTGCGCTGACCCGGATGTCGGCGCTGTTGCCGCTTTCGGCCAGCTCGACGGGTGTCGTAAGGTCTTCGTGGCCGATCCACTCGACGGTCGGGGCTGCGGCTTTGGTGAATGATGCGGTCTGCTCCACCGTGTAGACCCAGTTGGCGACGACGGGTGTCGATCGGGTGATCGTGAAGCTTGCGGCGTTGCCTTTGTCGGTGCAGGCCGAGAAGGTCAGAGCGCCGTAGCTGTCATCAGGGAGCACGTTGAAAAAGGTCTCGCTGTAATCGGCCGAAGGAGCCGTGCCGTCGGCGTAGGTGACGGTGATGTGCTCCGAGTCGATCGAGATGGGAGAGCCCGTTGCGGAGGTGCCTTCGGCGACCAGCGTCGGGTTGATCGCCGAAGGATCGTATGCGGCGTTCGGGTCCGAGGGAACGGTGAAGGTCAGCTGCTCGGAGGCGATCGGTTTTTCCGACGTCAGCATGACGGAGGCTATTTTCTCCGACGCAGCGCCGCCTTGCAGTTTGAGCGCGAGGATCGAGGTGATGCGGTGAAGATTGAACTTTACGGCATTCCCTTCCGGTGTTTTGCCCGGCTCGGCGTCGTTGTGGGTAATGGCGTCGGCGGCCATGATGTCGAATTCGCTGTTGTATTTGTTTCCGTTCTGGGTGCGCAGGGCGCTGAAAGGAACCGTTACGGTCGTGCCGGAAACAGCTGCGTTTCCGTTGTGGGGGTAGAAGGCGCGGTACGCCCAAGTGCCTGCGGTGCCGGTGAGCGAGCCTGTAAAAGCCTTGCTGTCTGGGGCGTACGTAAATTGCAGGAGCTTCGTGAAGTCGTTGGCGAGAACGCCGAGGTTGTCTTCGCCGTTCCATGTACCGGTAAGACCGGTGCCGAAATCGACGTTGATGTCGGCGCGGCTTTGTTCGCGGGGAGCGATATCGGCGAGAAAACCGACGGCAGTTGCTCCGTCGCCGGATGTTGCGGGAACTTCCTCGTAGGTGCTGCACGCGCCGAGGAGAAGCGCTGCGGTCAGCGTTAAAAGAGAGACTTGTTTTTTCATGGCTGCCGGTTTTTTATTCGTTTTCGCCCAAATAAAAATCGTCGTAGCAGCTCAGGGGGCTGATTCCGTCGGAGGAAGGGACGTCTCCGGACGTGGCAAATCCTTTTTCCGCGGCGACCTCAATCGTCTCGATCATCGGGGCGGAGTATTTCCCCCCCCCTTTCGTGGTTGATACAATTCCCATGGTATGCAATAGTTTAAAGTTTTATGACAAAAATAGACGGGAATTGGTTCTTTTGAAAATAAATTCAACGAACGGGCAGTGTTTCATCACGAAAAGGCATATTTGCCTTGTGGAACCGGAATCGATTGCGGCAATATTACAAGGCGGTGGAAATTAACAAGAAACCTCCCTGCAGGCGCAGGGAGGTCGGGGTGAAGGTTGCGGGGCCTTCGGGTTTGTTATCGGGAGATCAGTATACCCACTCGAAATCGTCTACCCAGAGTTTGTTTGCGTCGCATCCGGTCAGGTAGTCGCCCAGATAGCTGGTCGCGGTCGAAATGACCAGCGTGTAGTTGCCCGTCGGAGGCGTGTCCGTCTTTTCGTAATAGACGATCGGAAGCTCCAGATCCTTCATGCTGCCGGTGTGAGACTCCGTGATGTAGGCGGAACCGTAGCCGATGATTTTGCCTTCGTTCAGGCTCGATACGGTTTCGGGGTCCCAGAACGTCGTCTTGTCTACCGAAGTGCCCGATTGCACCGCATGGCGGTCGCTCCATTCTACGATACAGACGAAGATGCGTCCTTTGTCGAGACCAGTGCTTACGGGCGGATCGTTCTTGACCCGGTTGATTTCGCCTATCTCGGCGGCATATTTCAGTTTGAGGGCGGCGGGACGTGCGGAATAGGTATACGGCTGTCCGAATTGTGCGTAACCGACCGTGCCGTCCATCACGAAATCTCCGGTGTAGAGGTTGCCCGCAGCGAATGCGATGACTGCATACTTCGCGGCGAGTTGCGCGCAATAATCACCGACCATGCCGGGATATGTTGCCTGAGTGCATAATTTGTCGGTTCCCGAACTGGTCATATAGCCGTTGTTGCCGCTGTCCCAGAATTTGTCGGTCCCTGTTGCGTCTTCGTATTTGACGGCATTCGGATAGGGTACGTTGGTCGACCCTATGATCTTTTTCATCGATTTCGTACTCCAGCTCTCCATGCCTGCATTGGGAATGATGTCGCCGAGGTTGTTTTTGGGCGTGAATTCGCCCGAAGCGACCGTTGCGCCGTCGGCGAGCAGTTGGTATTCGTAGCTCTTGCGGGCGAAGATGCCGGTCTTGGGATCGACGCTATGGATCGTCAGCCCCGCTTCGTTGGTGCCGGCGGTCCAGTCGGGGCTGATCAGGGCCGTGCGGCTGCCGTCGTCGTTCGGCCCGGAGACGCTGGCGGCGTTCCATGCGCTTTCGCCCTTGATGCGGTACTCCAGTGCGACGCTGCCGGCGTCGGCGAACTGATTGCTGATCGTCAGCGAGGTGGTGTTTTTCCAAAGGTCCGTTTGATCTACCCGCACGAGCGCCGGGGCCGTGAAGGTCAGCGATTGCTCGGTCACCTGCCCCGCGAGATCGGTTACCTTGACGTCGAAGACGTGTTCGCTGCCGGGGTCGGGACCCAGCAGGAGGATCATCGGCACGAGTGCCGTGATGTCGAAAACGCACTCTTTTTTGTATTGTATTTCGGTCTGGCAGCTGAGTCCGAGATCGGCGAAGGAGATTCCCTCGATGACTTCGGAATCGTTGAACAGATTGAGTTTCGAAATGCCCAGCATGCTCAGTACGGGCGACGAAACATCGACTTCCAGACCGGCAATGCCTCCCGGTACATGGATGTTGATGGCGGCGGAGTAGGTGAGCTGGTTGTTGTCGTCCACGGTGATTTCGTGCGCTTGGTCGATATCCTGTCCGGGCCAGTCGAACGACGGAGCTTCGAGCGGAGCGAAGACGGGCGTTTCGGCGCGCTTGTAGAGCTTGCCTGCGGCGAACGGTTTGTCTGCCCCGCGTTCGATGGCGACCGTACCGATCCGGGTTGCCGTAATCACGTCTACAGTCAGTTTGTCGTAGCTTCCCGGCATGATGTTGAAGAAGGCGTTGATGTCGTTGGCGTCGGGAGCCGTGCCCTGCTCGAAGCCCAGCGCGATGACGTTCGACGGAGCGGTTTGGCTGAATGCAAGCCCGGATCCCGTGTCCGAAATGTCGAAGTCGATGCTCTCGGCCGAGAGCGTCTGGGCTTCGTTCTCCGAAGTCAGCAGCAGGTAGCGGACTTTGTCGGCATTGGCGCCGCCTTTCACCTCCAGATTGAGAATCGAGGTCAGGCGGCTGAGAGTGAATCGGATCGGATCGCCTTCGTCGGTTTTGCCCGGTTCGGCATTGGCGAAGCTCAGGATGGGGGCCGCCAGCGCGTCGGAGGCGCAGTTGAAAGCGTTGCCGCTCTGGGTGCGCAGGTTCCCGAACGGGATACTGGCTTTGGTGCCGTTTACGGTCGCATGGGGATAGAAAGCCATGTATTGCCACGCTCCGGTCTGCGCCGGCAGTTCCCCTTCGAATGCGAAGTCGCTGTCGTTGTAAGTGAACGGCCGGAGTTCCGGGGAGGAGCCGGGAGCGGTGAAAAGAACTCCCATGGCGTCGTTGTCTTCCCAGTATCCGGTGAATGTGCTTTCTCCGACGGAGATGCCGGCGCGGGTTTCGGCGTCGTCGGCGACATCGGCGCGGAGTTTTACGAACGTGTTGCCGGCGTGTGCCGGATCGTTCGTCTCGTCGTAACTGCTGCAGCCCGCGGACAATGCGGCCGCAGCGAGGATTGCCAAAGCTTTATAGGAGTTTTTCATAGCTGCGCCGTTTTTATTCGTTGTCCAAATAGAAATCGTCGTAGCTTACGCCGGTCGGCTCTACGCCGCCGCCGGGGAAGGAGTTGGCAAATCCCTTTTCGGGCTGCACGTCGATCTGTTCGAGCAGGGGTGTGACATAGCACAGCTTCCCCGCCCGGAGGGTGGTTACATTCTTCATAGTCAAAATCTGTTAATTGCGTCGGAAGTAAATGTAGGAAGGTCCTGACTGAGATGAAAATAAATTCAACGAACAGGCGTGTTTTTTCAACGAATCGGTTGATTTGACAGATGGTGGTCGGGCTGAAATGCTTTGATAAAGAGCGAAAAGGTGTGTCAGGCAAACGAGAAAGGCCGTCCGGTGATCCGGACGGCCTTCGTATCGAGCCTTTCAGGCGGTTATTTTACGTATTTGTTCAGCCAGCCGAAGAACTCGCGGTTCCAGACGAGCGAGTTCTGGGGTTTGAACACCTGATGGGCTTCGTTTTCGAACTCCACCAGACGGGCCGGGATTCCGCGGACGCGGGCGGCGGTGAACGCTTCGAGCGACTGCGTGTAGGGGATGCGGAAGTCGTATTCGCCCGTGAAGATCAGCATCGGCGTGTCCCATTTCCCGACGAATTTGTGCGGCGAATTGGCGTAGGAGCGCTGTGCGACTTCGTTCGACCGATCCCAGTAGGGACCTCCGTAATCGTTGTTGATGAAGAACAGCTCCTCGGTTTGGCCGTACATCGACTCGAAGTTGAAGATGCCGCAGTGCGAGATGAAGGCTTTGAACCGTTTCTCGTGGCATCCGGCGAGGAAATAGACCGAATATCCGCCGTACGATGCGCCGACGCATCCCATGCGGGTCTCGTCGGCCCAAGGCTCCTTCGCCACGTCGTCGATGGCCGAGAGGTAGTCGCGGATGTTCTGGCCCGAATAGTCGCCCGAAATCTGGTCGAGCCACTCCTGTCCGAACGAGGGCAGGCCGCGGCGGTTGGGCGCCACGACGACGTAACCCTGCGCCGCCATCAGCTGGAAATTCCAGCGGTAGCTCCAGAACTGCGAAACGACGCTCTGCGGACCGCCCTGACAGTAGAGCAGCGTGGGGTATTTCTTGGCGGGATCGAAGTCGGGAGGCAGGATCACCCACGTCAGCATCTGCTTGCCGTCGGTGGTCCTGACCCAGCGTTTCTGCACCTCGCCCATTCTAATATTGTCGTAGACGGGTTTGTTGATGGCCGAAATCTGCGTCAGCGTGCCGTCGGCGGGATTCACGTCGAAGAACTCCGTGGCCATCGAGATCGTACACATTTCGGCGGCGATCCTGTCGCCCGCCATCGAGAAGGCGTTGATGTCGTGGTCGCCGCGGGTCACCACTTCGACTTCGCCGACCGAAGGCGCGATGCGGCATATCTGGTGTGTGGCTTCGATCGGGGCGATGAAGTAGAGCATGTCGCTGCCGCTCCAGACGACGTTCATGGCGTTGTAGTCGAAATCCTCGGTCAGGTCCTGCATTTGGGCCGTCTGGCAGTCGTAGAGGAACAGGCGCGCCTTGTCCGACTCGTTGCCGGCACGGCGCTGCGAGAGGAACGCGATCTGCCGGTCGTCGGGCGACCAGACGGGGTATTTGTCGTAACCCGCCATCGTGGCCATGTCCGCGATCGGCTCGCCGGTATTGACGTTTACGGGTTTGCAGATGTTCTGCGTCACGCCGTTTTCGAGGACGTAGACGAAGATGTCCGAATCGGTCGAAACGGCGTACTCGGTGCCGGTCAGCGGCTTGCAGGTGTACGCCAGCATCGTTCCGGCGTTGTTCCACGCGATTTCGGCCATGTCGAAGTAGGGCGCCAGCGGAGCGTCCCACGCGGCGTCCTTGCCGATGATGTCCACGCCGGGTTTCAGCCCCTCGGCTCCGAAGTCGCCGACAAAGATATGCAGGTAGGAACCCTCGTCCCAGTAATTCCAGTGGCGGGCCATCAGGTCGTCGTAGATGCGGGCCTTCGATTTGTCCATGTCCTTGTAGACGTCCGACGACTTGCGGTCGCAGACCTCGACGCGCTGTACGTACCATGCCTTGTCGCCGCGGGGGCTGATGCCGAAGCCTTCGACGTCCTTGTCGAACGCCGAGAGCTGTCTGGCGTTGCCGCCTGCGGGCGTCATTTCCCATACCTGCATCGAGCCGCTGCGGTCCGAGAGGAAGTAGATCTTCTCCCCGTCGGCGCTCCACTTGGGATCGGCGTTGTTCGACGCGGTGTCGGTCAGGCGCGTCACGGCCTTGGTCGCAAGGTCTTCGACCCAGATGGTCGTCACGCCGCGGTTTTCGGCCATGTTGTAGTCGGTCTGCGCATAGAGGAGCGTACGCCCGTCGGGCGAGAGCGACGAGGAGCCTGCACGGCTCATTTTCCACATCACCTCAGGGGTGAGAATGCCTGCGGCGATCTCATCGGCCGTCAGGGCATTGTCGATGGTAAGGGGCTGCGGCCGCCTGTCGTCGCATGCGCTCAGTCCCGTAGCTGCAATAGCCATAAAAAGGAGTAATTTTTTCATTTTCGGTCGGGTTTCTTCTATTTATTCGTATTTTTGTATTCAAATCCGATAGGCATGAACCATACCGTATATTTTGCAGATAAATCCGTGATTTTCACTTCGGACGCGCCCGGCGGCGAATGCTATGCCGTCGTGCCCGCGGATCCGGCGGACCTATCACGAGCGAAGGTAACGAAAATTCTCGAATCGCACAACTGCGTCGCAGTCGTTTCTACCGATCCCGACGCGGCGTTCCGCTCTTTTGCGGCTGATTTTACGCAGATCGAAGCGGCGGGCGGCGTAGTGGTGAACGACCGCGGCGAGTGGCTGATGATGCGCCGCAACGGCCGCTGGGACCTGCCCAAGGGACATCTCGAATGCGGCGAGCGCATCGAAGCGTGCGCCGCGCGCGAAATCGCCGAGGAGACGGGCGTGTGCGCCGAACCGGTGCGGCCGCTGTGCCGGACGTGGCACGCCTATTATTTCCCGAAGACCGAACGCTGGGAGCTGAAACGCACCCATTGGTACGAACTGCGCGCGGCGGCCTGCGGCGACCTCGTACCGCAGACCGAAGAGGGGATCGAGACGGTCGTCTGGTGCGCTCCGGCCGAAGCGATGGCCCATGCCGCCGGGAGTTTCCCTACGGTGCGCACCGTGCTCGAACGGCTCGAAACCTGTCTGTCCGCCGATAAAAAACCATAACCCATATGCTTTCAATCTCCGCTTCCGCCTATCCCGACTCGAAGCCCCATTATGCGATCCTCGACGGTCTGCGCGGCGTCGCGTCGCTGGTCGTCGTGGCCTTTCATCTTTTCGAGGCGCATGCCGCGAGCCATGCCGACCAGATCATCAACCACGGCTATCTGGCCGTCGATTTCTTCTTCGTCCTTTCGGGCTTCGTCATCGGCTATGCCTACGACGACCGCTGGGGACGCATGACCTACCGCGATTTCTTCAAGCGCCGTCTGATCCGTCTGCATCCCATGGTGGTGATGGGCATGCTGATCGGCGCCGCGGCGTTCTACTTCGGCGCAGGAGGACCTTACGAAATGATCGCCGGCGTTCCGGTCGGACGCATGCTTCTGATCCTGCTGCTGGGGTGCCTGATGATTCCCGTGCCGCCGTCGATGGACATTCGCGGCTGGAGTGAGACCTATCCGCTGGACGGCCCCGCATGGTCGCTTTTCTTCGAGTATATCGCCAATATCTGCTATGCCCTTGTCCTGCGGCGGCTTTCGAAACTGTTGCTGGGGGCGCTCGCCGTTGTCGCGGCATGCTTTACGGTGCGTCTCGCCGTGACACAGGGCGATATGATCGGCGGCTGGGCGCTCGACGGCGAACAGCTCGGCGTAGGTTTCACGCGGCTGGCCTATCCGTTTATCGCCGGACTGCTGCTGTCGCGCGTCGGAAAGCTGATCCGTCTGCGCGGCGCTTTCTGGCTTTGCAGTCTCTGCGTCGTCGCCGTGCTAGCCATGCCGCATCTGGGGACGGACCGCTTGTGGCTGAACGGTCTCTACGACGCCGTGTGCATCATCGTCCTCTTCCCGCTGGTCGTAGCGGCCGGCGCGGGCGGCAAAGTCACGGACCGGGTGTCGAAAAAGGTCTGCGGTTTCTTGGGCGACATCTCCTATCCGCTGTATATCACGCACTATCCGTTCGTCTATATTTACACTGCGTGGGTGGTCGATACCCGTCCCGCATGGCCCGAAGCGCTGGGGTACGGCGCGCTGGTTTACGGCGGCAGCATCCTGCTGGCGTGGTTGTGCCTGCGTCTGTACGACGAACCGGTGCGCGGGTGGCTCAAACGCCGCTTCATGCAGCGCAAACCGGTGCAGGGGTAATTTTGTCGTACGGACGGCCCCTGCCGGGCGAAGATTCCCGGTTACAGCAAAGACCTGCCGATTTCGGCAGGTCTTTGCTGTTAAGGATGGTTGCGGAGCGGTTGCAGGATAGATATGGACCTGTTGCAGAGCGGTTTCGGGCCTGTTGCAGAGGGGGCTGACGGGGCCGTCGGATTGTTGTGAATTCGTTACTGTGCTGTTGCAGGACAGTCGCGGGCGTTCGGACCGGGCGAACGGGGCGTTGAGCGATTCGCTCATGCCCGGCCGCCGCTTTTTCGTGGCGTCAGTTCGATCTCTCCGTCAGTTTCTCCTGCACCTCGTACGCTTCCGCGATCAGGTCGCGCGGGTAGTCGTACATTTCCAGAATCCGGATGGCGTTGCGGGTGGTGAGCGGTCCCGTGTGCAGCCGGTAGTCGAAGACCAGCTTCCTGCCGATCACCTCCTCGCGGAAATGGTGCAGCTCGTAGCCGTCTTTGCGGAGCAGCTCCGCCAGCTCGACGTCGTGCGTCGATACCAGCACGAGATGCGGTCCCCGGTTGAGATGCGCCAGTACGGCTTTTCCGGCGGCGATGCGTTCGGTCGTGTTCGTGCCCTTGAAAAGTTCGTCGAGGGCGAACAGACACGGCGCCGGCTCCTGCGATGCGTCGATGAACCGTTTGACGGTCAGTACTTCCTGCAGGTAATAGCTCGTCCCTTCGGCGATGTCGTCCGAGATGCGGATCGAGCTGTAAATCTTCATGTACGGAGCCGTGTAGGCCTCGGCGAAGCAGATGTCGAGCGTCTCGGCCAGCAGGGCGTTGAGCACCAGCGTGCGGATGAACGTGGTCTTGCCCGACATGTTGGAGCCGGTGAGCAGCAGCCCCGTGCCGTCCAGCTCCAGCGTGTTGGGAACGCAGTTTCCGATGAGCGGATGTACGACCTCCTCGGCCCGCAGGTATTTCCCGTCGGTGAATTCCGGGCGGCAGGTCGGCGTTTCGCCGCGCAGGCGGGCGACCGAAATCGCGGCGTCGGTCTCCCCGATAAACCGGAACAGTCCGTGGATGGCATTGCGGCGCGCTATGATGCTGCCGATAAAGCGGTGGAAAAGAATTACCTCGACGTTGAAGGCCGCCTTCAGCAGTTCGAGCACCAGCCATACGGCCGCGGCCAGCTCGTTGGCGCTGTCGCCCTGTGTGCCGACCACGCGGCTGCGCCGTTCGACCTCGGAGACCTGACGGATGACCTTCAGGGCCTCCTCCGTGCCGGGAACCTCCTCGGCCGCGAGATGCCGGGCGGTCCGCAGCGCCAGCGTCAACTGTTTCACGGCCGAAGCATAGATCGAAATGTTGAGCTTGTTGCTGTAATGGATATACATGTTCGCGGCGAAGACGGCAAGAAACAGCAACAGCAGCAGCGGATAGAGAAAGCTCAGCAGCAGTGACGCCACGGCTGCGGCCGAGAGCAGGTAGACGAGAGCGATGCGGCGCACCTGCTCCGGCTTGTCGAAAATCAGGTTTTGCAGGTCGTAGGCGTCGTCGTCCGAGAGCCGCGAAAGGTGTTGGGCGCATTGTTCGGCATGCCGGGCATTCCCGGCGAAATGATCCGTCCTGCGGCCGAACTCCCGCACCTCTTCCGTGCCGCGCAGGGTCCTCAGCCGGGCGTACAGGTATTGCTGTCCCGGCTTGGAGGCGGTGCGGTCGATGCGCTCGAATACGGCGTTGAGGTCGAGGTCGGCCGTGGTCTCGGCGTCGATGGTCTGAAAAAAGCTCTCTTCCGAAGAGACGTTGTAGAAATAACGGCTTGTCAGGTCGAAATTACACGCGGCCCGTTTTTCGCCGGACGCTCCGGGAAGCCCCAAAAAGGTTGTCAGGTATGCAGTAGGTTTCATGGTCGCGTGTCGGTTGTTCAGGCGTCCGACCGGAACGGCCGGTCGGACGCGGGGCGGTCGGCGGGGGAGCCGTGTCGCATGCGGTCCCGCATTCCGTGCCGCCTCTCCGTTAATATTGCGGTGCGGCGTTCATCGCCTTGGCGATGCCTTCGGCGATCTGATCCAGTCCGCCTTGGAGTTTGCCGCCGATCATCATTTTCATCATCATATTCAGCTCGATGTGCAGCACCAGCCGCATGCGGGTGTCGGTGTCCGAGACCTTGTGGAGCTGAATCCAGAATGCGAAGTCCATCGGCACTCCGCCGCCGTCGGCGACGATCTTGACGTGCCGGGGCGCTTCGCGCTCCTCCATGCGGAGCTTTACGGTGAAGCCTTTGGCTTTGAACGAGCAGGTGTCTTCGGTCGCCTGCCACTCCTCGACCTTGTCGGCCACGGCGGGCGTCAGGTTGTCGAAACGGCTGATGACGGCGTAAATCTGTTCGGCGGGACGCAAAATCTGTTGCTGTTTGGAGATATATTCCTGCATGGTTGTATTGAATGGGTGAATCGGATTTCAGCGCAGGGCCGGCCGGAGTTTATCCCTTCCGGAGCCTGCCGCCTGCAAAAGTAGTGATTTTTCGCGGGACGGGCAAATTGTCCGCCGCCGGGGGCGGAACGTGAACCGCCCGGCAACCTGCCCGGTGTAGCGGGGCGTGTTGCCGGGCGTATGTGCAGGCTCGGAGTGTCAGTCGATCTCGAACGTGCGGGCCGTGTCGCTGTCCACGGTGATGCGTACCGTCATCGCGTTGTCGGGCAGCAGCTGCTCGATCTTTTCGGGCCATTCGACCAGACAGAGGTCGCCCGAATAGAAATACTCTTCGTAGCCGAAGTCGTAAGCTTCGCGGACGTCGTTGATGCGGTAGAAGTCGAAATGGTGGATGCGGCGGCCGCCCTTGCCCTTGTACTGGTTGACGATGGCGAACGTGGGGCTGGTTACGGTGTCCGTCGCGCCCAGCTGCGCGGCGATTTCGCGGATCAGCGTCGTTTTTCCGGCGCCCATTTCTCCGCGGAAGGCGACTACCGTGCGGCGGCCGAGGGCTTCGATGACCGCTTCGGCGACGTCCGGCAGGTCGTCCTGCGAGGTGATATGGATGGTCTTCATCTATTGTTTGGGTTTTAAGACGATGTAGGGCACGATCATCTCTTCCATCGAGATGCCGCCGTGCTGGAATGTATTGCGGTAGTAGCGGATATGGCGGTTCGCGTCGTTGTTGTAAACCAGAAAATCCGAATTGTAGGCGAAGATGTAGCTCGACGTGAGGTTGCTCGACGGAAGCTGCACGTCTTCGGGCTTGAGCACTTCGTAGACGTCGCGGGAGTTGTAGGCCAAGTTGCGGCCCGTTTTGTAGCGCAGGTTGGCCGAAGTCTCGCGGTCGCCGGTCACCTTCACCGGATTGTCCACGCGGATGGTGCCGTGGTCGGAGGTGATGACCACCGTGTGTCCCCGTTCCGAGAGGAGTTTGAGGATGGTGTAGAGGTCCGAATGTTCGAACCACGAACGCGTCAGCGAGCGGAACGCCGCGTCGTCCTCGGTGAGTTCGCGGATGATGTCGGTTTCGGTGCGCGCGTGCGAGAGAATGTCGAGGAAATTGTAGACGATGACCGAGAAGTCGGCGTCGTACACCTTTTGTATATTGTCCACCAGTTTGCGGCCCTGTTCCGGGCGCACGAGCTTGTCGAACGAGAATTTCCAGTTCTTGCCGTTCTGGGCCATCAGCCGTTTGAGGAACTCCTCCTCGTACTGGTTCTTTCCGCCTTCCTCGTTGTCGTTGAGCCATTTGTTGGGCATCAGCTTGTCGATGGCCAGCGGCATCAGTCCCGCGAATATGGCGTTGCGGGCGTATTGGGTGGCCGTGGGCAGGATGGCGCAGTAGAAATCGTCCTGCGCCACGTCGTAATAGCCTCTCAGCAGCGAGGAGATCGACCGCCACTGGTCGTAGCGGAAGTTGTCGATCAGCAGCAGCGTGGTCTTCGGATTCTCGTCCGCCACCGGGAAGATGTTGGTGCGCATCAGCGTGTGCGACATCACGGGTGTGTCTTCCGAACGCCTGTTGATCCAGTTGTAGTAGTTGCGGCGCACGAACTTGCAGAACTCCTGATTGGCCTCGGTTTTCTGGTAGGTCAGCACCTCCTTGATGCTCTGGTCGGTGGATTCCGAAAGATCGACCTCCCAGTTGGCCAGCTTGCGGTACAGCGAACACCAGTCGCCGAAGGTCTCGGCCATCTGCAGCGACGAGGAGATGCGTCCGAATTCCGAACGGTAGTCGGCCGTGGTCTGCTCGGTGACGAGCTGCTGCTGGTGGACGTTCTTCTTGATCGAGAGCAGCACCTGATTGGGGTTCACGGGCTTGATGAGGTAGTCGGCGATCTTCGAGCCGACGGCCTTGTCCATGATGTTCTCCTCCTCGCTCTTGGTCACCATGATGACGGGCGTGGTGGGGCGCACCTCCTTGATCTTGGGGAGCGTTTCGAGTCCCGTCATGCCGGGCATCATTTCGTCGAGGATTATCAGGTCGTAGGCCCCTTCGGAAGCCATGTCGATCGCGTCGTAGCCGTTGTTGCAGGTGTCTACTTCGTAGCCCTTCTGTTTGAGGAACAGGACGTGGGGCTTCAGCAGTTCGACCTCGTCGTCCACCCAGAGTATTTTGACCATACCGTTAGCGGAATTTAGTTTGCAAAATTAGTTATTTTATTATCAAACGCAAAAACCGGGCGTTTATTGGGTCGGCGGGATATTATCCGCGGTTCCGGGGCGTAAATCGCCTCCGGGACGGCTTGCAGCGGCGTGCCGGAGAGCCCTTCCCCGGGAATCGGTGCTCGAACCCGGGCGGGGCGAGGATGCCGTCCCCTCCGCTGCTCGTGTGG